>Ga0310690_10001827_pt1 | contig 36713 bp, 55 predicted proteins | sample AusTroGonzalo_MG_2_FD_207661 | JGI IMG/M metagenome (GOLD analysis project Ga0310690, IMG submission 207661) | Bovine rumen microbial communities from tropical cattle in Woodstock, Queensland, Australia - Gonzalo_04 (v2) (version 2) | ecosystem: Host-associated > Mammals > Digestive system >...
GAAGATTATTATCACCCAACTATAAAACCATTAAATATAATAAAAAAATTGATACTTAATTCAAGCAATGTGGGGGGGGTAATACTTGACACTTTTACTGGTAGTGGAACAACTTGTGTTGCTGCTAAAGAATTAGATAGAAAATATATAGGAATGGAAATTGATCCGGAATATCATAAAATAGCAGTTAATCGCCTTAATGGAATAACTGCCAACGGGCAAACTAGCATTTTTACTGATTTTGATTTATTAGAAAAGGAAGATAGTTAATGCTATCTTTTTTTATGTAAAAAATACTATTTTGGTATTGACTTATAACCTTAAAAGGTTTAAAATATAATTAACAATAAATAGAAGGAGGTATGATGATGGATAAGAAAAAGCTTCACATTGACATAAGTAGTGAAGTTAAAGATAAACTTGATAAAATGGCTAAAGATCGTGGAATTAAAACAAATGAGTTAATTAGATTTATTTTAGCAGAATATTTATTAAAAGGAGGTAAATAATGGAATTTAATATTTATGAAATTCCCGGTGGAGTACAAACTGCCGTTTATCTATTATTTGATAATGATGAAGTAATTTATGTTGGTCAAACAACTTATGGTTTAAAAAGATTATTCCAACACGGTGATAAAAAATTTAACAAATTTGCATTTATAGAAAAACCATTAGAAGAATTAGAGTATTGGGAAGATTATTATATTATGAAATATCAACCGAAATATAATTTCGCTTATAATCATTATAGATTAAGTTTATATACTGTTTATAATCAATTAAAATATTATATGAAAGAACATATTAATATAATTGAACTTCCTGAATATATTGAAAAAAAAGGAATAGAAATTAAAAAATTTAAAAATACTTCAACAATCACCAAAACTGATTTTAAAAAATTAAATGAAGAATTAGAAAAAGACTTTGGTGGCAAATAATGACTAAAGATGAATACTTAAAAGAATTAAATAAGGCTTTTGGTGATTTTAAATTTTTTCCGGAAGATCATCACTACGAATACAAAGGCAAACGAGTTGGAATATCTGCAACCAGGTTAATCGAAGAATATGCAAACGAGTTCAACCAAGAAGAAGTTGCCGAAAAAGTCGCTTTAAAGGAAAACAAAACCATTCAACAAGTTTTAGATGAATGGGAATATAAAAACAAGTTTGCGTGTGAAAAAGGGAGCAAAATACACGATTATACACAAGCATTATGGAAAATGGGTTATGAATTTCCAATTAGTGTAGAATATGCTAGTGAAGACTTAAAAAATATATTAAATGTTGTTTCAGTACAATCAGTTAATTTTTATAAAGACTATAAAAATATTTTAGAACACGTTGTGGATGAATATGTAATAGGCTCTGAAGAATATGATATAGCTTCGGCAGTTGATCATTTATTTTTAAACAAATTTACAGGTGGACTTGTTCTTGTGGATTATAAAACCAATAGTAATATCCACAAAAATGAAAAATATGCTAAACAAATGAAAGCACCACTACAACATTTAAAAGACACAACATTAAATCATTATGCAATTCAATTATCAATATACAAATATTTGATAGAAAAGTATACAAATATAATAATTGAAGATTTTTTCATAGTTTATATGAGTGAAAACAACGATGATTATGAAATTATAAAAGTGCCTTACTTAAAAAGTGAAGTTAAAAAAATATTAGAATGGGAGATGTGGAAATGAAAGAAAATTATTTTGTGACTTTAAATAATATTAATGTAAGCGATAAAACAGAATCAAAAAATGGGCTTACATATTTATCTTGGGCTTGGGCTTGGGGTGAAGTTAAAAAATTGCATCCGACAGCAAATTATAAAATTTATGAAACTGAAACTGGTTGCATATATTGGACTGACGGAAAAACAGCTTGGGTAAAAACTGGTGTAACAATTAATGACATTGAACACATTGAATATTTGCCTGTTATGGATTATAAAAACAAATCTATTCCTGTTGATAGCATAACAAGTTTTGATGTTAACAAAGCCATACAGCGAAGTTTAACTAAAGCAGTCGCACGTCATGGTTTAGGACTATATATTTATGCAGGCGAGGATCTGCCAGAAGATACAAAAAATGAACTTGAAAATTTAAAAGAAGAAATTAAAAAATATCCGAACGCGCTTGAAGTTGTGGCAAAACATGGCAAAAAGTTAAGCGAGTGTGACGAGGAAGAATTAAATAAAATATTAAATGAATTAAAAAAGGAGAATAAATAGTATGAATAAAATATTTTTAAATGGAAATTTATGTAGAGAAATTGAAGTAAATCATTACAACGACAGAAAGGTAGTAAGAAACGCAATTGCTGTACTTCGTGACTTTAAAAACAAGGACGGCGAATACGACACTGATTTTTTCGATATAAGCATTTGGGGAACTCAAGCTGAATTCGTTGAAAAATATGCACATAAAGGTGACAAGATTAGTATTGTGGGGAAAATAATAAATAATAATTACGAAGATGAACAAGGAATTAAACATTTTAAAAATGTAATTCAAGTTGAACACATTGAAATCTTAACAAGTAAATCTGCTGCTGTTGATTCAGACACAATTGCTTCAATTGAGGAGGCTGCAAAAGAAGTTTTTGGCGATGACGTCGTTCAAATTGACGATGGCAAAGGTCTTTTAGATTAAAAAATAAACAACCTGTAAAAAAGGTTGTTTTTTTATTAAAAAAAATATTGATTAGGTGCGAAAGTAGTGCTATAATTAACTTAACAATATAAGGAGGTAAGAAAGATGGAAAAACCAATTTTAGTATATCAAAAAAATGCTGAAAGAACGACTAATAAAATGATTATTCCACAAGCCATTATTAATAAATGGGGTAATCATTTTTATATGGAAATTTATGAAGATAAAATAGTTTTAAAACCAATAAATCTAAATAAGAAGGGAAAATAATAAGTTATGGTAAACTACGATAATATTCCAGAGGAATTAAAAAAATTAAAGCAATGGGTTTGCTGTGACGTAAATAAACTTCCTAAAAATCCAATAACAGGTGGCAATGCGATGGCAAACAACCCTTCTACTTGGGGAACGTTTGAACAAGCAGTCAAAGCAAAAGAAAAATTTGGGTTTGCCGGCATTGGTTTTCAATTTAAAGAACCATACTTTGGAGTTGACTTAGACAAATGTATTGACGACGTCGATTTTGTTGATGAATTTGTGGACACTCTTGGAAGCTATACTGAATTTTCTCGTAGTGGCAATGGAATCCACATAATTTGTAAAGGTAAACTTCCTGATGGCGCAAGGCGAAAAGACAAAGTAGAAATGTATTCAAACGCGCGATATTTTGTTATGACAGGTAATATTTACAAAGAAAAACGTCCTATTATTGATTGCACGGAAACAATTAAAATTTTGCACAGTAAATATTTATCAAAACCAACATCAGCTGCGCTCCCTATAACTGTGGAAAAAATAAATTTAGATGACCAAGAAATAATTGACAGAGCAAGGCAAAGCAAAACAGGTGGTGCTTTCGAGGTTTTATATCAAGGGCAATGGGAAGGATTATATGCTAGTCAAAGCGAAGCAGATTTAGCTTTTTGCAATATGCTTGCATTTTGGACACAAAAAAACTATCAACAAATGGATAGAATATTTAGATCAAGTGGTTTGTATCGAAAAAAATGGGACGAGAAACGAGGACAATTATTATATTCTCAATTAACTCTTGAACGTGCAATAGCCAGTTGTGATGAAGTTTATAATCCTACTGTTCCAATAGAAAGTATTGCTGTAAAAACTACAAATAAAAAACTAAAAAATACTGAACCAGAATTTGAATTAACAGATACAGGTAATGGATTAAGATTTGCACATTATTTTAAAGATAACGTTAAATATTCTAAAAATAGAAACAAGTGGTCTTTTTGGGACGGCAAAGTTTACCGAGAAGATACCACTAACGAAATAAGACGACTTGCCGACGAATGTATTGCGAGAATGAAAAAACAAGCACAATCATTTGATGGTGAAAAAAAACAAGAACTTTTAAAGTGGGCAAAGCGAACAGAAAGTAACAAACAAAAAACAAATATGATTGCTGAAGCACAACATTTAAGAGATATAGCAATTGACGTTGATTATTTTGACACACAACCAGATTTAATTAATGTGGAAAATGGAATAATTAATTTAAGAAATGGCGAATTAATTGCCCATAATCCTGATTATCACATGAGTAAAATAGGATTTTCAAGTTATGCTGAAGATTGTGAAAAACCTGAACGTTGGTTGCAATTTTTAAATGAAATTACAGGCAACGACCAAGGATTAATTGATTACTTACAAAAAGCCGTTGGTTATTCATTAACAGCAAGCACTCGCGAACAATGTTTATTTATTTGTTATGGTAATGGTTGCAATGGTAAATCAACTTTTATGGACGTTATAACAACGTTAATGGGCACGTACGCCTTAAATATGCAAGCCGAAAGCATAATGGTCAAGAAACATTCTGCCGCCGTTAATACCGACATTGCACGTTTAAAAGGGGCACGTTTTGTAACAGTCGCCGAACCACAGGAAGGCATGAAACTTAACGAAAGTTTAATAAAACAATTAACCGGTGGTGACAAGATAACTGCCAGGTTCTTATTTGCTGAAGAATTCGAGTTTAGACCTGAATTTAAAATGTGGATTTCAACTAACCACAAACCAATTATTAGTGGAACTGACAATGGTATTTGGCGAAGAATAGTTTTAATTCCATTTACTGTCAAAATTCCTGCCGATAAGATAGATCGCAACCTTTCATATAGATTACGCAAGGAACTTCCACAAATTATGAGATGGGCAGTCGAAGGTTGTATCAAATGGCAAAAAGAAGGACTTACAAATCAACCCGTTTGCATATCTGAAGCAAGTAAAGAATATCGTGAAGAAATGGACGTCCTAGCAAAATTCATTGAAGATTGTATCAAAGATGGAAAAGAGTATGAAGTTATAAAAGCAAATGAACTATATGAAATTTATTGTGAATGGGCAAAAACAAACAATGAATATTGCCACACAAATACAAGATTTGGGAAAGAATTTTTAACGAGATACCCAAACAAAATAAAAAGGAACGATGGAGCATATTATAAAGGTTGTAAATTGTCAAATTATGCCGAAAATTTAAAAAATTCAATAAGTGTTCCTGATTACAAAAAGAAAAATGAAAAATGGTGGGAACATTATGAGTAATTAATAGTATGTATGGTTTTATTTATAGTGTGACTAGTCATTAATTTTATATTTTTAAAAAACATAGAGCTAGGTAGAATAGGGGTTTAAAAGGCAATTTATAGTTTAGTGACGTTGCGTGTTGGGTTTCCCCATATCTCCCTATATAAAATTTGCATATATAGGACTTACGGGAAAACTAGTCATTGAAAGTCACTAAACCCTACAAGCCCTTATTGTAACTAGGAAAAATTAATATTTTTTGAAAGAAAAAATGACTAGTTATACTTTACATAAACTATTCATAGTAGTAACATTGATAAAAAGGAGGAAAAAATGAAAGAATTAATAGACCCAATATATGATTTTATGAATGAAAATATAAAACCTGGTAGTGTATATGATGAAGTAAAAGGAATTGATTTATATAAAAAATATGAAGAATGGGCAATTGAAAATAAAAAAATTTTATGTACCAATACACGCTTTGGAATTGAATTTTCAAAACATTTTAAAAAAATAAAAAGAAGCGATGGCGTATATTATAATCGTTGTATATTAAAAAATTCTGGTAAAAAATATTTATTAAAAGAATGTTATTATGATTATTTGTTTAATAATTGTTCAGGAAATTACGAAGAAATGAAAAAAATTATAAATTATATTGATGAAAGAATAACAACAGAAATGAAAGAACGCATAGCTGCTGGCGAATTTTCAACTGCAACACGACCATTTATGACTGACGAAGAAGCCTCTGATATGCTTTTAAAAGAACAAGAAGAATTAGAAAACAAAGGAGATTAATATGATTAATAAAACGACTGAAGAACTTGTACTAGCACTTATGGAAGCGAGAAAAATTGGATCACAACAATTAATAAATTTGTGGTCATACGAACTTGCCACGCGTTTATTCGTGCCAAACAATCAGTACACGTTCGAGGAAACTTTGGAGGGCTTTGGGTACAGAAAAATTGAAAAGGTTGATCCAAACCAAATCACAATCGAAGAATATATGAGGGGAAGAAAGAAAGATGATTAAATATTACTATGAGAGAGAAACAGACACAATGTGGATATACAAAAAGATAACTGTGAGCGAGTTCCTATACTTCAAGTCGAAGTACAAACACGTCGAGGTGCGCGGAGAAGAAAAGGGGCGAAGGTGGTAAAAATGAGCGTAGCAGAAAAAGAAATAAAAATAATAAACTTGAGCGGCAAACGCTACGACCTTATTCAAAAATGCAAGAAGGCAAAACCCGAGTTGAAGGCAAGATATGAAAAGGCTATTGAAAAGATAAACCAAGAAATTGAGAGGTTGTTAAATGCCAAATAATTATACTATTTATAAACATATATTTCCAAATAATAAAATCTATATTGGCATAACCAAAAGAAAACCAGAAACAAGATGGAATAAAGGAAAAGGATATAATTCATGCCCGCTTATGAGTAAAGCAATAAAAAAGTATGGTTGGGATAATGTTAAACATGAAATATTATTTACTGGTTTATCAAAAGAGCAAGCTGAAGAACAAGAAATATTACTTATTAAAAAATATAAATGTAATAATAGAAAATATGGATACAACATAGAAAATGGTGGTAATTGTTGTGGAACACATAGTGAAGAAACAAAAAGAAAAATAGGCGCTAAAAGTAAAGGTAATAAGTATTGTTTAGGTAGACATATTACTAAAGAGCATATACAAAAACTTCATGAAGGAAGAATAAAAAAATATAAAGAAACTGGCAGTTATGGTTATACTGGATATATGCACACTGATGAATATAAGGAAAAAATATCAAATGCAATAAAAGGCATAAAAAGAAGTGATGAAACAAAAAAGAAATTAAGTGAAATTGCAAAAAAGAGAATTGGAGAAAAAAATCCTATGTATGGGAAAAAGCATACAAAAGAAACAAAATTAAAAATAAGTGTTGCAAATAAAGGTAGAAAATTAACTGAAGAAAAAATTAAACAAATGAGAGAAAATGCAATAGGTAAGAAAAAAATTAATCAATATGATCTTAATGGCAATTTTATAAAACAATGGAATTCTATTAATGAAGCCGGAAGAACATTAAATATATTTCCACAAAATATAAGCAAAGTATGTAGAAATCAGCAGAAATATGCAAAAGGTTATATTTGGAGGTATGCAAATGATAATTCAAATTGATAGTAGAGAAGCAAATAACAAAAAAATAAAAGAGCATTTTAATAGTGTAGGTCAAGAATATTTTGTGTCAAAATTACCTTGTGGAGATTACGCCGATCCTCAAAATATGAAGATAGTAGTTGAACTAAAGCATTCACACAATGATGGCCTTGGCGAATTGGTAAATAATTTATGTCGAACTGTTAATCACGAAAGATTTAAAAATGAAGTAATGCTTTCAAAAAAAATTGGAGTTGAGCATTTTATTATTTTGGTTGCTTCTAAAAATATTACAAGTGTTGATGAAATACATTTATGGGAAAATAAATATGGGAAAGTTCCACCTTTTACTTTTGAGAAAATAGTAAAAACTTTTAGAGACAGATATAATGTGGAATTCGTATTTTGTAAACCAAGTGAATGTGGCAAAGCCATAATTGACCTTTTATCGAAGAAATGATATAATTTAATTAGCAATAGTAATATTGCATTTGTAAGTATTACACCGACATATTCTTATACTTACGATTTGTATTATTGCCGACACCTCTTATCTATTCTTGAAAACTTTTAAAAAAAAGATTTTTTCATTGGTCGGCGTATAATACCCCCATTGTCTAGTTTTAAATAACTAGACTTTTTATTTTGCTTGTGTTACAATGAAATTAAGATAAGGGGCTGATATTATGAACGCAGCATTAAACTATATTCTTTCATTCGTCGCATTGACACTAGTGGGTGTCTTTGCGACTTTTTTAATGGTATTGAACTATGTGAAAGACGAGGAGAAAAGGAAAGAGAATGAGAATGGGAAAACTAGCAAACAGACTTTACAATGATTTCAACCTAAACGAATTGGGATATGATTTTATGGGCTATACTTTCGACATTAAGAAAGAACTATCATATCACCACATACAGCCGAAGCATTATGGCGGCCAAACAACCTACGACAATGGATCGTTGCTTGTGAGAGGCACGGCGCACAATTATATCCACATAATTGAAGACACCGACTTTAAACTATTTATTGAACTGTCGCAAGAACTAAAAAGCGAACACGAGGAGGGCATTACAAAAGAACATTTAATTGCCATCAGGCAAATGCTCGAGTTCTTTGAAGACAAGTACGAACACGAATACACCAAACGCGGTGTTCCAATAATCAAGGAAGAATTTGTGCAAAGGAGGATTAAACTATGAACCACTACATTGACAAGGTCGACTTTAGCGAGTGTGCATTTATTGAGGAACAAATGCAATTTTACACTTACTACGACTTCTGCGACAATTGCGACGCAATTCGCAGGTTATTTGAGCAACTGACGGACAACGGCAAGATATTCTACCACTATTATGTCTATGCCAACACACACATGAAGCTATGTTTTAAAAACGCCATCATCGATTTCTTGTGGGGTTACGACGACGGCAAGTATCAGCTTATGGAACTCAAAAAACAATATTGTGTAAGGTAGTTTTGCCTATTTTGACAACTTGTGTTATAATTTCATTGACAATTCAAAGGAGATACAGGTGGTGATAACTACGTGGCAAAGGAAGACAATTTAATAATGTTTACTAGCGATCAAGACCGTGAAAAGGCAAGAATTAATGGTCGCTTGGGTGGTATAGCTTCAGGAATAGCAAAACGAAAGAAAGCCACGATGTTATCGGTGCTTGACAAATGTCTTGACGGTGTACCCGAAAACATAACCGAAGAAGAACTAAACACGATGGGCTTAACACATCAGGAGTTGGTTACGTTAGGGTTAATAAAGGGTGCTGAACTAGGAAATGCCAAGAACTACGAGTTAATTTACAATATAATGCTACAAAAGGAAAGAAAAGACGAAGAAAGTAACATTTATGTGGAACTTCCTGCCAAAGATATTGCAAGTCAATTTACGGACATATATCGAGCAATCCTTGACCGCGACTATCGTGAATATTACTTGGAAGGTGGCCGTGGTTCGACAAAGTCATCATTTATAAGTGAGGTTCTTATTGTACTCCTTGAAAATAATCCACGAATGTGTGCAGTTGTGCTTCGTAAAGTTAAGGACACATTAAAAGATAGTGTGTATGCACAAATTGAGTGGGCGATTGATACTTTGAGTGAGGTATATCCCCACATTAAAAACGATTACAAACTGACAAAATCACCTTTAGAGATAACAAAAATTTCAACAGGCCAAAAGATATATTTTCGAGGTGCTGATGATTACGGCAAAATTAAATCGTTAAAAACACCAAAGGATATGTATGTGGGAATTACTTGGTATGAAGAGTTCGACCAGTTCGCAGGAATGATGGAAGTTCGTAAAATAAACCAATCACTTATTCGTGGTGGTGACGACTTCATTCAATTTTATTCTTACAACACGCCGGCAAGTTCACAACACTTTGTTAACATAGAAAAGATAGTGCCAAAGGAAAGCCGACTTGTTCATTTGAGTGACTACCGAGCTGTGCCAAAGAAATGGTTAGGACAGGCATTCATAGATGAGGCAGAGTTTTTAAAACAAACGAATGAGAAATTATACCTTAACGAATATCTTGGTGAAATGACAGGTGTTGGAGGTAATGTATTTGAAAATGTGGAACTTCGTGAAATAACAGACGAGGAAATAAAAACGTTTGACTACATTTATCAAGGTATAGACTTTGGTTGGTTTCCAGATCCTTTAGCATGGACAAAGTGTTGTTACAATCCGGCACAACGAACTTTATATATTTTTGATGAGTTTGTAGTAAACAAAATGAGTAATGCTGACGTATGGCAACATTTAAAAGATGACAAAGGTGTTACAGAAGACGACTTAATCATAGCAGATAGTGCCGAGCCAAAATCAATTGGCGACTTCAAAGCTTATGGTTCATTAATGAAGGGTGCTGACAAAGGGCCAGGAAGTGTGGAATATTCAATGAAGTGGTTAAGTTCACTTGCAAAGATAGTAATAGACCAACGAAGGTGTCCAACGGCAGCGCAAGAGTTTAGCACATACGAGTTCGAACAGGACAAAGATGGCAACTACATTAGTGGTTATGTTGACGCGAATAACCATTGTATCGACAGCGTACGCTATGCGTTAAACAATATTTGGAAAAAGAAAGGGCAATAACAAATGTTTAAAAGTATAATTAAATATATCTTGAATAATATTTTCAAGGTCAAAACTGAAACAACCGACAAAGAAATAAGTGACAATTCAAAATACGCAAGAATTTATGCAAACATTGACGACATAAATTTCAACGCAATTTTTAGCAACAAATTAGCAAACTATACAATTAGTGATAGTAATTTAAATATAGAGGGTAATAACAAAAGAACTGAATTATTGAGTAAAACTGCAATTTCAATGTGGAAGAAAGCCAAGAAAATCACATCAATGGCATTCGGTTACGGCGGGGTTATCATAGTGCCTTACGTAAAAGGTGGCAAGATTTATTATAACCTAGTTCCACAAGATCGTCTTACAATTGATGAAACCGACGGAGAATTAATCACGGCGGCCACTGTACTTGCAGAAAGAAAAGTAATCAACAGTGCTTCAAATAAGAAGGTTTACTTACGTTGGACTAATTACAAAGTAGAAAATGGCAATATGGTTATTACACAACAATTTAGTGATGAAAAGGGTAACAAGATACCTGCACCAGACTTTTGGAAAGACATACAAGAAGTAAGAACAATTACAAATGTCGACCGAGTTTTATTTGGTTACATTAAGTCGCCTATTAACAATCGCAAGGCCAACGATAAATATGGTGTGCCAATAACTTATGGCTGTGACGCGACTATTTTAGAAATAAAAGAGACTTTAAAACAAATGGTGCGCGAATACGAATTAAAAGAGTGCTTCCTTGGTGTTGATTACACAATGTTTAAGGCCGACAAAAACGGAAATATAAATAGTCTTCCAAGCGACGGACTATATAGAACTTTTAATTTTGACACTGACGACAACAAGTTTAATGTTTTTGATCCACAATTTCGTGATTATACAACAAGGCTTCAAGAATTATACAAACGCCTAGAACACGAAATAGGGACTTCCTACGGAATATTAAGTGAAGTAAATAGTAATCAAGCAACAGCAACAGAAATAAAACGCAGTATGTATGATACATTTACATTATGTAACGATATGCAAAAGAATATTGAAAAAGGAATGGAAGACTTCTTCTATGCTTGCAATGTGCTAGCAAATGCGTTTAATTTATCACCACAAGGCGATTATGAAGTTAGCTTTGAATGGTCTTATGGTTTAATTGAAGACACGCAAACAGAATGGTCACAAATGATTTGGGCAAACAACCAAGGCATTATTAGTGATGTGGAAGTAAGACAATGGCTTAAACCTGATGAAACACTTGAGGAAAGTCAAAAGGCGATTGATGAAATAAAAGAACAAGAACCCAAAGTTGATGACTTATTAGGGACAAGAGAACAATTTGAAGAAAAAGAATAGTAGGTGATTAACCTATGTTAAGTGATGAAATACTAGAAAAGGTAATTGCAAGGCTTACACGCCGAATTGAACAAGGCAACACTTATGTTTTAGAAGAAATTGGCAAGAGCATAAAAAAAATTGGAACTTTGTCGTCAAGCAAAACATATCAGCTCGAACAGATTTTAAAATATGGTGGGGACTATGACAAGATAACAAAAAAACTTGCCGAAATAACCAAGCTGAATGTTAAGGACATAAAGCAAATTTTTGAAGAAGTAGCAAAGAACGATTATCAATTTGCCAAGCAGTTTTATGATTATCGTGGAAAAAAATATATTCCATACGAAGACAACCTAGCATTAAAGACGCAAGTCGATTCGCTCGCCAACATAACTGCCAACGAATACGTCAATTTTTCACAAACGTTGGCGTTTACAAAAGTACAAAACGGCAAGGTTGTTTATACACCGCTGGCACGTACATATCAGGAAGTATTAGATAAAGCCATTTTAAGTGTTTCTCAAGGCAAAACTACTTTCCAAGAGGAAATGTATTCAACTATCAAAGAACTCGCTTCTAGTGGTCTAAAAACGGTTGATTATAGCACAGGAAGAGCAATGAGACTTGATAGTGCCGTGAGAATGCAAATGAGAGGTGCTTTAAGGAACTTACACAACGAGACACAACAGGTTATTGGTAAAGAATATGACGCTGATGGTGTCGAAATTAGTGTTCACTTAAATCCTGCACCTGACCATGCTTTGGTTCAAGGGAAACAATTTAGTAATAAAGAATTTGAGAAGTTTCAAAATGATGAAGACGCAAAAAGTTATGATGGAATGCTATTTCCTACTATAAGTGAAGAAACAGGACACGACAGACGTGCAATAAGCCAATATAACTGTTATCATTACACTTTTGCAATCGTTCTTGGCGTCAACAAACCGGAATACGATAATGAACAATTACAAAAAATAATTGACGACAACGAAAAAGGTTTTGAATATGAAGGCAAACACTATACCAACTATGAAGGCACTCAACTGCAAAGGCAACTTGAAACCGAAATAAGAAAAGCCAAAGACGAACAAATAATGGCACGGGCTGCTGGCATTCCAGAAGATGTTCAAACGGCGCAGCGAAGAATAACTGTTCTTACTAATAAATACAAAGAATTAAGCAAAGAAAGTGGTTTGCCAACGCAAATGGGACGAATGCGCGTAAGCAGTTACAAAAGAGTAAAGGGAGGCAAATAACATGGAAAAAGATTTTGAAACACAAGTGCTAACAAGACTTGCCGTTATCGAAAGCAAGATTGACGATTACAACAACATAAAAGAAAAGTGCGAACAAGCATATTCCAAAACGAAAGAAAACGAAAAAGACATTATTGAAATTCAGGACAAGATTAAATGGATCACACGTTTAATTGCCGGAGCTTTAATAACTGGCGCAATCGGTTTAATCTTTGTATTGATTCAAAAATAATTTGATTTTGATGTGGTTATAATATATAATACGCTTCCAACAAAGAGATAGGAGGCGTTTTTTTATGAAAAAACCACAATATTCTTTTGATATGCCCCAGGAAGCATACGACTTGATTATGAAGAAAGGTTTATTGAAAGAAAGTAAGAAAGAAAAAACAATTCTTGATATGTGTTTAAAAGGCGAACCCAACAAGGAAATAATACTAAAAACCGGTTATTCTCAACGTACCATCACGAACAGAAAGCAAAGTATTTACAAAAAAATAAACAAATATTTTTTTTAATAGTTTTTTTTTGCCACTTTTTGCCATTTAATGCCAATATTTGCCAACATTTTGCATTTTAATTTCACAAAAATAGTGTATTATATGCACGAATTGGTGATATTATGGTCGAAAAACTTAAAATTAAAGTGATATACGATGATTTTGTACAAAATGTATCATTAACCGAGGAACAAAAGAAAATACTTGATATGGTACTTAAAAAAGAAACTATTGTTAAGATAAGTATGGAAATCGGTGCAAGTCAACGGACGATAAGCTACGAAATCAAAAAATTGAAGGAATTATTTAATAAATATTACGAGGTGCAATTATATAAGACGTTAATGCTTTTATAATTGCTTTTTCTTTGCAATCTACTGGAACAAATATATGTGACAATGTATTTGAAAGGAGGCAAGACGATAAGTTTAAAACGCTTATTTGTTTTGCCTTTTTTCATGCAAGAAGGAAGTGAAACAAATGAGCACGTACCCATATTTCAATGTTCTGAACCCACAATCTAACATTGATAGGATCAACGAGCAAATTAATCAACTTGAAAGTATGAAGAAACAAATGCAACAACCGGTGCAGCCTAGCATTAATCAGACGTTTCAACTTGCGTCGGCCAACACGGGCATAAAGTATGCGAACACGATTGACGAGGTCGAGCGCGAGGCCGTTATGTTTGACACGCCGTACTTTAGCAAGGACATGACAGTAATGTGGATTAAAAGTGCCAAGGGCGATATTAAAACCTACGAGCTAAACGAAATCGTTGCACACGACGAAAAAGATATTCAAATCGAAATGCTAAAGGCACGAATTGACGAATTGGAAAGGAAAGTCGTAAATGAATCAAGTAATGAATATGTTGTTGAACCAGTTGAAAGCGAGGAACCCACAAATGTTTCAACAATACGAAAAGTTAAAAGGAAGCAATAATAATCCGCAGGAGTTCTTAAAAGAGATTACGGGCAAGTATACCCCAGAACAAATGCAACAATTTCAAAAGTTTGCCAACAATTTCGGCATAACGAACGAACAACTTACCAAGTTTGGTATTGGCACTAAATAGAGTTGATATAAATTAATAGAAAGGAGAATAAAAAGATGAACGGAAATTCAGGAATAACACCGACAGTTGAACTTGCAACTACAAACGGAAACGGATTCTACCCATACCCTATGTATGCAAATGGTGGTTTTGGCAATGGTGGTTTCTTTGGCGGCGATGGTATCTGGGCGATCGTACTTCTAGCACTATTATTCAATAATGGTGGCTGGGGTGGATTTGGTGGTGGAAATGCCAACAATGACTTCGCTTGGTTATCAAACGGACAAAAAGACATTATGAACAATACTAATAATGGCTTTGACACTCTGCATTTAAGCAACCAACTTGAAGGCAACCGCGACGCTATTAATGGTTTATCAAATCAAATCTGTAATAGCACTGCCGACATAACTGGGGCAGTCACTAATGGTTTCTACAATAGTGAAATAGCTGCTGCCAATAGACAAATGGCTGACATGAACCAAATGTTCAATTTAAGTTCACAACTTGCTAATTGCTGCTGCGAAAATAGACTTGCGACTGCAAATCTAACAAGCACTGTTTTAAGTGAAAACTGCGCTGACAGGGAAGCATTAAGCAACGGAATAAGAGATTTGATTACAAATCAAACTGCTAACACTCAACGCATTTTAGATCAATTATGCCAAGACAAGATTGACGCGAAGAATGAAAAGATTGTGGACTTACAAAGAGAAATCTTAATGAAAGACTTACAAGCTTCACAAGTAGCACAAACTGCTGAATTAAGAACTAACAACGCAACTGTTGCTAACCAATTAGTTAGTGAATTAAGAAGTTGCCCTATTCCAGCACAACCAGTATATGGTAATCAACCAATATTTACTTGTTCACCAAGTTATGGATGTGGATGTACTGGGACAACAAGTCAATTTATTTAATAGCATAGAGTAGAATACTACGCACTCGATTACGAGAACTTGCTAGATGGTTACAAAATGTAACCAACCGAGATAGGCAAGTCCTATCTCTTTTATTTATGAAAGGAGAGAAATATATGATAGAAACAATTATAAACCAACCAGAAGTACTAACTAGTAATACAAGTCCAGTAGTTTTTGATGAAACTGATATTAGAACAAGGTGCGCCTCTTGTTGCGGCTGGCTAGATTATTCAAATGGGAATCCTAATTTTAAAATATTCGGAAATGGATACACAGGATATTATGATGTAGAATTTAGTGCTTCCGTAAGTAGTGCTACTGTGGGAACTATTGCTGTTGGATTATTTCAAGATGGTGTTCTTATTCCAGACACAGTAAGAGCCATAACACTTGCAGCAGCCGATGATTATGAAACTGTGTCATTTGATAAAAAATTAAGAGTATGCCCTAGAGGAACAACTAATATAAGTGTAAGAAGTGTTGATACGGTTCCTACACCAAGTGATTCAACAACACCAATTACTACTGTTGCACCTATTGTAACTAATGCTACATTTAGTATTGAAAGACTTAATAGATAATGAATAATAAAATAGACATAACAAGCCTTATATTACAAGCATTAAGTCTACAAATATTGTTTCAAGATTATAACAATGTGGACTTAATGGAAGAACTACAACGGCAAGACAAATTTTATTTGAAAACAATTATTGAGCAAAATGAACAAATTATAAATCTTCTTATGGAAGGGAGGAATATAAATGCACGACAAGATAGCAAAAAAAGCCGAAGATAGCATTAAGAAAATACTAGACGAAGGCATAACGACAAGCAATTTAGATCACTTGTATAAATTGGTTGATATATATAAAGACGCAAAGGAGGTAGAAAATATGAACTATGGTAATTATGGAAGAAGACCAGGATATGACAGTTATGGTCGCGGAGGATACGGAAACTACGGAGAATATGGAAACTATGGAAATTATGGAGAAAACTACGGAAGACGCGGGTATGACATGAAATATCGTGGCGATGAAGAACTAGACAGAATGTCAGGTGAATATGGACGCTACATGGAAAGCCGCAACAGATATGGAGCAGGAGAAGAAACCGACAAGTCATTCCACTATATGGTAAAAGCACTTGAAGATTTTATTAAAGTATTGCACGAAGAAGCTGAAACACCACAACAAAAACAAATGCTTAACGAAACACTTCAGAAAAGTATGAGATAATGTATAAGTATTTTAATAACAACCCCCACAACAGGCACATTGACGACTGCACGTTGCGGTCGTTGTCGTTGCTGACTGGTAAAAGTTGGAACGAAACTTATGAGGAATTGAGCACGTTGGCAAATCAAGACAGCCTAATGATGGACAGTGTCGTCTTTATTGAAGATTATTTGGACGACCGATACCTACGCGAATGTCACTACTCTAAAACTATTGGCGAATTTGCAAACGAGCACCCGTTTGGCAAGTATGCAGTCACTACAAACGGCCACATTACTGCTATTATTGACGGGGTAATTTATGACACGTTCGATCCAAGCGATAGGATTATGAGGTGCGCGTGGAGAATTATATAAAGGACAATTTTGTCCTTTTTTTATTTTATGTTATAATCAATGTAGGAGTTAATATGAAAATAGCAGTTGACAAAGATAGTATAAAAGCAGTGAAAAACGACGGCAACGAATACGTTTATTTGTTCGACAGCGAGGAATACGGCGAACTTTTAAAACTTGGCGTGCATTGTCTTCATTATGCAAGGTGCAAGTATGTGGACATAAATCTGACGGACTACGATATTGATTGCATAAAACAGGCAAAAATAACTGACGAGAATTGGAACAAGGTCGAACGAAAAGATTATAAAATAGGAATTATAATACCGAACTATAATTACGAACATACGATAGAAAAATGCTTAACGAGTGTTTTAAATCAGACGTACAAAAATTATGAAATTGTATTTGTAGACGATATGTCAACGGACAGGTCGGTTGAAATAGCAAGAAGTTTGCTAGGTTCTAAACACAAAATCATTCAGTTGAAACAAAAACGACTTAATGGTGGTGCACGCAACGAGGCTTATTTGCATTTAAGCGACGACGTCGATTATGTTTATTACATTGATAGTGACGACTGGCTTTATGATGAATATGCCCTCGAAAAAATCAACAACAAATTGCAGACTAAACCGGACGTGTTGTTTGTCGGAATGGCGAGTTATAAGAACGACAAACTCACAACGTGTTTTATACCCACATATAAAGACAAATACGAGGCGATAGCGGGGTGGAGTGGTAGTTGTGGCAAGGTTATAAAAAAGTCGCTAGCAACCCGTCAAGAATGCCTTTATAATGAAGGTACATTGAAAGAAGATAAGAACCAACACTGCAAGATTTGTATTTATATGAATTCATTTAAACTACTTCCTGAACCAATATATGTATGGAATCAACAAAATTATAAGTCAGTTACAACGATAAGAGAAAAAGTAGTGTGGGGAACAAGCACAATAAGGCATTATGCCGACACCAAACAACTTTATTTAAGTGAAAAAGGCAAGGACCCCCTAATAGATCAATTTTTAGAAAAACGATTAAAGCAATGCGAAAAAGAGTTAAGGGAAGGTGGAGATAGACAATGGTAAAGTTATCTATTATTATTCCATATTACAATACTTATGAACTGACTGAAAAATTAATAAATAGTTTGCTGCCGCAATTAACTACATTTACAGAATTGATTGTGATAGACGATGGGTGTAAGGAAGAATTGCTTGATTATTATGAAGATGAAACATTAAATATTAAAATTATTCATCAAGAAAATAAAGGTGTATCAGCTGCACGAAACAAGGGTATAGAAATGGCTCAAGGTGAGTATATTGCATTTGTGGACAGTGACGATATGGTTATGCCAAACTATGTTGACACGCTTCTTGTATTAATAAACACAAGGCAAGAAGACATAATATATTTTAACTGGCTAGATATAAACACAAACGACGTCGTAGTTCGCCCCTGCAATCCTGCCGTATGGAAAGCAATATATAAAAAGGAAATATTGCCAAGATTTGACGAAACAATGAAGGCACGCGAAGACTACTATTTTCAACAAGAATTAAAAAAAGTTCCACACACCCGTTATTATTATGACAAGGTATTATACATTTATAATTCAGGCCGAGAAAACAGCTTATCGTGGAAAGATAGAAACGGAGAATTATAATGATAGATATAGTTGTTCCGTTTTATAATGACAAAGATGAGACTTGGCACAATATAATGTATAAATATATGCAGGACGAACATTCGACCGACAGGCAAGTCGTCGGTGAAGAAAGATATCGTGATTGGGATTGTTTTAATTATTGGTTTCGAGGCGTAGAACAAAATTGCCCGTGGGTAAATAAAGTATTTTTAATTGTAGCTAGCGAAACTCAAATACCAAACTGGTTGAATAAAAACAACCCAAAGTTAAGAATAGTTTTACACGAGGAGTTTATACCAAAAGAATTATTGCCAACATTTAACCCAATAACAATAGGCACATACATTGGGAGTATTCCAGACTTGAGCGACAATTACATAGCTTGCGATGACGACTATTATTTTTTAAACCCAGTAACAGCAGGAATGTTTTTTGTAGATAACTACCCAGTATATAAAGACACGCAAACTAATTTACAAAAGTTTGGCGCATATTGGCTTGAAGGTGCAGACGGAACGTTTTACAAGACATTAAATAACGGAATGGACTTGCAACTGAAATTAAATGGCAACAACTCACATTGGTACGCCCTGGATCACTTGCCAACGTCACGAAAAAAGAATTTTGAAAAGAAGATTGTGGATGAAAACTACGATTTATTTTTAAAGGCAAACTCGGTGAGCAGATTTAGAAACAAAAATAATATATGCACACACGTATTTACGTGCTTATATAAAGACACACTGCCGTATTATAAATTTAATAATCATCGCAATAGTTGTTATGTGTCAGTACGCAAGGACACTGATTTTGAAAAATTTAAAAATTATGATATGGTATGTTTTAATGATACTCAATTATTGAGTAGTGAAGATTTTACTGAAACTAAAAAAAGAATGGTAGATTTTTTTGAGAATAAATTTCCACATAAATCATCATTCGAAATATAAGGAGGAATTGAAATGATAAAAGTTGAAGTTACAAAAGAGTTTACACTAGGTAGATTTGATGAGATAAAAAATATAAAAAGAATTGGAAGAAGCGAAATTGGGAGATTATATGTTGGCGATGTATTTGAATGCAACAATGATCTATGTGAGTATTTATTAGGTAACAATAGAATTAATAGTGCTGTTGTAAAAGTAATTGAAGTTATTCCAGAATTTAAAGATGAACACAAAGAAAAAGTTGTGGAAGAAGAAAAACCAAAAAAATCGACTAAAAAGAAATCAAGCAAGAAATAAGGTGTTATAATATGGAAAAGGGTGTATGGAGAACAATTAACGAATATAAAAAAAACACCCTAACAGTAAATTAACTTTTGCCAAGTTTAAAAAAATGAATTATGAATAAAAGTGCAATTTTGCACTTTTTTTGTTTTGTGATATAATTTATATAGAGTTCAAGAGAACTTGTATCTATTCACACTTGGACGAGACCAAGAGAAAAAGCGAAGGGAGAGATATTGTATGCGCGAGTTTTTAAAAGGTTTAGAATTAGATAGTGAGTTAATTGATACTATTATGGCCGAACATGGCAAATTAGTAACAAAGGACAAAGAGGAGTTGCAAACCTTAAAAAGCCAACTAAAAGAACTTAAGGAAAACTCAAAAACTGCTGATGAACTTCAAATTAAATATGACGAATTAGTACGTCAAAATGAAGAACGTGAAGCAAAACAAAAAGCCGAAGAAGAAGACAAAATATTAACTGATAATATTAATTCTTTATTTGAAGGCAAAACGTTTACTAGCGACTATGCAAGAACTGGTCTTATGAATGATATTAAAACTGGATTAAATAATCCAGACAACAAAGGCAAAGGTATACAAGATTTATTTGATGAATTAACAAAAGATAAAACAGATATTTTTGCTAATCCTAATCAACAAAAAGACATGGAAGCAATGGGAGATAGTGAACAAGATAATAATACAAAAAGCATACCATTAGTTTGGTAAAGAAGAAAGGAATGATTAATTTATGGCAAGAATAGACGCATTATCAATCGAACTTGTTACTACAGGTAAAGATAAACTTGCAGAAGAATATGGAAAAGTTATTGACAATCTACAACATATTACTCTTGCGTCAAAATTAAAAAATACTGACTTAAGTGGAGATCCTACTTCTGGAACAGTAGAAGCAAAAAGATTTGCAAACATAAGCGGAAATACTTATGGAACTGCAAGAACTGCTGGTAAAGGACAAGCTGTTAAAGTTGAACCAGTAGTAATTGCTATTAACGATGACACTGAATACATCGAAGAAGTTGAAGAAAAAGACCTTAAAACTTATGGAGTTGGTGGTTTAATCGAAAGAAGAACTAAAAATCATCAAGACGCTCTAGCAGTTGAATTAGATACAAAATTCTTTGCTGAAGCTGTTAATGCTGGTACTTCATTCACTGCAACTGGTTTAAATCCATCTATTGAAGATGAAATCGAAGAAGCAATTCAAAAAGTTGAAACAACTAAAAATAACTTTGTACAAGGTGTACCTAGAAATATGATTGAAGTTGTTATGTCACCTGCTTATTATGGAAAATTAAGAAACAAAATTAATTCTATTTCTAATTCAAATAATTTAGGTATAGTACCTAATTATGAACAAGGAACATTCAACAACGTTAATGTTTATTCAAATGTATTCCTACCAAATGGAATTAATTATGTAGTTATGGTTAAAGGTGCTGTTGCACAACCTATTATGACTTCTATTATGAATCCAGAAAAAGTTCAATTAAGTGACGCAACTGCATTTGGTTTATTTGCTTATAAAGGAACTAAAGCAGTTATGGACGATTTAATTATCTACAATGGTGCAGTAGTAAGTTTATAATTTAAAGGAGGACGTTTATGGAGTTTAGTGGACAATACCTAACTTATGAAGATTATAAAACATTAGGTGGCACACTTGCCGAAACGTCTTTTAATTTATTAGAGTTTGAGGCAAGAAGAAAAATCGACGAAAGAACATTTAATAGATTACAAAATGCAGAGTATAGTGATATACCGCAAGAAGTAAAACTTTGTGAATATAAATTGATAAATAGTATAAATTCTTATACACAATCAACAAATCAAGCTGCCAGCAATGGCAATATTAAAAGTGAAAATACAGATGGTTACTCCGTTAGTTATGGCACAGCAAGTAATATAAGTTCTATTATTAAATCTCAAAACGACGAGTTCGAAGATATAATTGAAACTTACTTGCTTGGCGTAATATTTAATGGCGAACACCTTATGTATTGTGGACTTGATTAATGATAACGAATAGCAAAGTAACTATTTATCATTTATCTGGCATTGATGAAACCACAAAATACCCCAAATGGGAAAGACATAACTACGATGAAGCGTGGTTCTTTGGTGGCGAAGGTGCGGGAATAAATAAAGGCTACGAAAACGCAAACAATGTTGACGTGCGAATACCTTATGGGCAAAATGCCGATTTAGATATTAGCGATTTTAGCATTGGGGACATAATCGTACAAGGCGAACTTAAAGATGACATAGAACGTCAGCAAGATTTAAAAGAATATCTTATTTATAATATTACAAGTATAAATAATAATAACTTTGGTAATAATTCACACATTCATTTAGGAGGCAAGTAAAATGCCTGTTAAATTAAAACCCTTAAGTGAAATAAAAATAAGACTTGGAATCGATAAAAATGGATCAATTCAAAAGTTTTATCAAAACACTTGTTATAAAATGATGGATCAGTTTGTGCCATATAAAGATGGCAACTTGAGAACAACTACTGATTTAAGTAATCCAGAATATATTGTGTATCAAATGCCTTATGCAAGATATCAATATTATGGAGAACGTGAAGATGGTACAAGAGTTGTAAAAAAATATACAACTCCTGGAACAGGACCATATTGGGACAAAAGGATGTGGGCTTTAAAAAAAGATGAACTTATAGGCACAGTTCAAAGAGAAATAAATAGGAGAAGTAAATCATGAATTATAGAATAACAAAGTTAAGAGATTATCTTTTTGATATTATTAATACTTTAACAGAAGATAGAAATTACCGAATCAATGCTGATTTTCTTGGAAAAGAAGGTAATTACTCACTAGATAAGATTCCAACTGATAGTGTTGTCGAACGATGGGTAACAGGAGTGGAAATTTATAGAGATGTATATTCATTAAGAAGCCGCAAACCATATTCACAAGATGAAATTAATAATTTATCAAACATTGGTTTTTTTGAAGATTTTGAAAATAAAATCAAAACTAATAATAAAGAAGGCGTTTTGCCTGAAATAAATGGAATAGAAAGTATCGAGTGTTTAAATTGTGGAACAATCAACAGTGTTGATGGAACTGAAGCAACATTTGATATTCAAATACAAATAACTTATAGAAACGATGGAGGTACAATAAGTCTATGACAAATAAAAAAGTTATTGCTGCTAAAGATTTCAATGCAAATGGCAAGTACTATTTCGCAGGTGATGAGTTAAAAGGTTTAAATTTAGAGCAAATCTTAAAGTTACAACGTTTAGGATTTATTGAACCTCTTGACTTTAAAGATATTGTTCTTATTGCAAATGAGAATAAAAAAGAAAAAATTATAAAGGAGGAAAAGAAAAATGGCTCAACTTTATAGAGATCAATATGAACATTGGATTAATACAGCCACTACAACAGGCGCTACTGCTAATCCTACTTATGTTCGTGAAGGTACTGGTGTTGAAGCATTATCAGTTGCTTTCAACCCACAAAAAGATACATACAAGACTATCTTAAATAGAACTGCACAAACAACATTTAACAACTATCAATTAAGCTCATCTATTAGTGGAAAACGTTGTTATAGTGAAGATGCTATATATGATTATCTTGATGAATTAAGAAAAACAGCAACTGCTGGTGAAACTCAATTAGTTGAAATTAATACAGCTAAAACTGTTAGTTCTGGCGTTTACGAAGCAGTACAATATACAATTTTAATAACTATAAATGAATGGCTTGGTGAAAATGCCACAATTTCTTATGATATAGATTACAGCAATCCAGTTGTTGGAACTGCTACAATCGGCGGAACAGGTGGAATAAGTTTCTCACCTACAACAAGTTTATAATAAAACCTGATAAGGTGGGTGAAACAAATCACCTGCCTTATTTTTTATTGAAAAAGAAAGAGAGGAATGTGTTATGGAGAACACAATTCAAATTGAAGAAAAAAATGTTTTGAGATTTAATGTAAAAAAGGCAAATGGTGATGATACTGGACTAGTGATTAAAATAGACTTGCAAGATATAGAGTTGCCTTTAAGAATAAGTAAAATGGATGAAATCCACAAAAAAAATGTAAGTTTATTGAAGCAAAAATCGCAAGTGCTTGAAAAAAAGGAAGATAAAAAAGGAAACAAACTTCTATCTTGGAAGCAAGAAGAACAAATAAAATTACTTCGTGAATTTTATGATAGCGAAGAAAAAGCACTTGATATGTTGATAGGTCAAGGAATGACAAAAAAAATTTTAAAAGCAATAGATAGATACCCATATTATGATATGTTTGATGACATTGTAAATTCTTTAGAACCTGTATTTGGAATAATAGAAAAAGAAACAGAATCAATGTTTGATGATATTAAAAAGAAATATGGTAGCGCAGATGAAGGAAACATTATTTAATTACCCTGAATACGCTGAAATAGATGGAAAGAAATATAAAATTAACACAGATTATAAAGTGGCAATAAAATGTAATGACATTAGTATGCAAGATATAGATGTCGCTGAAAAAGGGATGGCTATAATATACTTGCTATTTGGAGAAGAAGCATTAAAAGACACGCAACATTATAAAGAGCTAATTGAAAAAGCAAACTATTATTTAAAGTGTGGAATGACAGATGCTGCCGAAGACAAAAATATAGAACCTGACATGGATTTTATACAAGACTTTCCTTTTATTGAGGCAAGTTTTATGAGTGATTACAAAATGAGTATAAAAGACAAATATATGCACTGGTGGGAATTTTATTATCTGGTGTGTGGGCTTTCACAAAGCGAATTAGGTAACAGTTGCGTTTTAAATAGAATTCGTGAATTACGAAATTTAGATCTTAATAAAATAAATGATCCAAAGGAGCGCGAAAAACTACGAAAAGCAAAAGAACAATTTGCTTTAAAAAAAGTGCAAAAAAAGAAAAAAGAATTTAACCAAGAGGAAATAAAAAATATGGAAGAATATCATAAATTACTGGGTGAATAGAAAGGAGAATGTTTATGGATGGAGAAGTTATTATTAAAGTTAGTGCAGATACAAAAAACTTTGATAGCAAATTACAAGAGCTAGAAAAAAAATATCAAAGTAAACAAGCCGATATAAAGTTTACTGAATATGATTTAAGTAAAAATGAAACAAGCTTAAGAATTATGAATGAGGAAGCAGATAGACTTGACGCAAAATATAATGACATCAATCAAAAATTAAAAGAACAACAAGAAATTATGAGAAAAAGTTCTTATCCTAATCCTGAAGGATCTGGAGTTATTATTCCACAACAAACTCATGAGGCATATTATAACGCACAAAATCAAGTTAGCGTTTTAAATAGAGAACAAAGACAAGTTCTTGAAGAAATTACAAAACAAAACGAACTGATAGATAAACAAGAGCTAAAAGTTAATAAATTAACAGCAAAATATGAAAAGCAAAAAAACGATTTAAGTGTTATAAGTACTAAAATGCAACAAGTGAGTGCTGACACAAACAAATTTAGCATTTCAACTGAAAACGCTAGCAAAAGCGCTTCAAATGTCTTGAAAAAAATTACGCGATGGGGTCTTGCTATATTTGGAATCCGAAGCGCATATATGGGAATTAGGCAAGTTATGAATAGTGTACTGACACAAAATCAAAAACTTGGTGACCAGATGAATGGTTTAAAAAAATCTTTGTATGCTGCTTTTACACCAATTGTAGAAAAAATAATAAATTTAATAAGAACGCTAATGGCTTATATAAATTATGTGTGGAAAACCTTATTTGGCAAAGAATTGTTTAGCACTAAAGTATCAAAAGACTTAAAAAGCGGAGCAAGTTCTGCAAAAGAAATTAGAAAACAACTTGCAGGATTTGATGAAGCAAATGTATTAAGTGATAACAAATCATCAGGAGGCGGAGGTGTCGGTGGTGGGTCCACAGATTTAGGATTCGCTAATGTTAAAATTCCTGATTGGCTTGTAAAAGTTACAGGATGGATAAAAGAACATCCAAAACTTACTAAAATATTGCTTGGACTTGCCGCATTTACAATTCTAGGTGGATGGGTAGCAAATACTGCTCTTGGTGGATGGATTGGATCTTTATTAGGAACATTTATAGCAGGAGCTGGCGCAACCGGATTATTAGGTTTGCTTGCTGTTCTACTTGCTATTGCTGGAACCGTCTATTTAGTTGTTATGGCAACAAAGGGAGTTATAGAAGTAATAAAACAAGTTAATGAATTAAACGCAGCTTTAGAGCATAGAGATGAATTAATGGGAATAACTAGAGAAGCTGACAAAAAATACGTTGATGATGCAAAAAAAGTATTAGAAAGTGATAAATCAACAACAGAGCAAAGAAAAGCAGCAATGACGATGTTAGAAAAAGTAACTAAAAGTGAAATGGATTGGTCGCATGAGAAAAGTATAGGAGTTGAAAATAATTTAAAATATGGACGAAGCGTGTTAGACAATGCGCAATCTATGGATGAATTATATAAACAAGGCAAGTTAACTAAAGAAGAACAATATGAGTATTACAAAATGTTAAAAGGTGATTTAAATCCAATGTTAAACGATACTAACGGTTGGTTATTTGGTAACAAAGAAGCAAGTGAAAAATTAAGAGAAAGTTTTGAAAAGTTAGATAAAAAATATAAAACTCAATATGAAGTTGAAATGAGTGAAAAAGGTGGGCAAAAAGTTGTCAATGCTATTGATAAAGTTAGAGATGCAATTGACAAAATGGCAAAGATCAAAAATATAACAAGCACTTTTGCTCAAAATCTTGCTAAAGTATTTCACGCAGATGGAGGAATTGTAAATATGCCAGGTAGAGGAGTGCCTCTTCATGTTGCCGGCGAGGCAGGGCGTGAAGGTATTGTTCCAATAGATAATGAAAGCCAGATGGCATTACTTGGAAGTGAAATTGCAAAAAGAGTTACAATTAATCTAACAAATGTTACACAAATGAATGGAAGGACAATAAGTCGCGAATTAAAAACTATAAATAATGAAAACGACTTTATGTTTAACAATTAAGAGGTGATTAAATGTATATAAATGCAAATAGTATATTAATAGATAACGTATCTCTTTCACAATATATAACAAGTGCAAAATTTGGCTACCATAAATTGTGGGGAGATGACACAGGAAGAAATCTTGATGGAGATTTTTCTGGAACAGGCAAAGGAGTTTATCCAAAAATAACTTTAACATTTAAACCACTTACTAATGCAGAAATGCAAGTTGTTGCACCAATTTTAAATAAATTTACACAAACAATTACTTATGATGATCCTGAAAAAGGTAGAACTACAATAAATACTTACACTAATGACTGGGAAGCAAATTATGAAAACGTAGCCCGTGGACGTGGTGTTCAAATTGCATTTATTAGTATTAAGAAAAGAGTGTAAAAAATGAGAACACATACAAGTGAATTTAAAGATAAAATAAAAGAGTTCGGGCGTGAAACAGACATAATTATAACTTATGTGGAAAATGAACAATCAAAAACCTTAACAAATGAAGATTTGTCTTTAGTTTCTTTCCATTACGAAAGTGATATTTTAAAATCAGCAATGCGCCAGCTTGATATAAATAGCAAGATTGATATTCCATTAGGCACACGTTTTAACAATGTGTCTTTTGGAATTAAAACGAGAAATAATACAGTTCAAGATTATCGTGACAATTATGATTATGTAAACTTTGGAAGTTTCTATGTTTATTCAAGTGAAAAGCAAGAAGATACTGACGAATATAAAATAATTTGCTATGACAAAATGATAACAGCAATGAAAAACTACATAGCAATAACTGAAGAGTTCCCAATGACATTAAACAATTATATTAATGTTATTTGTAATCAAATAGGAATTACGTTTGCAAGTTATAATGATGATTATGCAAACAAAAGCAGAATATTAGACCACGATATGTTCGCGAATATTAATTATACATACAGAGATATTTTTGACCAAGTAGCACAGGCAACAGGAAGTATTGTGTGTATTAATGAAAATGACGAGCTGGAAATTAGATACCCTAAAATGCAAAAACGAAGCAAAAATTTGCTTGACGAAGATTTAGGTTATCAAAAAGGGTACATAAATAGTTCAAACGAGTATGTGGAAGATGATAGAAACTGTTTATTTAACCAAGAAATACCTGTTGAAAGTGGAGTAAAATATACATTTTCAGTAAATCAAAGAATTGATAATATGGTTATTTCATATTATAGTAGCGACGACACTTACCTAGGCAGGCAAAAAGTTTCAAATACTAGCACATTAACTAAAACAATACCTTCAAACGTTGACTATGTTAGGTGGGCTATCAATTATGATAATTCCACAATTATTACTGATAACCTTGTTCATAGCTTACAAGCACAAGCAGAAAAAGGTAACTCGCGAACAACTTATCAGCCTTATATTATTAACATAAACGATGTTATAAATGGTAAATATTTAAAAGATACAAACGTTAAGTTTAATGAGTTATACGGGCCAGTTAATTCAATAGTATTAAGTCGTGCAGCTGATAGTGACAGCGTATATTTACAAGATGAAACAAGCGTGGCACAAAACGGCGTATGCGAATTAAAAATAAGCGAAAACTTAATAATGAACTACAACGACAGAAGCGAATACTTACCTGAAATACTAGAACAATTAAATGGTCTTACTTATTACAAGTGTGATTTTGAAAGCACCGGTATTTTATACTACGACATAGGTGATATGTATAGAGTAGAAATAGATAATACTACTTATCAATGCTTAATGCTTAATGACGATATAAACATCACAAGTGGTTTGCGAGAAACTATTTACACAGATATACCAAGCAATGCAGTAACCAATTATAAGAAAGCTGACAAGACTGATAGAAAAATAAATGAAACATGGTTAATTGTGGACAAACAACGAGGAACTATTGAGGGGCTTACAAAAAAAGTAACAACCGTTGAAGATGAACTTGGAAATGTTTATACAAAAGAACAAGTAAACAACTTATTTATTGACGCAGAAACAGGTTTTACAAATACATTTAGCGAAGCCGGTGGAAATAATATTTTGCGTAATACAGATTTTAGCGCGCAAGAAGTTTTAGATACAGGGCAGGTATTTGAATATTGGTATGGAAATGTAATTAGAAACACAAATACAAGCGCCGTTAATAGTTATAGTATACTTCTTCAAAACAACACTTTATATCAAGCACAAAACGTTGCAAATGGTCCATACACATTAAGTTTTTATTATAAATTATTAAACCCATTGGCAACAGTTAAAGTTGTTATTAACGATAAAGAATACGCATTAACTCAAGATGGTTATTATACATTATTTCAAACGGGTGTTGATGAAATTGACCCGATAAATGTTACTTCAAACAATATAAAAATTGAATTTGTAAGTAATGCTGCAAACTCTTGTGAAATATATGACATAATGCTTAATAGTGGTGCAATTAAACTTGCTTACAGCCAAAACGCAAACGAAGTCAAAACCGACACAGTTAACATCTCGCGTGGTATAACTATTACTTCTTCAACAAGCGAAGTTAAGTTTACAGCCAACAACGATGGTATTAGGACAAAAACATTAAACGATGATATCATAACAGAGTTTACTGACAAAGGTATGACCACAAAAGAAGCTACTATTGAAGATCAGGCAGTTATTGTGGGAATATTAAGACAAAAAGTTGGTGACCAAGTGTGGGACAGCTTAATATAGGAGGAATAAATATGAGTAAATTATATACACCCTTAAACATACAACGATTTGCTGCGATTTTATCAATAAGCAGTTCTGTAACAAGTCAAGATACAATAAACAATGTGTCTTACGTAAATGTAACTGTAACAATAACGAGGTCTGCTAACACATCTACGTTCTGGGAGTCGCCAAATTATAGAACATTAACAATAACTTGCGACGGGCAAACTTATAGTGTTAACACGTTATTTCCACGAAGTAATACGAGCGTAACTTATAGTCATGAGTTTGTTATTGGACATAATGGCGACGGAACAAAATCAATAGGCTATTCGGCAGTACTACCACGATATAGTTCTTCATTGCCAGAAGTTTCAACATCAGGAAGTGCAACACTTCCAACAATACCGCGTGGCTTTAGTGGAGGTATTGGGCTTACAGTGGCAAGCATGACTGAAACAAGTGTTACATTTAACTGGTCAACAACTGAAACTTGTAACTGGGTAAGATATCACTTTGACGGAAGCGCAGGCTGGCATGATGTATTTGGTGACAGTGCAACGAGTGGGTCTTTCACAGTTTATAATGGCGATAGTTTGTATGGTGGTGGCACAGGAACAGTTAGCATATCTGCGGCTAGTTCACATTCGGTTTATATTGAGTGCCGTAGGCAAGATAGTGGAATATGGAGCAATAGTGGAGCCGTTCCATTTACAACTTATGACTACCCTAAACCAGTAAGTGTAAGTTCAGGAGCTATTGATAATGGTTTCACAGTTAACGTAAACAACCCATTAAGAAGAACATATACTCTTACTTTGATAAGCAACGTAGACGAGAGTGCTTGTGCTGTATATACTGGAAATATAAATGGTAATGTTTCAGGTTTTAATAATGAAGCGGCTATTAATAATTTTTACGCAACAATACCAAACTCTCCAAGTGGAACATATTATGCTAAAGTAACGTGTGCAGAAACAAGTACAATAAAAACTGTTGGAAACGGAACTTATTCAGCTGCAAATAATGACGCAACCAAACCTGAAATGAGTATTGTAGGTTATGAAGATAGCAACGCTACAACACTTGCATTAACAGGAGATGACCAGAAGTTAATTACAGGGTATTCAACAATTAAAGTTACAATACCTGCAAATAACAAAGCAACGCCTCATAGGTACGCGTCAATAAAAGGTTACTTCTTAAAAAATGGTGCAAATCAAACAGCACTAGTTAATGAAGTTGAAGGCGAAGATGTAGAGCTTGAAATAACAGCTACGAGTGGAATAATTGAAGTGTGGGCAGTTGACACACGAGATTTATCAAACGTATATCAAATTACAAATACAACAATGGTAAACTACACACCGATACAAAAAAATCAGTCACCACTTGCACAAAGAACTGACGAACACAGAACACCAAATGGTGTTGGAGAATATGTTAATATTTCTCTTGGTGGTACTTATTGGAATAATAACTTTGGTAGCGTTACAAATGCAATTCAAAGTATAAGTTATAATTATGCAAATGCAAAAACACCGAGCCAAACAACGCCAGGGACAACAACGATTACTGCGTCGACAAGCAATGAATATTATGACATTGATCAGTTAATATTGGGAGATACAGAGCGAGGTTTTGACGTAAGCAACTCATATATAATTAATGTAACTGTTGCTGACAAGCTTTCGCAAACAACTTTTGCAATAACTTTATCAAGTGGAACACCACATATAGCTTTCTCGCCAAACGGCGTAAGTATAATGGGTAAGTACAATGAAGAAGTTGGTGGTTTATTCCAAGTTGGAGGGCAAGCATTTACAGGCGGAGATACATTGCCAATTAATTCAATATTTGATTATGACGGGTCAACAGTTCCAGACGGCTACGAAGAAGTAGATGACTATTCAACAGATGAAGTAGTAACTGGGAAGTTATGGATTAATGGCAAACCAATTTATAGAAAAGTTATATATATATCTGCACTACCTAATGCCGCACAGCAAGGTTATAACACAGGAATATCAAATGTTGATTTTGTATTATATTGTATGGGTTATACTAGTTCAGGAATGGGAATGAATACAGTAAGACCTTTAACAACTTCAGGTGCTGACTTTGGTTGTTGGTATGATATAAGTTCAAATCAAATAAAAATAGAAACAGGGCAAAATAGAAGCAATTTAAGTGGCTATGTAATTGTAGAATATACCAAAACAACTGATTAGGAGGAATTAAAATGAAGATTATAAAAAGATTTCAGGGGACTGTGCCAGATAATAAAATAGTAGACGCTTATTCCACATCTCAAACTGATACATATAGTTGTAATTATGTAAATAATGCAGTTAGTAATGAAATGAAAGCGTATGTTTTGTTTAATAGTACGAATGGCTCAAGTGGAACAATTAATTTAAACGATAATACTTCCAACTATAATCATATAGAAGTTATTTTTAGAGATGACCAAGGTTGGAACCAATTTAAAAGTGTAAGTGGAATACCAGGCAAAGACGTTATATTAAACTTTGAAACAATGGCAAATGGCGGAAGACGTTTCTTATTTACAACTGTTTATAATATAGGCTCGACACAATTAACTGTTAACTCATATTGGACTGGCTCAACTTATCAAGATAACCAAGGCGCAGAAGTTCACGATACAGGTAATCACGTGCTTGTTGCTCGTGTTATAGGTTATAAGTATTAATTTAGGAGGAATTAAAATGAAGGACAAAATCAAAAAGTATAGCAAGTACGCAGTAAACATATTAAATATGATAAATATGTTACTTCTTGGACTTGCAAAAATATGGGACTGGAACATCGGCAAAATAAGTGCAACTATAATAGTTGTGGCAGGTGTTATCAGTGCTTACCTAACACAAGGCAAAATATTTGAAAAGGAAGATTAATTATGTCAAGAGTTTTAGAAGACGCAAAAAATCAAATTACGTGTAAATATAATGCACTTACTCATAAAGGAATTGACCTGAGAAAATATAAAGACGAAAGTTGCAATGTAATAGCTCATACAGAGGGCAAAGTAACTCTTATTCAAATAGGGCAAGTAAATGACAAAAAAGCAAAGGGTAATAAATCATACGGTAATTTTGTTAAAATTAAACACCCTAACGGCTATTACACTTTATACGCACATTTAAAAAATGTAAAAGTAAAAAAGGGCCAATATGTAAAACAGGGACAAGTTCTTGGTTATATGGGTAATACTGGCAAGTCTTTTGGTTTTCATTTACATTTTGAAGTAAGAAATACAAAAGACACGCGCATTAACCCTACACCATATATTGACGCTGACTTACCAAACATGGTTGATACATACCAAGTATATGACAATGTTAAGAATAAATGGCTTCCAAAAGTTAAAGTAGGATCTAAAGATTATGCTGGAAATTTTGGACACGGTGTTAGTGCTTTAAGAATTACTTCAAGAGAATATAGAGTTCATGATAAAGTCAAAGCTAAATGGTTACCCTGGATCAAAGGTGATACTGACTATGCAGGAAACTTACCAAATAATATTGATGGAGTACAAATTAAAGGAGCTACATATCGTGTCCACATTAAAGGTGGTTCTTGGTTAGATTGGGTAAACAAAGTAGACGACACAAAAAATGGTTATGCAGGCATAATTGGTAAAACCATAGACGGAATACAGATAAAATAGTTAAAATTAGACGCGTAGAGCGTCTTTTTTTATTTCCTAGTGCAATTATACTACAAAAGGCAAAAGTGTCTTAAATGGTTTAAAAATGGTGTTTTACATATTTTACATATTTTATTAATTTTGTATATTTTTGTGTTGTATTTGTATACAAAGGGTGTTATACTTAATTTATCAATAGAAAAGATAGGAGGAAATGAAAATGAAATTTAAGAATTGGGTGTCAATAGTTTTATTAATAATATCTTCAATATTTATGCTTCTGATATTTACTGAACCATTTATTTTAAATTGGATCGGTGTCATTGGAACATTTGTTTGTGTTTCATTACTTACAAAATATTCAAAATTATGTGATTAGGAAAGGTGGTGTTTATTTTGAAGATAGTACACATTAGATTTAATGAAAATGACAAAGAACTTGTTGAATGGATAGAAGAACTAGCCAAAAAAGAAAGTTTGCCTTTTAGCACATTTATTCGTGTCTTTATGGCAAGAGAAAAATATCGTGAAGATATTGAAAAACAATTTGATAAGAAGAAGAAAGGTGATAAATAATGAATGCAAATTTTGATATAGTAAACAAAAACTTAAAAGAATGTTGGTCTTATTATAAAGAATATAGAGAAAACTTTAGAAAGAACAATTATAGTGATAGAGAACCACAGGACTTTCTAGATTGGTGCTATGAGGAATTATACGAGTGTCCTAATTGTAATTGTGTGGTTTTAAAAGATGAACAATATAGAATGTGTGACCCACTTAATCCAGATAATGTATGTGACGATTGCATAGAAAACGGAGGTTACTATGAATAAAATAAAAGTTGGTGAGATTAGTGACTACGCAAAGGTGCTCGGCGAATTGAAACAATACAAGAAGTTATTTAATATGGTGGAAATTGAAAAGCTAATAGATAAGTTACACCAAGCAGAATATACTTTAAGGCAAGTACAAGACTTAATCAACAGCAATGAGGAAATAGTACACTTCCATAGTGCAAAGAAAGAGTTTAACAAACCGATTGAAGATTATTTTAAGGGGGTTAAATAATGAAAGAAAAAGATTTAATTAAAGGAATAGACAAATTAAATGAAACTTTCAAAACGAATGATGATAATTTAGTTTTAAACGATTATGAAAGGCAAAGATTATTTAAACTTGCTTATGATATGCAAATGAAAATTAATAACTTACAAACTAGAATAGACAAAGCAATAGAAATATTAAAAGATACAAGTGTAGATATGCCTGAAACATTGTTAATTGAAACAATAGATTATGCAAGACATATATTAAATGGTGATGAGTAAATGGCAAAATGGAAACCAATAAAAAACTATGAAGGCATTTACGAAATATCCAGTAAAGGTGAAATAAGAAGCCTTGAGAGAAAAGTAAGAATAAAAGGTGGTTCTTATAGAATTGTAAAAAGCAAAAATATAAAATTGATAAACAATGGTTTATATTATGTTGTTGGATTATCAAAAAATGGAACTACAAAACAACATTTTCTTCATAGATTATTAGCACAAACTTTTATACCTAATCCTAATAATCTAAAATGTATAAATCATATAAATGGAAATAAACTTGATAATAGATTAAAAAACCTAGAATGGTGTACATATACACATAATAATCGAGAAGCCTTTAGATTAGGATTAAATAAAGCACCAAAAGGAAAAGATAGTAAAATGTTTGGGAAAAGGGGAAAAGAAGTAAATAGTTCAAAAATTATATATCAATATGACATAAATGGCAATTTTATAAAAAAATGGTTTTGTCAAAGAGATATTCAAAGAGAATTAGGGTTTAATGAAAAATGTATAAGTAATTGTGCAGTTGGTAGGCAAAAAACTGATTATGGTTATATTTGGAAGCAAGAACTAAAGGAAGAAGGCAAAAATAATGAGTAAAGATAACACAATTTTTGAAATATTATTATTTTTTGTATTATTGTTTGGTTTATTTACAATTATTATAGGTATTCCAGCATTAGGAGAAAATTATAGGAAGGAAAAAGAAATTGTAAATCTAAAAGAACAAGTAAAATACCAACAAAAACTTATAAAGAAATTGGAAGAAGGTAAGTAAATGAAAAAAATAGAATTAGAAGAAGAAAATATAAAATTAAAAAAGTATAACGAAACATTAATAAAACAATATGATAAATTACAAAAAGAATATTTAAAAGAACATAAACCATTTGAAGAAAAGGCTGAAACCATTATGGAATGGGTGTGGGGAATAATTTGTGGACTTATTGTTGGATATTTAGGAATTACATTATTTGCTTGGTTAATTAAAATCACAATTAAGTTCTGGATAGGATTATTTTAAATGAAATATCTAACACCAAAACAACACTTACGAAGATTACGTTTTGAACGATTTACAACTTGGTTAAAGTACGCCGGTTTATCATTTATGGGGGCTTGTGCCTTATGGGTACTCATAGCAATTAAGCCAGACTTTAATTTTAATGATAGATTCAATCAATGTTTACAAAAACATAATTTAGATTATTGTAATAAGGTGGTGAAATAATGAAATTTGAAGATATGATAAACACAATTCAACTTGGCGATTGCTATGAACTTATTAAAAATATTCCTGATAAGAGTATAGATTTAATAATAACTGATCCCCCGTATGAAATAGAAACAGAAGGTGGGAATACAAATATTGGGCAAAATTTAAAAAACAATATGTTGAAAGAATTAAATAATTTGAATATAACAAACGGAATTGATTATATTTTATTAGAAGAATATATAAGAGTTATGAAAAAAATCAATATTTATATTTGGTGTAATAAAAAACAAATATTAGAGTATTTAAAATTTTTTATTGAAAAACATAATTGTTCTTTTGAAATAATGACCTGGTGTAAAACAAATCCAACCCCTTTATGTGGTGGAAATTATTTAATAGATAAAGAATTTTGTTTATATTTTAGAAAAGGGGTTAAATTAAACACAACTTTTGACACAGCTTCTACATATTGGATAATGCCTAAAAATATAAAAGACAAAGAAGATTATTATCACCCAACTATAAAACCATTAAATATAATAAAAAAATTGATACTTAATTCAAGCAATGTGGGGGGGGGTAATACTTGACACTTTTACTGGTAGTGGAACAACTTGTGTTGCTGCTAAAGAATTAGATAGAAAATATATAGGAATGGAAATTGATCCGGAATATCATAAAATAGCAGTTAATCGCCT
>Ga0310690_10001828_pt1 | contig 36705 bp, 45 predicted proteins | sample AusTroGonzalo_MG_2_FD_207661 | JGI IMG/M metagenome (GOLD analysis project Ga0310690, IMG submission 207661) | Bovine rumen microbial communities from tropical cattle in Woodstock, Queensland, Australia - Gonzalo_04 (v2) (version 2) | ecosystem: Host-associated > Mammals > Digestive system >...
ATCCATCTCCAGTTCATGATGTCTGAGTCTGAATATTCTCTATAACTTTCCTATTCTCTAAGTTTCATTTAGCTGGTACATATTTTCTCTTTCAGAGTTTTCTATGAGCTAATTCCTTTCAGTCTACTACATCAGAATTATATACAGTAATTCAGCTAAATGTTTCTTCATGCACTTTATCTATCAATAGATTCATAATACTTTCTTCTGAATCTTGATTATCTTTAGCTAAATCTCATACACATACTCAGTATGGATCTCATTTCTTAGGTAATAGCCAGCTGTGTACTACAGGACATGGAATAGTTGTTGGATCTTTTTTCTCTTCACTTCTTACTGCTTCTATCTCTTCACATCTGATAAGTAAAGTTCTATCATTTGCCCATTCAGTAAGATACCATCTACCATTGAATTTCGTAAAGTGTCTATAAACTGAATAGCATTTAAGAGGAGATTTTACACTAGGATATATTCCATCTATTCAATATCAGTCAGCCCATGCATTGAGTTTAGCATTATAATCATTCTTTAGAGTTTCTTTTAATTTCTTTAGCTCTGCATCTGTGAGCATCAGCTCAGTATTCTTATACAAGTCTGAAAGCTCTTCCTCTGTTAGCTCTAATTCAAATCCATGAAAGTTGAATCATTTAACTATGTCAAAGTATGGATCAGGAATCCAACACAATGGAGAGTAGAGTCTCTTTTTAGGAGACTGAGTTACTTTATCCCATCATTCATCTACTGCTAGATAGATTCCGAAATCTACTTCATCCTCTATTTTCTTATAAGAGATAGTATCTTCATCCAATTCTTCATAATCAAACTCCAATAAGTGATTCCAAGTTTTAGCATATTCTGCATCTCATCTTTTTCTTCATTGGAATCTCACTAAAGGCTTATTCTTGTAAAGTGAAGAAATAAAAAGATTCCTGTAAGTGTACAGGCTTTTAGATTTTACTGTCTCTCAGTCTTTTAATTTGTCTCAGTCTACATTATAAGCTCTTAGATACTCTTGTAATAGAGGTCTTTTTCTCAAAGCTACTTCTGCTCATGCATCATATTCTTGAGCTACTTTAGTCTGGATTTCTTGATAATTCCATCCTTTAATCTTCTGCACCATCTTTTGAGTTGTGATATTGTTTACCATCTCTTATATGTTAAGTAAATTAAGATCGTGAATCTATAATTTTTCCTTTCTGACTTGTTCAGTCGTAAAGCTCATTCACTACTGCTAAATACCTAAAGGCATCTGAAGAGTGAGAACTCCAGTCATGTTCAGGTCATTTGAATGTCTGTCTCTTCTCATCTAATTCCTTGTGATAATTTTTCAGACATTTCCATCATCGTTCAGTCTTCTCTTTATCAAACCAACAATAAGGTAGGATAGCTCTTACACTGTTTATTCAGTCTAATACTGATAACTTAGGAACTATTTGGATGTCATTGAATCAGTATTCATACATCTTCTCTTCTACAGTCTTTCAGGTCTGTAAGCTTCTAGCTTGAGCATCATGAGGAAGTCGCATAGTTCAATACCTATAAGGCTTCTCCTTTAGAATAGCTACATAGTGAGATAATCATTCTCAGCTATTCTCATAATGATCTATAACTCTGATTTCCTTTCAGATTCTCTGCCAAAACCAAATCGCTGTAGAGTCATTTATTCCTAAGTCCCAAACAGTAAACACATCCAAAGCTGGATCGTATGGAAGAGTTGTTCTTCTTCCAGCATTCTCTAATTGAGTTAGTATTTCTGCATAGAAGCTTCAATTTATTCATGCATCAAAGCTACAGTAATACTCTTGTTGGAAGATAGCATCGCTTCCATTCTTCATAATGATTTCTTGCCTTTCAGATTCTAATACATCCTTACTTATCGCTTTTGTATCATCTACTGTCTGAATTGATACCATCCAGTCTTTATTCTCTTTAGCCATATCTAATAACTCTTTAGCATGATTATCTCATCTAGGAGTAAAGTTAAATATTGCCCATCATCCATTCTCTGCTAATATAGGTCTAAGAAAGTCCCAAACAGCAGGAGACTGTAATGAATACTCAGAGAACACAATACCGATAGGATTAGTTCAGACAATGGAGTCAACATTATCAGATCATATAATCTGAATTATGCTTCAGTTGATTAACTCCACTTTCATTTCTGTATCGTTTTTTCTTTTAATGATCGGAGATGGAATATGATTTATTGTTTTCCATCAGTCTTTATCTATTCAGTCCCAAGCAGCTTTCTTTCACTGTGAATAAGTAGGGAATACATAATAGTAAATTCAGACATCTTCCATTGCTTTCTTTACAATGATATTGAAGCAGGCTTTATCCTTTCATGCTCTACGATGCCAAACCATTATTATTCTCTTTACTCAATTATCTATAGCTTCAAATATAGGAAGCTGATAATCTCTAGGAATGAAATGATAAGGGATAGTTAGTTCTGTCATGAGTCTTTTTTATAAGATATTACATTAATGTTTAAGTCTCCACTCTGTTCTACTTTGTCAGTAAATAGCTTGTGATACTTTCAGAGCTTCTCTAATGCTGAGTTTACATTAGATAGATCTAATACTTTCTTCTCCTTTCATTCTTCTAATTCTACAGTTTTTCTTCAGCTTCAGATTTCTACAATGTTCTTCAGATTCTCTAATACATAATCTACTCAGACTTCTACTTTTTCTACTTTCTTCTGAGCTTTGTCAGATAAATACTCAGAAACCTTAATATTACTTAACATTTTACATCATAAGGCTTCAGCAGATTTCTGGCTTACTCAGTAGACTTTCTTGTAAGCTCTTGTAGCATTAAAGTCTTTCAAATACTCTAGACAGAACATCTTTTGTTTTTCGTTTAGTTCTTCTTTCATGATGATGTAGTCTCTATATAAACGAGGTGCATTATAATCAGTTTTTTTAATTTGGTGGATTTTTCTTTTATAGAAAAGGAGAGAAATCTGATCTCTCCAATTCCAATAGACTAAACAATGAAGAAGAACTACACTACTTATCGTAGCTATATGAATATACTCAAATTTTCAGAAATGGTGGATTTTTTTAATCATCATTTTTCCATCTGAGTTTTTATATTGTTTTTAGCTCTAGCAATGATTCTATCTACTGTAGTATGATCACATCAATAAATAATAGAAATCTGTCTAGCAGTTAAAGGCTCTCATGTATATTCATATTCAAAATAGAGATCCAAGATTAGATTATTCAATTCAGTTCTTTCATCTGGTCTAAAGTATCTCTCTATTTTTACTAAGTTCTCTATTTCATAGCAGATGACAGTACCAAAAAATGACTCTTTTTCATACAGTCTTCCTCTCTTGAAAAATTGTCTTCTTTGATTAGTCAGCATGGAATTTTATTTGAATTTATAAATTCAGTTTCCATTCTCATCTTCTCCAATACATTCTACTAGATTATTCTCTTCTACTTCTGTATCGTACTCTTCATAAATCTTTAGTAGTTTCTCTATCATTTGTAGGATTCTTTCTTTGGTCATTTGTATAATTTAATAAATAAATCTGATTATTTGTTATGTTCTCTTCTCCATTTCTCTTGTTGCTCTCTATTGATTATCTTGCTACAAGCTAAGCAGTATTTCTTTGGTCATCTTCAGCTGATTTCTTTTCAGCATCTTTCACATTGTTTCATTGTTTAGTTTTACGAGGTAAATATCCATAATGGTCAGTCAGTAGAATCTTTGCTATTTCTACCATTCTTGCTTTATTCTTCTCTGAATCAGAAGATAGTTCGTTTAGTTCATCTATTAGTCTTCTAGCTTCTTCCTTATCCATGATTTGATTTTTTGGAATAAAGTCTTTTTTGGTTTAGGCATCTTAATTTGATTCATTTCTATTAGGTCATCTAAATCTAAAATCTGAATATTCTCTAATCTGTTTATTGTTCTTCTCCTTACAGCATCTTGAATCGGATATTTGTCTGCATCTCTTACTTGGAAATCTACTCTTGGCTTGTATATAGCATCATGTAGATTCAGCTTTTTTAGTCTGTTCACAAAGTTTGAATAACTTACTGGAGTATTACCTAGTGCTTTTTGTTTATCACAATGTACTCAGTAGTAATACTTTAGGTCTCCTCTTCTGAAATTAGTCTGCATTTTGTTTTTGTTTAAGAGTTAAACGATTTATCTGTACACATAGATTACTTATAATCTCCTTGTATTCTCTAACCTGCAATTCTAAGCATGATTTCTCCCTTTCTAGTTGTTTGATTTGTTTGTTTTTTTGTTCTAGTTCCATGTACTTTCTGTTTAGAGTGAGCTGTACAAGTTTCTCACTTTCTGAAATTTGTTTAGCCATAAGATTTTGTTTAATAAAATAAAAATGCTGACTTATAGAGTCAGTTTTCTAGCGAATTTTTGGATTTTGTCTGTGTATTTGTTTATGATTTCTTCTATCTCATAAGTCTGTAGTTTATGTAATTCCTTAGATTTTTTTATCATCTCATCTACTTTCTCTATTCAGAATTTATCTTGCATAAATCTAGTATAGATGATATAGTTTCAGTTTAATATGCAGTTGCATCTATAACAGCCTCAAAAGCAGTTCGTTTCATCGTAGCGATACAGCCAACAAGCTCTAGTGATAAAGTGCATATTCTGTGCTTTTTTTCGTGGTATTCTAGCTCAGCATAAAGGACAGGTTACTATTCCATGTCTATCAGAATCTCTAAGTCTAATAAAGGTAGAAAAAACTGAATCAGCTTTTTGAACTAGCTTACTCCTTGTAGGTTTTTTTGCTTTTTTTATTTTTTTTACCATAAGCTAAAATGCCTTGATATAAATCAAGGCTCTACTCACAATGTTTACCACTGCTACAATTATACTCCTGAATTTACCATTTACAAGAGATTTTTTAGTAGAAATCTGATTTTTAACTTTTGGTTATCGCATTTTTCAGACTTTAACTTGTATTCACTTATTGACTTTTTTATAAATAATTATGTGGTAAATTAAAAAAAGTGGAGTCTATTATAATGATTTTACTTTTTTTGTTTACATGAAAATGATTAAAAGATATTTAGATTACATTCAATATACTAGATGCTATTCTATAAATACTGTTATAAGCTACAGAAAACAATTAAATAAATTTCAGACTTATTTACTTTCTATCTGAAAAACACTAGATAATGCAGAAGAAATAAAGCTGACTGATATTCTAGATTTTATTGCTTATCTTAGGAAATCTTGATTATGTGAAAGATCCTGTAATGCTATATTAGATGGAGTAAAGGGAATATTCAGATACATGAGAAATATACTAGAGCTTAATGTTTTAGAAAGTAGGAGAATTAGTTATGTAAAAGAGCCACAGAAACAGATTTGATTTTTTAATGATAAAGAAAAAAATCTGATCTTAGATGCTGTAAATGAATGAATAGGAAAGGGGAGTATTGTAAAGCTAAGGAATAGATTACTGACTTATATGTTCCTACAGACTTGATTAAGATGTCATGAATTAGCAAAGATTAAAGTAAATGAAATCTGAGAGAATTTGCAGATAGTAGGGAAAGGGGGAAAGTTAAGAACTGTATATCTCAGACCTGAACTATTGGAAATGATAGAAGAATACCTAGAAGAAAGAAAAAGAGAATCTGAATACTTATTTGATTCTACTAAAGACTGACATATAAGAGAATGATATATAAGAACTATCTTTAATAAGATAAGTAAAAAAGTCTGATTCCATGTTCATGCTCACAAATTCAGACATACATTTGCTACTGATTTATTACATATTCCATGAGCTAATATCTTTAATGTTGCTACACTAATGGGACATTCTAGGATTACTACTACTCAGATTTATCTATGAGTAGATAATTCAGAGCTAAAAAAATTACAATTTAGTCTAAATTATTAAGATTTTGAAAGATTTTTTACTAGTTGAAAAGCTGATTTATTCAGATTTATGTTTTTTCTATTGCAAAATAAAAAAATATAAGTATCATTACATCAGCAAGAAAAGTTGCTGTGAAAGTATTAGAAAAAAAAAGTCTGCAAAAATTTGCATTCTAAAAAAAAATCTATATACTTATATCAGCAATGGAGGAGATGATCCTCACAGTTGGCACAGAGTTGCTACCAAGTAATGAAAAGTAAATTTCTATCAAAAAAGTGCGATGAGAAATACCTATCGCATCAAAGTAGAGGAAATTACTTAGCCACCTGATATTGCTACATTATATCTAGAGTTTACCACACAAATAAGGCTCTACTACACAAGATATAATGGTAGGGTTATCATCAGCACTTAGTCATATAGTGCTGTAGGAACGATAACCCCCTACAGTACAATATGAATAGGTGCTTTTTTATTAGACCTCTAGCATGAGAAATAAGAAGACTATCCATGAGCTACTGAATAAATCTTTTTATTTCATTACCCCAAAAGAACATGATTACACTTGTATCAAAAGGGAATGGGAAGAACTATTATGGATTTCTAGACTGAGAAATCCTAGAGATAGTAAAGATAAAGGGGGCATTCTACAGGACAGCTTACAAAGACTTTAAGCTAATACCTGTATGAGATGCCATACCCAAATCCCATTTTATTTTAGCGAATTAAGTTTTATTTCCTACCACACAGATGAAGATGATGATTAAATTAGAAGATGTTATTGAGTTCATAATCAAAAACTCAGACAATACAGAATGGATGGATAGAATAAATAAAATTACATTCCCATTCACTAGCAAATACAACAGCAGATTTACAGAGAAGAAAGAAATAAGGATTTGAGGTAGTTGATACCAACCATCCTATGAAGACTTAAAAGATTTCATAGAAAGACCTGATGACTTTTAACTCATAGCAACTAGAAAGCATGGAAGATTCAAAAATGTTCCGATGATCTGTGTTCTATGAGATGTGAATGGAATGTGAGACAGCAGAAGAAAGAGCTGAATTATGGCAGTCTATAATGGAATTTGGATTATATGGTAAAGAGCCTCCTCAGAAATTCAAAAGAGACTTTGTAAATGTTAAGTTCATATTGAATAGAAGTAAACAGATTTCAAAAAAGAGAAGCACAGCATGAAGTAGTCATGTATGAAATCAATACACAGAATGAGATGAGAAACGAAAAAGCAATGATAAAGCACAAAAAAAGGTAGTGGAACAAATGGAACAAAATGGAACAAATGGAACGAATAAGAATAAGAATAAGAATAGAAATAGAATAGAAGAAGAAATGTATAAAGAAGAAACCACCACTCCTATTAAAAAATTCTTTGGTACTATGGTAGAGTTAACTCAAGCTGAATATGATAGACTCGCCCAAAAATTCTGAGAATCTACTATCGCTAAATACATTGCATTTATGGATTCTTACTGTGTAGAACACAATAAACAATACAAAGACTACAACTTAGCTTTACAGAAATGGATGGCAAAAGACAATATTAAGGAGATACCACAACAAACTACCAACACAACGAGGAGAGAAGATGGAATATACGATATAGACCTTTAGCTCTTAACCTAAAACAAAATGAAAGATAGATGAGCCGAAAAGGTAAAGCTAGAGAGACAGATTATAGCATGATTACTTATGGATTATGATGGACTTATAGACTTCTTAGATATACCATTAGAAGACTTTACAGCAAAACATAGAGAGCTTATACAAGCAATGAAAGAAAGCTGAACATCAGATCCAACAGTATTAGCTACTAAATGTCAGAATGTATCTATAGAAGATATACGAGATATAACCACAGAGATAATTACTTGTAATCAGTCAGACTTTGAAACATTTGTAGAGACATTAAAGGAGATAATAACGAGAAACAAGTTAGAGAATCAGATTTATAATTTATCACTTAAAATCAAATCATGAGCTTCTATTACAGAGATATACGAAGAAATAACGAATATGAAATCTGAATGAGAAATAAAACAAGATTTGAAATGAGCTTTAATGGAATTGTATGAAGAAATCACATGAGAAAGAGAAGTAAAGATTATAAAAACTTGATACTCACAGCTTGATAGTATGATAGGATGATTTGAATGAAACCAAGTAATTGTAATCTGAGCTAGACCATGAGTATGAAAATCTATGTTCGCTATAAACCTTATAAACAACAACATAGCAGCATGAGAAAAAGTAGCATTGTTTAGCTTAGAGATGGATAATAAACAAGTCTTGAGAAGACTACTAGCAATGAATAGTTGAGTATGAGTATGGAAATTAAAATCAAAAGCTGAATGAGAAGTATGAGAAAGAGTGGGGAAATGATTTACAAAGTTATGAGATCAGTTAGAGAACTTATGGATATATGATAACTTACATACTATAGGAGAAATAGAAAGAGAGATAAGGAAGCTGAAACATAAATACTGAGTATCAATATTCTACCTAGATTATTTACAGCTTATTAGAAATCCTAGTATAAAATGAAATCCAATAGAAGCTCTTACAGATATGTCTCAAAGACTAAAGCAATTAGCCCTACAGTTATGAATTACAATAGTGGAACTTAGTCAGCTGAATAGAGAATCAGATAAAACAGCAGTTAAAAAAGCTAGTCAATTAAGATGATCCTGAAGTATAGAACAAGATGCTGACATGGTATGGATACTTGATAAAGCAGATGAGACTTGAGATAGAATCACAGTATCAGTACAGAAATGTAGAGACTGAAGAATCTGAGATATAGAGTTGCTACAAATATCTGACATTATGTTAATCAAAGATTTACCTAGTAAACCATTCTAATGCAAGAATACTTAGAGACTTATGACTTTCTAGCTAGTTCTAGAGAGAATGCAGAAAAGAAAATGGATGCAGTAATCAGAAAGCATTATCAGAAATACTGAAAGATGTTACATATTCAGAATTTATGGCTTATAAACTACAACTTGCGAAGATGTAATTTATCTTACTAATAGACTAAACAATGGACATCAAAACAATTAACTGAGAAAAATATGTCAGATGCTTTTGAGAGAATAGTATCAGATATGAAGACATAGACTGAGACAATGAAAAAGCATACCGATGTATTTATATCAATGGAGAACGAGTAGAAACAGCACCATTATGTGCTACAGAACAAGAAGCAAGAGAGAGATTATTAGAATTATGCGAAGAGAACTGAGTAGAAGAAGAACAGCGAATTTGGAAACCTTTACATAACCTAAACAATAAAGAAAAATGGAAAAGCACGAACACGATAGAATCCTTAGAGAAATATATCTAAGGAGAATAGCTTACTTAGAGAGTAAGAAAGACAATAAACTAATAGCTTTACATCTTAAAAGACTAAAGGAAAATGACAGAAGCAATTAAATCTACCTTATTTGAAAAGGTAATGAAAATTCAATGAGATGTATCTGTAAAGAAAGACTGAAAAAATCCTTTCTATAAATCTGAATACATCACTCTAGATAATCTCATGGATAAATTACAGCCGTTATTAGATAGAGAATGACTAATGGTATTTAATCAGAATATCCCATGAGGAGTTAGAACTATTGTTACAGATTTGACTGATACAATTAGCTCAGAATTTACAGTAGATAATCTTGTAGATCCACAAGCTCTAGGAAAGGTTATCACATACTGAAGAAGATATAATCTGACTTCAATATTCAATATTCTAGCAGATGAAGATGATGATGCACAGAGCTTTTATGAGAAAAAGAAACCTGCAGCTAAAAAGTATGAAAGCCGATTCCAAAAAGCAATTAGCAATACTGAATTTATGAAGCAGTGTTTAGATCAGAATGACTTTATCTCAAAGATAAAAGCCAAGTATGAAATAGATGATATGCAAGAAAGCCAACTAAGAACAGCATATCAGAAAGCTACAGAAGAAGAGATTATTGATTTACCTTTTGACTAATACATGAACAAGATATTAGAAAAAGCAGACCATCTTATGAGAGTATGAACAGTAGAAGACATCATGGAGTTTATTCCAGACCTCCTACTGTTCTATACTCAGATAGATGATCAGAATGCAGAAAATGAGATAAACCTAGACTGAATAGAGAGTGCTGAGTATATCAGACTTAAAAAGCAAAAAAAAGACTGAGGGAACTCCTATTCAGACATGGATATAAACAAGCTATCCAAAGAGAAAGCAAGGAAGACTTATGATAGACTACCAGCTGATAAGAAAGTAGCAGAGCATTGTAAGTTATACCTAGAGCATCTCAAACAGAGAAAGATAGATCTCCAGTCTCTAGATAAAAAGACTAGGGAAGTAATGTAAACGATAATACCAATCATACCGAGTCGCCAAACTCTCCACCTGAGCAAGTGGCTAAACTACTTGAAGATGATAAGCGAGATAGTTGTCACACTATCTATAGTTGCGACCACACCATGCTGAGCATCATGTAAAACTGCTCTTAAAAGATTTTATTTACATTATCTCAATGGCTGAATACTGAATACCTTATATGTGATCCAAGAGAGCTTTAGCTAAAGATATAATCCACTTCATCAGACAAAATCACCCAAAAGCTAGGTACTTATATGATATTTTCTGAGGGGGGGGGGAGTGTTAGTTTTGAGGCTCTACAACAGGGATTTGAAAAGGTTTACTATGTAGATCTAGATAAATGAATGTGTAATCTGATGGAACAGATAAAGAAATGAATCCCTAAAGAATGGAATAAACGAATCTCTAGAGAAGAATTTAATGAGCTGAAAGACAAAGAAGATGCTTATAGTGTAGCTATGTCTATTGTATGGAGTTTTGGAAACAATAGGGATGGCTATCTCTACTGATCCGATAGAGAAGATATGAAGAAAGCAGCACATGATGCTGTAGTAAATCAAGACTATGAATGACTTAAAAAACTATGAGTAGATATAAAACTAAGTTGAAAAACTATAGAAGAAAGGAGATTAGAAGCTAAAAAAATATTCAGAGATGGAAATTCAAACTTACAAAATCTCCAAGCTCTTGAACACCTAGAGAGATTACAACACCTAGAGAGATTACAACACCTAGAGAGATTACAACACCTAGAGAGATTACAACACCTAGAGATAAGAAATCTGAATTACAAGAATGTTAAAATAGAAACACCAATAGAGGAAACTGTTATTTACTGCGATCCACCATATCGTTGAACAGCTGAGTATAAAGTACAGCAATGAAGATTTGATTACAAAGCTTTAGATAAACGATTTAGAGAATTACCATGTCCAGCTTATATGTCAGAGGAAAATCCTCACAAAGTAGCATTATCAATGACTAAGAGAAGACTATTCAGCATGGATAATCCTGTAAATGTAATAGAGGTACTATATACGAACTGAAAGATATTAGAGAAAAAACAAGAGATCATGCAGGCAGATTTATTTACTTAGCTTAAATATCTGCAAGGTCTCGCAGTCAACGAGTGATGGTCTTAAAGAGTTGCAAGCAAGTCAACCAAAGACTTAAAAATAACTGAGTTTGTTGGTAGTAGAATCCATGCTACTATAACCAAAGATGGAATTAAACAGAAAAATATTCTCTTTATAAAATCCTGCAAGCTCTCCTATTTATTCTTAACAAAATGACATGACAAGAAAACTAATAAAAATTATAGGAATAATCCTAATTACTATCGTAGCAGTTTTGATTCTAATAACTGCATATACAGTATGAGCGAATAAGACAGCAGTAGAAGAAAATGATAAGTCTGTATGAGCTTTAATGAACGAATATGACTGACTTAGAACATTAAAACAAGAATGTGCTGATAATCTATGAATTAAAGATAGTGCTAAATTCTTACAAGGATACACATGATACTGTGATTCACGAGATAATGAGATTATAGAACTTAGGAATCAGATTTCAGAACTTTCTAAAAAAGACTATGAGGGTTTAATGTAGAACAGACAAGTTCTAAAAATCCAGTAGAGGAAGAACTGTATATAGAGCCTAATCCTACTGAAGAAGAATTAGCAGAAGAAATCAGAGTAACTGAAATGGTATATGAAGCATTAGATAAAGCAGAGGAAGAAGTAAAAAAAAGTCAGACTATTACTCACAAATGATTTGCTAAAGATAGTCCAGTTCAGAGTTATGTTCAATATGCTTATGAGATATGATGAATGGATTTAGTGCTACTTATGGAATGTGAGAATGGGAACTGGAATATGTATCAGCAAAGCACAGTAGTAAAGAACTGAAAGAGAGAAAAAAGCTATTGATTATGTCAGATTAGCCAAGTGCATCATCCAGAAATAGTGAATACTGATACATTCCGAAATGACCGAAAATGGCAGATAGATAAGTGTAATGAGCTTATGAAGAACTGAACTCCATTCTACTGAAGAAATAGGAAGATAAAAGGAGTTAAGTGTTCAAACTATGTAAAAGACAGATTTATTATTTCTTAAAATAAAATGAGTGATAAAGCAATTATTATACTAGCAGCATGAGCAGTATTAGCTGTATGATCATTCTGAATATGGATCAGTTATATGCTAAGTATTCCAGTAAGTTAGTATATGGAGTGTCATTGCCTTAAAGTCTGACAGACAGGTATCCTATAATTGAGAGGTTATAGGGGGTTAAAATGCCTTTCATGTACCTGCTAGGAGATACCACCTTATCTCTGAGAATAAAAGTATAGAATAAGAAGTAAATGCATAACACACAGTCTGCAAGGTGGTGCAGACTTTAGAATCAGATTTATTTAATTTATTTATATATAATGTCTATAACAGAACGAGCTAAAGATATGGGAGTAGAGGAGTTAGTAAAAGAAAATAGAAAGCTGAAAGAAGAAATAGAAAGTCTGAAACTACATATAGATGCTAAAGATACAGCATATATGAAATTACTAAAAGACTATGAGGAATTAAAGAATTGTGCGAAATATGTATTTGATTGTAGTAAGTATGACTTTACTTGGCTAACTTCTACTACACCACAATTAGAGGTATCTAAGAAATCAGAAAGTGGTAGTTGTTTTACAAAGATATTATAATCAGACTTTTATATTATTTACCTATGGAGAGAATGAAACATACAGGAGATTATGAACTAGATGAAATAAATATGTTAGAGCAAGAATGTTCAGATTTAGAAGAAGAAAATAAGAGGTTAGAAGAAGAAAATAAAACTCTGAAAGATTATGCAGAGTTCTTGCACTCTTGCTTAGATGATAGAGATAAGAGTATAGCAATTATGCAAGAAGAAAATAAAAAGCTGAAATCAGAGATAAAAGAATTGAATGCTGATTTAGAGCATAGAGATAGTTTTTTCTCTATTATGCGAGATGTATTGGCTAATGAGAAAATAGATAATTCTGAATTAGCGACCATATTGTATTGTGTAATTCATTATGAATGCTGAGATACAGATATGAGTAAAAAGGAAATAGAAATTGCTGAGAAATTTTGGTATAGAGATTATGTATAATCAGACTTATTTATTATTTATTTTATTTATTTGAGCGAAATGGAAAAGAAAGAAAAGAAATCTGAATTTATTTGAAATATAGATAAACCTTTTGAATGATACCATTGGAAAGAAATCTGAATTTCACTTTTTTGATTAGAGGCCTGTGAGGATTTATGATTTGAAATTATAGAGAATATATTAGATGAAGTATGAATAGACCAATGAACTACTATGAGGGAGTTGGTTATGTCTGATAGAATTGTAAGAGCAAGAAATACAGTAGAAACATTAAGAAGAATGAAAAGTTGGTATAACATAATGACAATGCTAAATGAATGCTGACTTTGACCTAAACAGTATCAATAAATAAAAAATTGATATTGAATTGACACTGTTATGTGCAGAAAGTATTTGAAAACGAATACTAATCAGATTTATTTATTTAATTTTATAAAGATGCCAAAAAAAGAAATCTGAAAGCTATTGGAGTTATGAGAAAAGAAAAAAGAGAAAGCTGAATGCTCTCTCTCGGATAAGATTTGATAAATACGGAAATAGAAATTCCATATTTACATAAAAATAATAGTATTTTATCCACTAAATGCAATAGAAAATGGAGAAATTATTAAACCTATTACAAGAGTTTTATTGAGAAAACCGAAAATTCTCTAATGAAAACTGACTTTTGACAATGACAAACTGAGTTGAAAATCTGAGTGGTGCTTATGCTCAGACTTATATTATCTCTTTACAGGGGTGATTTATCAAGTGGTTAGTAGATAATGATAAGATAGACTTAGAAAAGCTACGAGATTTAGATATATCAGATAACTTTAATTATGAATACTTTAATAAAAATAAATCAGACTTTTTAATCTCTTTATTGAGTATATCAGATAATCCTATTGAACTTTTAATTTCTATTCTAAAATAACATGACACAAATGGCTATGACTCAAAACTTTGTCCGAATTACCACAGATGATACTGAATCAGATTACCTAGAATATAGACAATGGAAAGAAGAAAAAATTATTAAAGCTGATAAGCTTGAAAGATTTAACTACTCATTATTGAAAGGTTATCATTGATACACTCTATCTTGTAGAACTAAAGTAGTTTATGATTTATATAGAGTATATGATAAATGACATCTTATAGCAGATAGTGAAGATCCGATTATAGAGCTTCCTATAATTCCAAAAGACTTAGTAATTAAATGTTATGATAGGTTAGGAGATGATAGACTTATTCTACTAGCTGAATGAAAAAAATGAGTAAGTAGACCTACTAGATGAAAGCTAGACTATCATCAGTATAAATTATCTGTAGTAGTTCCATGTTACAATTCAGATTTATTTATGTGTAGAACTATTGATGCTATCCTAAGCTCTACTTTAGACTCTATAGAACTAATCCTAGTCAATGATGGCTCTAAAGATAATACTCTAGAAATCTGTAAACGATACCAAGATAATTATCCATGTGTCAGAGTTATAGATCAAGAAAATCAATGACAGGCAGTAGCTAGGAATAATTGAATGGATATAGCTAAATGAGATTACATAGCTTTCTGTGATGCTGATGATATCCCACATCCTTATATGTACGAGATTCTATATCAGACTTGTATAAATAAATGATTAGACATAGCGATAGCTTCTACTCTTATCAGATTACATCCTAATCAGAAAGAGCGATACATAAATCTTGAAGAAGATAAGTTATTCACTTTTGATGAAATGATGTCTAAGAGGCAAGCTAATGATAATATCTACTTTGTAGCAGTACGAAATAGGATAGTAAAAACTGAGATAGCTAGAAAGACCAGATTTCCTGAATGATATAAATGAAGACCATTCCCTTATGAAGATATAGCTTATACATGAGCATTATATTCATATCTAGATAAGTTCGCATATTGTCATGATGCTGTATATATCCGAGATAAAAGAAAAAGAGATACAGTCTGAACTATATCTACTACATGGACTAAAGATAAAGATACTACTTATGTATGGGAATCATTTATCTATGCAGGGACACGACCATTACTCAATAAATCCTGAAAGCATCTAGAGTGGCACGATTATGTACATTTTAACTTCATAGGAAAGGAGATAAAGAAATTCCAGAATCCATCTCCATTAAAGACTTACTTTGAAAATAAACTAAGAGAAGTAATAAAAAGTCAGAATCTGAAAGATAATAAGCTGATTATGGAAGATAAAGATTTAGCTGCTATAATAAACAGCCTATGAATAAACTAATCCTTATCTTAATCTCCTTACTATGTCTATCACTCAGCTTTAATCTCTTTCAGTTTGCTAATACAGAGGTTACTTGCTCTAAGATAGACAAAAGATGGAAAGCTGATTTACTCTATAAAATCTGACATCATAAACTAGATGGAGATAAAGACTGAATCCCATGTGAAGCTTTAACTTATAATAAGTTATAATGAAGTGTCTAAGATGCTGAAAGGAGAGCAAATATCAGTTCTGCAGACAGTGTAAAGAAATTAAGCATAAAGCATGAGCGATTATCTCTCAAAATAAAACAAAACTAAGAAATCTGCTTGACCAGAATATTTTACAGCCAGAATTATTTGAAAGATTTATACTCTACACAGATAATATCAGAAAATGGTGAGAAATCTATATGACTTTCGTATCTAAAATAGCATAATTTGATATTTAATTTCATTACTTGAACAACTATGCTAGTGAGTATTTTTATCTCTCTGTATTCCATTTCTTCATTGGTTATAATTTACATCTAAAAAAGAGAGCATTACACTCTCTTTTTTTTTACAGAATTGCCATAAGTCCACTACCTAGAATATATCCATACATAAAGACACTTACCAAGAATAATAATCTAAGGATCATTTCTATAAAATTAAGAGATAAATCTGACTAGATTCATCTGGATTTAGGTGCGAATAGTTTTTCTTTTGTAATCTTTCAGTCTATATAATCTCTTAGTCTTCCCCTAGCATTTCTAGGATTTACTCATGTAATCATTTCTATGTCTTTTGACTTATATGTTTTTCAGTCAATTAGAGCTTCTAATGGATCTTTCCTATGACATCATTCTAAAATAAGATTAGAATATTTTAATCTTCAATGTAAATATTTTGAGATTCTATCATTTGCTATAGATTTAGGTATTTTGCATCTTTCAGCCAACATTTTTCAATTATATTTTATTCAGTCTATCTCAACAAAATTTGTTATTCATTTATTATAGTTCTGCTCTTCATAAGTCGCCCATCTGCAATTCTCTTTACAATAGTTTCAGTTTGGATTTATTCTATCTATAGTTGTATTTTTCTCTCAATATTCTTTTACATGATCTACATAGCCTTCATACATATCATCTCTAAACTGTTCAAAAGTTTTCCATTCACACTTTATTCATTTATCATGATACCATTTACTAGCATCTCATCATGCTGTCCCTTTACATCTTGTCTTTAGCCCATTGTATATCATATAGAATCTATTAATAGGTTTATTGTCTTTGCTTCAGAATCAATGTTTTACTCGTTTCTTTTCTTCTAAACGAACACACTTACATCCAAATTTCCAAAAGCATTTAGATTCTATATGGCTTTCAAGTCAGCATTTAAGACATTTTACAGTAATGTAATTCCTTTTATGTCATCATGAATATTTGCTCTCTAGTCATCAAATATACTCCCTATTGTTTACAATAGTTCAAATGGCTGGGATTTTACTATCACTCCTCATTGTTTTTCTAATTAAAATTAAAGCAGTATTTCTACTGCTCTAATTATAACCCCGAAAATCCATTTTGCAAGACTTTTTATGCAGTTGGAGTAGGAGGATAGATAGAAGTGTATGGAGAATTAACTAGCCAAGCTGGAGTAGCTGTCGGAGATAATCTAGCGATCAATTCATTTGTCTGTTGATTATTCTGTGCTATAACTCTTGCCTCTGCAAGTTCAGTTCTAAGTCTTTGTGTCTCCTGTTCGCACATTTTGTCTAAGATTTTCTGCACCCCTGCTGTTGATGCTGCTATAATTGAAGCAGTATTTTGTTGTCATGCTAAGATAGCTTTCTCAATGTTGTTGTTAGTGTTACAGAATCCTTGAGTAATTAAAGTAGTCTGATTTGCTAAGTTCTGTTGAGCTGCTAATTGCTGAGACCATTGGGTATTATTATTGATAATATCTACTGTATTATCATGGTTGTTGTTATTATTCATACCATTTAATAGCCAAGCAGCATTATTACCACCACCAAATCCACCAAATCAGTTACCATTGAATAGGAATAGAATTAAGATAATAAGCCAAACTCACATTCCTCAGAAGTTTTGTGTATCCATGATTTATATAAATAGGAATATAAAGCTGGTATTTGTCTGATTATGCTAGCTACCATCTCTATACTACAATTTATTTATCACTTCTACCACTTCCTTTTGTTTATCAGCTCATAGCATTGAGCTGTTTTGCTTTATTAAGTTTGCCATCATTGGATTTTTCTTTATCAATTCAGGTACTATTGTCTCTGCTAATTGATTCAGCTGTTCCATATTATTGAAATCCACTCACTCCAGTTGGTGTGGCTGTATTCATTGCTTTAGTAAAGCGTTCTTTAGGATTTCTCCTTTCATGTTGTTAAAGAAATCGTTTATTCACATTCTGATTTTTATTAAGAATTAAAACTATTCTTCTGTCATGTATTCAGCATATAAATCTTTTAGCTTGTGGTCATACTTCTCCTTTAGATGTTCTTTCTTTACTTCAAATTCAGTAAAGTGTTTAGTCTTGTCTACCACAAATTCTATAATCTGATCCATGTGGTCAGGATGTTGAGACATCTGAGACATAACTTTCTGCATATTCAGTTTGTCTCAGTCAAAAAAGTCTTCTGTTTTTCGTTCCATGATTTAATTATGGTTAAATGATAAAAACAACTCTAAAATAATAAAAAAATCTGACTAGGTAATAACTAGCATATAAAAAAGTTATTCCAGTTCAGACTTATATTTTCTTGTTTTCTACTGATAGCAAGCTAATAGCAAAAAGGAGAGTTGCCTCTCCCTTTTTATATACGAAGTATTTTATAGTTAGTGATTTATTAGTTAAAGTAAAGTCTGAATTAAACTACTGTATTACTTGTGTAGTATGTTGTATTTATAATTGGTGCTGATGTAAATGTTCATCAAGTTCAACTAAACATAGCTGTATTCCAATTAGTTGCTGTTGTTCAAGTTCATTCTGTAGGTATTCTATATGGTGTTTGATAATCTCAAGTTTGTGTTGAGGATAGCTTGATATTAGAGCAGTTTTGAAACATAGAATAGTAGCAAGACTGTTTTAAGGCTGTTGCTGGTAATTTAGGCAAGCTTATTAAGTTAGTACAATTTCTAAACATTCGTCTATAGCAAAAAGTATTTATAGTAGTTGCAGGCAATGATGGTGCTGAGGTTAAGGAAGAACAATTCTGAAACAAATTATTAAATGAATAACTGGTTATAGTATTTGTGCTATTTTTACACAATAAAAATCATATATCTCAGCTGGCTCATATAGTTCAAGTCATTTGAAAGTAATAATACGAACTGGACTCAGTAGATAGTCTAGTATCAGTTTCGCTACTATTCCTCCAATATACTTTACCTCATACATTAGATAATGTTATAGTATCTCATATTGTGTATGCACTCCAGTTGGTTCAGTCATAGCTTATTTCAAATTCTCTAAGAGATGCTTGACTTCATTGTTTAATAAATTTCAATGTACTTGCAGCTTCTTCTGCAGTAAAACATAGATAGTCTTTATCAGGTCAGCTAGGTCGTACTTTAGTATCTCCAGCTCGTACAGAAGCTACTTCACTTCATCATACATATATCTTACTTGGCGACGTATCTCATAGATATATTCCCATTGCTTAGATTTTCAGAAATAAATTATGCTGTTACAAATGTAATTGTAGTTGCAGGAGTTCAGCTTCATGGCTCTGTACTACTTACTTTTATTGTGTAAGTAGTTCAACTATCTCCACTTGCTACTGTCTCAGCTGTTAAAGTTCAAACACTTATATTTCAGGATCATGTAATAGCAGTATTATTTATAGTTTTTAATCCTACTTCTCATGTAGATCATCCTACACTTGTTACAGGGAATGTTATATCAGTCTCACTAATTGCTGTTACTTGTCAGAGTGTATTAGTAGTTATAGTTGGTACTTTAGTTGCTGTACCTTTAGAACTATAAGCTGTTTGAGTACTTAGGGCATCTTGCTTAGAACTCCATGTAGTTCTTAAATCTGTAGAATCTGTTAAGTCTTTTATATCGAAATCTGAAGCTGTTTGGTCTCATGTGTTTACTCCACTCAGATTTCATAGATTTGTTAGATCGCTTGCTGTCACAAATTTATTCGTAGTAGAACTATCTGAAATATCATCAGCATTCAGAGTTACTGCTCATGTTTTAGAGTTTACACTTGTTACTGCATCTGTAGGAGTGGCTAATTTCTTCCAATTACTAGCTGTAGAGTATGGATCAGCACTTAATATATAAGTCTCACTATCAGTAGTTACTATTGCTATATCTCATTTCTTAGCATCGCTTAATCCTGTAAGTCAGCTTGTTGTACTTACTGTAAATGTATCTGTTATCGCTATAGATGGAAGTAATCCTGAGTCTATTTTTCAGTTACTATCTAATACAGGTATAGTTCAGCTTGTAGTTCATGTATCCTTACTTGCTGCAGTTCATAATGTAGGAGTGTTATACATATTTGTATAGTCAAAGGCATCAGCCATCTTACTTGTTGGATCGTATGTGCTAGCATTCATATCTCAGCTTCCTTGTCAGTCAGCTCCATCTTGCACTTGGAATACTGTAGGATCTCAGCTAGTATAGTTCATAGTTACTGTTGTAGTTTTTCAGCTTTTAGAAGTAGTTACTGATGAGATTCAGTTTCAAGTAGCTCATGTTTCTCATGTAGCTCCCTTATCTCATTTTGGTATGGTAAAGTCTAGTACAGCCGCACTAGAAGTCCCTGAATTTGTTACACTAGCAGAAGTACCAGCATCTCCTGTAGTTGTAGTTCAGACTGTTATAGTTGCTGCAGTTCAAGTACTTCAAGTATCTCATTTCTCTCATTTTGGTATAGTAAAGTTGAATACTGCAGCACTAGAAGTTCCTGAATTAGTTACACTTGCATCTGTTCATGGCTCTCATGTTGTAGTAGTTCAGATTTCTATTGTTGCTGCTGTACCTGTGTCTCCTTTAGCTCATTTAGGTATAGTGAAATCTAATACCGCAGCTGAGCTAGTTCAAGAGTTAGTTACTGATGCTGAAGTTCAAGCATCTCATGTTGTAGTAGTACCAACTGTAACTGTCGCAGCTGTTCCTGTATCTCACTTATCCCCTTTATCTCATTTAGATCCTGTAGCTCATGTATCTCACTTATCTCACTTATCCCCTTTTACTCATTGAGGTCATCTCTGTCATGTAGCTCAGGTTTCTCCTTTATCTCCTTTGTCCCCTTTATCTCATTTATCTCATTTGTCTCCTTTATCTCCTTTATCTCCTTTGAGTTCATCCTTACTAGCTAATCTAGCCTCTTCAGTCTCAGAATCTAAAATAAGTATCTTATCGTTGTCAGATACTTCAGATTTTACTTCTATTTCTGAAAGAGCTTTTACAGGTATATCTGTCATTATCAAAAAAATTAAGATCTAAATCTTGATTTCCATGTAGTAGTTGCTTCTTCTCTTACTCTAAATTCACTATCTGCTAAATATGCAGGATCACATTTAATCCTTATTCCTTTTCAGTCTTTAGGATCTGTTATAGCTGTCAGCACAGTAGTAAAAAAGCTACCAAGAGCATATTTTCTACTCTTAGTCTTATATCTGTCTCTTGAGTTTATCTTCCAAGAAGTATCAGATTTTTCTTCTCTACTTTTTCGTACTATCATAAAAAAGCTACTCAATATAAACTGAGTAGCATTATAGTCAGAATTTATTTTTTGGTGGATTTTTAGTAGAACTACAAGAAAAATAAAAAAGTCTGATTTAGTTTTTATGCTTGTAAATTGTAATAACTAATCAAAAAGGGTACATAATTATATATTTTTAGAAAATAATCCACCACTTTTGATTTTTTGAGTATAATGCCACCGAGCAATAAGAAATTATTGGAGTGTCAGTTGTGAGGAGGTCTGTATACTCACAAGCCACTGCGACATACTTGTACGGAAGCATTTAGTATGAATATGTGATGTAGTAGCCATAACGATCGTATGGTGCTTGACTCAAAAACCTTAACATATACCGTTCACAAAGCAGTTTGTGAAACATTTTCGCATTGAAAACTGTATAAAAAAAAGTATATGTTAAGGAGGAGGTTTTGAGCCAAGACTACTCACCTTACCGTAAGCATATAGTATGTATGTAACTTACTAATAATGTATGTAGATTATAAAAACAGTGGTTACATTTCAAAATTTAGTTGTGAATGGTATATCACATAAAACTCCTCAAAAAGAGTCTGAGAAATCAGACTTTTTTTATTTTATTAAAATCTCTTGCATTCTATATTTTTTCTGAGTATAATATATGTGTTTATATGCTAATGACTAAACAATGAAGACATGGCAATTTATCGTATTGCTTATAGCAATATTCTTACAGCCTATCATTATTTATTTTTGGTGGGGATATTGGTCTCAGCACATTGCTTTTAATCAAGTAGATAGAGAGCAGATTACTCAGCTAGAGCAAAAACTCAATATCGTAATTGATAATCAAGGGACTATTATTCGTAATCAGACTTACTAAAAAAGCCTCCTAAATGGAGACTTTTTTATTTTATTCTTTATCTTCTTCTCATTTCAATGCTGTAGTAGTAGATGCTACTATATTTGGTTTAGTTACTTTACCTACAGCTGACATTACAGGAGATGCTGTAGTTCAATTATTTATATTATCTACCAGCTTGAATAGCTTATTTAATTGAGTATTTGGACTATTCAGATATTTATTATAACTATTTATTCATTTCATTACTGCACCTTGTACACTTCCTCCTAGATCTTGAGTAAGTATTGATTTAGCAAACTCTCCACCAGCTAAAGCATCTACAATATCAGTTGATAATCACTTTGTATTCTTCCTCATTTCTCTTAAAGCACTCTTTGATAGTTCATCTTCTACTGTTTTTACTTTACCATATAGGTGCTTCCAGTATTTATATGTATCTGAAGCTTTAGATCCATTATTTATTGCTGCATTTAATACTTCATCCATAGAATCATCTATCGCATCTTTTACTCATCTATTCATTTGAGCTATTATAATATTTCTACTTGTATCATTAGCATAAGCTCATGGATTTTTGAAATATGCTTCTAATATCTTATTATAATTCTGAGTTAGACTTTGAGCATCTTCTATAGATATTTTTCATAAGTCATCTGTATATTGAAGCAATGTATCTTTATATCATTCAATTACTTTCTTTAGTCATGGATTAGCAATATTTGTTGCTGGATCTGCTATTAAATCATCTAATTCATTAAATACTTTATTCAAATCTACTCTTGCCCCTGCATCTCCAGCTTCTTTTGCTATAGTATTATACTGGTCATAGAAATACTTTTTAAGATTTCACATAGATTCTCTTGCTTGATTCAGATTCTTTGGCAGTTCTCATGTAACTAATTCTCCAGCATCATCTGTATATTGTATTACATTCTTATTTTTACTCATCCAGTCAGTTATATCTAATGTATCATCTACAAATTTTTCATAAGCTTGCTGGCTTTGTTTACCTTTTACAGTTGGTCTTATAGATTTGTCTATATAAGATTCAGCTTCTTTCCTTACATCTTGTAATTCTTTTTTAGGTAGATTTGCTAATTTATTTGTAAGCATTCATCATAAAGCACCACCTCATATTCACAATATAGCTTGTGTAGGAGTTATATCTAAGTTTCATTGACTACCATATTGAGTTGCTAATGTATCTATTCATCATTCTACAGCTCATAATAAAGCAGCTTCTCATAGACTACCTCATGCCATAGCAGGTGCTAAAGCTGCACTCATTGGTGCTGTAAGAGCGATTCATGAAGCTATATCTCCAACTACTTCTCATGCCTTAGTATATTTACTATTAGCTCTTTCTTCTCATAATAAAGGAGTTCTAATATCTGTTGCTTCTCTTCCATTAAATTCAGTTCAATTAGCTTCTTTTTCTGCCATTTGTTGCTGATATTCTTTTACTGCATCCTCTCCAAATAGCTCTACAGCTTTATTCTGTACCCACTTCTGTAATTCGCTTCACTCTAATTGTTCAGCTCATCGTTTACCTAATCTATCTATCCATTGTCATACTATATTATATCATCGTTTTCATGGAGACTGTAATACTCATACTCCTACATCTGCTGCTTTCTCCCATCATGTTTCTTCTTCTGCATTTTTCTTTCAAGGAGTCCCTACTATTCACAGTTCTTGAGCTAGTTTATATTCACTTTCTCCATTTCATGTAAGGAAGCTATCAGCATATTTTTTAGCTTGTGGATTTTTAGAATTGAATCTTGATACTAATTCATCATCTGGAATAGAATCTCGGTCTTTACCATGTTCATATCCATACTGCCTATATATATCAGCTAAAATTCCCATTCTATCCATAGATGTATTTGTATTTTTCTCTTTCTCAAATTTAGAATCTTTAGCTTTTTCTTTCATTTCCATTCTTCAATTCTGCCTATCTTTCATAAAGTCTTCATGCTTTTTCTTTGTCAGCTCTACTGAATACATATCATCCTGTAAGAGCATTTGCTCAAAAGAATTATCGCTGATATTCTTTGACTTATCTTTAATATCTTTAGTAGATTTCGCAGATAGTCAAGGGAATGCCCCTGTGTTAGCCCTAAATGATTGTAGCATATTGTTTCCTACCATCTTGTATATTTATATAAATTAAATATCTGTACTATAAAATCATTCTACCCCAGCATCTGCTAAGATATTGCTGTAATGATTTAGCATATCTGTCAAATTCTGCTCAAATTCTGCATCTGTAGATAGCCAATTCAAATTTGAAGCAGCAGATCATACCAAATCCCATTCAGATTTTTGCATAGCTCAGAATGTAGCTCATGCTTTCTTTAATTCTTGATATTTTTCTAATAATTGAGAGTTTTTAAGATAGTTATATTTATTTACTCAGTTAGCAGTTTGTTGATCAAATTTACTTTGTCCCCATCGGAATGTATCTACAGGAGTACCATTTGCTATAGCCTCATAAGTCGCTAGATCTATCTGTCCACTATGTCTGCTTCAAGCCCCAGAAGAGCTATTTTTCTTATTCCATTCTAATAAATCTTTTACTGCATCATACATTTTCTTAGTATCTTCTATTAGACTTACTTTAGCAGTATAGTCTAGGTATTTCTTTTTCTGTGCATTATATTCTTGAATACTAATTCAATAAGAATTTAGAGTCTGATTCATTACATCTTTATTGTCCCATTTCTCTTTTATATATTCATTCTCTAAGTCTGTAATCCATCCTCCTGCATTTACTTTAGCCCCTGTCTTTGTCGTTTTAGATACTCATTCATAAGGTTTAGTTTCTGATACTGTTTCATAAGTATTTATAACTTCTTTTTGCATATCATAATTAGATGGTTTATAGTATCATACCACCATTTTATCTACCATAGCCTTTGAATATGTCTTTACATGGATAGTTTCATCGCTTTTTCAGTTGCTCTCTATTACATCTATACTTCCATCTCCATTTACATTAGAGATAAATCATACATGCCCATGATTTTCTCAGTCTTTACTTGTAAATCATAAGTCAAATACTACTGCATATCATGTCTGTGGTCATTCATCTTTATCTACATTACAAGCTTTTATTTTATCTTGTAGTGTATTTCAGAAAACTTTAGATTCTCATCCTCATATCAATACATCATTACAGAAAGCCCCACATTGTCCTCCATAGCTTCCATCTTTTATAGATCATGCTAAATTTTGTATATAACTTTCCCAATTTATAGAATTTTCATATACATCTTCATAAGCATCTTGTCTGCTTGCTCTTGTTTTGAAAGCACTATCTGGAATTTCTCCATATCATGAAGCTGATATTTTTATATTACCATCTTCATCTATCGTATAAGAATATTGCTGTTGGTATTTATCCATTCAATAATCTTGAGATATTTTAGTTTTATATTCTTTCTTACTCTGCAATGGCTCTATAAAGTTTTTCCTTAGAGCTTCTGCCACAGTTATTCAATTAGCCTTAGCATAAGCTATTACATCTTCTACTACTTCAGCCTGAGGTCTTTGAATTATGGCTCATCGTTGATTATAATATCAGTCTAGCACATTGTTGAGATTAGCTTTTAATTGTGCTTCATCTTCTACACTTAGGTCTGTTAGTTCGTTTTGTAATTGATTCTGTAGTTTAGCTGTAGCATATTGATTATATAAATTCAAATCATTTAATTTTGACTGCTGTAAGAGTTGCATCTCATTTTGAGCTTGCTGAGTCTGTAATTGTAATTGTGCTTGTTGTTCTGGAGTTCTATAACTACTTGCTTGCATAGCAAATCCTAGAGCTGTTAATCTCTGATTCCATACTCTCTGATTCTCTTGTGCTTGTGCTTGCCTTACTTGTGCTGCTTGATTAGCTGTTGCTAATTTCTGACTATATAGATTAGCATAATCTTGATACTGATACTGTAGTCCCTGCATCTGCTGTTGGTAAGGTGCTAGAGCTTTCTGCATTCTTGCAGCAGCTAGAGCATCTGATACAGTTCCTCATGTACTCGCAGCATATCTATTCATTATAGAAGTCATTTTATTATTTACTGCTTCTATCTCTTTTACTGTGTTATTAGCATCTTGTAAAGTCTGATATGCTCATGTGCTTTCCATAGTAGAATTATAGACTTCTTCTATCTGTAAAGCATCTTGTGGCTGTATTCACAGACTATTCATCATTCCTTGTAATTGGTTAGAAATATCTTCCAATAAAGGAGGAACGATATTATTTACTATTCTGAGTTTTATCTCTTCTTCCTGTTGCTGTTGCCATTGTCTATAAGCTTCTGGATCATACTCTTTAATCAGATTTAGTTGGTCTGTTGTTATCTGTCAGTTTTTTAGTCAGTTATTTATAGATTCTCAGCTAGTATATTGACTAGCTTTATCCATATCTTCCTTTCTCTTCCAATAACTATCTAAAAGCTGTTTCTGAGCTTCAGATTCTCTGTTGTTATAGTCAAACATCTTATTGAATGTTTCTCTATCTTGAAACATTCGTGGACTTGTAGCAAAATATTGGTCTAGATTAGACTTCATTTCATTTAGTCTAGCATCTGTACTGATTTGATAGTCAGGTTTCCCTGTCTGTTGTGCTGTTCATTCCTTAACTGTTACTTGTCATGGTGCAGTTCAGAATTTAGACTGGTCTAAATCAGGAGATACTTGTTTATTTTGAGCATCCCATTGTTTTTTTAGGTCAGAATTATTCCATTCATCTAAAGTCATTGCTCTAGGATTCTGTTTAGTATCTTGATATGTTGAATCCTGCTGTATAGGTTGCTGTTGACTATTAAAATTTGTAGAGTTTTGTCAGTTCTTATCGTTCTGATTATTAAAATTAGACTCATTAGGAGTCTGCTGTGGAGTATTGTTCTCTTGAGCATATTGTTTCTTAAAACTCTGAAAGTTCGTATTATCTGCATATTGTGTATCAAATTGTTTCTTTTGCTCATCGTTTAGTCATTCGTAAGCTTGTTTGAATTTATTATAATCGTATGCCATTTAGGTTTGAGAGAAAAATAAAAAGCACTCAATTCATTTGAGTGCATTATAGTCAGATTTGTTTTTTTGGTGGATTTTATACATATTTTTTTAGCTGTGCCTCTATTGTTTTTAGTTTCTTTCTATTCTCATCATTCATTTTATGTAGTGCATTCTTATAGTTCTCATCATTTGTAAGATGCCATATTGAGCTGTTTAATTCTATTGCTACATTTACTGATGTCTTAAATTTCTCTAATCTCTTTATCTCTTCTACATTATCTACTCTTGTATATAGATATGCACTATAGCAGAAACATCATCATTCTACTAATTCCTTTGGCTCATGCTCTACCTCGTATATATTCGTTGGTATATTTCAGCTTTTTCTTCCCTTGTAGTTATCTTTTATGTATCTCTTTCAGTTTCTTCCGATCCATGATACTGCATGTCAATATGTAGGATATCAGAATGAAGTTCAGTTTAATACTCCATCGTTTCTATCTTTATTATATGCCGAATTTCCATCATATCAGCTACATAATGTATAGTTCTTAGTCAGAATTTTATCTACAAGTTCTGTATCTTTTATAGGGAATCTATAATAAACTACTCTTCATAGTTTAGCATGATGCTCATTCCAATAGTCAGCCACTAGATTTACTGCATCTTTTATATACCATCATTGTCATTTTATTCTACCTCTCTTATAAGATTCTTCTACCATTTCATCTATCTCTTTTTGAGTAAATTCATAGTTGAATAAATCTGATACTGCACCAAATGCAGAGTATAAAGTACAATGTGGAGTTCAGCTTTGATCGTACTCATATATCTGAGTATCTTGTAGCTCTAGAGTTGGTAAAGTCTCTACCATCTCCCCTGTCATTAAAAAGTCTGTGTCTTTTTCTCATGTTCACAGACATCCATTGATTAATTCTTCTTCCATAGCAAAATATTTATGATATAAAAGTTCTCTAAAGTCGGCTCTACTCAGACTGTAGCCTCGCATTATTGTCTTGGAATTGACATAAAGCATCTGTGATATTTATAGGAGTCGGACATCATATTTCTCAACAGTGAATTTTGGAATGGCACTGTTTACAACATATTACTCATATACATCGCATATCTAAAGATTTATAACTTGTATGATGAAACTCCAGTTTCTTTATTTCTCAGCATATTGGACACCTATCTGGATACATATTATATTTTTTTATCCAACGTATAGCTTTTATATGGAATGTTTTAATATTAAATCAATGTTTCTTATTCCATTCATCTGTCCATTCTTTTCTCATTACTTTTATTCTCTCTCTGTTGTTTTCTCTATATCTTTCTGACTTTTTTGCTCTTTTGTCAGGATTATCTCTACATCGTTGTTTTGTCCTCTTTGACATACATGATTTACATTTAGATGTCAGATTAAATAGGCTTCATGTTGTTTTATAAAAATCATTTTTTGTCTTAAATTCTAAGCAGTCTCAACATTTTAGCCATAATACACCATTTTGGTCAGTGTAATACTCTCTTGGTTTTGGCATAGTTATTATAGTTAAGGTATAAAACTTATTTTATGGGAGGAGTATATTGCCTTAACCAATACACTCCAATTACGATAGCTAATCAACCATATTCTTCTTTTGATCTTGAATCCTGCATAAGTTCTCAAATAAGCATCTTGAGCATGACTCTATTTGGAGTCCATATCTGCAGATTCTTTTTTTATTTGTTTCTGCGATTTCTCCTTGTGTTTCTTTCATTTTATTAGTTCTGGGATATAAAACATTTCATCATCTGTCTCATATAGTATTGTGTATAGCTCTCTCCTTACTCATGGAGTCAATACTTCCTTTACTATCTCGTATACTGTTTTTAATTGATCTCTAGGATTCTGTTTATCCTTAAAGAAGTTATTTAATGCAACATGGTCTCTTCTTGGCATTCTCTTTTTATTCTGATCTATATTTACATTATATAAATGTTTATTACAGACTCATACCAGATGGTGTACATCTGTAGCAGTTCTATCTATCACTCTGTTTAGTTTCCATTGCACTCAGTTAATCTCCACTATCCTGTTTGGTCTTTCATGACTCTTTTTTCTCATTCAGCTTAGATTTATAGTCTAAAATCTTCTTTCTGAATTGTTTATCTCTCCATCGCTTGATTAGCCCCTCTATTATTTGCTCTAAAAAGGTTATCATACTCTATAAAATGATAAAATCTGACTTATTTGTCAGAGTTCTTCTCATCTTTTTTCTTCATGACTGTAAGTGCAGATATAGCATCTCATTCATGATAGAAAGTCCTCGCAGCTCACTTATTCGGAGTCCATAATCCATGTCAATTCAAATACTGTACTATCATAAGTCTTCCTATCTGCTTCTTACGATATATCTGCCATCATAATTCTGATCTGTAGATTTTGTATTCGTACATGGTTTGTCTAGTTTATTTAGGTAAATTAGCTTTAATTCGCACTAAATCTGTCTTTATCTCTGCTAAACTCGTTTGAATCTCATACATCTGAGCTTTTACTGTATCTACTTCATGGCATTTCTCCTCTAATAAAGAGATTCTGTTATTCATAGTAGCTCGCATTCATCAAAGTCAAAAGCAGAAAATGATAAAAGCTGCAATATTTTTAGGATCTGTTATATATGCCTTAAATTTTGTCATCTTCTGAATCATTATCAATTAAAGGATCTGACTGTGTCTTTCATACTTTCTGCCCAAAATAGAAAGATATAATAGCCAGCATACAGTTATTGAATAAGCTAGTTTCTACTCATTGTAAAGTTAGATATACAGCTTGGAATACTAGACATAGAGTCATTAGTAAGAATACAAGCTTAGTTACGCTAAATTTAGTCCAAAAGTTTTTCATCCTATTGAAAAATGGAGATAAAATTTTTGTATCTCCATTATATTCAGATTTTCTTTTTTGGTGGATTTACGATAATCTGTAGAGATTTATCTCAGGAACTACTGTAAATGGATTAGTAGTATAAGTATGTAAGAATCAGACATTGACTCTATCTCATGCTCTAAATATTCATGTAAATGCTAATGATAGAGCATCATTAGTTCAGCATCCTCTTGACTGAGTCCATGTATCAGGATTTCAGTTTAGCATTAAAGCTACATAGAATTTATAGTTATAAGAGCTTGATACACTATATCATGATGGTGCTATAAACATACATTGAATAGTTATTGCATATACTCCATCTTTACCAATTACTATATCTCAGTTAGTAGCATTTACATAAGGTTTTCAGATTATATCTGCATTCATTCTTTTAGTCTCTTCTTCTGTAAGATTCCCTCAAAAATCTGATGTTGTATATGTATTCTTCATATAAGCTGTATTAAAAGTCAGATTAGACTGTCCAGCTTGTGATTTGTAGCAATGGAATGTCCCTTGAGCAGCTATTCCAGAGTTAGCAGTTCTTAGGTCTTGCTTTCTTGCCTGTATCCCTGCTTGTAGCTTGAATTTATCGTTATCTCTTGGTCGGTTGGCATCTTGGAATAATGCTTCATCCCCATTATTGAAATCATTTCAGAATTGCTTTCATGCATATACTATCATCTTTCTCTCTGATTAGCAACTAAATCTAAAGCAAATAATTCTGGAGTATAATTAGCTGTTCCCTTACCTTTTACCATTATCTGTAAGCTGTGAGATTTTGGTAACTCTAGCTTGTTGTTAAGATTATGAAATCTGAAATCTCATTCCCAGTATTTATCGGTCTCAATAATTCAAATTCTTCTAAAATGGTTGAAATCTGAATAATTTATCACTACAGTATTCTCACTATCTATTATTTGTTTTTCGCCTGTGGTAATAACTGGTAAATCTCACTCTAATCTAAAGGTATATTGATTCGCATTCTTCTCTATAAACTTCAAAGCATAAGTTCATGATGTTCATTTGATTTTGTAGTTCTCTGTTTCTGATAGAGTAGTATTATCTTCACTTGTAAATGTTCGGAAGTGATAATGATTAGCCATTCCCCAAAATTCTAGTTTAGTTGAAGCAGCTGGCAAGATAAAAGAAGTAAATAAGTCAGATTCTTCTTTCTCTAGTAGGTGGTTTCATAGTACGATAGGATAAACTGCTTCCCATTCAGTATTATAATGCTTTTTTGCTATATCATCCTGATATTTTATAGTGTAGTTAGTTGTTGTATCGTTTACTGTTATGCTATAATTCACTTCTAGGTCGTTTCAGTTAGCTTTTAGTCATGTTATTACTGCATTTGTAGGTAATTGATGCACAAAAGCTCATCCTTTACCTCAATAGGTCTGTCAGTATTGGAATATTCTGTTATCTTTAGTAGTAAGAATCAGATTTTTTCTCCAATTTATTATTTTTCAGTCAAATTTATACTGTTCATCTACTCCTACAAGGTCAGTATCCAGATTTTCTTTATTCCCTCATATTACAGGCACTAATTCTTGCTGATTAAATACCCATAATGTACTAATCCCTCTATCTTCTCATACTAGATAGAGTAAATAGTCAATATTTTCTACTCCTGTAAATGTGCATCAGTAAGCTATATATGGAGTTCCCTTTCATCATGATAAATCGCAAGGGATAATATATCAGTTTCAGTCCATATTCCCTATCATATATACTTGTTCATTCCATGCTATCATTCATACTATGTCCATTGATACATTACTCTCCCATCATGCATAAGCTGTAAAGTCATATCTTACTTTCTTCTCTCAGTTTACATCTACCCAAGTTCATGCCCAAGTATATAATGGTTGGAAGCTAGTCCCTTTCATCCAGTAATATTCTCCTACAGGAGTCAGACTTCTATTTCTTACAGGTAGATATGAGTAGTATTCGTTATAATCTCAGTCTGCCTGATCTCATCTCATTTCCCAGCTCTCATCAGGTCATCAGTTCATATCTATATAGAACTCCCCACTCCAAGCATAATCACTTACTCATTCATGCTGTGTAAACTTAAATGTAAGAGTAATTGTTCTCCAATTACTATATGTTGGTCATACAGGTATATTTAGTAATACTCATCCACTATCTTTTATATCTCATGAAAATGTTATAGTCTGATCCTGCCATGTGCTATCTGTAACCATTCCATCCATTTGAGCATCATAATAATATTGATGTCTTCTTACTACTACTGAATCTAATGTTATATCTGTATTACTTGAGTTATTTTGTGCTGCATATATTCTAATAGGTACATTAGCCATTGCTGAATCTACTCTAATCATTATCTGTCATGAACTTCAGGAACTCGTATTTTTCTTGAAAACATATCAATAATTATATGGACTGTCTGACTGCTGTGTAAACCTACTATCTATAGATTGAAAGCTCTTATTAGCAGTATATTTTACTGCACTCCAAGTATAACTAGCTCTATCAGTAAATACTACAAAAGACTTTAGTTCATCCCCATCATATTTAGCCACTAAGTCTTGTGCTGTTCATCGTTGAGCATCTGCATAAGTTCAGTTTTCTCAGTTATAACTTACTTTATATACAGGGAAATTTACACTTGGATCTACAAGTAGAGTATCTGTCCCATTCTCTCTTTCATATACCTTTCAGTCAGTCTTTAGTAATAGCTTTCAGTCTTGTTTAATTACATCTGCATCTCATGTAGTAGCTTCACTCCATGCTGTAGCTTTCACACTTTTACTACTTGAAAAGATGTCTAAATTTTTAGACTTTAGACATCATGGTTGGCTTGAATATTTATCTGTTAATTGTCATGCTGGTAATCAGCTTGACATATAGTTTAGGTTATCTATTGCCATTATTTTGTTACATCAGAATAATAAATAGACTGCACTCTTTGAGTTATATATCTCTTCATTTTTTCTAGTTCTTCAGCATATCTATTTCTTTCTCTATCAGCTTTCTCAAAATCTTGTTTATGGTCTCGTAGTTCAGCTTTTAGTCCATGCATTATCACTTTATAGAAATCTTTTAAGTCTGAATGTCATGGAAATACTGTATCCTTTACATCTAATTCTGATAAAGTTCCACTTATGTTATTTATAGCTTGGATTCCTTGTATCTCTAATCCTCATTCAATAGTCTCTTCTGGAGTAAAGTTCAAAAAGATATGATTATCCTTTAGCTTCCATCATTTTAATCCATAATCTTCTTCTAAATCTGATAGCTCTTGTAATTCATAAGAATTATCTTCATCAGTCCAGATTATTACTTTCTTTACTTTAGCTATTCATGGAACTATATGAGTTATACCTTGACTATCTTCGTAAGAAGTTTCTTCTCTTTCTACTTTATATTCTCTAGCTCATTGCTGTAGATCAGTATTCCAATAAGTCCAGAAATAGTCTTCTTGAGTAGTTACTATCATTCTCCATACTTCCTCATAGATTTCATTGAATTTAATCAATGCTTTAGAATAAGGATAGTTAGCTGTAGAAGTATTTGTGTCTTCATAAGCTTCTACAAATAGATCTTGTAATGTCATTAGCTCAATAATAAATAATAAGTTAAAAGTCTGACTATTTATTAAAGAGGGGAGGAGATTATCCTCCCATCTTATTTTCTACTAAGCAGTAGGAGTTGGAGTTTCAGTAGGAGTTGGAGTTTCAGTAGGAGTTGGAGTTTCAGTTGGAGTTGGAGTTTCAGTAGGAGTTGGAGTTTCAGTTGGAGTTGGATTTAATCCAGATACTTCCATCTTGTATAGTTGTTCAGCATTCTGGTCAAATACTTTACCTCCATGAGCGATTTGTCCAAGGATGTTGTAGTACATTCCAGCTTCAGCTTCAGTTACTTTAGCTTTGAAGAGTTGTCTTACATAGTTGTAACTCTTAGCTCTGAAAGCATATAAGTCTCCTTTTTGGATTAAGTTAGATTCAAAGATAGAGAATCCAGCGAATTTACCAAGCCATCATTCAATAGCAGCATCAGCAGCTACTTCAGTTCCAGCTACGATTCCAGCTTGAGCTATTACAGCAGATACAGCAGGAGATACGATAAGGATTCTGTTATCCATAGGTACTTCAGCTTCAGATAATTTAGTTCTGAGAGCCATAATCTTTTCAGCTACATTGCTTGCAGTTAAAGTAGATTCACTTACTACTTGACTAGAGTGAGCAGTGAAGAAAGCATCCAACATAGTAATGATAGAGCTTTCTACAGCAGTATCCATACCATTCAAAAGGTCTTGTAATCTGTTTCCTTTGATAGAGTATAGAGTTTGGATTTCTTCCAAGTCTGAGAATTTTTCTCTGTACTGATGTAATTTATTTACTACTAGATCAGAGTGAGTTACAGTTCTATCAGTTGCAGTAATGTCAGCGATAGAAGTAGCTCTAATATCTCCACTATTAAGAGCAGATACATCAGTTAAAGTGATTTTTGGAGAGATAGGTACTCTTACAGTATCTCCACCAGCTTTGATTTGTCCCTCAAATTCGTAGTTAGCGAATCTCATAAAAGGTTTTTTAGGAGTATCAGATAATTTTCTTCTTAATTCTGCCTCCAAAATAAGTCTAATTTTATCAGTGTTTGCCATGTTAAATAAGGTTAAAACTAAATAAATGATTTAGTTCTTCCCTCATTGTAGTTCAGTCTATTGTTGTTTTACTTTAGCTCTTCCTGCTTTAATATCTGCCTGTACTTGTAGATATTCAGCTCTAGGTAAGAGTACAAGTTCATCATAAGTCCATTCTTTGACTTCTTGTTTAGGAGTAACTATTTCTTCTACTACTTCAGGAGTAATATCTTCCACAGTTTTCTCCACTACCTTTTTCTTTTTGATAGCCATACTTATGAAATAAATGAATTAAATCTGTCTATACTCTCAGCTCTCTATCTTCTTGGCTACTTCATCATACAATGTAGGATTAGTGTCTGCCAAATCAGCTAGTTCGTTGTAAGTAAAGTCAGTTTTCTCAATTGCTTGTGCCTTTTCTCTTCATGGGTTAGGATTAGTTGTAGTTGCATCATGATAATCAGCTACTCTAAATGCTTGTTCCCATGTTAAGTTAGGATTAGCATTACGGATATTCTGAATCTCCTCTGGGATTTCTTCAAATCCGTGTTTGCTCTTAAAGGTTACTTTCTCCTCAATAGATTTCTCTAATTCAGCTCTGTCTACTTCAGCATTAGCTCTATCAGCTAAATCTTTCTGCTTGAAAGCTTCCTTAGCTTGCTTTTTCTTTTTGTCATACAGTTCTTTAGAGACATAGTTTTCAGCTACATCATCCTTAGAAATGTAATTCTCAGAAAGCTCATCTCTTGAGATAAAGTCTTCCTCGTTGAAGTCCCTCTCGCTTCAATCATCATAAACGATTTTCGCCATGATTGTTTAGTTTACCAAATAAAAAGATGTTGATTAGTGGTCATCCTCCACCGATATATCAGTTTGATTACTGATCCTTGTTAAGAGATAGTTGGGTATCTGTAGGAAGTCATCAATATCTTCCAATTCTTTCAGTTCCATATCTCTTCTGTTAAAGATGGACTTACTCTTATCCTCACTTATTCATGATAAGATGCCAGTCTGTAGTTCTTCCTTTCTATCCTGTAGATAGCCATTGATAAGTCTCCAAAAGTCTGAATTTAGTCAGTCTTTTATTATTCACTCATCATTCTTATTCAGTTGTTGGTATGTCATTTCATGCTGTAGGTCATAAAGCTTGTGGTTGATTTGCTGCTTGATTCTCTTGTGATATGTAGTTGCTTATTAGTTGATTTGTGCTTCAGTTATTCTGTGGAGTCATTCCTTGCATCATAGCATTCTGATTAGCTTGTCAGCTCACAATAAGAGCTTGTTTTCTTCTCATTATTGCTTTAGCTTTTGCTTTTGTATCTAATGCTTGCTGATAAACCTGAATATATATCTTGTGATTTTCTGCCATATCTGTGATTTCTCCTACATCCTCGTTATTATTCAGTAGTTCTAAGTCTAGCATTGCTTTATCATATTCAGGAGGATAATCGTATATTGAATTTACCAATTCATCATCCATTCACATAACTTTAGCAAAGTCTCTAGTTAGCTGTATCTTCCCAAATTCGTTAGCTTGTTCCATTAAAGGCTGATAACTTGCCATAAATGCACTCTTATTTTGTTCTTCTTGCTCTCTTCTGTCTATCTCTGTTACCAATACCATGTGTAAGTCTCTTTTAGTATCCAGATCCTTTCACATGATAGTATATGTTACATTTCATAGTCAGCTATTTAGTACGATATTCTTCTCGTTAGACATCTTAAAGTTCTTCTGATAGCTTCTATACCAAAGCACATCCCAATATCTTTTTTCTCATCGTAGGAATACCTTGAATATAGTTGAAAGTCTGACATTCTGATTAGCTTGGAGTAATTGACTCTGAGTAGCTGTAATAGTTCTTGCATATACTCAGATACTCTGCTCATCAAATCAGATTTCTTTTGTAGCTTTTTGGTCTATCATATTCTTTAGATTATA
>Ga0310690_10001830_pt1 | contig 36669 bp, 28 predicted proteins | sample AusTroGonzalo_MG_2_FD_207661 | JGI IMG/M metagenome (GOLD analysis project Ga0310690, IMG submission 207661) | Bovine rumen microbial communities from tropical cattle in Woodstock, Queensland, Australia - Gonzalo_04 (v2) (version 2) | ecosystem: Host-associated > Mammals > Digestive system >...
TGTACGTTTTGAGGAGTGCAAATATACATTTTATTGCGTAATCAGCAAGGGCATCGGAGCCTGGATAATTTTTCCGATACGGCAATGTTCGCGCGCGGCGGCCTCCCTGACCGTTTCCTCAAAGTGAAAAGCCACCGAACCCGACAGATTCCACTCCAGCGTTTCAGCATTTTCATAATAGGCTTTCTGGCGGGAGAAAAACTCCGCAAAAGCCTCTACCGCAAGCTGATGCACGAAACTATCACCCAAATGCTCCAGTACGAAAGGTGCCAGCGAGGCCCAGAACTTGTTGGGTTCGGGCTCGCGATAGACGCGGTGGATGGCAGTTTCAAAAGAGAGTTTATGCGCCCGCTGCAGATCATCGGCCACGGCTCGCGGCAACTGTCCACGCATATACGCCGTAAGCAGGCGTTTGCCGAGATTGGTGCCGCTGCCTTCATCGCCGAGCAGGTAGCCGAGCGACGGAGCACGGTTTTCGATGGCATGGCCGTCAAAGAGGCACGTGGCGGCTCCGGTGCCCAGAATGCCCACAATGGATCGGCGGTCGCGGCTAAGCGCGTGGCACACGGCCATGAGGTCGGTATAAACGTTGATCGTGGCATCCGGGAAGAAGCCCTGCAGCACGCAGCCCACCCGTCCAGCATTTTCCAAGCTGGCGCAGCCTGCGCCGTAGTAGCGCACGTGCCGCACGGAAGCGTGTGCGCCGTGAGCACGCACGAAGCCCTCGACCACCTGCGAGATGTGCTCATCGGTGCAGAAGTTGGGGTTTATGCCCTCCCCTACGTGCTCAGCCAACACCACGCCATCACGCAATAGCACGAAGGCGGTTTTGGTAGCACCTGCATCAATAATAAGCGCTGCGGACATAAATTGATTACAAATTGACAAGACGTTCACGGGAAATGCAGCCCGGATTGTGACGTTTGTACTCCGAAGCACAATACCGCTTGATCAGGGTATGGTCGCGCAACGAGGTATCGCCTTGGAAAAAGGCTGCAAAAATCTTGTCCGCCTCAAAATAGTTGGGCACACCAAGCTGCTCGCAATCGCACTGGCTGATACCCAATCCATCCACCGGTGTGGCATCAATACAGGATTGTAAGGCAGCGCGCTGCACAGCATTCTCTTCTTTCAACAGGAAGGTGGCCAAGGCATATATCTCTGTTTTCCAGAGGTGCTGCACCGGCGCATAGTCGCCCACATCGCCATGCAGGGTCCAAAAGCCAGTCAAGAATTCCGTGTAGTTATCGGTGGAAATCACCATACCGCGGTGGAGTTGAGCCAAGTCGTACAACACCATCATGCGCATACGGGCCTTCATGTTGCCCTGGCGCAATTTGGAGAGCTGGCTGTCATCATAATCAACCAGCAGTTTCTTGTTGGCATAGAAAGTCTCCGTCAAGTCCAGATGCTGGAAGTCGTGACAAAAGGCTTCGCCCACGGCAATAGAGCGGGCAATTTCTTCTTCTTTGTTGGTCTCAATGGTAATGGAGCGACCAATCAAGGGTATATGAAACTCTTCACAAACGGGTTGCAGCAATGCCGCGCAAAGGGCACTGTCAATGCCGCCGGAGATACCGAGCACCAGTGATTGCAGCTTGCTGGATTCCAAATAATCGGCCATCGTCGCCCTAATGCGTCGAGCCAACTTATCCATTGTTTCTTCTCCAGCGAGAAAAGGAAAATAGTTTGTATCCGGAGTAGTCATATCAAAGAAAAGATTAATTATTCTTTTGGCATTTCTTTGTTAAACAGCGCTTTGACCATCTTCGCTTCAACACCTTCGGAGTAAATCTCTTCATCGGTTGAAGGTTTGAGTTTGATGATGATTGCATCGTTGCCTGCATCTTCCACTGGGGTGTAGTCCACAATGGCATCGGAAGCGGCGATCACACTGGGAGCGATCTTAGTAAACACGGTGAAATCAGCCCACGAAGCCACTTCATCCAGTGTCTCATCAAAGAGAATTTGCTTCCCGTTGCGCAAGACAGCGGCTGTTTTATCGCCTTTTTTCAAGAAATACGCTATAAGATCCTGATTGAGTTTCTGACCTTCTCCTTTCATGTACAGATAGACGTACGTTTTCAACACCCGCTGGTCCTTATACTCCACCGTAGAACGGATTTTCCCTTTTGAATCATAGAAATCCCAGCTGCCAATGCGAGAGCCTTTCAAATAATTGCCCGTAGCAGCAACAGTGCCTTTGGGATTGTAGGATGTGCACAGTCCGTTCAACTTGCCCTCCAAGTAATTCTGTTCCAAACTGACGGCCCCGTCAATGTAATAGGTTTTGTAGGGACCGTTCAGTTTGTCGTTCAAATAGTTACGTTCTTCCAAAAGCACGCCCGACTCGGCGGAAAACACTTTCCATTCGCCAGTGCGCTTGCCCATGGCATAATGCTCAATAGCTATCAGCTTGTCCGTGTTGGAATAGTAACGCCACTCACCGTCCTTCAGCTGGTCAATGAAGATACCTTCGGAAGCCTTGTGTTCGTTTTCGTGGAACATCACAGTCTTCACCTTGTGCACTCCTTGGATGAAATCGGTCGTACTTTTCAGTTTGCCATTTTCGTGGTAGTACTTGAAAGTGCCATAAGGGACATTGTCCTTGAACTGGCCTTCATAGACCAATTTGCCATTCTCCATCTTCTTCCAGAAGCCTTGTTTATTACCTTTGGCATCTGTACGATTAATCACTTCACCATTTTGAGCGAAGAGCGAAATAGAGAAAAGGCTGAACAGTATCAGGATAAGGTTTCTCATTTATTGCTTCTTATTTCTGAGTATTGCCTGTTGTCTGTTGCTTTTTGCAATCTTTTTCTACATTACCATGATTCGGGCACTTGTGTTGGCCTTCTGCATGACCTTGGCATTTATGTTCGCCCTCAGCATGTTGGCACTTGTGCTCGCCGTTTGCGCCTTGGCATTTGGGTTGACCTTCAGCGTGACCTTGGCACTTGTGTTCGCCTTCTGCGTGTTGGCACTTATGCTCGCCATTGGCGCCTTGACATTTGTGTTGGCCTTCGGCATGACCTTGGCATTTATGTTCGCCGGTAGCTTGACCTTGGCACTTGTGTTGACCGTCAGCATGGCCTTGGCATTTGTGCTCACCTTCCTTGGCAGCATGACCACAAGTTCCAGAATTCTTGCAACAAGCGGGCAGTTTCTCACGTGCAGCAGGATCGGCCTTTACGGCATCAGCATCATAACCGATTTTGCTGATTTCCTTGCGCAACTGGTCAGGATTTGTTTTCTTGGAATCGTAATTGATCGTGATCTTTGCCGTATTGGCATCATAGGTATAATCTTTCACCCCTTTGAAGAACGGAACGTTATCTTTGAAACGGTCAATGCATTTCTGGCATTTCAGGGAAGCGTTGGTTTGGATGGTTACGCTTTGCATTTGTGCATAAGCACTCAAAGTTACTACGGCCATCAGGGCCATCAGAATAAGTTTTTTCATTTTTACTGTTTTATTAATTATTGATTTTTTGATTCAAAAAAAAACATTGCAACAGACTGTCAATCTGTTTGAAAGTTAAAGCTGGCAAAGATACATTTTTTTCGACAAACCCGAAAATCCTGCTATTTCAAGACACAACGGACTCCGAGATAGCCCATGATGCCTGTAATCGGGGCATACACCACCGTTGCATCGAAATTTTCGCTGAAGGGGTTCTGCGCATCGATAATGGGGTCAGACTGCTTATAGTTAAGCAGATTCTCGGCCCCCACATAGAGTTCCCATCTACGGAATTTCTTGGTTATCTGTGCATTGAGCATGCAATAGGCAGGTGCATATTCCGGAAGAGAACTGGCTGGATTTGCGGACATGTCGGGCAGCGGCTGCGGGCCATTCACCTGCAACGTAACATTGAATTTCCACTTGTCGTATTTTGTGCTGTAATTGAGATTGACGAGCGCTTTGTGCGGGCTCATCAAATCCTTCTGCCGCATCACACCTTGACGCATATAGCGCACGTCATTGTAACGGTAAGCCAACAATATCTCAAAGCGTTTCAATGGCCAAAGAGTCAGCTCAAACTGTGCGGAATGTGAGCGAGAGCGGTTTCCGTAGCCATTGTAATCACCATTCAGGGCATAATAATGGATTTCGTGAACGTTCTGATCCAAATCCACAATCATCTGCTGCAGAAAATGCGTGTAGAAATAATCGACCGCCACAGAAGCTTTTCCGCCCGGCATATCAAACTGATACACCACACTTGCCCCTGCATTCCAAGCCTCCTCCGGCTTCGGGTGGCCATCGAAACAGATGTTGCGGGAAGAAAACAGCAACGACTGGTTTTCCGTGAAAAAGTGGGCATTGCGGTAACCCTTACCCGCCGAAGCACGCACGGACAAGTCTTTGGTGGCCTGCCATTTGAGGTGCACGCGCGGGGTCCAGAAAAGTTGGTTGATACTTTCCCAATTGCTGGATTGGGTTTTATCACGAACCATATTGTAGTCCAGACGCATACCGGCCATCACCACCAATTTCGGATCAATGATGTAGGCATATTCTGCAAAGACACCGGGAATCAGATCATGATGATGAGGCCTGTTGTAATCATATACATTGTTTTGGCTGTCATTGTGGAAAAACTCATTCAAACAGTCGAACTGCAAGCTTCCTCCCGCTGTCAACTTATGGCGCTCGTTTGCACCGAATTTATTGGAATACAGCACATTTGCATAGACACTTTGCTGGTTTCCCCTATAATCCTTGTTCCCTCCATATTGTGAGTTGAGCCAATGTCCCGTGTAGGAAACAATCGTTCCGATGCTCTCATGTTCGCCGTTCAGCAAGAATCCGTTTTTGGTGATGACATCCACCCGTTTGTTGTCTGCCGTAAACCCATAAGGCGCATTGTCCATAAGATATGGGCCATTCGGTTTGAAGGCCATCTGTCCGCCGAATCGGTTGTCCCACACAAAACTGACCATCGAGCGACCTTCCACCTTGGGAGATTTATAGTCCCATCGGTTCATCACATTGACCTGTCGGCTACGTGGCACATCCATGAAGCCATCTTTGTTCATATCCATTTTCGCGAACTGGTCGGCCAGGAAAACCAGAAAATTGGTACTCGCCTTATCCTTTTTACCGACAGGAATGCGCGTATTCATAGCCAGTTCGCCTTTACCCATGGAGTTGGCGTAAAAGTTCATGAAGAAACGTTCCAGGTTGGTCTCCGGTTTCTTGTAATCAACATTGATCTGCCCAGTGATGGCTTCAAAGCCGTTCACCACGGAAGAAGTTCCTTTCGACAGGCTGATGGATTCCATCCACGAGCCGGGCACGAAGCCCAAGCCGAACTGATGTGCCAAAAGGCGGATGAAGGGAACATTCTCCAGCAGAATCTGGGAATAGACGCCCGCAAGTCCGAGCATAGAGATTTGGCGGGCGCCGCTCACCGCGTCAGGGAATTCCGAATCGATGGCCACGCTGCTCTCGAAGCTCTCGGCGAGGTTACAGCACGCGGCACGACGCAGGCCCTGCTGGGTGATGACTGTAGTCAGGATGGGTTGTGTGGAGATGAAGGAGCCGTCGCGCCCTACCACACTGACTTCTGACAAGGAATGGGCATGCGACAGGAACACGGTGATCTCCTGCTGTGAACGGTCTATGCGGAACGTATCGGGCTCGTATGTCGGGAAAGAGATGACCAGAGAGTCGGATTTGGAGCGTGGCAGAGAGAAGTTGCCATTGGGGTCCGAGTGTGTGCCCACTGCGGTGTGCAGCCACTGGATAGCCGCCGAAGAAACTGCTATGGTGTCGCCCTGTTCATTGACCTCCAGCACGCGGCCCTTGAGGGTTTGTGCCCCAGCAAAACCGCACATCAATACTATGACCAAAAAAAACAAAAAACGTTTACTCATTTTACCAATTTTACCTCATGTACCATTTAACCCCATTTACCTCATGCACCTGAAGACGCACGGCCGTGCGTCTTCTACTCCTCTTTCTTGTCGTAATTGTAAATTTCACGGCAGAGGGCATCGTATTTCTCATATATCACCTTACGTTTCAATTTCATGGTCTGGGAGAGCTCCTCTCCAATGTTCCATGTGTCAGGTACCATGCGGAAACGCTTGATCTGCTCGTGGTCGGCAAGGGTCTTGTTCACCTTGTCCACCTCCTTGGTCATCAAGGCCACCACTTCCGGATGGCTGATGATATTCTCCCGGGATGTGGGCATGGCTAAATGACGTTTGCTGAAGAGAACTTCAATATTCTCAAAAGAAGGGACGATAATGGCGGAGGCGAATTTTTCATTTTCTCCAATAACCATCACATTATCAATATATTCAGATTCATGAAGTTTGCTTTCCACCACTTGTGGCGCAACATATTTGCCCAAGGAAAGTTTGAAGATTTCCTTCTTGCGGTCGGTGATTTTCAAATAGCGTCCCTTTTCCAGCGTGCCGATGTCGCCGGTATGGAACCAACCGTCTTCATCAATAACCTCTTTCGTGTAGGCTTCATCTTTGTAATAGCCCTTCATCAGACAGGGACCTTTGGTCAAAATCTCACCATCCTCGGCCAGCTTGAATTCCACCCCGCGCAGGATTTCGCCCACGCAGCCAATCTGGATGCTGTGTCCCCGAGGATTGTTGACGGCAATCACAGGGGAAGTCTCGGTCAGGCCGTAGCCCTCGTAAACTCGGATCTTGGCCGCCACAAACAGACGAATCACCTTTTCGGGAATGCTGGAACCGCCGGAGACGACAGTCATTTCGTGCCCACCCAACGCCTCGCGCCACTTGCTGTACACCAGTTTGTCCGCAATGTTGTATTTGAGCAGATAGAGCGGCCGCTCGCAATAGTAGTCGAAACGGGTGGCGAAGCGGAAGGCCCAATAGTAGATATGTTTCTTGAAACCTTTGAGGTTTTTGCCGCTGGCATAGAGTTTGTCGAACATCATCTCAAACACACGGGGCACGGCACAGAAACCATCGGCGTGCATATCCTTCATATCCTGGGCGATGGTAGCGAGGCTGCCAGCATAGTAGTTGCTCACGCCCATATACTGGTAATGATAGTTCACAATACGCTCATAGACATGACACAACGGCAAGAAACTCAACATCTTGGCATGGTAATCCAAAAGTTGGAGGTCTTCTACGATAGGCAGGAAGTTATTGCACATATTGCCATGTGACAGCATCACGCCTTTTGATTTGCCTGTGGTGCCAGAGGTGTAAATGATGGTAGCGATATCATCGGTGGAGATGGTGCGCTTGTTTTCCTCAATCACGGGAGCCCACTTGTCGCGGTTCTGTTTGCCCAACTCCAGAAGTTCTTCCAGCGAAGGCACTCCATCCACTTTATCCACGCCATACAGCAAAGGATGTTGCTCAATATCCGGAATCACGGGCGCGACTCTGTTGTAGATGGAGGCGATACCGAAAACGATGCATTTGCAGTCGCAGTGGTTGAGAATGTAACGATACTCTTCGGGATTCAGGGTCGGATAGACAGGGACGTGCACCATGCCAGCGAGCATGATGCCCATATCCAGAAAGTTCCAAGCCGGACGATTGCGCATGATCGTGGCAATCTTATCTCCCTTTTGGAAACCAAGTTCAAGAAATGCGGAAGCGAAAATGTGTGCATACTCCACATAATCTGGAATGCTGTATGTTACCCAGCCTTTTCCGTCTTCTGTACGTTTGGCAAAGATATCAGGCTTCTCGTATTTTTCAGAGATAACATCCAGAATATCAAAAAGTCTCGTTGGTCTCATAAGAAAAAAATTTTCTTCCTACTCTATTCTATCGGATATCAGATACTTGTTGCGGTCGGAGCCATTGCGTGCGATAAGCTCGCCGAGGAATCCAGCCAGGAACAACATGAATCCGAGAACCATAGCCAACATGGCAATGCCGAACAGCGGCTGGTCCATCACCTGACGGTAAGGGAGACCGTGCGCTTGGTGCACGAGTTTGGCGATAAGCAACCAAATAGCACACACAAAGCCCACCAAGAAGGCCAAACTGCCCCACACGCCGAAGGCATGCATCGGTTTCTTGCCGAATTTGGTCATGAAGGTAATGGTCAGCAAATCCAGATAGCCGTTCACGAAGCGGTCCAAGCCGAACTTGGTGACACCATATTTGCGTTTCTGGTGAACGACCACCTTCTCGCCAATCTTGCTAAAACCGGCCCATTTGGCAATCACAGGAATGTAACGGTGCATCTCGCTATAAACCTCGATGGATTTCACCACATCCTTGCGATAAGCCTTCAGACCGCAGTTGAAATCGTGCAATTTGATGCCCGACATCTTCCGAGTGGTCCAATTGAAGAACTTGGACGGGATATTTTTGGCCAACTTGGAATCGTAACGCACTTTTTTCCAACCGGATACCAGATCATAGCCATCTTCTGTGATCATTCTGTACAGTTCAGGTATTTCATCGGGGCTATCCTGCAGGTCGGCATCCATGGTGATGACCACGTCGCCCTGACAAGCCTCAAAGCCGGTGTTCAATGCCGCCGACTTCCCGTAGTTGCGACGGAACCGAATACCTTTGATATTCTCGTTCTCCGCATGCAGCGACTCCACAATCTGCCAGGACTTGTCAGTGGAGCCGTCGTCCACCATCAGCACCTCGTAGGTGTACTGATGCTCATCCATGACACGTTTGATCCACGCAGCCAATTCGGGCAGCGATTCTTCTTCGTTGTAAAGGGGAACTATAACGGATATATTCATAAGATTTTTGAAAATTTTAGGTAATGGGGGTAAAATGGGTTAAGGGGGTATATGGGGTTCATGAGGTAAGAGAAAATCTCTAATCTCTATTCTCTAAACTCTCAACTCTTTCTTCTATTGGATTCTTAGAGCGGTAGTGGTACATGGCCACGAAGATGCCGAAGAACATGCCATAAAGCAGGTTCATCATGGCACTGATGCCGGCGTAGCGGCCGGGTTTGTCGTAATGCGGCACACGTGACTTGTTCTTTTCAAAGCGTGCATCTGCGGGATTGACGGCATTGAGCTGTGTGCAGGTTTGCTGCACTGTCTGCTGTACGCAAGGCGTGGAGGGTTGGTTTTCGTTCTGGGCCACATACAGGGCCAGGGTTTCCACCAGCACGCGCCGCGCGTAAGCCGGAAAGTTCGACAACTGATATTGGTGAACCGTGTCCGCCGAGCGACGCGCCAGCAACTTCTCCTCGTAGTAGTGCAGAATCATGTCCGTGCCACGATGGGCATCGGCGCGCAGTGTGTCAGTCAGCGTATCCGACTGGAACGCCGCCGCCTCTTGCTCCGCCATGATGACACGCACCGTGTCCAGATAGACATTCAGCTCCTGGTCCGTGATCGTGTCCCGCTCAATCACCGCCTTGTAGTTGGCAAGCGCAGACTCGTACTTTTTGTCCAGTCCTTTCGGGTCGATGACGGCATAATGCACCATGTCATAGCCGAAAAAGAGCACGGAGCCGGTGATAGAGATGATGAGGCAGCCCAGAAACGCCTTGGCGAACGAAAGTCTGTCGGGATATTTCTCCTTCAGCTCTTTCACACCTGTGTAGAGAATCAGGACGTATGCAATGATGAGGGCTAGGTCGAACATCTTCGCACCCTCAAACTGCACGTTGCGGGCGAACATTTTCACCACCTCGAAGAGGGCCAGCGTCACGCCGAGCACCACGCCCCACTTCAGGCATGCCAACCAGGGTTTGTTATTTTTCATCGTTTCAAATGCCTATTTATCTTCCGGGTTGCAACAGAACTCTGTGAGCACGCTGCAAGTGGACTTCGGGTGGGCAAAGCCGATCATCAGGCCTTCCGCACCACCGCGCGGAGCCTTGTCAATGAGGCGAACTTCCTTCTCTGCCAGCTCGTTCAATGCTTCTGCAGTGTCAGGGACGGCAAAAGCCAGGTGATGGATGCCTTCGCCACGGTTCTCGATGAACTTGGCGATGGTGCTGTCGGGAGATGTAGGCTCCAACAGTTCTATTTTGGTCTGCCCAACTTTGAAAAAGGCGGTCTTAACTTTCTGGTCGGCCACTTCCTCGATGTTGTAGCATTTCAGGCCCAGCACTTTCTCATAGTACGGGATTGCGGTTTCCAAGCTTTTCACGGCGATGCCGAGATGTTCAATGTGCGTGATATTCATAGTTAATAGTTAATAGTTAATAGATACTAGTTTATAGTTATTATAATTAATTTTCAATTCTCAATTCTTAATTCTTATCAGTCTCTCAGTTTGTCCGACTTCAGAAGGCTGGTTTTGTGTTTGATGAATTTGATGACGAGGGTGATAACGAGGGCGATGAGCAGTATGTAGAACGAAGGTCTAATCCAATTGGCGCAAGGAATCTTGAACGGAGTGTTCACCACCACAATCAGGATGAAGAGCAGGTAGTCGGCCACCACGTAGGTAAAGACTGTAGAGAAAATGGTGGCATATTCGCGACGCACGAAGGTCTTGAAAGAAAACTCCAGATCGCCTTTTTGGAAGAGGGAGAACTTGGGCAGGAAGGCGGGCACGCGGGCGGCCCATTCCTCAAATTCATCTCCGAACTGCTGACGCAAGTATGCCTCTTCTGCGAACATAATGCGTTCGTAATAAATCCAATAGATGAGCGACACTATCAGGAACACGTAGATATTCATCATGAAGACGAGCACGCCAGCCCAAATCAGGTAATTGGCCAGATAGAGCGGATGGCGGACGATGGAATAGATGCCTTTCGTGTTCAGGGTCTTGGCCACCTGACCGGAAGTATTGCGGCCGGAAGTGCCTTTGGGGGTGGTGCTCACCGTGTATGCACGCAATGCAAGTCCTGACAGAGAGATCAGAAATGCCAATACCATAAAGACGATTTGCAACACGTGCCATTCGCCCATAAACAGCTGGAAGTAAAATATTCTGTTGGAGCCGAAGAGAAGCGGGATGGCAAGCAGCATCACCAGAACAGGAATCTGTCCACGGTACTTAAACAGCAGGTTGCCGGATTTTTCAAACGATTGTATCAGTGCCACTATACCTATTTATTTTATAGGGTGCAAAAATACAAAAAAATCGTCGCCGCAAGGCAAAAAAAAACTTCCCCCGGAATCGGAGGAAGTGTAGCGATAAAGAGGCAGAACTGATGGATTAACCTCTGCGCTCTTTGATACGGGCCTTCTTACCAGTGAGGTTGCGGAAGTAGTAAATGCGTGCGCGACGCACCACACCGCGTTTGTTAACGGTAAGTCCGGCAATCATCGGAGTGGAGAACGGGAAAATTCTCTCAACGCCAATACCGCTGGACATCTTTCTCACAGTAAAAGTCTTGGTGGCTCCGGAACCGTTGATTTGCAACACAACACCCTGGAACTGCTGAATACGTTCCTTGGAACCTTCAACGATTCTATAAGATACGGTAACGGTGTCACCGGCCTTGAATTTCGGAAATTCTTGTTTTGTAATGAAATTGTCCTCTACGTACTGAATCAATTCTTGTTTCATCTCTCTATATCTTTAATAATTTTTTCGCTTATTTTTTGAGGCTGCAAAAATACATTTTTTTTGATATTGAGACACTTATCCGAGAAAGATTTTTTCATTTTCCTGCCCACCCCATCGTCTTTTATCGTAATTATTTTAAATCCAAATAGTTAAAAAAGAAGACCGACAACACATACGCCTTGTCAGCGCAAAGCCATCCAAAAAAAATCTTATCAACAAACCGAAATTCTGTTACAAAATTGCACTAAATTTTAGTATTTTTGCAAGCTTACTTTCAAAAACCACAAACCGGACCTCTATGACCCAATTCACACATCTTCACGTTCATACGGAATACTCCATCCTTGACGGCATGTCCACCATCAGCGGACTTGTGGACAAATGCCTACGCACGGGCATGAACGCCCTGGCCATCACCGACCACGGCAACATGTTCGGGATCAAGGAGTTTTTTGACTATACGGAAAAAATAAACGGAGCGGCGAAGAATGAGGTGAAAGCCTTAGAACGGGAAATGGCGGAATTGACATCCGAGATGGATATCATTCTCTGTCGCGAAAAACTGGAGGCTGCAAAGAAGAAAATATTCAAGCCCATCTTCGGATGTGAGGCGTACGTGGCCAAGCAGACAAAGAGCAATCCCACGGGCAGCCGGTTTGTGAAAGAGAACAAGGAGAACTTCAGCGGCTACCATCTCATCCTGCTCGCCAAGAACGAGCAAGGGTACCACAACCTGTGCAAAATGGTGTCCTACGCCTGGATTGAGGGCAAATACCAGCGTCCGCGCATCGACCGCGAGCTGCTGGAAAAATACCACGAGGGGGTGATCGTCTCCTCAGCCTGTCTTGCGGGCGAGGTGCCCCGCGCACTGGCCAACCACGACTACGAGAAGGCCAAAGAGGCCGTACTCTGGTTCAAGAGCATCTTCGGCGACGACTATTATCTGGAATTGCAGCGACATAAGACCGACAAACCGGGCGGTGACAAAACCGTTTATGAACAGCAAAAGCTCGTCAATGCTGGCATACTGCGTCTTGCAGCGGACACCAACACCAAAATCATTGCCACCAACGACGTGCACTTTGTGGATGAGGACGATGCGGAGGCCCACGACCGGCTGATCTGCGTCAGCACGGGCGCGCTTTACAACGACCCCAACCGCATGCACTACACTAAGCAGGAGTGGCTGAAGAGCCCTGAAGAGATGGCCGAACTTTTTGCCGACGTGCCTGAGGCGCTGGCCAACACACAGGAGATCGTCGATAAGGTGGAAACCTTCAGGCTCAAGCACGGGCCCATCATGCCCGTGTTCGACATTCCGGAAGCGTTTGGAACAGTGGAAACGTACAAAGAGAAGTTCTCTGAAGAGGACTTGCGCGCCGAATTCGAGAGCGACGAAGAGGGCAAAGGGCGAATCGAGAAGCTGGGTGGTTTGGAGCGCGTGTACCGTATCAAGCTGGAGTCCGACTACCTGCGCAAACTCACCATGGACGGTGCACTCAAGCGCTACGGCGACCCGCTGCCCGATGATGTCAAGGAGCGCATCGACTTCGAGTTGGGCGTCATGCGCAACATGGGTTTTCCCGGCTACTTCCTCATCGTGCAAGACTTCATCGCCGCCGCCCGCGACATGGGCGTGTCGGTAGGCCCGGGACGTGGTTCCGCCGCTGGCTCCGTAGTAGCCTACTGCTTGAAAATCACAGATATAGATCCTTTGAAATACGACTTGCTGTTCGAGCGTTTCCTGAACCCTGATCGTATCTCATTGCCCGATATTGACGTCGATTTTGACGACGAAGGCCGTTACAAGGTATTGGATTGGATTACGCAGAAGTACGGCAAGGAGCGCGTGGCACACATCATCACCTACGGCACCATGGCCGCCAAATCGAGCATCAAGGACGTGGCCCGCGTGCAGAACCTGGACCTCGGCGAATCGAACCGCTTGGCCAAGCTCGTGCCCGACAAATTCCCGGAAGACCCCAAAACCGGAAAGGCGCCCAAAGTAAACCTCAAGAATTGTCTTTCGATGGTGCCTGAGATGAAAGACGCTTACGAAAAAGGGCCTGTCATCGTGCACGACGTGCTGAAATACGCTTCCCAGCTGGAGGGTACTGTGCGTCAGGTGGGTGTGCATGCATGCGGCATCATCATCGGCGCAGACGACCTCACCAACTTTGCCCCACTATCCACCGTGGAGGACAAGAATACCAAAGAGGACGTGCTCGTCACCGAATACGAAGGTTCTGTTATCGAAGATGTCGGGTTGATCAAGATGGACTTTTTGGGGCTGAAAACCCTCTCCATCATCAAGGAGACCATCCGGAACATCAAGAAATCGAAGGGCATAGACGTGGACATTGACGCCATCCCTATTGACGATGAGAAAACATACGAGCTGTTCTGCGAAGGCGACACCGTGGCCACGTTCCAGTTTGAATCCCCCGGCATGCAGAAATACCTCAAAGAACTGAAACCCAGCAAATTTGAGGACATCATAGCAATGAATGCCCTGTACCGTCCCGGCCCGATGGACTATATTCCGCAGTTCATCAACCGCAAACAGGGACGCGAGGAAATCCAATACGACATTCCCATCATGGAGCGGTATCTGAAAGACACCTACGGCATCACCGTCTATCAAGAGCAGGTGATGTTGCTGTCGCGCTTGCTGGCCAACTTCACGCGAGGCGAGTCAGACACATTGCGAAAGGCCATGGGTAAGAAGCAGAAGGACAAGCTGGATCATCTGAAGCCCAAGTTCATAGAGCAGGGCAAAGCCAACGGACACGATGAAAAGGTGTTGGAGAAAATCTGGGGCGACTGGGAAAAATTCGCTTCCTACGCCTTCAACAAATCGCACGCCACTTGCTATTCGTGGGTAGCCTATCAGACCGCCTATCTCAAGGCTCACTACTTGGCTGAATTTATGGCAGCGAACCTTACCAATAACTTGGATAAGATTGAGACCATCAGTGCTTTCATTGAAGACGTGCAGCGCAAGGGCATCCGGGTGTTAGGACCTGATATCAACGAGTCGGACGCCTCCTTCACGGTCAACGCAGAGGGCAACATCCGATTCGGTCTGGCCGCACTCAAAGGCGTGGGGTCAAGCGCAGTGGATAGCATCATCGAGGAGCGCGACGCCAACGGGCCTTTCTGCGACATCTTCGATTTCATGTCGCGCATCAATTTACGCAACTGCAACAAGCGCTGTATCGAGACCCTGGCCATGGGCGGCGCGTTCGACTGTTTCCCAGAGATGCACCGCGCCCAGTTCTTCATCATGGACAACACGGGGCACAACTTCATCGACAAGCTCATCGCATACGCTTCCAAAAGCCAGCGCGGGGCTCAGAACCAGTTCTCCATCTTCGACATGGATGAGACAGTCAAGCAGGAGAGCAACCCCGAAATCCCGCAATGCGAGCCGTGGGGTTCCTACGAGCAGCTGAAGCGCGAGAAAGAGGTGGCCGGTTTCTACATTTCCGCACATCCCTTGGACGAATACAAGCCCATCATCAACAACTTCAGCAACGTCAACCTCAGCCAACTCAACGACGAGAGCTACATGAAAAAAGCATTCTCCAGCGGCAAAGGGTTCTCCTTCGTGTGCGTGGTGGCCAGTGCATCCTCCGGACTCACCCGTAATAATAAAGATTTTGGTAACATCCTGTTGGAAGACTACGACAGTTCCTGGCAATGGCGGCTTTTCGGGGAGGACTACACCAAGTTCAGTCACTTCTTCGAACCCGGAAAGCGGCTCTTCGTGCGCGCCCAACTGCAGATCAGAGGCTGGCGCAACAAAGACGGTTCGGAGTCCATTCGGGCGGAAATCAAGCCCATACAGATCATGTATCTGGAGGATTCCTACGAGAAACTGTGCAAGGAGGTCCGACTCGTGCTCAGCATCCGCGACATCAACGCTGAGACGGCACTCACACTGAAAGACCAACTGGAGAGACATAAAGGGAATGTTCCTTTCGCCATCCGCATTGTGGAAGACAACAACGTGTATCACGCTGATTTCTTCAATTTCAGCACCAAGGTGAATGTGGAGAGTTTCATCAAAGAGCTGAAGCTGGCGGTGCCGTTTATGGTGGAGCTGGGGTAATGATTAGAGATGAGAGATTAGAGATTAAGGGATTAGGAGATTAGGAGATTAGGAGATTAGGAGATTAAGAGATTATAATTTCAGATTTTTACGATACAAGAAGACATGATTATGTGTGATTTTTTGGGGTTGAAACATAATAGAATGTGCCGGAGGCACAATATCCCATTAACCCCGCACAAGCGCGATAGCGCGCAGTGTGGGGAGATGCGAACCAAACCGTGGCATGCGTGCAGAATGCACGCCACATCAGTTCTTTTGATTCTGGTGTTTCACCTAGGCGTTATCGCTGCTTCTGCGCAGCAGAAGGTTTATTATTATGCGATTGACGATAACATTTCCAAGCCGGCGTTGCGGTTGACAGAACGGGCGGTGAAGGATGCAACGGAAATGAAGGCGGACTACATCCTGCTGGAGCTGAACACTTTCGGCGGGGAGTTGGATGCCGCGGACAAGATACGGACCCTGTTGATGAACGCGCCGATGCCTACATTGGTATTCATCAACAACAACGCCGCCTCTGCCGGTGCGCTGATTGCCATCGCGTGCGACAGCATTTACATGGCCTCCGGTTCTTCCATTGGCGCAGCTTCCGTGGTGAACCAGAACGGCGAGATTATGCCGGACAAGTACCAGTCGTACATGCGCTCGCTGATGCGGGCGACTGCTGAAAAGAACGGTCGCAACCCTGACATTGCACAGGCCATGGTGGACCCCGACGTGAGGATCAAGGGGATAAGCGACAGCGGCAAAGTATTGACTTTCACCACGGAAGAGGCCATGGAGCACGGTTTCTGCGAAGGTGCTGCCGAAAACCGCGAAGAGGTGCTGCAAAAAGCCCAGATTGGTCCCTACTCTATCACGGAACAGAACTTGTCGTGGATTGACAAGTTCATTAATTTCTTGGTCAACCCCGTGGTCAGTGGCATTCTGATCATGTGTATCGTGGGCGGACTCTATTTTGAATTGCAGTCACCTGGCTTAGGTTTACCCATTATCATTGCCATCATCGGTGCGTTGTTGTTCTTTGCGCCGCACTATTTGGAAGGCTTGGCCCAGCATTGGGAGATTCTGATCTTCCTTGTCGGCGTAGCCCTGTTGATGCTGGAGATTTTCGTAATCCCCGGGTTTGGCGTCGCAGGCATCTCGGGCATCGTCCTGATATTCGCCGCGTTCATTTTAACCATGGTATTCAATGTGGGATTCAAGTTCAACTTCAATCCTAATTTTGATGCTGCCGCGCAGGTGGGCACCAGCGCATTGATTGTCGTCATCAGCACCACGGCAGGTTTCTTTCTCTCGCTGTGGTTGGGCAAGAAAATCATCACTGCCGACACGCGGTTCGGCAGTCTGGCCCTGAAAACCGAGCTGGAAACCAACAAGGGCTTTTCCGCGCAGGACATGCGGATGCAGCAGTACGTGGGCAAGACTGGCGTTGCTGCCACCTTCATGCGCCCCGCGGGCAAGGTGAACATTGACGGCGAGATTTTGGAGGCCACCTCCGAACACGGCCTCATCGACAAAGGCACCCCGATCGTGGTGGTGAAGTTTGAGAATGCGCAGTTGGTAGTAAAAAAAGAGTAACTCTCAACTCTTCACCACCAGTATATCGCTCCACTCCGAGGTGTAGTTAGGCGACAGGTGCTCGCGGTTCATCTTCACGCCATCAAAGCCCGCACTGGCCACCACTACCGAGCGAGGGCCTTGCTTCTTGTTGATGGCATCCAGCGCATTCATCAGCTTGTCCTGTTTATCATGATCCACCTCATCGAAAAGAACGGTTTGCATGGCACTTTTCGGTGTGATGTCGGACAGAATCACGCCCGCCTTCTTGTACTCGTACGGCACTTGCACCAACTCCTCCGTCGTGCGCGCGGCCACGTTCACAAGCTCGAGCGTGCTGTCGGTGGGCACCGGCAACCGTATCAGCCGGTTGGCAAACTGCTGGGGTTTATCCTCTTTATGCCTATTGGTAAGCAGGAACACCATGATGCTATTGCACACACTCCCCTGCTTGCGCAGCTTCTCAGCAGCCATGGAGGTGAACAGCGCCACCTGCTGCTGGATGTCGTGCACATCGGTCAGTTCCTTGCTGAAGCTGCGCGACACGGTGATCTGCTGCTTGTCCTTGACCATCTCCTCAAACTCCACACACGGCTCGCCACGGAGCTCACGCCATGTCTTCACGCCACCCACGTGCATCAGCGACTGCACCAGACTCATGGGCATCTGCGTGAAATCATACGCCGTAAGGATATTGCGGCTTTTGAGCATGGCGGAAAATCGGCGACCAATACCCCACACATCCTCAATGGGAAACTTCTTCAACACCTTCTCAATATCTTCAGGGCGGTGCATGTAGCAGCTTCCGCGCAGCTTGGGATATTGTTTGCACAGCTTGGAGGCAATCTTGGCCAGCGTCTTCGTAGGCGCGATGCCCACACTGATAGGGATGCCCGTGTTGCGCTGCACCACGTATGAGATGTGATGTCCCAAATCGTCCAGCTTGTCATGTTCTATACCCCGGAGGTCCAGGAAAGACTCATCAATGGAATAAACCTCCGTAGCCGGCACCAGCGACTGCAAGGTCATTTGCACCCGCTTCGACAAATCTCCGTACAAAATGTAGTTGGAGGAGAACACCGCCACATCGTAACGCTGGATCGTCTGCTTGAGCTGATAGAACGGTTGCCCCATCTTGATGCCGATACGTTTGGCCTCGTTGGAGCGCGAAATCACACAGCCATCGTTATTGGACAGAATAATCACCGGCCGCCCGTTGAGATCGGGCCGGAACACCCGCTCACAGGAAACGAAGAAATTGTTGCAATCCGCCAAGCCGAACATAAAGGTAGATGAGAGATTAGAGTTTAGAGATAAAAATTCTTGACTACATGTGTTACCACGCCCCAGACGAGGAAGTGGTTCTCTTCGGTGATTTCAATGGGTTTGAACTTGGGGTTGGCGGGCTGGAGCCAAAGGTGTCCTTTTTCCAAGAGGATTCGTTTCAACGTAAACTCCCCGTCAATGAAGCAAACGGCAATGTTGCCGTCCTTCGGTTCCAGCGACTTGTCTATGACCACAATATCCCCATCGCTAATGCCAGCGCCCTCCATGCTGTCGCCCGTGATTCGGGCATAAAATGTGGAAGCTGGATTCTTGATAACATAGCGGTTCAGGTCCAATGTAGGTTCGGCAAAATCTTCCGCCGGAGACGGGAAACCTGCCCTAATACCCTCCACGAGAGGGGCTTTTAACTTGCTTGATTTAGGAGTGAAAATATTCATAAGCGATTAGAGATTATAGATTAGAGATTAGAGAAATTAATAAATGCCCAATGCCCATCTCTCATCTCCAATCTCTCATCTTTCAGTACAGTACCATAACCGTTCCTTTCTTTCTCACCATACCCATGTCAGAAGCGCATTGCAGGGTCCATGTCATGACGGAGTTTGGGGGCACGAGTTGTCCTTTGTATGTTCCATCCCATCCCTGCTCAGGATCTGTGGTCCTGAACATAATCTCTCCCCATCTGTCGTAAACCACAAACAGATAATGGTCATCGGTGACATGCAGGCCAACGGGTTTGAAAACGTCATTGAGGCCATTCTGATCAGGAGTGAAGCTATTGGGAACAAATATCTGCAACTCGGGGTTCTTGATTACGACCACCCGGTGACGTTCCGCCGAGCAACCATTTTCGTCCGTCACACGCAAAGTCACCCGATAGGTGCCGGCGCTTCTATAAGCATAGTCGAAGGCAGGATTCTCAAAGACATCGGAATTGCCCATATCCCAGTGATAGTTGACCATATTGGGCGAGCATTCTTCAAAATGCAGAAGTTTCTCCACTTCATAATTATCTTCCAACGTATAGAAATTGAAACAGGCCACCGGCAACGGGAATATCGTCAGATGCAGGGTCACCGTGCTGTCGCAGCCATCCGTCTTGGTAACCACGTGCGTGAGATTGTCGCAGCTGTTCAAGATGTCCTTATGCTCATACCAAGTAAAGCTTCCGCAGGCTTCCGCCATTGTGTCCGTAACAACGGAATGTCCCACAGTCAGGTGCAGATGCACGATGCTGTCGCAACCCGTTCCCATCACAATCACGTGTTCGGGATCAGTGGTGCTCTCATAATAGGTATTGCCGTCTATCCAGACCAAGCTGTCGCAGGCGAACACCTCATCCACGGATTCCACCGAGTTGAGAATTGTCAGATTCAAATGCACCACCGAATCACAGCCCTCTGCATTCTGTAGTCGCACGGTCGGCAGATTGGTAGAAGCCGTGTAGGTAACGCCGTCCTGCCAAATATATGTATCGCACGATTCTACCGATTCCGTATAGGACGATGTGTCTCTCACGCCCAAATGAAGTGTGATGACAGAGTCGCATCCGTGCGTCGTCTGCAAACGCAGCATCTGCGTGGAAGCTTCATTGAAGGTAAATCCCGACCATGTGACGGGCAGATCCGAATTGCAAACGGAAGTATCGCGGGTCATCTCATATCTGGGATGCACTGTCAAATTGACTGTCGTATCAAATACACATCCAGCATCGGTTTGAAGGTGAAACCTGTAACTAACCGTGGTGTCGCGCATCAGATTTGCCGGTGGAATGATGTTATAAGTGGAGTCCGTTAATGTCGTGATCCAAGGGCCAATGAGTTGTTTGGTCACCACCGAAGGCATGACGGTTTGCAAGAGCGACGGAGCCATGGCCAGCTCCCATTCCGTCAGATAGCCATTATCATTCGGCAGCATATCCTGAACTTCTATATACCATTGTCCATTTAATGGACAGCCTATCAGATTACTGAAACTCTGATATGGATGATATATCTGCGTCATGCTTACCGGATTGCTGGGTTTCACAGATTCATGCGAATTTTCCCATGGATAATCGTAATCCCAGTACGGATTAGTATATGATTGAATATTCACTGGCTCATAGCAGTAGCCGTATGTTCCTGCAGCATATTGGTAATTATGGTTGGTATTATTGGACCAGATATAATTCCAGGGTTCTCCTATTGGATTCAACGTGCTATCGCATGAAAGAGAATCCGTCAAACGGTTGGCCAATCCGAGGTTAGTACGAAAATAGATATTCGGTATACTGCCCCAACTTCCCGTAGTTTGGTTATAATCCGCGATGAGTTTGCTCCTGCTTCCATTGGGGCAAACGATGGACATCTTCAGGTCTTCCAAAGCCGAATGCTCTATTTTCAATCTAACATACAGAATATCATTGACATCGGTCATCGTGGCTCCGGGGCGGAAATGAGTGAAATTGGCCACTGATCGGTAAACGTTACCGTACGGGGCACAACTCATCCCGTCAGGGAGGAAAATCTTCTGGCTTTCACCGATGGAGGCTGTATTCTCAACATACATCAGCACTGACTGTGGAGAGATGCCTATGGAAACCGGCAATGTGTCACCAACGCAAATTTCCTCCGTCATATTCACCGACTGAATTGGATTCGGATAATGTTGCACCGTCAAATTCACCATACTATCCGCTCCATTATGAGCAATATGATGTACCGAGGCCATACTGTCTTGATGGAAAATCACCCCATCCCATTCAAAGGGGAAAATGTCAGGACACACCGTAGTGTCAAGGCTAACGAAAATGGTATCAAACAGTCGCAAGACCAAAGTGACAGAACTGTCGCATCCATGCACATTGGTATAATTGAGTGTATAGATTCCCGAATCAGGGAACAATTGATCCTGATAAGGATACGGCAAAGAGTCGCGTGGAATACGACGGAAAATGGTATCGGTATTGACATCTGGCATATTCACATGAATCAACACTGTGTCAGCCGCAACGCATCTATTCAGAGTTTGCTTCAGAATAAAAGAAGTGGTAATGGTTGGCGTCACATAGCAGGAATCCGAATGCGAGTCCCCTGGTAACCAAACCAGTTCGTACGATTCTTGATCGTCATTGCTTTCAGCTATCAACAAGGCGGAATCGCCTTGGCAAATCACCGTATCGGATGCAATGATATGCGCCTGGGGATTATACACGTGTATGGTGGTATAGGCGGTATCCGAGCTGGAACCGTGCAAAGTCTTGACCAACGCATACGTATTACCATCCATATCGGCAGTAACAGATTCTATTACAGGGTTAGCCAATGAGGAACTCCAATCATCAGGGCCTGTCCAGGAATAGGCGGCACCTTGTTGGGGATTGTTGCAGAAGAGATGAGCCGTATCGCCCACACAATAGGGTCCGTCGTTCGACACCTGCGCCATGATGGCACAGTCGGTGGTAGCCGTGGAGGATTGGGTGGCATAAAAGTTGATACTCCCAGCCACTTGGCTAAAGTTTGTGATCAGCAGCAGGTAATACTCACCGGGTTGTGCATTTTGGATATTACAATACTCATAAACACGTGGATCATAACTGCAATCCACCAGATTACCGTATGGATAATGTGCTGAACTATTGGTATTGTTCGGCGAAGAAGCAATGTTCAAGTCATAGAATCCACAACAGAGATTTTCGATAAACTCTTCCGGTGATTCTGCATTGAAAGGTCCCCAACAAGCAAAGTCCACATCTGTGGATTGCTGTATTCGTATGGTGATATTTCCCGGATTAGAAATTCGCATGTAATACCATGCCGGCGCCGGGGTACTAAGCAAACATGCAACCCTTCCTGAACCGAAAAAGTCATTTGCCGACCCCGTTGTACCAGAAGCATATTGGTAATTGCCTCCGTTTTCATCTGTACAGAAAGGATGAATGTTGTCAAAAGCACATGGTGAACCTGTCCGCACACTTTTCGGATTACTTCCCGAAGGGCATGATGTGCATTCCACACTCGCCACCCAGCCACTGCTTACGCCTTGGGAATTGCTGGTAAAAAGAAAAGTAAGGCAATCACTTGACGAGACAATGTCAGAAGGCAACGTTCCTCCTGTATAAGTGCCTATCAACGAGGCGCTGGTTGTGTTTCCGTCGTAAACATACAAGTAATCACCGCTTGACAAAGAGAACTGATGAAACGAGACCCACAAATGCTCCCCATTAGGTGAAAAAATTCTTTGTATAACATTCTGATTATTGGAATAATTACCATAACCACTCTGATCCGTCCACACAAAGGAACATCCTGTATAGTCATTGTCCGACATCTGCACTACACACTGAACATTCAATTCAAATCCGGAGCGTTGGCTCGAATTATCAGAATGGAATAGAATCGTTAGGGCACCAGAAGGATCCTGGGATACGATAGGGGTTAACACACTCCCAGCACTTTCCAACCGAGCCAGTTGGGTTCCACTTGTCCCTACGCCACTATAAACGATAATATAATCATAATTTCTTTCCGTGGAAAAATTACCGGAAGTAATAGCCAGTACGCCATTGGGGGTACCTGGAGTAATTACAATCGATCCGTTACAGTTGCTGGAATAGTTACCCGTGGCCCCACCATTATCGTAAATAATGGCATCGCACGTGGTAATGCTATTTTGACCTGATGCGGGCACATTATAGGTGTTTTGTGCGCACAATTCCCCCACCCTGCCTAAAATCAGGATTGTTATCCATAACAGGATGCAGGTCATTTTTTTCATATTGGAGATTGTCGGTGCGTTAGATAGAGACGTGTGGCCGTGCGTCTTTACAATTATTGTTTATGGATTACCCCGTTGAATTGAGCAGTAGGGGTCATGATAATTTCGTTGAGGCAGACGTGTGGCGGGCGGGACAGGACGAATTCCACAACATCGGCGATATCCTGCGCCACGAGTGGATCGTATCCTTCGTACACCTTGTCAGCTTTGGTCTTGTCGCCATGGAAACGAACCACGGAAAAATTGGTTTCGCATGCGCCCGGAGAGATTTGCGTCACCTTGATGCCGTATTTCAGGAAGTCGGTGCGCATACCCTTGGTGAGCGCCATCACCGCGTGCTTGGTGGCACAATAGACATTGCCGCCGTAATATATCTCATGTGAGGCCGTCGAGCCGAGATTGATGATATGTCCCTGCTTGCGTTCCACCATCCAGGGAGAAATCAGACGCGTGACATAAAGCAGACCTTTGATATTGGTGTCGATCATGCGCTCCCAGTCCTCAATGGCGCCCTCGTGCACGGGATTGAGTTCCACAGCCAGGCCGGCGTTGTTGACCAGCACATCCACATCGCGGAAGTCCTCTGGAATGGAGTTTATGGCCTTCACACAGGCATCGTAATCGCGCACGTCGAACACGAGCGGCAACACCTTGGTTTGGGTGGAGGCCTCTATCTCGCGAGCCACCTGCATCAGTTTGTTCTCCGTTCTGCCGGTGATAATCATTTTGACATTCTGCTTGGCCAGTGTGCGGGCAATCGCCTCGCCAAAACCGCTGGTCGCCCCAGTTATAAAGACATTTTTCATAATAGGAACTATTGACAATATTGTAAGGCGGCAAAGATATGAAAAAATCAGACTATCAACAATACATGATAAATTCCATCCAAAAATGCGTACTTTTGCGCTTTCTTTTTTCTGCAACAAGCACATGAATAGAATCGGATTGCTCATCTTGTTTATGCTATGGACGGTAGTCTTGCCGTGGAGGAGCTACGGACAGAGCGAGCCGGTAAACGCCGCCGATTCATCAAAACAGGATTCTATTATGGAAAAATGGCATGGCATCGTTACATTTCAATGGCAAGGGCTGACCTGGATAGGCCGGCCGCAGTGGGGGATCACCCATCCTCGAAGGCCAGTCTGGTATGATTCGGAAATGGTTTTTGTGGACGACAGCAACTGCGTGGTGGTGGAGCTGCATGAGAACAGACGGGAAATCAAGCATTCCGACACCTTACTCATCCGCCGCTGGGAGACCGGTTACTGCCGCAGCGTGGAGGAATTCAAGTACGGCACCTTCGAGTGGGAGGCCCGGATGCCCTATGGCACCAACCTCTGGCCGGCTCTGTGGCTCGCCTCCGACAGCGCATGGCCCCCAGAAATAGACTGTGTGGAAGGATGGTCCAACAACAATCCGAAATACAACAAAGGACTGTTTTTCAAAAACATGCGCCCTACTATGCACTGGATGGAAAAAGGGGAACTACGTTCCGAACCCCGATACAACATCCGCCGAGGTTGGATCAATAAAATGGATGAATATACGACTTACAAGGTGGTCTGGACTCCTGAATACGTGGACATCTTTTACGGCGACCATCTCGTCAAACGTTTCGACAACCCTTATCTGCTGGAACAGTTGAACCAACCGGGCCTCAAGATGCACCCGATCATGTCGATGAATGTGCAACCCCGTTTCGATGACAAGGACTATAAAACTTACCGGGAGGCGCAAAAACCTTTTAGCATCAAGAGTTTCAAGTACTCACCGTTGTCAGAACAGTAAAACACTGGAGAATTTGAGAAATGGTTGAATTGTTGATTCTGTTGATAACTCTTCTTACAAAGCCATAACAGTCTTTCAAACGGCACCCGATTTTTTGTATTTTTGGCGGCTTATTATGCTTATTTTGCAATAAACTCATTATCAATATGGAAGAACAAGAAAAAGACCTTATCAACCAGCCGGAAGAGATCAAACTCCCCGACAACGCGTACCGCGAATTAAAAGAGGGTGAAGAATACAAGCCCATTCTGCTCGGACAGAAGAAATATCCCGAACTCAACGCCTGGACCATCACCTGGGGTATCATCATGGCCATCATTTTTTCGGCAGCCACAGCATACTCTGGACTTCGCTTCGGGCAAGTGTTCGAGGCGGCCATTCCCATCGCCATCATCGCGGTGGGCGCATCCACGCTGGCAAAACGCAAAAGCCCGCTCTCCGAGAACGTGCTCATCCAGTCCATCGGCGCCAGCTCCGGCGTCATCGTGGCGGGTGCCATCTTCACACTGCCGGCCATCTACATCATCAAGGAGACAAACCCCGCTATCGGGGCCGAGATACAGGTCAACTTCTTCCAGATATTCCTGTCATCGCTGCTGGGCGGCTTCCTGGGCATCCTGTTCCTGATTCCGTTCCGCAAGTACTTCGTATCCGACATGCACGGCAAATATCCGTTCCCGGAAGCCACGGCCACCACGGAGATCATCGTCTCCGGCGCCAAGGGTGGCAACCAGGCCAAGCTGCTGTTGATCAGCGGCCTTGTTGGCGGTCTGTACGACTTCCTGATGACGACCTTCCACTTCTGGGCCGACACCATCTCCACGCGCATGTGCGGCTGGGGCGAGCAACTGGCCATGAGCCACAAGTTTGTCTTCAAGATGAGCGCCGAATCCATCCTTCTAGGCACTGGCTATCTGATCGGACTGAAATACGCTGCGGTCATCTGCGCCGGCTCAGCCCTGTCATGGTGGGTCATCGTTCCGCTCCTCGGCCAATACGGCGCCATGGACGTGGATGGCGTGCTCACCTCCATGAGCACTCTAGACCCTGACTTCATTTTCGCCAACTACGCCCGCTACATCGGCATCGGCGGCATTGCCATGGCCGGTCTCATCGGCGTGTGCAAGTCGGCAGGCGTCATCAAGAAATCCCTCGGCGTGGCCCTCAAGGCTGGCAAACAGAAGAGTGAAGAGAACGCCGTGCTGCGCACGCAACGCGACATCTCCATGAAGATCATCCTCTTCGGTTTCATCGCCGTGCTGGTCCTGATGTTCATTTTCTTCCTCTTCGGCGGCATGAGCATGAATATCAAGCAAGTGCTGGTAGGCCTGCTAGTAGTCTTCCTTTTCGCATTCCTGTTCACCACCGTGGCCGCCACGGCCATCGCCACCGTGGGTACTAACCCCGTGTCAGGCATGACGATGATGACCCTGATTTTGTCCTCCATCGTATTGGCTTCTGTGGGTCTCAAAGGCGGCGCCGGCATCCTCACCGCGTTGGTGGTGGGCGGCATCGTCTGCTCCGCACTCGCCATGGCCGGCGGTTTTATCACCGACCTCAAGATCGGTTATTGGATCGGCACCTCGCCATTCAAGCAGGAGGCCTTTAAATTTGTGGGCACATTGGTTTCCGCCCTCACCGTGGGTGCGGTCATCATGCTGCTTTCCAAGACATACGGCTACACGGGCGAAGATGCTCTGGTAGCCCCGCAAGCCAACGCTATGGCCGCCATCATCCAACCTCTGATGTTCAACGGCTCCACCCCGTGGATTCTCTACATCGTGGGGGCGGTACTGGCCATCCTGCTGGATGTTATTGGCGTTCCTGCACTGGCATTCTCGTTGGGCATGTTCATCCCGTTGCAGCTTAACCTGCCGTTGCTCGTAGGCGGTTTCCTGGCCTGGTTCATCAAATCTCGCAGCAAAGACGAAGCGCTTAACAAGGCTCGTGGCGAGAAGGGCACCTTATTGGCCTCCGGTCTGCTCGCTGGCGGCGCCATCATGGGCGTGCTCAGCGCCATCCTCAAATACTGTGGCGTGGAACCCACCTTCATGACCAACTACATTGGAACACCCGCATACAACATCCTCGCCATCGTCATGTTCACTGCATTGTGCGTCTATCTGGTGTTGCATGCCATGAATGTGAAACGTACCGAATAAACATTTTGTAGAGACGTTCCATGGAACGTCTCTACAGAAACGAAACGAAAAAATAACGAAAAAATATGTTGATATTAGAAAAACCATACGTATCCCAAACCCTCATCAACACGGCCATTGAAAAAAATCTCCCCGTGCTGAGAAACGCCATGTCGGAGAAGATTGTCTCCGAAGGCCACAACCTCAATCTGCTGAATGACGAAGAATTTGTAGCCGAATACCAAAAGCGCGGACGATTGTACACCATGTCGGAGAACGCACTGGGCTGGCTGGTGGAACACCTGCCCGACCAGGAGTTGCTGGACAAGATTGCCCTGCTGAAAGACAAAGCCACCTTCCGCCGCATCTGCCAAGACATGTACCCGGACTTCTTTTTCTGCGAAGAGGAGATTGTCAAATTGGGAGACATCAACCCTGAACAGCTTGTATATCCGCTAGTTCTGAAACCCTCTGTCGGCTTCCTGAGCGCAGGCGTGCACGTAGTGCACAACGTGGACGAGTGGCGCGCCGCCATCCGCGACATCCAAGCAAACTTCCACAAAGTGGGTTCGCAGTTCCCCGAATTCGTCATCGGAACGCAAAAGTTCCTCATCGAAGAGTATATCAAAGGCGAGGAGTATGCGGTAGATACCTATTTCGATGACCAGGGCAACCCGACCATCCTCAACATCTTCCATCACCGCTTCGCGAACGAGTCCGACACCTCCGACCGCCTGTACTGCTCCAGCCGAGCCCTTTACGACGAGTACGAGGAGCCCTTCATGAACTTCCTCATCCAACTCAACAAAGTGCTGAAACTGCACGATTTCCCCATGCACATCGAGTTCCGCTACGACGGCAAAAAGGCCATCCCGATCGAAATCAACCCGTTGCGCTTCGCAGGCTTTTGCTTGAATGAACTGCAGACGCACATCAGCGGCACACATCCCATCGTAGCCTATCTGAACAACATCCACCTCAGCAAAGAGGAGATGTGGAAAGGCAAGGAAAAGGACACCTACAGCTTCCTCGTGCTGGAGCGTCCCGCTGATGCCGATGACAAGGAGGTTTTCAACGAGAAGAAATTCCGCGAGGACATGATGGACGTGCTGGAGCTGCGCCCGTTGGCCGATCCGACTGTCGGTGTGGCCGCTACCGCCTTCATCCGCACGGATGATGCCCACAGGGCTGAATTGGAACACATTCTGCATTTGGATATGCATGATTATATGATGAGAGTTGAGAGATTAGAGTTGAGAGATTAGAGATTAGAGATTTTTCGATCAATTCGGAATAAAAGTAATTGATAAATAAACACCTAAAAACCCGACAATATGCATATAGCCGTCGCCGGAAATATTGGTTCCGGAAAAACAACCCTTACTGGAATGCTGGCCAAACATTATGGCTGGGAGCCTCTCTACGAGAGCGTGGACAACAATCCGTATTTAGCCAGCTTCTATCAGGACATGCAACGCTGGTCCTTCAATATCCAGATTTACTTTCTGAACAGCCGTTTCCGTCAGATTCTGGACATTCGCAAACGCAAGAAAGATGTCATCCAAGACCGCACCATCTATGAAGATGCATACATCTTCGCCCCGAACCTGCACGAGATGGACCTGATGGCCACCCGCGACTTTGACAACTACACGCAGTTGTTCGAGCTGATGACGCAGTTTCTACAAGCTCCTGACCTGCTCATTTATCTCAAGGCTGACGTCTCCACGCTGGTAACCCAAATCCACAAGCGCGGTCGTGCGTACGAGGACTCCATCCGGATTTCTTATCTGGAAAATCTGAATGAGAAGTACGAAAAATGGATTTCCAACTACAAGGATGGCAAGCTTCTCGTGGTAGATGTGAACACCATCAAATTTGCCGAGAAGCCTGAGGATTTCGGTGAGATTATCAACAAGATTGACGCCGAGCTGTTCGGTCTTTTCAAATAATGGGATTCATAGGCATTATACCGGCGCGATACGCATCCACCCGTTTCCCGGGCAAGCCGCTGGCCTTGATTCACGGCAAACCGATGATCCAGGTGGTGTATGAGCATGTGCGTGAGTCAGGACTCGACCAAGTGGCTGTGGCTACTGACGACGAGCGCATCGCACAGTGTGTGCGTGGCTTCGGCGGCCATGTTGTGATGACCAGCCCGGACCACCCGTCGGGCACCGACCGCTGTGGCGAGGCCGCGCGCCTGCTGCAACTCGGCGATGAGGACGTTATCGTGAACATCCAGGGCGACGAGCCGGGCATCAGCGCCAAGGAAATCAGCCTGCTCACGAGCCTGTTCGCTCGCCCCGAAGTGGAAATCGCCACACTGGTGCGGCCGTTTACCGACCCCGAGGAGGCCGAAAACCCCAACAAGGTGAAGGTAGTGATTGCCCAAGACCGGAAAGCTCTCTATTTCAGCCGCTTCCCTATCCCCTACCGCCGCGACACAGCCTCCGAAGCACCAACCTATCATCAACACCTCGGCATATACGCCTACCGGCACAAAACGCTTCAAAATCTCATCAAATTGACACCTTCCATGCTGGAGCAAACGGAAAAGCTGGAGCAGCTGCGCTGGCTGGAGAACGGCTACAACATCTACACTGCTCCCTGTGACTACACCGGCATCGGTATTGACACGCCGGAGGATCTCCAACGTTTTAACACCTAATAAACTCTAAAACAACCCCCATGATCCAATACATCATCAAAGCCCTGTTAAACGACAATTCCATATTCATCAACGACCTCGGCACGTTTACCAAAACGTACCAGTCAGCGCGTTTTGACGGCGACACCATGCTACCGCCACAGTACGTGGTCACGCTGACAGTCAAGGATGACCAACCCGACAGCACCGAGTTCATTAACTTGTTGTGCCGCGAGAAGCAATGCCGCATCACGGAGGCTTCCGCCGAAATCAACCGCTGGGTGGAGGAGCTGAAGACTGCCATCGAGAACAACAAAGAGGTGGAGTACGACAACTTTGGCACATTCTCTCTGAACAACAAAGGAGTCATCACTTTCGTATGCGACCACATTGACGAGCTGAACCGCGAGTTCGAAGGAATGGGAATCGTGAGATTGGGTGAAGAGGTGAAGGAGGTGCAAGGGGTGCAGGAGGTGAAGGTGGTAAACGAGTTAAATGAGGTGAATGTGGATGAAGAAAGACGTTTGCATGAAGAGGCTATGCAACGACTGAAAGAGGCGGAAGAACAAGAAAGATTGGCTAAAGAAGCGGAGGAGAAGAGATTGCAAGAGGAAGCTGAGCAAAGATTAAGAGAAGCTCAAGAGCAAGAGCGTCTGGCTAAAGAGGCAGAGGAGAGAAGATTGCAAGAAGAAGCTGAGCAAAGATTGAAAGAGGCTCAAGAGCAAGAACGTCTCGCTAAAGAAGCCGAGGAGAAGAGATTGCAAGAAGAAGCTAATCAAAGATTAAGAGAAGCCGAAGAGCAAGAACGTTTGGCTAAAGAGGCTGAAGAGAGAAGATTGCAGGAAGAGGCTGAGGAGAAAGAGGAACAAGAGGAGAAAGAGGTGAAAGTGGTAGAAAATGGTGCAGGTACTAATGATAAGAAACCGGCTAAAAGAAGGAAGAACAAGCGCCGCAGCTGGTGGTGGCTGCTCGTTCTCCTCATTCTTATTGTCTTAGGCGTGCTGGGCTATTTGTTCAGGCAACAGCTAATCGACACCTTCCACCGTATCAAAATGGAATTTAGTCCGACCAATGAAGAAGTAATCACAGAAGAGGATGAAGAAGTTGCAGAGGAGACTGCGACATACGAAGAAGAGGTAACTCCGGAGGAAAAGGAGGAGGAAGTTGCAACAGAGTCGGAGGTCTATACCCCCGAAGTGGTGCGCACCACCGCAACTGGCAACTATCCCGTCATCCGCTTCGAGCAGGGCCACTACTACGTCATTGCCGGCAGTCTGCCCACCGAGCAGGACGCCGTGCGCCATATCAAGCAACGCAATCTCGATCAGTATGAGCCGAAAATCGTCATGCAACCGGGAGCCAACCTGCGTGTCTGCATCGGCATATTCGACACCGAAGAAGAGGCGGAGACCTTTGCCAAGAACGTCAACCCGAAATATTGGGTGTTGAAATAACAAATACCCTCCCCTCCTTTATCCCATTTACCTCATGAACCCCATGTACCCCATTCACCTTTTAACCCTTTAACCCTTGAAAAAACATATCCCAAACACATTAACCTGTCTGAATCTGGTATGCGGATGTTTGTCAGCCATGTCCGCGTTGAAAGGAAATCTGGAGACGGCGGCCATCTTCATCCTCATAGCAGCACTGTTTGATTTCTCAGATGGCTTTGCTGCGCGTCTGCTGAAAGTCAGTTCCGCTATCGGCAAGGAGTTAGACTCGCTGGCCGACGTAGTCTCTTTTGGTGTGGCGCCCGGCATGATCGTGTACACGTGGCTCGTGCGTTGCACAGAAGGCATATCGCCGCTGCATCTGGGCGTATTGTACGAGTTCCTGCCTTTCGTCGCGCTGCTGGTACCTGCACTCTCGGCCGTGCGACTGGCCCGTTTCAACATTGACTCGAAACAGGTCTCCTCTTTCTTGGGATTACCTACCCCTGCCAATGCCATGTTTCTGGGCTTCATACCAATGGCCGCTGACCGGATTGTGTTCCTGAACAATTTCTGGGTAGTCTGGCTGCTGACCATCGCATTCTCTTTGCTACTGGTATCCCACATCTGGATGCTTTCGCTGAAATTCAAAGATTACAAGTGGAAAGGAGTGAACATTGCACGCTACACGTTGATCATCATCGGCATCTTGCTGATACCGATCTTCCGCTGGGGTGCATTCCCACTCATCATCATGGCCTATCTCATCATTTCTCTCGTTTATCATGCTTTAATAAAACTACAAGTGATATGAAATACAAGAACATAGCCATTTTTTGCGGTTCTGCAGAAGGAAACAACCCCATCTATGCCCAACAAGCCCGCGAGTTCGGGTTACGTATGGCTGAAAAGGGGCTCACGCTGTATTATGGCGGTGGCTGCATCGGCCTCATGTGGGCTGCTGCTGATGCTGTCATGCAGCAAGGTGGCACCGTAATCGGTGTGGCGCCCGACTTCTTTACCCGCAATCATGTTTTGGCCGAGAACATCACCAAGATGATCTACGTGAAAACCATGAGCGAGCGCAAGCAGCTTCTGGAATATGAAGCAGACGCTTTCGTGGCCCTGCCCGGTGGCTATGGCACTATGGATGAATTGTTCGAAATACTCACCGACAGCCAGCTCGGCATGCATTCCAAACCCATTGTCCTGTTCAATCAGAACGGTTTCTACGACCATCTCGTCGCCCAGTTGGACCGCTTCAGCGAAGAAGGATTCCTACGTCCTTTCCATAAAAATCTGCTGCTGGTGGCCAATACGCTTGATGAGCTGTTCGAATGTCTGGACTCTTACGAGAACACCAACGATCCGAATTGGTTGAAACATATCCGTCACTAGACCATTGTAAATCAATATAAATCAAGCATTATGCAGTTCAAAGATGTCATCGTTTCCCCGAAATTAAAGGAGCAATTGCTGAACCAGGTGCACGAGCACCGCATCAGTCACGCGCAGTTTTTCCTGGCACAGCCGGGCAGCCATGCGTTTGCGTTGGCAGTGGCACTGGCGCAGTATCTCTGCTGCGAGCACCCCACCGATACGGACTCCTGCGGAACATGTCCATCCTGCATTCAGTTTTCCAAACTGTCGCACCCCGACCTGCACATCTATTTTCCGAACTGCACCACCAAGACCATCAAAAAAGATCCCGACTCCATCCAATTGGCTCAGGAGTTCAAAAACTATGTGATTGAGAACCGGTATCACATTGACATGCAGGACTGGCTGGCCGTGCTCCAGGGAGAGAACAAGCAACCCTCCATCAACATCCGCGACTGCTCGCACATCATCAACCAGAACAGCATGCGCTCCTACATGGGCGGCTACAAGACGTACATTCTCTGGTGTGTCGATCGTCTGCACCACGCGGCGGCACCCAAACTGCTGAAAACGCTGGAGGAGCCCGATGGCAAATCACTGTTCATCCTCATCTCCGAAAAACCCGACCAGATATTAAGTACCATTCTGTCCAGAACGCAGCTGGTAAAGATTCCCAAGCTTACGGACGAAGAGTTGCAGACAGCCCTGCAAGAGGCGATTCCCGACATGGATGCGGCCACAGCACGCGACATCACCGCCATCGCGGACGGGGACTATAACAAAGCCTTGCAAATCTATCGCAACAACGCGGAGCAGCGCGACATGATCGACACTTTCTATGCGATGATGAGCAGTATCGTGGCGTATGCCCACCAGCGACCCGCCGAAGAAATCAACTACGCCCACGTGCAAGAACTCTTTGGTGAGATTGTGAGCCAAGGACGCGAGAAACAGAAAGCCTTCGTCAACATCATCCTGCGTATGCTTCGCAACCTGCTGATGCAAAACACAGGTGCCCACGCTTTGGTCAAGGTCACCGATCAGGAATCCGGCATTCTATCCTCTTTTCAAGACCTTAACTTGAAACACATCACCAAGATGACGGAAGAGTGCAACAAGGCCATGTACCACATTGGACGCAACGGAAATACAGCCATTATCCTCACCGATCTCTATTTCAAGATGGCGGGATGTATTGCTGACAAATAAAATCAAGATAATCTTATCCTATCTCTTTTCTTTGATACAACGGACGCTGTATCCCACACCTGACTTTCTGTCGGTTTCAAACAGCTCATCGCACTTGTACATAAGACCGTATGCATAGCAGTGAGCCGTGACTTTCACGCCCTCAGTGGACCAGAAATAGGTTTCGCCATACATGCCTTCATACCGGTCTTTGTTGCCATTATACCAACCTGCAGGCAAAGCCGAGAAGCCTGTCGTATTGGAACCACCTCCATCCAACCAATAGAGCGGTGATTTCAAAGCGTCAGCGCCATGCGATGCCAAAGTATCATACTTTCCAGGTGTAGGCAAGTACCAACCTGCAGGACAAACACCTTGGATATGACCATAACCATTATCTGCACTGTCGCGCACGGCAGACTCGAAACTGTACAGACGGCCAAAGCGTTCCACATTCTCCTCCACATTTGGAGTCATTCTGCTATAATACTCGTACACGGTAGGAATGAGGGAACAATCGCTATATCGGGTGGATTTGAGATTCGTTTGCGTCCAACAATCGCAGTCAATACGTATGCCTTTATAGACATTGCCTTCGCAGTCAATTGCATTAGGACATTCAGGGAATGTGACATACACATGCTGTTGGCAAGACCTTGGACCGCAAACAGGATCGTTCACCGTCCAAGTAATCACATTGTCACCCTCGCCAAACATATTGCCCATCGGTATGTCACTGGTAACCGTATAAGCGGGCCAATCAGCCAATGTGGGATATTTCCATGTACCAGAAACAGTATTTGGAGGATATTGAGTAATATTAACATTAGTATTCGTGCTATTGATCGTAGGTTCTTGGATATCCGCAGAGGGAATATTCATAAAACAATCGCCAAAAGACAACGTGTCATACAGATTAGGAGCACAAGAGATGGTCAGACCATGAGATGGGTGAACAAAAGCGTATCCCACTGTAAAACAACCAAAATCATCGTGCACAACCACAACGTGGAAGCCTGCCGACATGTTTGTAAACACTGAATCAGTACAGAAATCAACACCTGCATTCACAGAATAATATAGCTGAGAATAGCCACCTGAAGCCTCCACTGCAATAGTACCGTCATTACCACATATCTCATTGCTAACAATCGGATTAACTTGAATATTACACCCTTCGGTCACAAAATTTATTTTTACAACACTGTCGCAACCATTCGAAGCGGTTGTTGTATAAGTATAGTTACCCGGTCCAGTAATGTTAATACCGTTCCACAAGAACGGAAAATGTGTACCTGAATGGACTGTCTCCTCCAAGTTAATCGTGTATGCAGGCAGTATTGTCAAGTGCAAGGTCACTACACTGTCACAACCCATATGGTTACCACCCACGATTGTATATGTCGGATCGGTATCCGGTGTTTTATTGTACGTAATGCCATGCCAAGTAAAAGATCTACATTCCACTGCCGAAGTATCTCCGTATGTGGTATGATTAATGGTCAAATGCAAGGTATCCACCTGCGTACAACCATGATCGCAAAGGTGTGAATAGGTATAGGTACCAGATGTGTAGTATGTGGTACCATTCCAATAATAACTATCACAAGCTGTTCTAGTAACAGACTCATGTACCGGATGGTGGACTATCAAATTCAAGGTTACCACTGAATCACAACCAGAAGCATTGGTGAACGTATGCGTCAAACTGTTTGTACTGGAGGTGATGTTATGATATTCATACCAATCGAAAGTTTCGCACGCCAACGCCAGAGTGTCGCCCGTATTGGTGTAGCCCATGGTCAGATGCAAGGTCACCACTGAGTCGCAACCGCTGGAATTCGTGAACGTGTGCGTCAGGTTGTCGCAGCTGGAGGTGATATTGGTATGCTCGTACCAATCGAAACTATCGCACCCTGATGCTATTGTATCACCAGTGTTGCTGTGGCCCACCGTCAAGTGCAAGGTAACCACGCTGTCGCAGCCGCTGGCATTCGTGAACGTATGCGTCAAACTATTTGTACTGGAGGTGATGTTCGTATGCTCGTACCAGTCAAAACTGTCACACGCGAACGCCGTCGTGTCGCCCGTGTTGCTGTGGCCTACCGTCAAGTGCAAAGTCACAACACTGTCGCAACCGCTAGCATTCGTGAACGTGTGCGTCGGTGCAACGACAGGGGTTGACGTGTACGTCGTGCCGTACCACGTGAAACTGTTGCAGGCGAACGCTGTCGTGTCGCCCGTGTTGCTGTGGCCTACCGTCAAGTGCAACGTCACCACGGAGTCGCAACCAGAGACATTCGTGAACGTGTGCGTCGGTGCAACGGCCGGGGTTGACGTGTACGTCGTGCCGTACCACGTGAAACTGTTGCAGGCGAACGCCGTCGTGTCGCCCGTGTTGCTGTGGCCTACCGTCAAGTGCAACGTAACCACACTGTCGCAGCCGCTAGCATTCGTGAACGTGTGCGTCGGTGCAACAACAGGGGTTGACGTGTACGTCGTGCCGTACCATGTGAAACTGTTGCAGTCGAACGCTGTCGTGTCGCCCGTGTTGCTGTGGCCTACCGTCAAGTGCAACGTAACCACGCTGTCGCAACCTGACGCATTGGTGAACGTGTGCGTCGGTGCCACGACAGGGGTTGACGTGTACGTCGTGCCGTACCATGTGAAACTGTTGCAGGCGAACGCCGTCGTGTCGCCCGTGTTGCTGTGGCCTACCGTCAAGTGCAACGTCACAACACTGTCGCAGCCGCTCGCATTCGTGAACGTGTGCGTCGGTGCCACGGCCGGGGTTGACGTGTACGTCGTGCCGTACCACGTGAAACTGTTGCAGGCGAACGCTGTCGTGTCGCCCGTGTTGCTGTGGCCTACCGTCAAGTGCAACGTCACCACGGAGTC
>Ga0310690_10001831_pt1 | contig 36669 bp, 34 predicted proteins | sample AusTroGonzalo_MG_2_FD_207661 | JGI IMG/M metagenome (GOLD analysis project Ga0310690, IMG submission 207661) | Bovine rumen microbial communities from tropical cattle in Woodstock, Queensland, Australia - Gonzalo_04 (v2) (version 2) | ecosystem: Host-associated > Mammals > Digestive system >...
GCTTACGGCGCCAAGGCTAAGAGCCAGGGCGTTCTCAAAGTCGGCTTCGTAGGAACCGGCAACATTTCCTGGACGCACCTCAGGATCCTTGAAAAAAGGAAAGACATCAAAATAGTTTCCCTCTGCGACATCGTGGAAGACCATGCCAAGGAAAAGCAGGCCGTCTTCGGCGGCGAGATCTTCCTTGATCACGTGGACATGCTGAAGAAGGGCCCGAAGCTCGACGCTGTCTGGGTCTGCACGCCCTCCACCGCCAGGGAAGAGATCCTCGTCAACTGCACGAAAGCCGGGTTGCCGGTCTTCTGCGAAAAGCCGGCGGAAAGAAAAGTTTCCGTCGCCAAACGCATCGCTGACAAGCTTGACAAGATCCCCAACGCCAGAGTCCAGATCGGCTACGTCTTCCGCTCCATGGCCCTGACGCAGCGCTTGAAAGAAATGATGGCGGACGACAAGATCCACACCTTCATGTCCGCTTACGCCTGCGGCGCTTCCACGCAGAATCTTCTGCCAGCCTGGTTCTATGACAACGACCTCTCAGGCGGCGCCCTGGTGGACCAGGCTACGCACAATTTCGACTGGCTGAGATACCTCTTCGGCGAAGTGGTGGAAGTCAGTGGTTTCGCGACCAATCCTTTCCGCAAAAAGACCATGAGCAAGAAGGGCAACTACACCATCGACGAAACGATCGCGATGTCCCTTAAGTTCCAGAGCGGCATCACCGGCACGCACACTCACAGCTGGCTGGCCGACACCTGGCGCAACGAAGTGGTCCTCTTCGGCGAGAAGCGCAAGTATCACGTCAACCTCGGCACTTGCACCATAAAAGTGGAAGGCGCGAGGGAAGAGACTCTCTTCACGCAGAAGAGCGGAACGATGTACGTTTACGAAAACGAGAAGTTCATCGACGCCGTGAGAAGCGGCGACTGGTCCAAGAACCCCTCCACTTACCGCGACGCCGCGAAGTCGCTGGCCCTCACCCAGGCCTGCATCGACTCCCTGAACAAAGGCATCCAGAAAGTGAAGTTCTAAAACGCCAGTTTTCTAAAGCTGAGCTTGCGGCGGTTGGTTTTTACATCGACCGGCCCTACGTTCAGAAGATAGAAGTAACGCTTTGAAGCAACGGTTACTTCGAGACGAAAGAGCGCTGTCAATTGATAGCGCTCTTTTTCTTTGCTGTAAAGATCAATTGGGACGGTAAGGGGAATGGGACCGCGGACTTCATTTTGCTCTTCCGCAATCTTAACGGGACGCCTAACGGGGGAGACGGCGATTCCCTGGAACCAGGCCAGGCCGGTGCCTTTGGGATCGTTTATGTTTTTGGCGGTGAGTCTCAGTTTAAGATCCCCTTTGGGCGAAATGTGACGCGTTTCAAGTATTGTGATATATGCCGCGTCGTTCTTGGCGTAGCGGAAAGCGGGGAGGCTTTCCCAATCATTATTGTGCCAGTCGAACAGTTCCGGTTTAAGCAGGGCGTTGTGGTTCTCCTCCAAGAATTCGCCGGAATTAACGGCGTCGGAAAGCCCTTTTAAATACAGCTCCCCGCCGGCGCAGTCCCAAAGGTTAGAAAACGTCCATTCACCCTGCGCGTTGTTTTTCCAAGATATGTAGAAAATGTTTTTGTATCCCGGACCGAGGGCGGCTGTGCCTTCCTTGAAATTTTTCAAACGCTTGCGGCCGGGAAGGGAATAGGTCGCGGCGCAAACGACGTTTTCAAAGCTGCCGGTCACGGCGAACATTTCGCCTTTCAATTCGCCGGAAATGATGCGCACTTTCTGCCCGCGCCAGAGACCGTTTGGCCAGTTGGCGTTCAGGAAGGCAAGGCCTTTCTCGCATTTTTCCGCCTTTCCTCCGGCTATGCTCCAATCTCCTTGGAAGCCCGCCTGCGAGGCCGGGAACTCTTTACAATAAAGCGAGAGCGCATTGGAATGAAGATAGGCATCCGCAAGCCGGGGATCGTCAAGGATCGACAAGACTTCCACGTTGTTAGTCAGAGGGCGGTCGAAAAAAGTTTTTGCTTCCATGGGAGTGAAATTTCGGAAGGGAACTTCGTTCACGCTCCAGACATTATTTTCATATTTCAGGCTGGAGTAGAGTTGGGCCTCTTTCGGCCTTCTTATACCTTTCGTCCTGGCCGCCACCTGGGAGTACTCGTTCTTCAAGGTCAGCGAGGCGTATTCCACATGTCGCGGCAAGCCCAGGATCTTAAGGCGGTCGCCGGCTTCTAGGTTTGCGTAGCGCTCCAGCCTCAGGTTCGAGAAGATGAGCGTATCTTTGGTGTTGCCGCCTTCTATGGGGAAACGCAGTCCCTCTTTTATCTCCGCCACTTCGTCGATCAGCTCGTCCTTTTCCCAAAGCGCGTTTTTGCAGCCGATGTGCGTGTAGTACTGCGCGCCTTTTTTTATTTCCCTAACGCTGCTTATCTCGTACTCAAGTCCCCAGCTTTCTTTCGGCAGGGCGATCATGGCGTCGCGGGAGGAGAATTTTGGTTCCAGTGCTTGGAATCCGTATTCATTATTGACGATCTCAGCCTGGTCGGTCAGGTAAAATCTTGCGCCGGGAAAGAGGGCGGCTTCGTCGGGGAGTATTCCCAGAAGCGTGCTGCCGCTTCCGGTCTGCGCCGTAAGACGCCAATTGGAAAGCAGGAGGGGATCGGCGCTTTTGTTGATTATCGCTATGATGTCCGGCCGCCGGAAATAGACGCTGTTCACTCTGACGCGCTTACTTGGCGCGCAATCAGGTGGACTTTTGACAATAAGCTCCATTTCTCCATCAGCGCTGCTTTTCTGCGGCCTCCCTTCCTCGTAGTCGAAGGCATATTTTTTCGCTTCGATCTCCTGGCTGCCGACAATTATTTTTTTGTTCCGGTTATTACCATATAACTCATCTTTGATAGGCACCGGGAAATTGGCGTCCTGAAGCTGGACTTCGTAATATTTTTCTTTCTGCAGATCGCTCACGGCAAGCCAGAGCGCTTGACCCGGCGCTTCCGAGTAGAGCGTTTCGGAGTGCACCCAGCCTCTCAGCTGGGCGTAGCGGAAACTGTTGTTGGTTATGGAATTGAAGAGGCCTTCCTCGTCTTTTAGGATGATGCTGATTCCGTCGGAATCGCTGATCTTAAAGACCGCCCTCGGCGTTATGCCTTTCACAGCCAGGCCGAAAAAGGCAATTTGGCAGTTTTGCCAAAGATGGTTTATAGGGAACTGCGCCTTCTTCTTCTTTTGCCAATTTTTCAAAAACGCGCTTTCACGGTCTTCCGTAAGGGCGTCTGCGGAGAGTTTCAGGAAGACTCTGCCGTTTTCTCTTTTGCATTCGTCTTTCAGGACATATCTTGCGACTTTGGGATCGAAGAGTTCTCTCAGTTCCGGTTTGTTTTCCGTCAACGGGATGGTCGAATCGTAATCCCTGCCGCCGTAGAAGTAGGGGAGGGAGGTCACGGCTCTTTCCTTATAAACGGCGTTGGCGCGGTAGGCGAACCTCAGTTCGCTGCCGTCGTCGCTCAGTATCTCCGAGAATTCAACAGCTTCCGCTCCGTAGATCCCGGCGTTCTCCTGGAGAGCGTGGTTCTCGTCGCACTCGTCGCTCAAGGTAAGCGCCAGTTCTTCCAAAACTCGGTCTTCAGCGTCTTTGTTTTCGCGTTTCAAGTTGGCAAGCATTTCTTTCGGTGAGGCGAGGGAGGCCGCGCTCTGCCGTTGCCAATTATCGCCGTCCCAGAATTCCTGATAAGCTAAGTTATCAGTAACAGGAGTTATCTTAACGGAGTAATCAAGGCCGTCAACCGTGTAGGGGCCGGCTTTTCCTGTCGTCAGCCAGGAGGACGGATAGTTAATTTCCGCAGATTCAAAGAGGGCCTTCACATGTTCCAGGGCGGAGAGGCATGCGAGTTTTTCCCTGTCCGTTTTGTTTTGGCTTTCGCTCAGTTGTTTTGCCATTCCAAGATCAAAGGCGAACATGATGGCCAGGGCGCCGAGCAAGGTTAGAAAAAACAAAATTGCCGGCAGAATGAACCCGCGATTTTTATTTTTTTTGAAAATCATGCCCTATTTTAGCTAATATAAGCAGCTTATCTTGTAGTGGAAAAGGGTGATAGCGTGTCTTTTTTTTACTGACGTTTCGCCTTGATATTTCAGGCTCAGTTTGGTAAAATGAACATATAAAGGTACTTGATATTTATTGAACTTTTAACCAATCCACCCGTTCCACTTTCTTATGGCAACTCCGAAAAAAATTGCCAAGGCCAAAAACGTTCCCGCCAAGGCGGCCGCCGCCAAAAGCTCATTCGATCTCAAGTCTTCCCTCAATCCGACCCAGCTCACGGCCGTGACGGCTGAAAACGGCCCGCAGCTGGTCGTAGCCGGCGCCGGCAGCGGCAAGACGCGCGTTCTTACCTACCGTATCGCTTACCTTGTTTCCAAAGGGATAGCGCCTCACAGGATCCTGGCCGTCACCTTTACGAACAAGGCCGCCCAGGAGATGGCTACGAGAGTCGATCAGTTGGTGGGGAAGTACGTTCCCATTTCGACCTTCCACTCTTTCTGTCTGAAAGTTTTGAGAGCCAACCGCGAAAAGATCGGTTTCGAAAAAGGCTTCGTTATTTACGATCAGAATGATCAGCTGATGCTCCTTAAGGAATGCATGCGCCGCCAGGACATAGGAGACAAGCGTCTTAAGCCCCAGTATTTCGCCAACGCCATCGGTTTAGCCAAGGATAGATTGGAGAGCGCTGACAAATACGCTAAGAGAGCGGAAAAATCCAAAGAATACAACGATGAATTGGTGGCCAAGGTTTACAAGGAGTACGAGAAGGAACTGAAGCGCGTCAGAGCTCTCGATTTCGACGACCTGATCATGCGCACGGTCCTTCTTTTCAAGCGCGAGCCGGAAGTTTTGAAGTTTTACCAGAACAGCTTCGACTATATCCTGGTCGACGAGTACCAGGACACCAACTACGCCCAGTACCAGCTTGTCAGGATGCTTAGCGAAAAGCACAGGAATCTTTTTGTGGTGGGCGATCCGGACCAGTCGATCTACCGTTTCCGCGGCGCCGAGATCGGCAACATCCTCTCTTTTGAGAAAGATTATCCGGAAGCGAAGAAGACCGTGCTGGAACGGAACTATCGTTCGACTCAGGCGATCCTGGACGCCGCCAACGACGTCATCGCCCAGAACTCCGGGCGTTGGGAGAAGAATTTGACGACCGAGAATCCCGCCGGCAAGAAGGTCTCTTTCTACAGCGCCAAGGATGAGCACGAGGAGACCGACGAGATCATCAGGCAGGTGAAAAAGCTTTTGCGCGAAGGCTACAAGCGCCACGACATCGTGGTCTTCTACCGCGTGCATTTGCTCTCCCGCCTGATCGAGGAAGCGATGGTCAAGAACCGCATTCCTTACAAGCTGGTAGGCGACACCGGCTTCTACAGCCGCCGCGAGATCAAGGACCAGCTCGCCTACATGCGGGCGGCGCTTAACAATTTTGACGACGTGAGCCTGCGCCGGATCATAAACAGCCCGACGAGAGGCTTGGGTGAAACGACTCAGGAGACTCTGGCGAGCTTCGCTCAGACGGCCGGCATAACTTTCTACGAAGCCATTGAGCAGCACCGCCGCATCGACCGCTTCACGGACGCCGTTCACAAAAAGCTCCAGAAATTCCTCGACCTTATGCAGGAGCTGACGGAAGCCCAGAAGAATATGCTTCCCACGGAGTTCTTGAATTTCATTCTTGAGAAGACCGAATACATAGAAAAGATCTGCCCGGGCGACGACGAGGAAGACGTCATGAGGCGGGAAAACATCGGCGAACTTTTGTCCGCGGTGGCCGATTATGAGAACACCACGACGGATGAGAAAGCCTCGACGGAAGGGTTTTTGAACGAAGTGGCCATCACGGCCGACATCGACAAATGGAACGACGAAGCCGACACGCTTACATTGATGACGATCCACAACGCCAAGGGCTTGGAATTCCCGGTCGTCTTCATCATGGGCATGGAGGAGGATCTCTTCCCGCATATCAACGCCAAGGGCATAAAAGACGAGATCGAAGAAGAGAGAAGGCTTTGCTACGTCGGCATGACGCGCGCCAAGGAAAGGCTATTCTTGTCCTGCGCCCTGAAGAGGGTGATGTTCGGCGTCAACCAATCCCGCGATCCTTCCCGCTTCCTGGGTGAGATCGCTTCCAACCACGTGGAGCGCCGCTTCAGCAGCCGCAAGATCCTTTTGAGCGAATCAACGAGCACCCAGAAGCTTCCCTCGAAGCCGGCCGGCACGGTTGACACCGGGGAACTCACGGTCGGCATGGCCGTTGTGCATACGCATTTCGGCAACGGCGTTATCTCTTCCATTTCTGGAGAAGGTGAATCCGCGAGGCTGACGATCGAATTTGAGAATCTGCCGGCGCCCAAGGTCCTTGTGGCGAAATACGCGAAACTGAAACCGCTTAAACAAGGATCTGTGAAATCATGTCGCAAGTAACGATAGTCCGCGCGACCTACGCGGAAGTCCTTCCCAAACTGCGCGAACTTTTAGCTCCCTTAGGCGGCATTGAGGCTTTCGTCAAGCCGGGACAAAGAGTCCTTCTGAAAGCCAATCTCCTGGGCTCCTACAACGTGGCCAAGGCTGTGACCACCGATCCGAGAGTGGTCGAGGCTATGATCGTTCTGGTCAAGGAAGCCGGAGGCATTCCGATGGTCGGCGACAGCCCGGGAATGGGCACGCTTAAGTCCGCCATCAAAGCCGGAGGCCTGGAGGAGATCCTGGAAAGGGAACAGGTCGCGGTCGCCGATTTCGAGAACGAGGACGTCTATCCCAGGCCGGAGAACCGCGTCTCACAAAGGCTGGTCCTGGCCAGGGCCATAAAGGAAGCCGACGTCATCATCACGCTCCCCAAACTGAAGACTCACGTTCAGATGAATTTCACCGGCGCCATCAAGAACCAGTACGGTCTGATGGTCGGCGTCAGGAAGAGCAATTACCATCTGCGTTTGAGAGACAACGACCTTATGGGCGAACTGATGGTGGAGATAAACAGGACCGCTCACGTCGCCCTGGCCGTGATGGACGGCATCGTCGCCATGGAAGGGGACGGCCCCTCCGGCGGCAGCCCCAGGGAACTCGGCTTGCTCCTGGCTTCCAACGATCTTCTGGCCGTCGATATGGCGGCCTGCCGCATCATAGGCCTTGACCCCATGAAGGTCCCGACCGTTACGGCGGCCTTGCGTTTGAATTACGGCGAAGGAGAAGAGAAGTCAACTTTCCCGCTGCTTAAGCCGGACGAAGTGAAAGTCAAAGACTTCAAGCAGGTGGCCCACAGCAAGGACATCATAAGGATGCTGCCGATGCCGAAGTGGTTCATGCGCTGGTTCGGCGCGCAGTGGGCGCCGCATCCCCAGATCGATCCCACAAAATGCATAAAATGCTTCCGCTGCAGGAACGGCTGCCCGGTCAAGCCTCCCGCCATCGATCCAGAGCGAGGCAAAAACGTCAGCAAGGACTGCATCCGCTGCTACTGCTGCCATGAGTTCTGTCCAGCCGACGCCATAAAATTGAAGCGCTCCTTCCTTGACCGCATTTTCCACTTCAATTCGCTGCTTAACTTTTTGAGCCGGGTTTTTGGTAAATTAATATCCAAATTCAGCATCTGAAATTATGGACCGCGAAAACACTTCAGTTTTGGAAAATATAGCGCTCAACGCTGACCACCGCATGCTCATCGTGCATGCGCCGAAACTTGCCGCGCTGGCGCATCCCGGCCAGTTCGCAGAACTGGCGACCGACGGCGCCACGCTTTTGCGCAAGCCAATAAGCATTGCCATGGCCGACAGGGAGAAGGGGACGCTCACTTTCGTTTTCCGCATGATAGGCAGCGGAACGGAGCATTTGGGAAGTCTAAAGCCTACCTCCACGCTCGACATCATCGGGCCTTTGGGCAACGGCTTCGACCTTAATTGCAGGAAAGCCTTGCTCGTAGGCGGCGGCGTAGGCACTCCTCCGCTCTTGTATTTGGCGTCGCAATTGAAAAAGGAAGGCAAAGAAGTTGGCGTCGTTCTTGGCGCCCGCGACAAAGCGGACCTTCTGCTTCTTGATGAATTCGCGAAGCTCGGCATAGAGCCCATTTGCGCCACCGACAACGGGTCAGCTGGCGTCAAGGGCACGGTCGTGACCGCCTTGGAAGAGGAGACGCACTTTGAAGCGGAAACAAAGCTTTTCGCCTGCGGCCCCTGGCCTATGCTGAAGGCGCTGGCTGTTTTTTCAGAAAACATGAGTTTGGAGCTGGAGGTCCTTTTGGAAGCGTACATGGGCTGCGGCATGGGCATCTGCGTAGGCTGCACGGTCCCGACTACGGAAGGCATGAAGAGAGTTTGCAAGGAAGGGCCGGCCTTCAACGCTAAGGAGATCTTATGGAACAAAATTCGTTAGGCGTTATCACTGACAGAGAGACGTCTTTCGGCCGGATCTTAGGAAAGATACTTTTCATCGCGATCCTGATCGCGCTCTTCTGGTCGCCTTTGTGGTACGGCACGCCCCAGCACCCGGAATTGCAGAAGACGCTCGTGGAAAGAAGCGCGGAGATCATTCCTAAAGATGCGCCTCTGCCCGCTGTAATTTCGAACGTTTACGTCGCGCTCTTCCAGTATTCTTATCCCAACCGCTACCTCGAGTATCTGCTCTTCTTCATCGGTGTTTTCGCCGTGCTTTCTCTTGTGGCCAAATGCCGCGTTTTGAAAAAGAATCACAATGTGACATACATCGGATTGGGCTGGGCTTTTCTGATGCTTTCGATCATGGCCTCCTTCAAGATGGCGAAGATCCCGGAATTCAGGGACCCCTGGGGAGGCGCGCTCTTCATCCTTTACGGCGCTTTCTTCTACGCTTCGGCCATCGCCGCCCTGACGTCCAAACGGCGCCATGTCATCGCCGTCGTCATCTGCCTGTCCATGCTTTTCGTGGCGCAGAACGCCTTTTTCCAGCTGATGGGAGGCTTAGCTAAGACCAGGGAGCTTTTCGCCCAGGAACACGGCTTTTCCAGTTTCGCGGCTTACACGAACGAATGGTTCAAAACGAGCCATGACGCCGCGGACACTTACACCATGAACCGCCTTCTCAGTCCCAGGATCACGGCCACCTTCACATCCCCGAACATTTTGGCGTCTTACGCCATGATGGTCTTTCTTCTAAGCCTTGGCCTCTGGAAGACAAAAGGCGAAAGGATCCTCCGCTACATCGGGCTTATTACGGCAGTCGTTTCCCTGGCCGTGCTTTTTGTGACGAGATCGAAATCAGTTATCGCGCTGACATTTGTACTCGCGCTGATCTGGAGTTTCGTGCTCTACAAGGCGAAGGAAGTTTCGCTTAATTTCCTTATCTCGGTCTTCATAGCAGGCGGCGTCTTTACGACGCTCGGCTTCGTCTGGGGCTACGGCGCGAACCTCGGCAAAAAGCTGAGCAGCTCCGGCGGCGCCAGGCTGACTTACTGGAAAGTCGCTTTCAAGATGATAAAGCAGAAGGCCCTGACCGGCTACGGCATCAACTCTTTCGCAAGATGGTACAAAGTCTGGGCGCCGCAAGGATCAGAACCGAGCAAGTTTGTGCACAACACTATTCTCCAGATGTGGGCGGAATTCGGTATGTTCGCAGGTATCGGCTGGCTCTTGGCCTGCTGCCTTCCCATAACGAACGGCTGGGACAATTTCAAGGCTTCCGTTAAGAAGGACGCCCTCCAGCTTTCCTGCATCCTGGCCGCCGGCGGATTCTTCGTTCACAATCTGCTGGACTTCGATTTTTACGTTCCCGGCGTGACCGTGACCGCCCTGGCCGTTATGGCCCTGGCGCTCTGCGGCCACGACGATCCTAAAGAAAACCAAGATTAATATTATGTCTAAAGAATTGGAAGAAGGCTCAGCCTTACAGCTTGATTTCACGAAATTGAAAAAAGTCGCCAACTGCGGCGCCGACGTCGTCCCTGTCGGCGTACAGGATGCCGAGACCGGCGAACTCTTGATAATAGCCTACGCCAATCAATCCGCCCTTGACCACACCCTTAAGACCGGGCATGCGACTTTCTGGAGCACTTCCCGAAACGAGCTCTGGGAAAAGGGCGCGACCAGCGGCGACGTTTTAGAGATCGTCGAGATTAGGGTGAACTGCGAGCAGAATTCGCTGCTTTACCTCGTCAGGCCCCTGGGCAAGGGCGCCTGCCACACCAAAGACAAGAACGGCGTTCCCAGAAGCTCCTGCTATTACCGCAAACTGGTTGATGGGAAGCTGGAAAAGCTCCCGGAATAGGATCGTCAGCGCTTTCCTGAAAAGAAAGAGGATTCGTCGCTTGCTTCCTCTTTGATCTCGGCTTCCAGTTTTTGGGAGTCTATTTTGCCGCTGATCAGTTTGCTTTTGTCTCTGCTCATGGCGGTGAATCTTCCTTTGTCGGCCACGCCGGAATAAAATTCGGCGCTGACGCTTTCAGACGTTTTATTCACCATTACGACAAGGTTCATGTTGTTGTTTTTGCCGTTTGAGAAAGACGCTTTGATCTCCGCGTCTTTTTCGCCTTCCTTGCCGGAAAGTTTTCCCTTATAAGCGTAAACTTTGACTTTTGCGAGATCAGGTTTATCCTCTTCGCAGGACACCTCCCGCTTTATCTGCGGTTCAGGAGGCGTTTCGCTGACGGGTTCATCATCAGAGCGGCGGGAAGCAGCCTCGTTCATCAGGCTTTCGCCGTCTTTGGCGGAAAGGCTGTACAAAAGTTCATTTCCGTTCATAACTCCGGCGTTGAATTCGTTTTTCTCAATGACGCCGTACAGGGAAAGGCGGCCGTCGGCGCTTTTGGCTTTGCACGCGTTTCCTTCCGTTTCGCCGCGAAAGACCTGTGATCTTATCCTTGAATTGATCCTGCGGCGGATCTCACAGAAGAAACTGTTGTCTTCCGAATCGGTCCTGAAGACGATCATGCAGTCAGAAGTGGAGCCGTCCTTATAGGAAAGCTCTCCGAACATCATGCGCTCAACTTCCGCGAAAGCGAAGATGGAAAGCGCCAGGGGAAAAATGAACGCTAATCTTTTCATATCACGCATATTCTACCATTAATCCAGGCGGTTTGCTAAAATTAGAATATGGAGAAAAGAAAAATAGAAGCGGTCATTTTCGACCTGGACGGCTTGATGCTGGACACCGAGCCCGTCGCCATGCGCGCCATGGCTGAGGCGATCAGATTGAAAAACGGGCGCGAAATGACTTTCGCCTTTTTCAGGCAGCTGATCGGGCATGCCAGGTCCGACACTTACGGCTTCTTCGCCGAGGAGTACGGCTTCAGCGTGGAGGAGACGAATTCCGTCCGCGACAAATGTGCCGAGCTGATAGTCGAGGCCATAGGAAGAGGGGAGGGGAAACCCAAGCCGGGGCTTACGGAACTTCTGGACCTTCTGGACGAACGCGCCATGCCGAGAGTGGTGGCCAGCAGTTCTCCGAGGTCCCAGGTCTTGCAGAAGTTGAAAATGGTGAATCTTCTGCACCGCGTGAACTCCGTTACCAGCGGCTGGGAGGTTCCCAAAAGCAAACCTGAGCCCGACATATTTTTGAAAGCCGCCGGAATGATCGAGGCGAAGCCTGAGAACTGCCTGGTCTTGGAAGATTCTCCGGCCGGCATAGAGGCGGCCGAAAGGGCCGGCATGGTTTCCATCATGGTCCCGGATCTTGTTGCTCCCGGAGCAAAAGAAAAGCAGCGCGCTTTCATGATCCTTCCCGACCTTTTCGCGGTCGCGGAAGCCTTGAGGGATATGCTATAATTTAAACTTATGACAGATGATAGACAGATAAAACTCCTGCCTGAGGACGTGGCCAACAAGATCGCCGCGGGCGAGGTGGTGGAGCGCCCAGCTTCGGTGGTCAAGGAACTCGTTGAGAATTCCCTGGACGCCGGCGCCAGGCGCGTTTGCGTCGAGATCATGGAAGGCGGACGCAAGCTCATATCTGTCTCGGACGACGGCTGCGGAATGTCGCGGGAAGACGCGAAGATGTCGTTGCTTCGCCACGCGACCAGCAAAATAAGGACCGCAGTCGATATCTCCAACGTCAGGACTTTGGGCTTCAGGGGCGAGGCGCTGCCCTCCATCGCGAGCGTTTCCCGCTTCGAGATGACGACGGCCCCCGCCGACGGAGGAACGCCGACCTGCATCAGAGTGGAAGGCGGCTCCGACATGTCAGTTGGCGACGCGGCGCGCTCCCAGGGCACGACCATCAGCGTCAGGAATCTTTTCTTCTGCGTGCCGGTCAGGGCAAAGTTCCTTAAGACCGACGCCACGGAATTAGGCCATATCGCGCGCTTCATGCAGAACGCGGTGCTGACGCATCCTTACGTCGGCTTCCGCTATCTGGTGGACAAGACGGAAGTCTTCAACCTGCCGCCTCAGAACGAGACTGTTCCCTTCATGGAGGCGGTCCAGGCCAGGCTCCGCCAGCTTAGGGGCACGGACTTTACCAATTCCCTCATTCCTGTCAGCGCTTCTTCGGAAGGGCGTTTGGTCGAAGGTTTCGTCTCGCCCTGGACAATCGCCAGCGGCACGAGGAGCGAGATCTTCCTTTTCGTCAACCGCAGGGCCGTAAGGTGCGTCTGGCTGTCCGCGCTGCTTAAAAGGGCTTACGGAACTTTGCTCAGCCCCGAGCGCTATCCGTACGCTTTCCTTTTCCTGACCGTCGCCCCCAATTCCATCGACATAAACGTGCATCCCGCCAAGCTCGACATTCGTTTCAGAAGCGAACATCTTGTCCAGGACCTGATCGCGCGCGCTGTCTCGGACGCTTTGCGCTCCGACATGGCACCGCCGGAACTGTCGCTGGGGGATTCTAAGGACGCGAACGCTCCGGAACTCGGCGTCAAGTCCGCCTTCTCCAAGCCGCAGGACCTTTCCATGCTGCGGGGAGAGAAGCTTTCCGTCGAGGACTGGAAGAAGATCTACGCCGTGCCGGAGGAGACAGCCTCTTCCGTCAGGGAAAAAGAAGAGGAAGTTTACGAAGCGAAAGAGATTGGCACGCTCTCAAGTTCCAAAGCGCTGGCCCAGGCCGGCGGCATGTACATCTTGGCGGAGATCGAGGGGAGAGGCATTGGCATAGTTGACCAGCACGCGGCCCACGAGAGGATCAATTATGAGAAGGCGCTCCTTGCTTTCGAAAGCGCCGACGCTCCCAGCCAGCGCCTGCTGCTTCCCGAAACTTTGACGCTTTCCTTCGAACAGATGGCGGCCTTGAAGCCGTATCTGGGAGAGCTTGTGAAGAGCGGTTTTGCGCTGGAGGAATTTGGAAAGAACACGCTGAAAGTGGACGCCATTCCCGCTTTCCTGGAAGCCTCCGCGCTTCAGGAACTCTTCACCGACATGGCGGAAGATCTCAAACTTTTGGGCTCGTCATCAAGAGCCGAGGAAGTTAGGCGCAGACTGGCCCTGGTCATGGTCTGCAGGAAGAGCATAAAATTCCATCATCAGCTGAGCCTCGCCGACTGCCAGGCTCTCCTTGACGAACTGATGGCGGCGAAAACGCCTTGGACCTGCCCGCACGGCAGGCCGACCATCATAATGCTGACTTATTCCGAACTGGAAAAACGCTTCGGGCGAGCCGGACTATAAATTTGAAAACCACAGTTATGACGACAGAAAGCGAAAAGAATATTTTCGGGCCGACCAAGAGGGAGGAGGAAAGGCGCCTTCTGGAGCTGCAGAAAAAGCAGCGCCAGGAATCGTTGGAGCTATTGGGCTTTGACGCCCTCGAATCCCACTGCCCCTACTGCGGCGAGAAATATTCCCTTATGATAGTCGATCCGGGAAAAGAGATCCCCGCTCATCTGAAATTCCTTTCTTTCCTTCTTCCGAGGATGCGCCGGACCAGCGCGACGCTCAAATGCGTCTCCTGCGGGAAGGAGTATAAGACTCCTTCGCTTCTGTCCGAGATCAGCGTTCCCATCGTCGTTCTAGTGATGGTGGCCCTCATAATCCTGGGAGACTGCATACTGCTCTCCTACCTTTGCAGATACTAGCAATGCCGTTCAGAATCTTAGAAAAAACCAAACTTGCCGACAACGTCTTCTCCATGGTAGTGGAGGCCAGAAGGCTTGCGCAAGTCCGCCGTGCCGGACAGTTTGTTATCGTTAGGCCGAAAGAAAATAGCGAGCGCATCCCGCTCACGATGGTCGGCTCCGATCCAAGGGGCGGAGTGAAGCTTATTTTCCAGACCGTGGGCTACACGACGATGGAACTTGCCAGCCTCGAGGCCGGCGGTTTCGTCCACGATCTGGTCGGCCCTCTCGGACAGCCGACCGAGATACCATTAAACGGCTCTGTGATCTGCGTAGGCGGCGGAATAGGCACTGCCCCTATACTTCCTATAGCCTCCGCCCTGAAAGAGGCAGGCAACCACGTCCTGGGTATTATCGGCGCTAGGACTTATCCGCTTCTCATTCTTGAGAACGAGATGCGGGAAGTCTGCCATGAACTGAAAATCGCCACCGACGACGGCTCCTACGGCGAAAAAGGTTTCGTCACGACGATCCTGAAAAAAGAGCTGGAGAAGGGAGGAGTCGATCACGTTTACATCGTAGGTCCGATCCCCATGATGAAAGCCTGCGCGGAACTGGCGAAGGAATTCAACGTTCCGGCGACGGCCAGCCTCAACTCCATTATGATCGACGGCACGGGAATGTGCGGCGGCTGCCGCGTCACGGTCGGCGGCAAGATCCGCTACACCTGCGTGGACGGTCCGGAGTTCCCGGCTGATTTAATCGACTTCGACGAATTGCGGAGAAGGTCGGGGATCTACAGAGAGTATGAACACAAGTGCCGCCTGCGCGCTGCCGAGGAGGGCCTCCTATGACCAATCAGGAAAGAATGCAAATTCCGAGGCAGGCAATGCCTGAGCAGAAGCCGGAAGTCAGGCGTCGTAATTTCAGCGAGGTGCCTCTGGGCTTTTCCTTCGACACCGCCGTTCTGGAAGCGACGCGCTGCCTCAATTGCCCGAATCCCCGCTGCGTCACAGGCTGCCCGGTGCACGTCAACATACCGAAGTTTATCGCCGCTCTGGCGAATAAAGATCTCGCAGCGTCCTACGCTTCCCTGATAGCGGACAACAGTCTGCCGGCTGTCTGCGGCCGCGTCTGTCCGCAGGAAGTGCAGTGCGAAAGCAAATGCATAGTCGGCATAAAAGGCGAGCCAGTTTCCATCGGGAGATTGGAGCGCTTCGTCGCTGACTGGCACAGGGAAAACGCGAATGCCGATGAGACGCCGAAAGCGGAAGGCGTAAAGTTAGCCAAGGTCGCAATAATCGGCTCAGGGCCTTCCGGTCTGGCCTGCGCTTACGAACTTCTGAAAGCGGGAGTGGACGTCACTGTCTTTGAGGCTCTGCACGAGCCGGGCGGCGTCCTTATCTACGGTATTCCGGAATTCCGTCTGCCGAAAGCGATCGTGGCTTCCGAAATAGAAGGTTTGAAAAAACTGGGCGCCAAGTTTGAACTCAATTCCATAATCGGCCGCCTTTACACCATCGATGAACTCATGAAAGAGGAGGGCTATTCCGCCGTCTTCATCGGCAGCGGCGCCGGCACTCCGAAGTTCCTCAGGATCGAGGGCGAGACCTTGAACGGCGTTTATTCCTCCAACGAGTTCCTGACGAGAGTGAATTTGATGAAGGCTTTCCGCGAAGACGCCGTGACACCGCCCATCAGGGGCAAGAAAGTTGCGGTCTTCGGCGCGGGCAACACCGCCATGGACTCCGCCAGGACGGCCCTCAGGATGGGTTACGAGGAAGTGGATATCGTTTACCGCCGCTCCAGGGATGAGATGCCCGCCAGGAAAGAGGAAATACACCATGCGGAAGAAGAGGGCGTGAAGTTCCTGCTTCTCAGCAATCCCCTTAAATTCACGGGCGACGAGAACGGAAATCTCAAGTCGGTAGTCTGCCAGAAGATGAAGCTGGGCGAGCCGGATGCTTCCGGCCGCAGAAGGCCAGTTCCCATCGAGGGCGAAACTTTCGAACTGGAGATCGACACGGCGATCGTGGCGCTGGGGACCGAGGCCAATCCTCTCATCCGCCAGACCACGCCGGACCTTCCCTGCAACGAATGGGGCTACATCGTGGCGGACGAAGAGGGGAGGACTGGAAAGAAAGGCGTTTACGCGGGCGGCGACATCGTCACCGGTTCCGCTACGGTAATAAAAGCGATGGGCGCCGGAAAGAGCGCCGCTCAAACGATCATCAAGGATCTGGATCTATAGTTATGCGGGTTTTAGCTTATTACGGAAAGAACGATATTCGCGACGAGGAATGGCCGCGCCAGAAAAAACTTCCCTTGGGTTACGTCAGAGTGGAAGTGCGCGCCGTAGCGCTCGGCGAAAATGACCGCTTCTCTTACCTCAAGGGTGAATGGCCTTCTCCCTTCGCGGTGGGAAGCGCCGCGGCCGGTCTTGTCATTGAAAGTGCAAATGAAGATCTGAAAGCGGGCCAGCCGGTAGTTGTGTGGCTTCTCAAGGACGCCACGCAGGGATTGGCGGCGGAAAACGTCCTGGTTCCCATCGACTGCGTCTGCAAAGTCGAGAAGGCCCTGAGCTATGCCGATCTTTCGCTTGCGCCGCACGTCGCGGCCCTCCTGGGCGCTCTGCCCAAGACGGAAAGCAGCGTTCGCTGCGCGGTCCTGGGAGAGTCTTTGCAGGCGGAAATGTTAAGACAGATCCTGCCTCTCAAAGGACATACTCTGGCCAAGGAAGGGGAGGTTTCAGAAGTAACTTTCTGCACGAACGCGGACGCCCGGGCCCTGGATAAGGCCATAGAAGTTACTAACAGGGGTGGAAAAGTACAAGTTGTTTCAATTGGCAATGATAGCTCTTGGGAGAAATGGCCGCTTGCCATGAATAGGGGTTTATGCTTCAATTTTGACACTACCTTCGGAAAAGCTGATGTCGAAGAGGCTGTCAGGCTCTTGACCGAGGGCGGTCTTTCCGCGGCCGCGGGACGCCGGACCTTCATCTGGGACGATGTTGATCCTGCTTTCCAGGCCTTGGGCGAAGGGTCAACGGTGACTTTAGCCCAGGAAAGTTTCCCTGAACCCTATTTCCCCTAAGACAATAAAATGCGTTTTTTGCTTTCCCTCACCGCCATACTGCTCCTCGCCGGCTGCGCCAGCGAATCTCCCGAAATTATCGCTTATTCCCTTGAAGAACAGGCTATGGTCATAGACGACGTCTGTCTTGTTGAAACGAAAGCGGAAGAGGAAGCGGTCGCTGATTACGAGGACGAGGAGATCTTCATTACGGCTACGGCCGCTCCGGAAGAAGGCGAGCAGTTCGCTCTCTCCCTTGGCAACGAGATCGAAGACACCTTAAGATCTCTGAGGAAGAAAGAAGCCTTCATCGACAGGAAAGCGCGCTTCCTGGGCTACGACGGAAAGTAAGGAAGGAAAAGGAAACGTAAAAAAAAGAGCGGGGCTCAAGCCCCGCTCTTTTTTTATCAGAAGATCGTCGATATCAGAAGGTAAACGTAGTGCGCGAAGACGCCGGCGCAAAGACCGCCGATCGTATGGGAGATCAGCGCCTTGCTGATGACGTTGCGGTATCCCAGGGCGTCCAGCATTGCCGTGTGAGTGCTTAAGTATCCGCTCCAGCACATGCCGATGGCCGTGAAGACGGCAATGTCGTTGGGATTGACTTTCAGTTTCGGCACCAGCCCCAGCGCGCTGCCAACAGCGCCCATGGCTGTAAGCGGGAAGGCGATGTTTTCGGGATTCTCGAAGCCGAAGAGCCAGTAGATCGGATATTTCAGGTAGCCGCAGATCTTGGGAAGCCACGCGACGCCTTCATAGGCGGCGCCGCAGTAGCCGACGGCGGGATCCTTGGGCCCGAAGGTGATCATCATGACAAACGTGCAGATTATGATGACGCCCGGGATGATGGCCATGCCGACTTCCACGCCGTTCTTGCCGCCGTCAAGGATGCCGTTCAAAAAGCGGGTGAAAAGATTCTCCTCTTTGAAAACGCCTTCCTGATTTTCCTTTTCCTCTATCCTTTTGATCTCTTCTTCCGTGATAGCCGGCTCGTCTCCGACTATCGGCTTAACTAAGAATTGCATGATCCTGGTTGAGACGACCGCGCCGAAGACCGCGCCGAAAAATCCCACCGCGGCCGCCGTGACAAAGCCTTCGCCCTCTAAGCTCATCATGTAGGTCAGAACGATAAGCCCCATGCCGAAGGCTGTGCCGAAGTTGGTCAGCGAAACGAGCTGGTACTTCTTGAAGAAGCGGCTGAAGGAGCGGTTCCTCGCCAGGGCGATGATGGAGGGGTTGTCGGAGAAGAAAGTCATCACCCCGCCCAGAGCCGCGGCGCCGGGCAGATTGAAGATCGGTTTCATGAAGATCCTCAGGAGTTTTTCCAGAGCGGAAACGACGCCGAACTCTATTAGCAGCGCGCTCAAAGCGCCCGCTATGACGCAGACCGCCATGAGGTAGAAGCAGGTGTTCAAAAGCAGATCGTGGCCGGTGTACATGATCGTCCTGACCATGTTCTTGGCTCCCATGATGTGGGCCATGGAGCCGAAAAGCGCGAAGAAGATGATGAGGAAAATTACCGGTTCCAGCGCTTTCGGTATCAGTTTTTTCTTTTCAGGCATAAATTCCCCTCAATTATTTGGGGGATATTATATTTTAAATTCCTTTCCCAGACAAGGGGAAATATTACGCCGTATATTCAAAACCGCCATATTTAGTAAAATAAATAAATATGGATAGTGAAATTAACATGAATGAGCAAGTGAAAGGCTGGGAGATCATGAAGAAGATCATCAAGGTCTCCTTCCCGATGCTCATAACCAACGCCTCTTTCGCGGTCCTTCTGTTCTGCGACCGCATGATGCTGGCCCATTACGAACTGGACGCCGCGGGCGCCTCCATGGGCGCCGGCGTCCTCTCCTTTACGGTCCAGAGTTTTTTCGCCGGTGTGGCGCTTTACACCACCACGCTGGTCGCGCAGTATTTCGGCGCCAAGGACAAGAAGATGGTCTCGGTCAGCATTTGGCAGAGCCTTTACTTTGTTTGGCTGGTCGGCTGCACGGTGCCCTGGATCTCCAGACACGCCGGTATCTACGTTCTCGAATTGGCCGATCACGCCGAAAAAATTCAGGTCATGGAGAAAGCCTACTTCTCTTACATGGCTTTTTACATGATCATTCCCTTGACCAACATCGTTCTGTCGAGTTTTTTCAACGGTCGCTCGATGGTTTGGGTCTCGACTATCTCAAACGTTTTCGGCTGCGCCGCCAATGTTTTTTTGAATTACGTTTTCATATTCGGCAAGTTCGGAGCGCCGGAAATGGGTATCACGGGCGCGGCCGTGGCCACGATAATCGCCGGGCTTTTCACGACGTTTGCTCTTGTCATGTTTATTCTCTTCATGCCGTCCACCAAGGAGTACCACCTCTTTAGGGAATGGCGTTTCAGGAAGTCCTCCTTCCTAAACCTTCTCAGGTTCGGGCTGCCCACCGGATTGATGTTCGGGCTTGACAACGCGGCCTTCTCCGCGCAGATCATGTTCACCGGCAGGATATCCGACGATGCCCTGAACGCCACGACCGTCACTTTCAGCATCCAAAACCTGATCTTCATGCCCATCCTTTCCGTGGCGGCCGGCGCCGCCATAATAATGGCGCAATATATCGGCATGGACAGGAAAGACCTCGGCAAGAAGGCGGTCTACCAGGGCCTGTGGCTGGGCGAAGTCATGGTCGTCGTCATAGCGGTCGTCATCATACTTTTCACAAGGGAGATCTTCAACATCTTCTGCGGCGGCAGGCACACGGAGGAAGTTTACGTCATGACCAGGAACCTCCTCTACTTAACCATGCTCTTCAATTTCCTTGACGTCGTGAACATCGGTTTGAACAATGCTCTGAGATCCGCCGGCGACACCATCTTCCCAATGGTCTGTTCCGTTTTGCTCAGCTGGCTCTTTTTTGTGCCGGCCCTGTACGTGTCCACGGAAGTATATCATCTCGACGTCTACGCCGTCTGGTGCATAATGGGCGTGCTGTTTTCCATTTCCGCGATCATCTACTGGGCCCGCTTCAGAAGCGGCAAGTGGGAGCAGTTCCAGGTCATGGAAAAAAATTAGCTCATCTCGTTGGATTTGCGATTTGAAAGTGTTATAATACTAGAATAATCAAAATATAAGGAGAAAAACTTATGTCTCTCACAGTCAATGATCTTAAAGGCAAAAAAATCGGCATCTGCGTGTCCGGCGGACTGGACAGCAAAACTATTTCCGTCAGGTTGAGGGAAGCCGGGGCGAAAGTATTGTGCTTCACGGCTGACTTAGGCCAGCCCGATGAAAAAGACATCCGCGACGTGGCTAAGAAAATGGCCCCCTGCGGCGTCAAGACCGTCATCGTGGACGTGAAAAAAGAGATGGCGGAAGCCTGCTTCAAGACCATTACTGCGGAAGCCACCTACGACGGCGGCTACTGGAACTCCACCGGCATCGGCCGCGCGGTCACTGTCAAAAAACTCGTGCAGGAAATGAAGAAGCGCGGCATCGACATTCTGGTGCACGGCGCCACGGGAAGGGGCAACGACCAGATGAGGTTCGAAAGATACACCAACCAGTTCGCTCCCAAGATGACGGTTTACGCTCCCTGGCGCGACGCCGAGCTTCTTAAAGAATTCCCGGGCCGCACCCAGATGTGCGAATACCTGGCCAAGCACGGCATCATCGCTTTCCCGGGCGGCAAGAAGCGCTACTCCACGGACTGCAACGTCGCCGGCCTCTCCCACGAAGCCGAGGATCTCGAGAGCATGGAGACCGCCATGACCATCGTGGAACCGACCATGGGCGTCTGGCCCATGAAGGCCCCCAACAAGATCGAGAGCGTTGAGATCGAATTCAAGGAAGGCCGTCCTGTGGCCATCAACGGCGAGAAGCTGAAACCCTTCGACCTTCTGGTCAAGGCCAATGAGATCGGCGGACGCAACGGCATCGGCATGAGCCATGCGCTGGAAAACCGCATCATCGGCACCAAGAGCCGCGGCGTTTACGAAGCCCCGGGCATGGAGCTTCTCGGCAAGTCTTTGCGCTACGTCTATCACTCCATCCTCGACAAGCGCGCCACCACTATGTTCGACCGTCTCTCCCGCTTCATCGCGGTGCAGATCTACGACGGCCGCTACTACGACTTGGCTACCCAAGCGGCTTTCGCGGCTGTCGATACCTTCGCCGCCAAGGCTACTGGCAAAGTGAAAGTCGGTCTCTACAAAGGCAACATCTTCTTCCAGTCCCTGACGGGCGTCAAAGCCAGCCTCTACTTCGAGGCCGACGCCTCCATGGAAGCCAGCAAGGGCTTGAACCCCGTGAGCTCCCAGGGCTTCGCCGAGATACAGAGCGTGGAAGCGCGCTCCATGGCGAAAGCCGGGCAAGTGACCGAATACTGATTGAGGCTTATGGCCGCAAGATCAAAGTTGCTTTCTTTCCTCCTGGTTCTGTGCATGGCTCTCTCGGTATGCGCCGAATACGAAATTCTCTGGTCGGATGATTTTTCTTTCGACACCCGCCAGTCTTCCCAGGTCGATCTGAAATGCGATGATCTCATCAGCTACAGCACCGGATGGGCGGAAGGCAGCGGAAGGGAGGTCGAAGTGACCGCAAGCGGCGTGACCAGCGGCGACACCTTTGTCATTGCTGAACTGTACGACGACAACTTGACGATGAGCAACGCCTGGGACTATTTTTTAAACAACGCCGATTTGAGCGAAGAATACATTCTTACGCATACGACCAAGTGCGAAAGCCATGTCATAGACACGGAGACCGTCAGGGTGCGTCTTTCGTCCTCGCTGCAGGACGAGGGGACTTTTTCCGGCGACTTCAATCTTGACACGGTAAGCACCGCTCTCAACGCCACTCTGACGCTCCTGACGACCGACGACATCGTTTACGATACCGCCTGGGCTGAAGGCGAGGACAAAGTGATCCGTGTCAGCGCGATCTCCAGCGAGACGATCCCCCAGATGTATACTGTCTTTGAGAGCCAGGTCGATGAGAACGGGACTTTCAGATGGGATTACCTTAGCGAGGAAGTTCCCTCCACGGTCGCCTACACGCTTTGCTACGAGATAAAAAACGAAGCCGGAACGGAAACCTACGCGACCGGAAGCGCCAATCCTGTGATCCGTATCCTGCCGGAACCGGCGGCGGGCTTCATGATGCTTGCCCTGGTTTGCGCTTCCGCACTAGTAAAAAGATATGAGTTGAACTGACAGGAGGCCTCTCTTGAGAATCGTTATTCTAACTTTGCTCGTCTGCCTTTTCAGCGCGAACGTTTTTTCCGCGACCGTGAAGAGCGTCACATGCCACCAGTGCTGGCCCTGGAGCGGCAAGGTCGACATCGGCTACGTTTTAGAGAGTTCCGCCAACGACCCGGTCTTCGAGGTCAAGTTCTACGGAAAAGCCGGGGAAGGCGAGAGCTTTCTTTTGAGCGATCTGAAGGGCGACGGATCCGCCGGCATCGTTCTTGGTTCCGGAAGCAAAAGGGCTGTTTGGGATCCCTCCGGCACATACCCTGGCACGCAATTAAGCGATTTCAAGATCGCCTTGGCGGCCGAGGAAGTGACGAGCCAGGCTAAGTATATTGTGCTCGACCTTAACGCTTATACTTTTTCATACGCCTCAAGCACGAACGCTGCCACCGTGTCTGTCGGTTCGGACAGTAAAAAAAGCCAGATCTGGTTCAGAAGGATAGAGCCGGGCACCTATCAGATGAGCGCCGGCGACGACTGGAGTTATTTCGATCCTTCCTGGACCAGCAAGGGCACCGAGACCAGCCATGATGTCCAGCTGACAAGAGGCTTCTATATCGGCATCTTCGAAGTGACCGAGGCGCAGTTCAGCAAGATCGATTCGGAGACGGCGAGCGAATCATGCGCTCCCAAACTGAGGATCAGGTACGACCAGATCAGAGGATCGGAAATAGGCGCCACCTGGCCGTATAAAACCGACCGCAGAGTCGATTCTGACAGTTTCCTGGGAACTTTGCGCTCCAAGACAGGCGGGGGCGTCATAATCGATCTGCCTACGGAAGGGCAGTGGGAGCTGGCCTGCCGCAGCAGAGGAGACGGCACGTTCATTGGCGCAGGCTGTTGGAATGACGGCAGTCCCTACGATTCCGCTGACGGACAAACGGACAACAACCTTGACAAGCTTGCCTGGTATAAAATGAATTCCTCAAACAGAGCCCATGAGGTCGGCACTAAGAGACCGAGCCTTATGGGCCTCTACGACATGCACGGCAACGCCTGGGAATGGTGCATAGACTTTTTCGACTATCGTTACGGTCTTTCCAACGCCCAGCTTTCAAGGACAACGATAGATCCCGTGGGGTTCTTTCCCACTGTCTCCAGCGCCAAGAACTCGCGCCGCTGCGGAGCCTACGGCAATCTGCCTGTGGACTGCCGCACTTCGCGCCGCACCAGCCCAGGCAACGGCACAACTTACGCCGATTACGGTTTTCGCCTTGCTCTGATCCAACCTTAAACGGAAACCAAAAAGAAGAAACCATATATTATGACAATGAAAAGTTTAGCTGCGATCACAGGCCTCTCCTTTGTCATAGCTTCCTTTGCTTTGGGAAATGTTGTCTCGAATGTCAAATGCACCCAGCGCTGGCCCTGGAACGGGAAGGTGGATATTGACTACACGCTCACTTCCGAAAACACAGGCACCATGTCGAAATTCCTTCTCAGCTTCTACGGGCAGATAGGCGACGGCTCTTCTTTCCCGCTTAAGACGCTCTCCGGCGAAGGCGCGGATCACATTGTGGTGGGCACCGGGACCAGAAGGGTGACCTGGGACGCCTATTCCGACCTCGGAGCTACCGTTGACGCCGCCGACGTCAAAGTCGCGATCGTGGCAAGGGAGACGATCCTTCCTCCCACGTACATGGTTTTGGATCTCAACACCTATGAGATGTCGAACAGTTACGTTGATCCTTCTCCCGACGATCTGGCGACGAAACGGACGCAGATCTGGTTCAGGAGGGTGGAGGCCGGAACATTCATGATGGGCTCTTCAACTGAGGACAAGGAGTATTTCCGTTTCTCCTCAAACAACGAGGACCAGCATCTTGTCACCATCAGCAAGCCTTTTTACATTGCGATCTACGAGACCACCGAAGCGCAGTTTAGAAAAATCGACAGCGAGACCGTCGTGACTTCTACCAAGCCTATCACGGGCAACGATTACAGCGATATCAGGGGCGAAAACGTCGGCACGAACTGGCCGGCCATGGGGTACGCCGTGGACAGCGGCAGCTTCCTTGGCAAACTTCGCTCCAAGACCGGACACAGGTACGTTTTCGATCTTCCCACCGAAGCGCAGTGGGAGTTGTCTTGCCGCAGCAACGGAGACGGTACGTTCATAGGCGATCTTCAGTGGAACGACGGAAGCTCATACTCTAAAATTGACGACGACAAGACCAAGGACGCCAATCTTAACGAACTGGCCTGGTACAAGAATCACGAAAGCACCATTCACAACGTCGGACTGTTAAAACCGAACAAAATAGGCCTCTACGACATGCACGGCAACGTTTGGGAATGGTGTCTGGACTGGATGAAGGACAAACTTGGGACCAGTTCTGTCACCGATCCCACTGGCCCGCTTCATCAGATTAGTTCCAAACTGCTCAGGATTCGCCGCGGCGGGGCGAACGGTAACGAACCGATGGACTGCCGCATGGCCCGCAGAAATTCCGCCATGGCCGGCTCAACGCATGCCGATTACGGTTTCCGCATGGTCATAATCGAGCAGTAAAAATTATCTTTGCAACGCAAAAAAAAGACGCGCTGAAAAGCGCGTCTTTTTTTACAGATAAATTCCGCTTTACAATTCCGCTGAGGCGCAGCGGGCGGCGTGGCAGTTGAGGCAGATCGCCACCGGAAGCGATGCGATGTGGCAGGGGGCTTTTTCGATGAAGATATCGAGGACGGTGGGGGAGCCGCCTAAGCCCAGAGGCCCTTGGCCCGTTTCGTTCAATTCCGCTTTCAGTTCTTCTTCAAAGGCGGCGTAGAAAGGATCCGGGTTCCTATCTCCGATTTTTCTTAAAAGGGCCTTTTTGGCGAGCACAGGGGCCTTGGAGCCGTCGCCGCCGATGCCAACGCCGACGACTAAGGGGGGACAGGCGTTGCCGCCGGAACTTTTGACGGCTTCCATTATGGCTTTCTTTACGCCCTCTTTCCCATCAGCGGGGCGGAGCATAATGAGCTTTGTCATATTCTCGCAGCCGGCGCCCTTGGGAAGAACTGAGATTTTTACTTTTTCGCCTTCAACCGGGATGATGGTGAGTGAGGCGGGAGTGTTGTCGTTGGTGTTCACCCTGTCCAAGGGATCTCTCACTATCGAACGGCGGAGATAGGCCTCTTCCACAGCTTTTCTGACGCCCTTGTCAACCGCTTCCTGAAGCGTTCCCTCATCCAGGGAGACTTGCGCTCCCCACTCGAGGAAGACGACGGTGGTGCCGGTGTCCTGGCAGACGGGGAGTTTGTCATTTTTCGCAAGCGAAGCGTTTTCGCAGATAAGTTCGAGTACCTGCTTTGCGCGCCCATTGTCGTCGGCTTTGTCCCTGGCGGTCTTCAGGGCTTCGCTGACGCTTTCTGGCAAAACGACGCACGCTTCCTTAAGAAGGGAGCAGACGGTCGTGGAAAGCGCTTCGCTTGCAAGGACGCGCATTTGTTACTGGGCGATGATGTCGTTGTTGCAGTAGGGGCAGCGGACTCTCTGGCCTTTCACGTTGATGGTCACGAGCTTGCCGCAGTGCGGGCAGGCGTAAACGTTGTTGGCTTGCTGGGCGCTCGGCGCGATAGTGGCGGCGGGCACGGTGGTGTACTGCTGCTGTTGCTGCTGATACTGGGTCTGCTGGGCGATGGCAAGGGCGGCGTCAGCCTTTTCATTGGCTTCCGCGGCCTGGCCGGTGGCGTAACCGGTGCTGCCGCCAATAAGTGCGCCGATTCCGGCTCCCATGCCGCTTCCGATAGCGACGCCCGCGCCCGGGTGTCCGACCTGATTACCGATGATAGCGCCGATGCCGGCGCCTAAGCCGGCGCCTAAAGTCGTGCCGATGGCCGTTCCGTAACCTACATGTCTTTCAGTGGTGGTGCAGCCGGTAACAAGAAGAAGGGCTGCCAAAGCGATGATGGTAAAATTGCGGATCATAATTCTTCTCTTTTTGTTTATTATTCTTTGGGGCCGAAACCGTAGTGTTCGGCGACGTAGTCGATGTCTTTGTCGCCGCGGCCGCTTAAGTTCACCAGGATGCTCTCATAGGGGCGCTTTTTGGCTTCGCGCATGGCGAGCGCCAGGGCGTGGGAGCTTTCCAAGGCCGGGATGATGCCTTCCACTCTGGAAAGCGTGAAGAAAGCGTTGATGCATTCGTCGTCGGAGACCGTCTCGTACTTGGTGCGTCCGTTCTCTTTTAAGTAAACGTGCTCGGGGCCGATGCCGGGATAGTCGAGGCCGGAAGCGACGGAATGGACAGGGGCGGTCTCGCCCTTTTCGTCCTGGATGACGAGCGTGTTCATGCCGTGTAAAAGTCCGGGCTTGCCGATCGTTAGAGTCGCGGCGTTGTCGCCGATCTTCATGGAGCGGCCGCCGGGCTCGGCGCCGATCAGTTCTACGGATGGATCGTTGAGGAAGCCGGAGAAGATGCCCATGGCGTTGCTGCCGCCGCCGACGCAGGCCGTCACCAGATCAGGCAGGTTGCCGGTCATCTCCAGGAACTGCTCCCTGGCTTCATGGCCGACCACGGACTGGAAGTCCCTGACGAGCATGGGGAAGGGGTGCGGCCCGCAGACGGAGCCGATGCAGTAGATGGCGGTGTCGAACTGCTGGATGTAATCTTTGAAAGCGACGTCGATGGCTTCTTTCAGGGCTCTGCCGCCTTCCTTTACGGAAATGACGTTGGCGCCCAGGATCTTCATCCTGGTTACGTTGGGGGCTTGCTTGAGGACGTCTATCTCGCCCATGTACACGTCGCACTCAAGCCCGAAGTAGGCGGCGGCTGTCGCGATGGCGACGCCGTGCTGGCCCGCGCCGGTCTCGGCGATGAGTTTCTTCTTGCCCATGTATTTGGCCAGCAAGCCTTCGCCCATGCAGTGGTTAAGCTTGTGGGCGCCGGTGTGGTTCAAATCTTCTCTCTTGAGATAGATCCTGGCGCCGCCAATTTTTTCGGTAAGGCGTTTGCAGTAATAGACCGGGGTGGGGCGGCCCTGGAAGTGGGTCCTGATGTCGCGGAGCTCCCTGATGAAGTCGGCGGACTGGCTGATCTGGCGGTAGGCCGCGGCGATCTTCTTCATCTCCTCTTCCAGAGGACCGACGTTGATTATGCCGCCGAACTGGCCGTAAAAGCCGTCGGTGTTGGGGAAATCATGGAAATAATCGTAGGAATATCTCTGTTCTGACATTTGCGCTCCTCTTTGGAATTTAAGCATAATTATCTACTGAATACTACCACAAAATTGGGATAAATTCAAGGTAAAAAGGGGGATTGGCGGGGGATTTTCCGCACAGCTTTGGGCGCTTATCTTATCGCGGTCGATTATGGTATAATGAAAAATACTATTACTTTAAATTTAAGCGAAAAAAGGAGTACTTTCATGGGTATCGGAGATTTTTTCTCTGGCATCAAAGGCAAGGTGACGGAATCCGTCATGGAAAAAGCGATCGAGAACATGCGCGACATGAAGGCCCCCGTCAAAGAGGGGACCGTCAATGATTTCATAGAAGAGTGCCTCTACGGCAAGAACGGCATCAAGAAGGCCAGCGTTGACCTCAGCAGAGACGGCGTGGAAGTCAAGGTTTCCTATTCCGACGGCAGGGAAAGCACGAAAAGAAAACTGGAGTTCGAGAAGATGATCTGGACTCCGCAGAAAAAGGCCTTCAACTTCATTTGCGGCGACGAGCCCCTTGATTGGGCTACTTACGCCTGCGTCTGCGTGACGCTGGCGACGCTTTTAAGGCAGATAATGGGCTTCAACGAAAAGAAGAAACCCTACAAGGACGAATTCTCGCGCGAGATCCCGCCCATCATCGAGGGCATTCTCCAAAAGGACGGCAAGGTCAACTTCGACTTGAGAAGAGTGCCGTTCCTGAGACAGTATTATTACTTCAAGGTCATGGGGCAGGCTCCGCTTGATTATTTGAACGTCGTCGACTGCTGGCTGGAAGGCGGAAAATTCATCGTCCGCATCGACAACAACGCGGTCGTTGACAAACTGAAATCCATGGACCCCAAGCAGCTCCAGGAAGCCATGAAGGGCATGAAAGACATCGACATCGAGGACGAGAACTAAAATGCCGAATGATGTTTTTGTAGAAGCGCCGGAAGCTATCGAGATAATCCGCAAGGGCGGGATCCTCATAGTGACCGACGATGAAGACCGCGAGAATGAAGGCGACTTCATCATGGCGGCCGACTGCGTCACGCCCGAAGCCATCAATCTGATGGTCACCAGGGGACGCGGGCTGGTCTGTCTGCCGGCTTCCAGGGAGAAACTGGAAAAGGTCGGCATCCCCATGATGGTCTCGCGCAACACGGCCCGCCTCGGCACGGCCTTCACGGTCTCCATCGACGCGCTCAACAACGCGACGACCGGCATCTCCGCTTACGACAGGGCCGAGACCATAAGGCAGTTCTGCGAGCCCAACGCCAAAAGCGAGCAGTTCGGCATCCCAGGGCACATCTTCCCTCTGAGGGCGGAGAACGGGGGCGTTTTGAAACGCAGCGGACACACCGAGACGGCGGTCGATCTGGCCAGGATGGCCGGCAAGAATCCCTGCGGCGTTCTGTGCGAGATCTTGAACGACGACGGAACCATGGCGCGGCTTGACACGCTGAAAGTTCTGGCGGAAGAACTAGGTTTGAAGATCTTCACGGTCGCGAAGCTAATAGAGTACCGCAGGCAGACCGAGCGCCTGATCGAAGAGACGGCTGAGGCCGCCCTGCCGACCAAGTTCGGCAGTTTCAGGATCCACCTCTTCGAATCGAAAATAGATTCCCAGCATCATCTGGCCCTGACGATGGGCGAAATAAAAGGCGACGATCCCGTTTTGGTGAGAGTGCATTCCGAATGCCTGACCGGCGACGCTTTAAGGTCGAGCCGCTGCGACTGCGGCGAACAGCTTGAAGCGGCCATGCAGAAAATAGCCGAGGAAGGGCGCGGCGTCATAATCTATCTGCGCCAGGAAGGCCGCGGCATCGGGCTGCCGGCGAAGATCAAAGCCTACGCCCTGCAGGACAAGGGCGAGGACACCGTGGAAGCGAACATCACCCTCGGCTTCCCGCCGGACCTCAGGGACTACGGCTACGGCGCGCAGATGCTCGCCGACCTCGGCGTCAGGAAGATGAGGCTGATGACCAACAATCCGAAAAAACTGGCAGGCTTAAAGGGGCACGGTCTTGAGATCGTGGAAAGAGTTCCCCTGAAGACCAAGCCGAATCAATACAACCAACATTATCTGGAAACCAAATCGGAGAAGATGGGACATCTTCTCTAAAGGAGGCCGTATGTATAAAAAACTGGAAGGCATGCTGAACGCGGAAGGCAGAAGACTTGGCATCGTGGTCAGCCGTTTCAACGAGATCATAACCGGCAAGCTTTTGGAAGGCGCCCTTGACTGCTGGCGCCGCCACGGCGGCAAGGAAGACGACGTGACCGTCGTCTTCGTGCCCGGAGCCTGGGAGATCCCGCCCACCGCCGCGAAACTGGCGAAAAGCGGGAAAGTTGACGCGGTCGTCTGCTTGGGCGCCGTCATAAGGGGCGCCACGCCGCACTTTGAGTTCGTGGCGGCCGAGAGCGCCAAAGGCATCGCTCAAGCTTCCATGCAGCAGACGGAGGTCCCTATGACCTTCGGTGTTCTGACTTGCGACACCATCGAGCAGGCTGTGGAAAGAGCCGGCTCCAAATCCGGCAACAAGGGTTGGGACGCCACGCTTTCAGCTATCGAGATGCTTGGGATCTACAAGCAGCTCTAAGGAGAATAAATGCTTCCCAGACGCAAGTCGCGCATTCTAGCTCTTTGTATGCTCTACGCCCTGGATATGCAGAGGACGGACGATCTTTCGGTCGCTGTAAGGGTCGAGAACATCTTCTCCCGTCTTTTCCCCCAGTCCGTTACCGATTACGCCTGTTTCCTGGCCAGAAACGTGGTGAAGAACGCCGAAACTATCGACGAACTGATCTTTCGCCACACGCACAACTGGGACAAGGAAAGGCTGGCTATGGTTGACAGGCAGATAATGCGCATAGCTATCTGTGAATTCGTAGTCAAGCGCAGCGCTCCGGCCGTGGTCGCCATAAACGAAGCGGTCGCCATCGCCAAGATCTTCGGGACCGAAGAGTCCGGCCGTTTCGTCAACGGGATCCTGGACGCCGTGAACGTCGAGATCAACAACCTTGTCAGGGACGGGGAGAAAACCGTCGAAGACAAGGAAGAGCAGGAGGAGGCTCCCGAAAAGGAAAAGCCCAAGATGGTGAGGTCGGCTTATCTGGCGAAGTACGCGGAGCAGGCTTCCCAGCTGGAAAAAGAAAAGGAAGCCAGGAGGGCGGCCATAGAAGCTGAGCGCGAAGCCGAAAGGGAAGAGCGGCGCAAAGCGAGGGAAGCGGAACGCGAGGCCAGAAGAGCCTTGAGGGAAGCTGAAAAACTCGAGGAAGAGTATTGACATGTACGACATTATTCTGACAGAAATGCAGCTGAAGCAGGTCGTCGAAAGACTGGCTTCCGAAGTGGCTGCCGATCTTGGCGGGAAACCCCTGATCATAACCGGCGTTCTCAAAGGCTGCATCCACTTCACGAGCGATCTCTCGAGGGCGCTTTCAAACCTCGGAGTGGAAGCCGAGATCGATTTCATCGACTGCGCCTCCTATTCCGGAACGGAAAGCACCGGCGACGTGAAGCTTTTGCTAGGCCCTTCTTTGGACTGCAAAGGAAAATACGTGCTTTTAGTCGATACCATTTTAGAGAGCGGCAGAACGCTGAAAAAGGCCTTCGAAGTTTACGGCAATTTGGGAGCGGAAAAGGTCGAGGCCTGCGTGCTTCTCGACAAAAAGGAAAAGCGGAAAGTCGATCTGCAGGCCAAGTTCGTCGGCCTGGACGCCGGCAACGATTTCATCATCGGCTACGGCCTGGACTTTGATCAGCAGTACCGCAACCTGCCTTTCGTGGCGAAATTAATACAGGAGTAAATTTATGGAAACCAAAGTTGGCATTGTTTACGGAAGCGTTTCCGACGAAGCGGTCATGAAGAACACCAAGGAGATCTTGGAAAGCTACGGAGTAGGCTGCGAGGTCTCCGTGATGTCGGCCCACCGCACTCCGGACAAAGTCGCGGAATACGCCTCCAAGGCGCACGAAAGGGGAATTAAGGTCCTTATCGCCGGAGCGGGCCTGGCGGCTCATCTGGCTGGCGCCGTGGCGGCCCGCACGATCCTGCCCGTGATCGGCGTTCCTCTGGAATGCGGAGGCCTGGGCGGACTGGACGCTTTGCTCTCAACGGTGCAGATGCCCAAAGGCGTTCCCGTGGCGACTGTAGCCATAGGAAGCCACGGCGCCAAGAACGCCGCCTACCTGGCGCTCCAGATCCTGGCGCTGCAGGACGAAGCTTTGGCCGCAAGGCTCTGGAAGGAAAAAAGAGGCGAATAAAAGTGCGCTTATACGATCTCAAGAAGGATAGGGAAAAAGCCATCAGCGCGGCCGCGGATGCTCTGCGAAGCGGGCTTTTGGCGATCTTCCCGACCGAGACGGTCTATGGGCTCTTCTTCACGGAAAAAGCGAAGGCTTTGGCTTACGCTTTGAAGGGGAGAGAAAAGGGAAAACCCTGCGCCTATCACGTCGGGTCCTTTGACGCGCTTTACTCCGTAGCGGGGGAACAGAGCGATAAGATCAGAAAAACGCTGGAAGAAAAACTGCCGGGCCCCTACACTTTCATCTTGCCGAAAGGCAAGGAAAAAATAGGCGTCCGCTATCCTATCTACAAGGATGTCTGCGCGATGCTCGACTTGGTCGGGGAACCGGTCTTCGGCACGAGCGCCAACAAAAGCGGAGAAGTTCCGCCGACGGAGGTTGAGGACACGAAAACTTTGTGGGACGGAACAGCCGTCGTAGTGGACGGCGGAAGCGTGAGGGGCGTGGCTTCGGAAGTCATAGACCTCACGGGAAACGAACCTGTAACGATCAGAAAAGCGGAATAAATATGGAAGAAAAGAAACCTGAAAAACAGTCCATGGAAGACGTCATGCACGAACTGCAGAGCAGGACGAAGTGCCCTTACGCCGAGGAGAAGCTCTTTATCTACGCCCAGGCGATGGACCCTTACAACAGGCGCTACATAGTCTTGGAATGCCCTGCCCGCCGCAACACCATAAGCGACAGCAAGAAGTGGAAAGTTTATCAGGAAGAGATAGAGGAACTTTGCTGCAACCCTTATTTCGCCTACAAATGCGAAAGCTATAAAAAGGTGAAAGAGCTCGACAAAAAAGGTTAATCTTATGAAACGCACACTATTTCTTACGGCGCTTGTTTTGAGCGCGTCAGTTTTCGCAGCTGAAGTGGCTAAGCCCGCCAAAGGCAACGCCGCCCCCCCGGCCCCGCCCAATCCCAATCTGATGACCAGCGCGGACTTTACTCCCAACGTCAAGGTCGACAATCTCTGGGACGGTGTGAACGGGAACGGCGAAATACAGCTGAAGCCCATAGAGATCTACCATTTCAAGGAAGACAGGAACGTCGGCCCCGGCAGGCTCGGCAACCCCATATGTTACGCCGACGCTGACAACGACGGCAGAATGGAGCTTGTGGCGGCTTCTGAAAGCGGATTCGTATGGATCTTCAAAAGGGAAGGCAAGACCTGGCCGCCGAAGTTTTCCTCCGGCCGCTTCCTCCACGCTTTCTTAGGCTGCGCTGTGACCGGCGTTGACGTCCACGACATGGACGGCGACGGCATCCAGGACATAGTGGTGGGCGCCGACAACGGCCGCATCTTTTTCCTTAAAGGCAAAGGCGAAGGCCTCTTCAACGTCGCGGAAAACGCGCAGATCCAGCTGAACGGCAACGGCGAGAACGGCGAATTGTACACCGGCCGCCAGCTCTCTCCCAGGATCTACGACTGGAACGGCGACGGCAACTACGACCTTATCTACGGCGAAGGCTCCTATTCCGCCAATGCCATCTATATTCTTTTCAACAAGGGCAGCAGCTCCGCCCCCAATTTCCGCAACCAGAAGCCCCAGTGGCTCGCCTACGGCTACGGCAGGGAACAGTTGGCCCCCACGATCGCCGACTTCAACGGCGACGGCAAGCCTGACATTCTTACGGGTGCTCTGGACGGAGGGCTCCACCTCTACCTCAACGTCGGCTTCAAGGAAGACCAGACCGACGCCCAGTACCTTCTGGAATACAAGGGCGAGGCCAAATTCGCCGACACGCCGAAAAAATTCTTCGGCATCGGAACGCGCCCTTACCTTGCCGACCTCACCGGCAACAAGAAGCCGGACCTTCTCATCAGTTCCGTTGACGGAAAGGTCTATGCTTCCCAGTTCGTGGGCCCGATGGAGCGCTGCGAATTCTCAAAGCCTGTCATCGTGAAAGGCCAGGACAGGCTGAAACCTTACTTCGGCCCGATGAAGAAGACCTGGTACGGCCATCACGAGGACGACTCCTACACCTACTGGAACCCGGCGCGCTACGGCGGCAACACCGGCTGCAACATCAAATACATGAGCGAGACCGACGTTGAGACTGGAGCGAAGTATAGTTTCGCTAGGGCTTACTACGAGGACGGCTACACGGGTACGGACTCCTACTTCGCCAAGTATTACGACGACACCATCAACAACATGGATTACGGCACGACCTACCGTCTGTCCTTCAAGGTCAGGGGACGCGCGGTGAAACCCATTCTGCACATAAGGCAGATCTATGAGAAGATCGTGAAAGGCGACACCGAGTACGACGAAAGCTTCACTAAAGACTTCGACCTTTCCGCCGGCAACGAGTGGACCGACTGCTCTTTCCTTTACACTCCGGAATTCGTGAGCAACCGCCGCGAACACCCGGCTGTTTCCGTAAGCTTCAAGATGAACCCTGGCGCGACCAACGCTTTCTTAGATATAAGAGACATTAAATTCCAAAAGCAGTAAAAGAAGATGACTAACCTGGAAAAGAAACTATTGTTCGCTTCTCTTCTGGCCCTTACTCTTTCCGTTTCGTTTCTGTATGCCGATGAAGAGGAGGAAAAGCCGAAAGAGCATCTTTTGGACAAGAAATTCATCACCAAGGATAAGCTTGAGACGCGCGAGAACCTTTGGGACGGCGTGACCAAGGAAGGCTTCCTCAAGGTCAAAGGCGGAGATCTCTACACCTTGAGGCACGGCGCCTACAGCTACTGGTACAGAGTCGGCCCCTCCATCTGCTTTGCGGACGTGACCGAGGACGGCAAGCCCGATCTGGTGGTCGGCGGCGAGGGCGGCTTCATCTGGTACTTCGACCAGACCAGCAAGAACGGCACTTTCCCTCCGCGCTTTTCACATGGCAAGTTTTTACACAACCAGTACTCCAAGTGGTCGCTTCTGCACGTTGACGTCCAGGATTTCGAGGACGACGGCAAGAATGACATCGTCTATACTTCCGAAAACGGCGAGATCTACGTCATAAGGGCTCTCGGCAACGGATATTTCAAATCCTCCGCGCCTACGCTGGTTTTCAGCAAGGAGCCTTACCGCGGCCGCGGACTGACGCCCCGCTTCTACGACTGGGACAACGACGGCAATTTCGACCTTTATTTCGGCGACGCCTCATATTCCGCCAACGCTGTTTATTTTTTCAAGAACTGGGGAACGAAATCCAATCCGCGCTTCAAACCCGAGGACGACAGGCAGTGGCTGGCTTACGGCTACGGAAGAGAAATGCTGGATCCCTGCCACGGCGATCTTAACGGCGACGGCAAGATGGACATTCTTATAGCCGATTACGAGGGCAAGCTTTTGATGTACTGCTCGCCCGAACAGGCTGACCCGGAAAATCCGAGGCTGCTCAACTTTGTCGGCGAACTGACCGTCAACGGATCCACAACGCCGGTAGGCGAAGGCGCGCGCTGCTACCTTTACGACATTGACAGGGACGGCCTCCTCGATCTTCTGTTAAGCGACAAGGAAGGCTATTTCTACGTTGCCCGCAACATCGGCGTAAAAATGCGCCCCGCTTTCGGCCCAACCACCCAGCTGAAAGGGAAGGATACTTTCAAACCTTACAAAGCTTTGTCAACGTGGGAAGAGGAGCAGCTCTGGGATCGCAACTGCGCCCCGGTCGCCGACGTTAAGAGCGAGACGGTGATCGTTGACCGCATGTCCGGTCAGACAGCCCTCATCGACTATGTCCATATTACTTACGCCGACGGCTACATCGGCGGCACCGGCGGCATTAAAAAGTCGCACCTCAAGGTCTTTGACGGCAAGAACTACCGCGTCAGCTTCAAGGCGAGGGGAAGAGGCGGCAAAGGCCGCATCCGTTTCGAGCAGGATTGGGAAGACGAGATAAGAGGGGACACGCTCCATCAGACCAAGAACGACAGGAGCGAGGAATTCTCCATCAGCGAGGATTTCGCCGACCTGAGCTTCGTCCATCACGCCGAGCACTCCAGCAAGACCATAAAAAGCGACACGATCAATATGGCGCTGCACTTCTATCTCGACGGCCAGGCCACCAACTGTTTCCTCGACATCTACGACGTCACCATGACCAGGGAGAATTGAGGTAAATAATATAAGATGGCATAAAAAAAAAGAGCCGCATAAGCGGCTCTTTTTTTTGCTTCGGTGGAGCGGGCGACCGGACTCGAACCGGCAACCAACAGCTTGGAAGGCTGTGACTCTGCCAATTGAGTTACACCCGCGCAATACCGAAGGATGATACGCCGATATACGGCGGTATCTTTAACGCTTCGAGAACTGGAAGCGGGCGCGGGCGCCGCGCTGACCGTATTTCTTGCGCTCTTTCTCGCGGGCGTCCCTGGTAAGGAGGCCGTTGGATTTCACGAGGGCGCGCGTAGCGTCGTCGATCAGAGCCAAAGCTCTGGCGATGCCGTGACGGATGGCGCCGGCCTGGCCGGAAATGCCGCCGCCGCTGACGGTGGCGACAACGTCGAACTTGCCGATGATCTTGGCGGCTTCGAAAGCTTCCTGGACCAGCTGTCTCATCGTATCGACGGGGAAGTAATCCTCAAAGGTACGGCCGTTGACGGTGATGGTGCCGCTGCCGGGCTTCAGGACCACGCGGGCAGATGATCTTTTACGACGGCCGGTGGCGGAATAGCTGGAAGTGAAGACGCGGGTGTCAGGAACGGGAGCGGCCTGAACTTCGGGCGTTTTTTCGACTTCAGGAACCTCAACGGTTTCCGGGGTGACGGTGCTGTTTTCGCTCATATTTTCGCTCATATTTCAGATGTGTTACAGGGTGATCTCAACGGGTTTCTGCGCGGTGTGCGGATGTTCCGGGCCGGCGTAAACTTTGAGTTTGGCAAGGATGGAGTATCCGAGCTTGTTCTTGGGGAGCATGCCCTTCACGGCGTGCAGAATGACACGTTCCGGATGGGAGGAGATGACATCCGCGAAATTACGGC
>Ga0310690_10001832_pt1 | contig 36658 bp, 50 predicted proteins | sample AusTroGonzalo_MG_2_FD_207661 | JGI IMG/M metagenome (GOLD analysis project Ga0310690, IMG submission 207661) | Bovine rumen microbial communities from tropical cattle in Woodstock, Queensland, Australia - Gonzalo_04 (v2) (version 2) | ecosystem: Host-associated > Mammals > Digestive system >...
TATCTTCCAGGAATCGTCAAACACGAGCGTCCCGTAGTCTTGTACGGGTTGCTGTATTGTGATTCTAAGATAACGATTGATATATTTCATTACCACTCCCGCGCTAACGCAAGCCGCGTACCTAAATCAGATTTGACAATAGGATCTGTTGTCTCGCCTTGCAATGTGTCTATTAAATACAGCTTGCCTAAACCGAATTTGTCGTACAATAGATTGCAATTCAAAGACATCGTAATTCCTGTTGCTATGTACTCGTCGTTTTCTTTTATATTAAAGTACCAAACGTTGTGTACGTCGTTCCATTTGATCTCGTACAGTATAGTGCGGTCTCCGTATGTAACGGAGATATTCTGTTCTTCAGGAGTTTTAATCTCTAAAATTTCTAGCATACTATACCAGATTAATCCTTAAAATTTGATTGGCCCGCGACGCGAATGTAGACTTGTCAAGCGCTACAGGCTGTGTCCTTAAAATACCATTTTTCATGCTGTCAGTTAAAACGTTAACGAATATCATTTGCTGGAGAGTGATCGTCGCTACCAGCGCCCGGTAAGTGGTTTTGTCCTTATCGTATTCGATATTCGTTATGAGCATGTCCGTGTACGTTCTTAAGCCGTCGTCTATAGCGAATAACGTACGTTCTTCTTTAGCCTTGTAAAGCATAGCAAGTTGCAAACGGCTAGGAGTTTCTAAATTCTTTAAATCGTCAAATCCGTTCGCAACCGTACGGATCAGCCCAGACATTCTGGATAGTGTACCTTTTACATCCGAGGTGCCGAAGTGAACGATTAGCGTGTCCGGGTTGTTGTACGTGTGGTCGTTAACGTTCACGCCTATTTGTACAGGATTGCCCGTAACAGCCGTAGACAGCGCCGGAGAATAGCGGACCACCACATCCAAAGGAATCTCCTTAATCGTCTTTTTATGGTACTTTTTAAGCCAGTCGCGTAAGGCTTCTTGTGTAAAATTGAGATCTCCTTCTTTTTCATAATTCTGGTTAACTAGCTTAGCATCGGATCCTCTATCGATTAAAGAGGATACGACCCCGCGTACGTTGTTTACTCTTAAAATATTGTCTGTAGCTGACATACTATAAAGCCGTCCTATTTCTAGCGTTGTCTACAGCGCGCATATTCGCGTTTCCGTTGCTTATAGCGCGCTTTGTTGCTCCGGCAACTTCAGACGCCACAGCGCGTGGATTCTGTGCTCCATCTATGGTTATATTCTGGTTGACAGTAACAGCTCTTGTTGATTCCCCAGACACAGCCGGAATACTGGCCGGACTCTTAAACATATATAAAGGAGCCGCTAGTCTATTTTTCCAGTCAATACCACCTCTTTCGTGCTCTCCAACAAGATCACCTACTTCCGATGCTACTCCTTCAACGCCTGATTTAAATTTACCAAGCGTCCACCCGGCCCCTTTTGCTACATACGAGAATCCTTTCATTATGATACCAAGATTCTCTACGAGAGCGTTTATGTTCTCATCTGTTGCAAGCTCGTTGAATCCGCGTTCTAACTCTTGAAAGAAGTCTTGCATTCTTTTCATCGTTTCCGGATTGGACAAGACTTCCCCAATACGAGAGAATACTTTTTCAAGTCCTGGCAAAGAAGTGCTGATCAACGAGGCTTTAAAATTCTCCCACTTGATCGACAATTCGGTGAATTGCTTATCGAGTTCCCGCGCGGCCTTGAGTTGATGCTCCGGTATGAATGGTATGTTAGACGAGCGTCTTAAGGTCTGCTGAAAGTCCCGCGTGCTTTGTGTTACTAGCAGCATAGCACTTTCAGACAGACCTAATTGTTCTGCCAGGACTTTAAAGGATCCGTAGTCGCTTTGGAATAGCTCATTGTACGATTTGTTTAACGCGGTCAGCATCCTGTCAAACGACAAGAAATCTTCTGGAGATAGACCTAAACGAGCGCCGATCTCGGCCGCCCCGGAGTCCATTCCTAAGCGCAATTTATCGTACACGAAGTTTAAAGACGCAATAGCGCCGCGCGCGTCTTCAACAGAGCCGCCTACTAAACGGAATGCACGTTCCCAGCGTTGTAAATCGTCGGTCGTTACATTTAAATAGCGCGCTGTATTGTACATGTCAGAGTTCACATCCACGACCTTTTTGAATGTGTCGTAGAGTGCTCCGGCGGCTTTATTGATGTCGAGCATTCCTGCTACGACGCCCTTAAATCCGCTTTTGTCGTACAGTACACCTACTTTAATCCACCAACTTGTAGCGGCTGTTTCTGCCATAACTCTTCTCTCTGAGCTTTCCACGTTAAGAATTCATTCTTAACTTTTGCGTATTCCAGTAGGAATATCACGTCTCTAAAATTCAAGGTACCATCTTTCAATTCATGGTATCGGCACAACCCCATCTCTACCAATTGGAGCGCGGTATAACTGAAATTATTCAGTAGGCCGTTCTCCTCCATCATTCCCCGCAGTGCACTATCTTCTGGGGAAGGAGCTACTTGTTGGTTTGCTCCTTTTGCGGGGACGTAAAAAACTCGGACGCCATTTTTAAGTATTCGTCAACAAGTATTTTTACGAGTGTGAACGACAATTCTTCAGGCTTTAATTCTATCCCAGTTTTGTCTTCCGTTATTTTGGTATGGGATACAATGTAGTTTCTGACCACCGCCCACGTCTGTGGAGTTTTAGATTCCCAGTATGCCATCATCGACACGTAGAAATCATACTGCTCCAATGCAGACGCGGGCAGTGTACCAACGAGTTTTACACCATCAACTACTTTTTCGTAAAGAACAGGAACTGCTGTATTAAATGCCATATCTCTACCCTCCTATGGATTAGAGTTCCGGATTTTTGGTGATAGCATTAAACATCACCAACGTGTACGAAACCGCCGAGGGCGTCGTACGTAATTGAGTATTCGCTGTGTCTAGGATGTAGCATTCATCAGACATAACGGAGAAGCCGTCCACCTGATTTTCAAACATACCTGGCATAGCTTGCATACCGTTCATTTTTCCGTCGTTGATGATAGATTTTAACAACCGATCGTCGTAAGACAACGGAATGATGTCGAACGCTACACGATAGATCGTGCTCGGATTTTCCGTCATTAAGCTGCTGCGGATACCTTGCAAGATCGATCCTAGCTCCCCATCAAACCAGCCGTAAGAAATCGTCTCTCCACCAAGAGCGAAGTCAGACAATACTTTCTTACCAGTAAGCACAGGAGAGATGGTCAGTTTTAATTTTCTAAGTGACAATAAACTCATCTTTTAGCTCCTTACAGTTGAATATCGTTTAAGATATTGATAACCTGGATAGCCCCGGCCAACAGGAACGTCACTTTAACGTCGCGCAAAATACGATGCGCTTTGTCAGCTTTCGGGATGTCCGACAATTCTGGCATGTGGATCAAGAAACCATTTTCAATGTAGTTGTTGTCTTGATCGTATCCGGAACCGATGATACCCGCGTTCAAAGCTTCAACACAGGTCTCCGAGATTGTTTGTTTGACAAGCGCTAAGCCGTCGGCCGTGAACGGAATTTTATCTCTGTTCTGGACCAAGTTTACGAGCTTGTATTTCATATCGTAAGCAAGCCAGTCTGCCGCTTGAATCGTATCAAAGAATTGCCCCGAAGCCATACGAGTGTCGATGAACATGTTCGTATCGATGTCGGTTGTCTTCGTATAGAAGTTGTAATTCTTCGTTTGTAACGCGGAATATGTAGCGCTATTCAAGTCCAGAGCAGTCACCCCAGTCAGTAGTTTGTTCGCCATCGTAATCGACGGTCTGGCAGAGGTAAATGAAACAGTAGCGTACCCGGCCAACACAGCCGCGCCTACGTACTGTACTACTCCGTTCGAGTTTTTCGGTTCATAGATTACCATCGTGCGATCGTAACCAAGCGCTTTAAGCGTAGAACCAAGGTCGGCGGTCGCGGAAGTGTCATAGGCATCCGCTTCCGTATAAGTCTCGATACAGAGTTTAGGTTGCGTCGAGGCTTCTACGCTACCCGCAATAGCAACTAGCTGTGCCGTTGTAAATTCTGTAGAGGGCAAGAATACGTAGTAGTTTTTAGAATCTTGCAAGTACCCGCGCATCCAATCTTCGATGTCTTGTCCTTCCGGGGTGAAGATCTCCCAGCAGGTAAGGGTGAAATCGCTACCAGAATTATGCGCGTAATTGCACGTATAGTATTCGTATTCTTCTACTTCATCATCAGTGCTAACGTCGATTTTTACCGCGTCGCCTACACCGTAATCAGTAGCTTGTTCCCATTCCGTAGCTTCAGCAATCACTTCTTCAGATTTCGTCCAAAGCTGGGTAGTGAACGTTCCGGACGAAGCGTGCGCTACAGTGCACACGTAGGCCGTATCGTCATTTTTAACTTTGCTACCAACTTCGTAGGATTGCCCGGTCGTCCAGTCCGGCAACGACGCTAGCGTTTCGGTATTCGCATACGCAATGTATAATTGATACGGTTTCCCGTACCAGCCGTTCTGGAAGTAGGTAGTAGCAATACGAACCGCTTCAGAATTGGAGCCTGTGGCTTCAGCAACTTCTTCAACGGACGTATACGGACCCATTACCAGATCGGATCCTTCGGGCGCGGTACCTTTAATCAGGGCCAAGCCATAACCGAAGGTCTTTCTATCGGGCGGCATAGCTTGTAGCTTGTTTGCCACGTCGATAACATTTCTTAAGTTATACGCCATCTTATTCTCCTATTATTGTTTTAACGGTAACAGGTACTACCGTCTCTCCGTCGGAAACGTCCAATTCAGCTTCAACATTCTGGAAGACATCCATGCTGAAATCTACTTTATCGACGTACCCGAGCAGAACATCATATTCGACCCGCGCAACCCACTTTGTTTGTTCGATCTCGGTTAGGTCTACCGGGTCAGTGTGCCCATTGTACTGAAATTCGACCACTTTGCCGTCGATAGTCGGCCGCAATGCAGAATAGGCAAGTTCTGAATTGATAGCGTGATCGAAATAAGAAGCGGCATCAGATGCATGCGCGCCTAAAAAATTTAATTTAATTTTTACCTGTCTCTGGGTGATAGTGCGTTCGGCAACGTTCCCGCTGCTATCTTCTACCAGGTCTTTGGTCTGCCATTGCAATCCGCGCGGAGACTCCACCCGGTAATACACGTAGGTTCTTAAGTACCCGCTTGCATCCGTCGGTCTAGGCGCGGATTGGCGGTCCTGGAGTATCTCTAGATTATACGTATCCAAGACATTCTGATACAGCTGCGTCAGAAAATGGTACACTACGTCTTCGTTAAGTTGTTTGATACTTAGCATACGCTTTGTCCTTCCTGATTCAATTTCACTGCTATATAATACCAATGCCGCCAAAGATTCCACGGCCCGTGATAGACCAATTTGTAACGGTACCCATTCCATTCTACCTCGTCGGATACAGTTACTCCGGTCACTTTCGTTCCGTCTCCGAGGATGTATTCAGTAGGCTTGCCGTCACTAAACCGCAACGGAAATTCCAAATGCATAACAATGGAATGCTCTACTGTTTCAGACAGACCTGCATTTTTAATCTCAGCCTCGGAAGCTGTGTGAATAAAGAATTTGCGGGAATACGTCTTCACCCCGGTTTCTTCTTTCACATAGGTTCCGTGCACTGGGTAAGAACGAAACGAATGCACTACCAGTTTGCCCCGGCGAAACCACGAATCGTTTGTGAACTGTTGTATAATCGATCTCATTCTACGTCCACCAAATACGTCACAGCGTTTATCATGTCTCCCGTATCGATCAAAGGTTTGACCCCGTATTTAGACTTCTTTCCTTTAGATTTCGCTAATTTGCGCTTTTCTACAGAGGGAGCGTTAGGTGCCCAGGGTCCGGTTTGAATAGCGTCTCTAACGTTGTTTACGGCCTCTATTCCCATTATTTCAGCCGCGCGCTTAGCGTTTAATTTGTTACTAGTGATTTGCTTCAACAAATGTTCGGCCAATTTGCCTCTTTTCTCTACGTATTTCTGGAAGAAGAAGCCTTCAGTGAAGAAAGGGCGCTCAGGGATACGCCCGGTTACGTTGCCGTTCTCGTCATGCATGAACGTGCCATAGTTATTCCAGCGCGCATACTTTGCAATCGTTAGGCCGTCTTCGTTTTTCGCACTCTCAGGGAATCCAACATAAATCGTACCCCGCGCCAACTTTTCAATCTCGCCGATATTCTTATCTTTGCGGAGTTTGCGTTGCGCTTTTGCGGTATCAATATTGTTGGAGAGTACGAATCTAAACACAGAACACTCCCTTTGCCCCGGTCAAGCACTGCTCGATTAGAATCTTTGCCGCGCGTCCGTAGGCCGTATTCGTTAAATAGTCGTAAAGAGCTTCCGGCGTCTCGCCAGAGGGTTCAGCTTGTGCGTAAGATACGCTTAGGCCGCCCTCTGACAAGGAATTAGCCGTTCGCACGAGTTCCTCCGGCAGAGCTTCCTCGCCAGCGGCTTGTGCTAAGAGGTCTTTCAAAACAATACGATGCGCAACCCAGTTTATCAGGATCTCACGGAGTATCATCCAATGCTGAGATTGGTTGTGGTACTTTATCCGTAGATGCTTTTGAATGAATTCTGGAACGTAAATGCACGTAGAATTCAGCTCGCGGTTAAAGACAGCGTCCGTAATCGTTGCGAATTCGGGCATCTGTGTTCTAAAATAATTCAAGGTATCTACTTTTTGATCCGGGTTGATAACAATCATACTATTCCTCGATGACCTCGTCCTCAGTTACCTGAGGCGTGTTGTGCGCTCCTTCGATAGCAAAGAGACCCGCTTTAAGCAGCTCCTGAATCGCAGGACGCGCTTTGATTGTTTCTTCACTCACCGCTACAGTTTCGCCGGGCAGGAATTGCGTCACTGCATCAAAACGAAACGCGCGGTCAGTTTTATTTTTAATCAATTTGATTACGCTCATAATTCTCCTCTACCAAGAATTCTGGGAGGGGGTGATAGGGTAGAGCGTACCACCCCCAAATCAACTTACTGGGCGGCGTGATAGCCGTCGATGTAACCGACCGTGGTGGGTTGGAACAAGTTCACACCCGCTACGCGGAACATAGAGCTGATGCGGAAATCGAACGCTTGAGGTTCGACGGCCGAGAACGTTAACGGCAACGGCAGTTGCAATTTTAACGCTTTGCGGTCGTTGTTGAACATCACGATACGATCTTCGCCGTTTGCACCAGCACCTTTCAAGTGTTGGGAAGCGTAGAATTTCATACCGTATTGTTGTTCACAATACTGCATCGCAGTCATGCTGGTGGAGAAACCAGTTACGCTGAAGTTCTTACCGTTCAAGATAATGAACATTTCAGGGCTGAGGATCACCGTGTTCGGCATCCACAAAGCGTTACCACCGCCGATACCATAAATGGCATTGCGCAAGGCTAACAGGTCTTCCACGATGTCGTTACCAGACGTAGCAGCCGCTTTCCAGTTGTGGGCCGCGGTCAATACGTTGGTTTCCGGCACTAGCGGAGAGTTCGCCAAACCAGCAACATAGGCGTTGGAGGCTTTGTCGCCAGCATACCCTAACAAAGCAACTTCATCAACAATCGTACGATACGATTCGTTGTGAGCTTCAATGATGCGGGTATCGATTTGTTCGTTGAGTTGTTTAGCTTTGTTCAACGAAACATAATCGTAGGTCGAAGAGCCCTGGAAGTCGACCACGAGCATCGCGTTCATTTTCGTGTCAACGGTGATCGTAGAGTCTTTTAAAGCACCCGGATTCTTCGGTTGGTGACGACCTTCAAACACGCCCATGCGTTGAATGATCATCTTATCGTACGCGCCGCTGTTGTCCGCTTCGAGGATGTCGAGCATAGGACGATTCGGCATTTCCATTTTCAGGATTTCAGGTACGATGTAGGTTAATTGCTGTTCCAAGAAATACCCGGTACCCGACATCGGGGCATCAGAGAATTTCGCGCCAGCTACCGCTTTGGAGTCAATGATCCGAGCGGATTTAGCCAAAGCTTTCAAGCTTTGACCATTGAATTTTCTATTGTTCATTTGAAACGTAGGCATTAGATGAACTCCTTCAGCTCGATTTCAGCGGTACCATAGTCCGGGAAAATCTTGTTGATTTTGCCTACAACAGTGTCGCCAGAACCAGCAACTTTGAATTGACCAGGGTGTGCAAGATCCAACGCAACACCGCCCTGGAACACGGCGTCTTCCAAGCTCGTCATCAATACAGTTACATAGCCTTTTTGTTTCACAGCTACGTTGACGTCGAGATCTTGTTTTTTATAGCCGCCCGCTTGTACAGTAGAGTAGTAGTTGAATACCGCTACACCTACGAACGAGGCATTGGCAGCAGCCGCTTCGCTAGCATCAGCACCACCGGACAGCGTAGCACCGCTGGGGGTGATGACGGACGAAGTCGTTGTGGTAGCAATGCTGTTGCCAGCAACGCCAGCCGTCGCAGCTTCGAGGTCCAATTTGCCTTCACCAGCAGTAGCTTTTACTACTTCGCCGGAGTTCAATTCTTCAGCAAGTGCCGCAATCGTTTCAGCTAAAGTCGTGCCGATTTCGATTTCATTGGTGCTCGGGTCGCTGGCTACGAACGTGTACGTGGTAGAACCGATCGTCACCGTATCGCTAGCAGTTACGTTGCCAGAGAAAGCCAACGAACCAGTGGCAGCTACCGCCGGAATCGTTTGACCTTGCTTAATGATATCCGTCGAGGCAGGCAGACGAATACCGTCTTCGGAGTTCCCCATAAGCACCGCTGCGCCGAACGGAATCACAGAGCCTTCGGCCAAGGTGCTCGCGAATTGGAACGTACCGATTTCATCATTCCAGGCTTGCACAGGATAGGTACCCGGTTTCCCATTTTTCTGGAAACCAACGCTATCTTGCAACCCAGATTTCGGGTAGGTTACAGTCATTATTTAGCTCCTTTGTTGATACCGATGCTATCGATTTCATCGGCTTTTTCATCTAACACGTCGGCATGGAATTTACCATCACCTTTCCAGCCGTCGTTAAATTCAGCTTTGGTCGCAATATCAAACGCTACAGCTAAAGCTTTCGCGTCCGTATATTTCTTCCCGGTGCGTTCTTCGACGTATTTTTGTTTAATCTCACAGGGGGTCATACCCGGTTTAACGTCGGACATCTTAATGGTGCCATCCGCAATAAACGGCAACACATCGTGGAAGCGTTTGACCGCTAATTTCATACCAAGTTCGACCGCGTCGTTGATGCGGGCGTCAAGGTACTTTTTCGTTTTAGAATCGAGGATAGTAGCTTTTGCATCGACTACTTTCGCGGGTTCTTCGTCGTGACATTTGTCACCAATAGAAAGCTTAGCAAGCGCGTCTTTGAGCTGCGTAAGCTTTTCTTTAATGCCGCCTTCAAATTCAGCGGCGTCTTTCATAGCAATTTCATTCGCGGCGTTCAAAGATGCTTCTTCGTCTTTAACTTCGACTTCTTCCTCATCTTTCTTCTCTTCTACTTTGTCTTCGTCTTTTACTTCTTTGACTTCGACTTCAGCTTCAGGAAGATCCGCATTGCCAGCGTCTTCTACCTTTTTCTCTTCGGTTTCTTCGACGACTTCTTCATCTTGCATCGGTTCTTTGTTCTCTTGCATAGCAAAAGCTTCGAATCCAGAGATAGCTTCTTTGAGTCCTTGAATAGCAGTCAAAAGACCCTCAGCGTGGCTGTCTTCGATCTCCTCAGACGTTTTGGTGATTTCGGCCATTTCGTCTAAGTATTTGCTAGCTTTTTGAACCAAGTCCGCGTGCTTTGCGTCCTTAAGTTTCGTATTCATTTTAGCTCCTTTCTGATCTTTAATACTGCACAAGGTACCGCATCTACCTTCTGGAACAAGTGCAATATGGTTGAACCCGGAAAACGTCTGCTCGTAGTCATAAACGCTGGAATCTTCTGGGGTAGAGAAGTCTCCGTCCCAGCCGCACGAAATCTCACGCACGCCCTCGTCATAGGCTAGTTTGCTTTCATCTTCAAGGTGCAACTTGCACTTGATAGCAAGGTTGACCCCTTCCTCGACCAGTTCAGGGTCATATCCGTATCCTTGAGAGTAGTCCTTCAAATCTAAATCTTCAGCCGGGTGCTCGAAGATCACGGGTATCCGGCCCAACTGCTTAAATTGTTCGTACGCTTTGCGCACGCTTTCTGGAGAACGATATACACGGAGTTTTTTATTCGGGTCTTCGTCCGGGAAGATGTCAGCGAACTCGCCCGCTAGATACGTGTATACGCCGTCCCGCATAATGATTGCGGTCTTGTCGGCGCTGTTAAGTTCTACTTTGTCTCTGAATAAAGCCATTTATTTACCTGTCTTCTTAAATAATGAATTATCAAGAGAGTCGTCTTCGCTCGGATCTATGTTGTCTAAAGGGTTCCGTCCTAAACGATTCTTTTTAGGGGCCGCGTCTTCGCCTGTACCGAACCATTCTTCATCGCTATCAGATCCTCTATATTGTTTGATGTACTCTTTAGCTTTTTGTCTAAACTTCGGACTATTGAATAATTTTTCTTTAAACACATCTTCGTGGTACGCTTCCGGAGTATGCTGTACGTCAACGCCTAAGTCGGCCAACGCAGCGTACATATCAATACCGGAGCCTTTGAATTCTTCTACAATAGCATCGGTTTCTTTGCCAGCACGCTCTTCTTCAACTTCTTCTTTATTCGTCGTGCTCTCCCAAAGTTCTTTAGCAGCCTTCGGATTCTGGGAGATAGCCTCTTTAAGCGCGGTGCGTGCTTGTTCAAGATCGTCGTAGTCGTAAGTGTCCCAGTTCAACGCGCGCAAAGCATCATTCGTAGTATCAATGTCGGTACAATAATCTAAAAGATTCTCACCGTAATCGTCTAGTCCTTCAAGCATTTCTTCGTCGGATTTCGTAGACGCTAATTCTTCCTTTGCTTCTTTTTCTTTGGAAGTTTCTGGTACAAGATTGCGCTCTTCTTTCGCGCCGCCTTTGCCCTCACCGCCTTTAGACGTAAACTTCCCGCCTTTGTCACGCGGGTGATCGTTCTCGTTAAATTCGTCTTCAATTTTGCGTGCAATGTTTCCAACCACGCTGTCAATATACTTCATTAAATTATTTTTCATTTTCAAACTCCCGGAATAATATATTCAGTCCAACATCTGCAATTCGGCCGTCTTCCCGGCCAGTTCCAACTTCTCGTCTTCGGGTCCCACAGGCCTTTCTCCAAATTGAACGGCTTACCGTTAAACCTCGCATGCTGCTCGCTAGTGCGGTTGTCCATCATTGCTCTCCACACCCCGCGTTTCATTCCAACGTCCATAGCGCGGGCGTCGGCAAGCTGCTGGGTAAGCTTGTGGGTCTCGGTACGAGCTATCGTTGTAGCACGTTTCTTGCCAATCTGCAGAGCGTGCTGAATGTCTCCACGGAGTCTCGTGCTCGGTATACCTTCTCGCATACCACGTAGCACAATAGATTGAAGCCGCTTTGACTGTTCGTCGCGTAAATTCTTAACAAGCATAACGTTTTCCATCACCGCTGTGCTCATGTAAGAACTGTATCGTTTCATCACGTCCGATTTACTCAAATCGATACCGAAGCTTTTAAGCCTCCGGTCGAATTCTCTCTGGGTATAGACGGACGAGCGTTTCAACGCGCGTCGTACCAACTTTTCAATGACCTTCGCTGAGTACTTCGCTCTCAGCTTTTTATTGAACAGCGCTAACATTGCTTTGTAGCGTTCGTTCGGACTCTCATCACGGAACTTCCCCATTCCATGCATGACAGTTCGATCGAACTCTTCTTGCATATATTCCACCAGAGCGCGCATCATCTGGTAGTAGAATGCGGCATTCGATGCGGAATACCGCACTCCTTTCATCGAGCGTACGCCGGACTTTTTCGCGTCACGCACCGAGATAATTGTCAAAGACATACTAAACCGCCTTAATCGGCTTTGTACCTTTCTTAAGGGCACGTGGGCCGGGTAGCTGTTTAGGCTTGTCCTCGGCCACTATAGCCGGGTTATCTTCTTCGATAACTTCGGCCTCTTCCACTTGATCCGCTAGCTGATCCATCTCTTCAAGCGTTTGTGAGAATTCTTCAGCTTCATCTTCGGTCAATAAATCGTTTTCAATAAGGTAACGGTTGATCGTAGATTCCGGCATACCCAAGTCCCGCATCATCTGCACGTTTTGAAGTACGGCCGTATCGTTTGCTACCTTCTGCTGGGGAGAGAGCAACGAAGCTTTATTAAATGAAAGCTCAAAATCAACATCGTCTTTGCCCGTCACACACGCCGTCAAAATCTTGTAGAACCACCGCAAGTTGTCGTACCAGCGTTTCTGCCATACTTCTACGTAGTTGTAGAAGTTCTCCCAGTCGCTGTGGCCGCTAGCGTTCATTCCGTCCGGAGCTTTACCGAACAGAACAACCGCCGCAATACCAAGCGCCGCGCCAAGACGATATTGGCTACGTTCGTCGAGTCCTTCAAGCCCGGCAAGTTCTCTGGAGATGACTTCAACGGCGTCTTCGCCGTCGCAAATCGTAGCGTTCAATACACTTTTCGCGTTCTCCGCATCGGACACATACTTAAGAATATTGTCCTCTTCGCCGGATTTGATAGCGTCTTTCATTCCTGTGATTTTGTAGTTCACAACGCTCGAGCGGTACACAATGTTCGGTATTGCTTTGCTCATCACTTCGTCGTTCACAATAGCTTGATAGGCGTTTTCAATCAAAGACATACCTAAGTATTTATACATAGGCTTCAAGACCTGGGAAACAGGAAGTCCGGCCATCGCGTTCACCCAGCTCGGGTGGAACGTGCGCCCCAGGATATGGATCTTTTTGGGTTCGTAGAACGTGGGTGATAACGGATCCATATCTGGGGACACGGTAACAAAACGACCGTCCACCACTGTGAAGGATGGCGTACGGCCTTTCAGTCTGCGGAGGTTTATTTCCTTTCTAGGATCTTGAGATTTGTCAACCAGAACCACACCGCCGCACCCATTTATTAAGGTGTACAGTGCTAGCTGCTCGAACAGTTTCGTTACCTGGACTCGTTCGGCAAGATCTACCACTTCGGCGGTGGCTTCTGGTTCATCAGGTATTGTGAATGACACGCCGTTTTTTAATATGTGGCCCGTGATCAATTCGATTGCCCGACGAATGATCGGTACGGTCTGATAAATTGCATTGAGTTCATCGTAGGAGAGTACTTGTTCTCTGGCGAAGTAGCCGTTGGTGCGGCTGGTTACGTCGCGGCGTCTCGCGCCAATATTCTCCATCATCGTGTGGAAACTATCCGCGTAACGCGTCGCGCTTTGTTTCTTTTTGATCTTTAATTTACTTGTCATAGTATCGTAACCAATCCAAACTGTGATTCGTTATATACCCATCGAGCGAATACCGAATCGCATCGATGCAGTGGTTGTATTTGTCAACCAACTTCGGTAAAACGTCTCCGTTATTTTTATCTACTTCATACGAATAGTTGTCAAACTCCATCTTCGTATGCACACAGCTGGGGTGGATGATGATCTTCTTAAATCCTTTTAAGTACGCAATTCCATCTTCCACGCTGCCTTTCCATTTTTTGGCAGGCTGTATGTTGTAGAATACTTCCCGAGGTTTGCCATCTTGTATGACGTTCCATCTTCTGGTACGTATGAACGAAATGGTCTCGGGCCGCGCGCAATCAGCATAAATCGGCCATTTGTCTGCAGCCTCTGGCACTTTGCTGAATATGTCGCGCGCAATGTTTCCTGTGTCCACACCAACTCCGTATCCTTCCCGGCAAATATACAAATACCCCTCTCTTATAAAGGATAGGACAATCGTGGTTGGGTCTTTTGCGAACCCCCAGTCCACGCCGATGAAGAAACGATCTACTTCATTTCTCGTCGGTATCTTAAATTCGCGGACCTCGTACTTCTTCGCGAATACCTGAGCTTCGCTGTGCTTGCGTACGTTGCCGAGCCACACATTATCGTAGGCCTCCGGATTAACTTCTTTGTCGTAGTTTGCTTCTGCGAGAACCTCTGCGGAGAGGAACGGATTCTCGTCGTAGTTAATCTTCAGGGCCTCGTAGCCAGTAGGGCAATGAATCACGAAACGCTGGTATGTGGCGTCGGATTCTAGGTCCGGGTTGAATGTGATTATGATACGGCTACCCGCTTTACGAATCGTAGGTATCAACGCGCGCCAGCTGTCTTCGCTCACCGCGTGGGCTTCTTCAACCCAGCAGATATCAATACCTTCCGTCGAGCGAATGTCGTTGATGTTGTGCTTAAGCCCTTTGAATATAAACTCAGAGCCTGTGGCCGGGCACCGTATCGAAACATCCGTTATTTCAAAGATCCCTTGAAGCTTCAGTCGATAGATCGTGTCCTTCAACAACGTGTGCACAGAATCTTTAATCGACACTTGAACTTCACGGCAACACAGAATCCTGTATTTATTCGATGCTGCCATCAAGACCAAGAATGCTGCTACGCTCCAACTTTTCGCGCTCCCGCGTCCACCGTATATTACTGTTCCGCGCCGGGGCTTTACTAAAAAAGACCAAAGGCGTTTAATCACGCCATATTTAACTTCAGTCGGTTCCTGTTGCTTCGTCGACGACTTCTGGGGAAGTGTCCTCGTTTGCTCGCAAGTCTTCGAGCGCTTTAAGCGAATCTTCATCACCAACCTCTACCCCTACTAAGTTAATGCGTACGGGCGCGCTTGTGCTAACCCGATTCTGTAAAATCGTTTGGTTAACAGGCGTGCCTACAATTCTGGAAAGCATCAAATCCAAGTTCTTAATCTTGCCGTATTTCCAGTCGTGCATGAGCCCTTGCACGCATATGTGATCAAGAATAGAAAGGCTCGGATCTTCTGCTGCCTCGTCGAGTTCGGCCGGAGATTTTTTCATCCAATAACTCATCCTCGACGCTATCTCCGTCGCGGTGAATTGTTTCATACCTTTTTTCAAGCTCAACTTTTCTTCGGCCTCGGTCATTGGATTATTATAACTAATAATATACACACTTGCAAATGACCGTCGGAGCCACGCCCCGCGCGTACTGTACTTCACGTCGATCGAATTCATGAAGTTCTGCGAATTTAAAAAACTGCGTTTTTAACCGCAGCCTTTACAGGCTCCCCAAAATTCTGGGAGAAAACCACAAATTGCACCATAACCCCCGGTTTTGCTACGAATCTTAGCGTTTTTTGCTGAAATCTGTGAGTTTGGAACGTAGATCTGAGCACTTTTCAACATGCTCGTGTTTCAGACGGTAAAAATCGACCCCTAAAATTCACGACGATCTCACGAGCTACGTCAAAGGACGACCCCCTCCCCCTGTCTTGAAATTTAAGATTTATTCGGGTTATCAAATTCTGTATAAATTTCACGTCGTAGATTTGTAATTTCACCGTCTGAGAATTGCGTAAATTCTGGGTATATAATAACTCTGTTATTATATAAATTCTCTCTTTTTCGTGTTATATTGTATAATTACTCTGTAATTATATCAATATAAAAATTTTTTTGCCAAAAACTGGATAAGGTTTCTGGGCTTTTTCTCGCGCGTCGCGCGCCTACATGCGACGGAGGCGCATCCGTGCGCGTGCTCGCGTGCGTCAGCTTAAGCTTAGCGCTAAGGCTAACTCTAAAAAAATAAAAATAATAATAATATATGTACAGCTTACGCGCGCGCATGAGAAACCAACCAGAGGGGGTAAGGGGGTCGTTTGCCGAGGCGCTCAATACATTTACGTCGATCGCGAATTTAGGCCCCTTTTCCAGAAAGTTCCGTCTGAAACCTTGAATTTTGTACTATTTTCTAGCGACGGAAATTTGTGATTTTTCTAGGACGGTACCGTCTCACCGTCGATCTCTCAGAGGTTGAACGCTATAAAACCGCTAAAACACGGCCTAATTTCGTTTTTTATAAACACCCAGCCGGGTTGTAGCGGTTTTAAGCATATCGGCGTTCTATAGCCTATATAGCGCGGTTCATTGGCCCCATAAAAGCGGCCACGCGCTTCTTTTTGTGCGTTCCAATGCGTTGTTCCCCATGAAACCTGTTTGCGCATTTCCGCGAACAAAATCGTGGCTTGTAGGTTTTGTAGCGGTAGCGGAATTTCCTTTTTAACTCTTTCCGGCAGTATTCGCAGTAGTTCGAGGCGTCTCCAACTTTGCGGTACTCTTCTGGAATCGGAACCTCGTAGTGTTTCTTAAGGCTGAATTTGTTACGCTTCGGCGTTCGGTAGAATCGTTTGCGTCTCTTCGGTTTTTCTTCCATTGTGGATCTCCTTTCGGGTTGCGGTCAACGGCTAGTATGGCGTCTGGAAAGATGCGTGTGATACGACCCAATTCGTCCTTCACCAGTAGGGCGTTGCTGTATCCGCTCTCACCAACGTATACTAGCCGTACTAGTTCGCCTTTCGACGAAGTAGCGTAGATGATGTCACCGGGCTGCATGCAAGAATTCCTCCCGAATAATGTATTCGTCACCGTCGTCGGCTTCAACGTAATACTTTTTGTGGAATGGGAATTCTTTAGTAATCGTTCCCAGAACACCGGGGTCTTTTTCAGACAATTTAATAAGCACCCGGTCTCCAATCTTAAAATTCAGACGGCACGACATTTTTGCCACCTCCGTTGTGTATGCTGGGGAGTTCTCCTTTTGCAAGGCGCGCTACTTCGGATTCCCATTTCCGTACTTCGTCATGCAGGGTGTCAAGCTCGTTCTGCCATCCGGTAACTAATACCTCGATCTGTGTTTTCATGTGGTTAACTTTCCCGGTCTGGTATCCTTCCAGTTTCTGTATGACGTCACGAACGTCTGCTATTGCACATTCAAGTTCGATAGCCTGTTCCTTTGCCGCGCGAACGCGGTCTTCAGCGTACTTCGGATACCAGCGTGACGCGCCACAATTGCGGTGCTCCGTGTAGACGTTGATGTCCATTACCCAGGGGTGCGCCGGGCAGCGGAAAATTTTACCGTCGTATTTTAACAGTTTGCATTCCATGCATTTCATATCCATTCCTCCATAGTCTCTTGCTTTTTAGCACGGTACATCACTAGCACATCGTTCATTACCCGGCCTTCCTGGGTGATGTGTGTAGAATATTGAACGTCTTCCATGTCTGCGTTTAAAACTTCTAGTCGTTGCTTAATTAATTCCGTCAACAGCGGATTGTCGTCGTAGCTGTGAATTACGAAAAATCCGTCTACTTGTCTTTCTCTGAATTTCATACTAACTCCTTTTGTTCCAAGCGGATATGGCTTGTTGTTTTCTCAATTCTGGGCAATTTTCAGGTCTTTTTCCAGGTGTCGATATTATTTCCCCATCTACTTTACTGTAAACATCTACCGAACAAGTCCACCCAGCAGGTTGTGGAGCAAAGTATTTACAACTTTCACATTGTATCGGCGGTTTTAATTCTGCCATAGTCCTAGTCCTCCTTTTATAAACCGTCTTCTTCGGGGTCATATTCTTCAATAGAAGTATATCGGCTAGATTTACTAGGTTCTTCATCTTCATATACCCACCGCAAAGCGTCAATGAAACCGATATTACGCAAATGCAATTGTTGGATTTGCGGTAGTTTGTAATACTCGTTAATCTTTTCTAAAATCTGTTCCTTTGTTTTCATACTCTCACTCCTTTACTTCCTGCAAGGGACACCCACAATGTCTTCTTCCTGCATAGTGAGCTAATCTATTCAAAAAGCGTTTAGTTATAAAACAGTACTTCATAAAATGTGGGTATGGGCCCCGAATTAAGAATATACATTCATTACAACTTTTTGGCATTTCCATTTCTATCATCACTTTTGGCATAGGGCCTCCCTACGCTTTTGGCATTTGGTCCGGCGAAACGATTTTGATGTCCGGCTTAGACCGTTGATGCATAATCAAGAATTGCTGGCAGTAAACTTGCAACGAGCTTAGGCCGATCAGTACCATCGTGATGCGTGAGGGGTCCTGCTCAAATTTAACTTCGGTGCCGTCTTCTTTTTTATCCACCAGAAACATATTGCTCTCGATTAATTCAAGTTGCTTTTTAATCGTTTCTTTCCGTTTGTCTTCCGGCATGGTCATTAACGCACGGGCGTTATTGATGATAATTACATTCGGGTTAACTTTCGTTTGATTTTCAATTTTTTCTTCAGACATGAGTTGCTCTCCAATTCTTCCATGAGCTTCCACGTTGCAAATTTGCACCGCAAAGGATAGCTCCTAACATAGTACCCAGAAAACGTGCCGTTCCGTCGTATAAGCCGTTTGTTCGGGTGCTTGATGCTCTCCCAATTATCGTGAAGATAGTGTCCGAGCCAGTCGAACGTTTCATCTTCTATGAAATTTTTATCGAGCACGTAGTAAGCGTATGAACTCATCAACCACCACGCTACCGGAGAGACCCGGTGCTTGACTACCAAGTCTCGTAGCTGCTGGTCTATATTCTGTTTCGTCCATACAACTTTTATCGGTATTTTCATTTGTGATTCTTTCTCAGCATTTTAGCACGTCTTCTACGCGCGGCCCTGTTTAAGTACCCGGCGTGGAATGTGACTTCTGTACCTTTCTGTCCGATGTGAATGTCCATACTATTTAGCCTCCTTTTTACTTACCGTTAATTGTTTACTTCCAAAAGCGTTTGACTTCCTAGCCAGCCGCCGCATATCTTCTGCCAGCTGCCAGTAGTACTCTCCGTTAATTTCAACACGTTTAACCATCCGTAACAAGTTCATATCTTCCATGATACGAAGTACCGTTGCATTCGGCAAGAACGTTCGGTCCGTTATTTGTTTGGTCTTAAGCATTTCAAGTCCGTCGGTATTCAATGCTTTGTACAACGCCTGTGCTACCATTACTACACGTTGCGGGCACGAGTCTATAGCCACTTGTTTGATGCAATAATACTCTTCGCTTGATAGGATTCGTGTTCCTTTATAAATACCAATACCCATAGCCAATTTAACAAGCTGCTTAGCCATACGGGTACCTACTTCTGACGACGGCTTGTACAGAACTTGCTGCGTGTATTTATCACGATCAACTACGCCGCGCATCCACGCACACAGCTGTGCAAGCGCTACAACTTTTGGTACGTACACTTCAGCGAATTTCGGTAGCAATTCGTCTGGAGGGTTAGGCCTTGAAAGAACCGAAGCCGCCGCTTGACAAAGTTCAGCGCGCATCTTCAATTCAGCATTAACGTTTGAAATTGCTTTTAGGATTTTAGCTTCTTCGGATTGCTTAGTGTCCAACGGCAAACGATACTTCAAGAACCGTTCACCTAAACTCTGGTTGGTCGTTGCGAATGTTTCAATCACCGGAGTCACCCCGGCAAGTATACCGAATTTAGCTTTGTATTCCCGGCGCAAACCGTTACCGAAGCTCTTCTCAGTTTTTCCGTCGTAGATGTCGCGGAGTATACCAAAAATCTCGTCGCGCGCGGTATAGTTCATAGCCAGTATCGTAGTGAAATCTTTAAGCACTAACACTTTTTTATCCAGCTGTGGCAACAACGATGGATCCTTTCCCTCGCTCCACGCCGTACCAGATACTAGCGCGTGCGGAGTCAAAGACGTCAGCGGATATATCTCCTGGCACTGCGATAAGGACATCAACAGCTCTGATTTACTTCCAGCGGGCGGCGCTACAAAGAATACCCATACCGGGTCTCCGGCCAAACGATTAGCAAATACGGTGCCGAACATTATGTCCAGAACATTCGTGTTCGGCATGTACAACCATTTCTTGTATGTAGCTACAAGCTCCTCGTTTGTTAAATTCGGATTGATCGGTAAGCGTTCTTGTTCCTGTTTGACTTCGTCTACCGTCGGATGCTCCGGGTCTTTAAAGTCTGGCAACTTCGGGTTGTCTGAAAGAAGTTGTAATAAATTTTGTAGACTCTTCCTAGGCTTTTTCACTCGTATACCGTACTTGATCCAGTCACGAACATCGAACCCGGTAGGGAAATTGTCTGGCCAGTGAATGTATTTAATCGACCGCGCGTATCCGGTGAGCCGCGTTTTTACAACTTGCTGTCCTTTCTCCCCAGCACCGTCGTGGTCGTACATACAGAACACGTTCTTACCGACGAATAGAGCGCTCCAGTCTTGCTTAAAAGTTAACGCGCCGGGCACAGCAACTGCACACGCTTTGACGCCGTTTAAACGCAAAAGCCAGTCGAGCGCCATACCGTCCCATTCACCCTCGCACAAGTATATATCGTCGAAGTGCTCTATTTTATTCCTGTTGAACAATCCGGATGTAGCGCCGGGCGTGCTCATAGTTTTGCGGCCTATCGTATATTTCTTAATATCACAAAGACTCTCGGTACCGTTGAACACTGGCGTCATATACATATCACGCGTCGGATCGTATCCTACGTGCCACGCTTTAAATGCGCTTATTGGTAGTTTTCGGTCCGCGCTCAATTTTGCATATATGTGCTCGTTCTTCGGGTCCTCGATATACTCCATATAGATACGGTGCATACGGTAAAGATACTGACCTAGGTTCCCGCGCGCCCCGCAGACTTTACAGTCCCACAGCTTGTTTGACGGATTCACATAGAAGTGGCCTTCTTTGCCGCAAAATGGACAGTCCGCTACTACTTGTTTCATATTGCCTTTTTTCAAGATCAAATGATGGTCTGTAAAAGGCTTCAAAGCGTCTAATACTTCCTGAGCTATCATAGCCTCTCCTATAATTAATGTTTAGACGAAAGGTACGTATAAATTTTATACAATTCTTCCTTAGTCATGACAGGGCGGTTCGGTTTTTTACGGCCGATTCGCGCCTCTCTACAAATCAATTTAATCAGTTCTAACTTTGTGATCATAATGGTACTTTCTCCGTTTTATCCCAGTTACCACCCGGCGGGACTTTCTTGCATTCAACGCACATCTTTTTAATACGAGGGAGACGACCGTGGTGGTCTTCCATAATATTTTTAATCTGGCGTAGGAATGGTTTAGTCGCCTGGGAAGCTTTAATCTCAAATACGATTTCGTCGTGTACGGTTAGAATAGCGCGCGCGTCTTTACCTGAAGCTTTTAAGAAGTCTGACGTTTCTTTTATTTTCTCTTTGGTCATATCCGCGCCGCTTCCTTGTACCAGATAGTTCGTAACTTTGTACGCGCTGTTCTGGTCGACGTTGTATTTCCTACCGTATAGATTACGTACGAATCCGCGTGCAATCCCATTTACAGAAGCTTCCTCCATGAACTTAGCTATGCCTGGGAAAGACCTAAAATAATCGTCGAGATACATTTTTGCTTGCGCTTTCGATTCGCCTATGTTCTCGGCGAACGTCGCAGCACCCATACCGTACAGGATACCGAATAAAATCATTTTCCCTCTGGTACGTGTATCCGAACGACCATACTTCGCTTTCTCTTCTGCTACAATATCGCGTCCGTGGCCCCATATTTTATTTGCCGTCACCGCGTGAATGTCTCCGTGGCTCTCGATTACGTTTATCAAATGCTCGTCTCCAGAATAGTTGGAGAAGATATAGAATTCCATCTGAGAGTAGTCGAAAGAATACCACGCGTACCCTTTTCTGGGAGTGAATGGACGGCGTCCGTGTATGGAGTTTTCCGCGTTGACAAGGTTCCCGGTTGTAACGTTCTGCAGGTTCGGATTCGTGCAACTGAACCGTCCGGTTGCCGCGCCCATCTGCTTGAACATAGGATGTATAATCCAGTCTTCACCCTCTTTGACCGCTAGCTGTTTATACTGATCGTACATTGTAACGCCACGCGCGGCGGCCTTACAGTTTGCGTACCATTGTAGCGCCGGGTACTTGTCTTTATATTGTTTCAGTAGTACTTCCATAGCTTTCTTGTCGAGTTTCGGTTCTCCTCCTTTTGTTATAAATTTCTTACCTTGCGGCGGCGGTATTTTAAGTTTGTCATAAAATAGCGCGCGCATCTGTGGCGATGAATTTAAATTAAGTTCTGACTGTCCGGTGAACTCTACCAACCTTGCGTAGTTCTCTTCGTATTCTTTTTGCGCGGCTGCACGTTCTCTTTCCAGAACTTCCATGTCTATACGTACACCCCGTGACTCCATAGCATACGTATACGGCATCAAGTCTATTTCTTTATTGTATATAGCCTCGTCTTCTGGAGAGTTAGAAAGCATTTTGTGCAGAAGTTTCCACAGCCGGGCCGTACGAATAACGTCTAGCGTAGCGTAGTTCACTACATATTTAGGATCTTTAACAAGCCAGTAATCCGCTTCTACTTCGTCAGCAAGTTTGTATCCTTTACGCTTGCCTTCGCGTCGAGCTTTACGCACTTCTTCTTTTAAAGCTTCTTGATCGTCGTCGCTTATACCAAACAAACGCTCACACACAGGCTTAAGTGCATAGGTGGTCAAGTCGTTTTCGAGCACGCGTAGTGCGAACATCGTATCTTCAACACGACCCTTGACTTCAATACCTATCATATCTAGCATACGCAAATCGAACATAGCGTTGTGAAACACTTTAGGAATACGGGCGTCGCATAAAAACTTTTTAAGTGTTTTTACATCGAACGGATCGACCTTTACAGCTCTAGTAAAAGGGTCTACTTCCCAACGTACGTAGCCCGTATCCCCATCGTTCCAACACCAGCTAACCACGAATGGACGATCACCGTTCCACGGTGACAGCCCGGTCGTCTCGGTATCTACAGCAACCCATTTTTTAGCTGGTTTGATTTTCATTATTTCACCTTGCCGTCTTCGTTTACAGAATCGAAGCCCCACATCTTACTGAAGTCGGAGAGCATATTCTGGTACGTGACCAGATCGTTCTCGGTAACGCGTTCAACGGTACCTTTATTTTCTGCCCACGCTTTGATTTTATCTGCCCCGGAAGCTATCGGACACGGCGGCAAAGGATCCGAATGGTCCAAGCGGCGTGCAATATCTTCTGGGAAGTGACAGCCTGTGAACTTGCCGTTCGTAACGCACGGTGGCTGAGTCAGCGTGTGGAATACCGGATGTATACGGGTAGCAAGTTCGTGCACGATTCCAACGATAATCGGTTTCCAAAGGCCCAGTTGCGGTATCCAGCACCCGCGTTTGCGCAATATGTGGCATAAAGCGCCCAGATTCAGCGTCCAGAACATGTCATGCTGCACCGCCAAGGGTACAACCATACGGGCCGTCTCGCGCGGTATACCCGCGTTTACTAGCAATCTATACGTGTCCTGGCAAGTCTCTAAGCATTTAAGGTAATCTTGTTTGGCCGAAGGATTGCTCTCTATTTCTTTCGGCATCTCGTAGGATTCGTTTGTAAAGAACATACCCATATCCAAAACGCGCATCGATTGGATCCAGATACCGTCATCTTGCAAGTCCGGAATATAGTCTACGCCAACGCGCCCATCAAAATTTACTCCGATTCGGTGGCGCACCAGTTGCTCGCGCAACGCAATAGACATGTTTTCAATCTTGAAAGTGAAATGGATATTCTGCACGACGGAGATGTCGGACTTAATCAGAACTTCAAATATACGTTTCACTTCTTCCGGGTGCACGGTATCTTTAATATCTTGAATAGACAAATGGATATTCGGGTCCCGGTTTTCCATCCAGATTTTGTAAAGAGTTTCCATCGGGTCTGCTGTGTGAGACACTAACGTTACTTTAGTTTCCATTATTTTTCTCCTCGCAATAGAGCATCATAGCGTAAACCGCTAAATCTTTCAATGAATCGTCTGTAGGCTGTTCATTCCTAACGCTCGTAGCATATCTGCACAGCTTTCCCACTATCCAGCCTACTAAGTGCATACGTATGTGCTGGAACGCTCCGAGCGGGATCGTTGCTGGGAATAGTATGTTCATGATCTCACCGACCATTTTGTACGAGTCCCCGTACTGAGCCTGTCTTTCGGCGTACACTTTAGCCGAATCTTCCATAGCTTCTTTTACGTTCATATCATTTCCTCACCAGAGATACTTTAACGGTTTTACTCGTTTTGTCTACCACGTAGTCTCTATATTGATAGTCTTCGTGTATAGATACGTTAGCGTTCGTAGCCCACTCGAAAAGAGACTTACTGCTGATGTATGCACTCCTTCGATTCACATAGAACATTGCACGTTTTTTATCTACAAACGTTATATACAAGCATTTATCCGTAGGAGACACAAACATGTCCGCGCCCATGTCTGGGAAACAATTTATTATTTCTCTGGGAAGTGATACACGGTTATTAGACCGTTTAAACCTGAACGCTTGCACCCCTTTTCTGCATTTGTATGTCGTAAGTGCTACGGCGTCTTTTGGTATATAAATACGCATACTATCTTTGGCCTCCTGTTAAGTCTATCGGATTCCCGGCGGCGTACATCATCTTGTTGTCTAGGATTTCTTCCACCAAAACTGCAATGTCGTGTTTGGTGAGTATCGTTGTGCGCGGGTTGCCAGTATTCCAATACCTTTCAGCTTCTTGACGCGTAATGCCACGATAGCGGCACAGCTGATTGATCGTACTTTCTGCCATCGGTGAATCTGCAACATTTCCTGGATGAAGAATGTAAACGTCGTATCCTTTCGGTGCAAGTTCCCACGCCATGCAGCGCGCAAACATATTCAACCCGGCCTTTGCCGCGCAATATATAGAGCTACCGTTCAATACCTGACGGTACGCCATAGAACCGACGTATATGATTTGTTTTTTGTACGGACGGTAGATGGAAGCTTCGACGAACTCTCTAGTCTGCACCATGTGCGTGTACAAAGAATCCGTTAACTGGTCGTGGATATTGTCTATACTTTGACGTTCTATCCAGTCCAGATGCGTACGGCCCTGGCACATAATCAAAGCGTCTGTGTCCGCGTACAGCTTGCTAAGCGTCGGGTGTGTTTCGCGTAAATCGAAAGTCAACACACCTTCTTCTACTGCGTTGTCAACCATGCACACGTTAGCGTAGTAGTCAGCGCGCGTCAAGTGCTCATATATCTCACCACCGATATTACCGCTATGAGCTCCAAGGATCATCACGTTAGAGTATTCTGAAGCTCGAAAGTTCAGCCCGGCGAATTTGGCGTGCTGCATTTCAATGTATCCGTTAGATACCGTTGCTTTATCTCGCATCTCTACCTCCAAGATATTCATTAAGGATAACCATCACTTGATTCAACCATTCGGACACTTCATCGTGTATGCGGAACAATTTACGATTGCGGAACGAGGCCGCGTATTCATACATATCGTCCAGCTGGGAGATCAAGCGGCGGTTCCCACAATCGATTTCATTCATCACATACGAAAGTACAGAAAGAAAATCGGCAAATGCTACAATGTCTCCTTCTACGTCGTCATTCTTAGCCGATTTCCAATGCCTGTACAGATCATCCGTAGTTTTGAATTCGTCATCGCACACAAACTTCGCCGTGAATATTCCGGTGAAAGCTTCTTTTTTCATCAGCTCGCCGGAAGCCTCGTCCAGTTTTTTATGCAATTCTGGGTCGACGTACTTAAAGTGTCTAACGAAGTCGCCCGATATAGCTTCGTCCAGATCGTGTAGCAGGGCGCGGGTCAACAACGTACCGTAGTCTACTTTTATGTCTGTAGAAGCTTCAAGCATTTTAGCCAGTATTAAGGCATAGTATGCAGCAAAGTATGAATGCTCCGCTACGCTTTCGTCTTTGATGCGGGTGCTATTCGAGAACCGAATAACGTTACGAATGCGGGTAAGTTTGCCGCACAATAACTCTTTCATTTTAAGTCCGGAAATATAGCTCATATAATCTCACCCGTATGTATAGGAACGATTACGTCCCAGTTAACCATTCCGTTAGCTACCAAGAAATCGGTCAATTGCTCCTCTCCGTTCAGGAACCCTTTACAGCTTTGTGTCAGCATAAGGTTCAACCCTCTGCCCGGTACCATAGAATACGCTATTACAGGGCGTTTATGCGCGAATGCATAGCCGATTTCCCACATCGTCCCGGCGTCAAAATCGTCAATGCAAGCAAGAACGAGGTCGCACTTTTCTATAGCTTCACAATTCATATTGAACGTCATATTCCGTTGCGTCATGTCCGCATCCGGCGGGCACAAGCACCGTAATCTGGGAGAGAAGTAGTCGAGCTTTCCTTTGTTGCACAGGTCTTCTACTAGCTCGGCTACGGCCTTCTGCTCTTTAGTAAAGAACGGTCCTGCAAGATAAACTTTGTGTTTCAAATTATCGTTTCCGTAGATATTCATAAACTCTCCTATCGTCTATATCTGGAGGCGGGAGTGGAGGACCCCCGCCCCTCTTACCGACGCAGATTATAGAGCGCTTACGCGGTCTACATCTACTTTGAATCTTTTAGTTTTTCCGTCAGTGTCTTTTGCGGAGATCACAACCTTACCGCTTTCTTCGTCAACGTCGGAGATCTCTCCTTCTAATTCGGAGCCGTCCTTTTTAGTGAACGACACTTTCATACCGATTTCAATCTCTACGCCGTCGTCTTCTTCGGATTCTACTTCAGGTTCTTCAACCGCTTCTTCTTCCTCTTCGGGTTCTTCAGAACCTTTGGCGGCTTTGGTAGCTTTAGCGGGTTTGGCCGGGGCTTCTTCTTCAGCCTCTTCGACTTCAGGTTCTTCGACCGGGGTGGAATCTTTAGCGTCCGGGTCTACCCCTACTACTTTCTCGATACGAACGTTCTGGTATTCAGTCACGCCGTCTTTCTTGCTGATCGTAGTCACCAACTGGATGCGCACCAATTTGCCAAGAAGGGTTTTTACATCTTCTTCCAGAGTCTCGGGCTCTGCGTCGTGCACGCCTAAGCGTTCCAACGTGCCGATGGTGATTGCAAGTCCCTGTACGTTGCTTCCGTCGAGGTTGAGCCACGTGCGTTTGTGTTTGCCCGTATACTCTCCTTCTACGAATTGGAAGTCCAATACAAGTTGATCTTTACCAGCTTTGGATTGTCCTACTTCAGCTTTCGAGATTTTGGTCAGGTAGTGACCGTCGTTGAATACAGGGTTCGCGTATTCTTTAGCGTCCTGTTTTGCTTGTTTCCATGCTTTCTTTAAAGCTTCTAATCCTTTAGACATAAGTCTCCTTACTTCGATAATTTAAGTTTTACTGGGGCGCGCTTAACGCTCTGGGAAGTGAAATCCGTATCGTTATTAAAAGCTTTAATAAAGTTACGGTAGCCTTCCGAGGCCGATGTTCCCATCGGAATTTCTTTGATACCTACGAAATTTTTAGTCAGGCGGCATCCGGCAACGGTATTAGCATCACCGCGTATCTGCAAGATGCGAGACGAATCGTCGGTTTCTTTTTCGGCGTATCTGAAATAGGCAACAAGATCTACGATAGGCTCGAGTACCCGGCGGCCCTGTTTAGCTAACGTAGGCGTCGTCTCTGTTTTCGGTTCTTGAGCGAAACGTTTAATCTCGTGCTGGGCTGCGTGACTTGTAAAAATAACGCCGCGTCCAAGTTGCATCAATTTAATCATCTGCATCATGAACTCGTCGTTAATCATCTGCCAGGCCTTACCCCATTCTTCGTCTGAAGGATGCTGGATAGCCTTGCGTTTACAGTACCAGTCCGTACACATTTTATACAAGTTGTCCGTCGTGTCTATTACGATGGTCTTGTACATATCTGAAGTCTCGAGCGCTTCAATTATCTGCTTGAAATGCGTCCAATTCTTCACGTCCATTTGGTAGATCTCTAACGATTTACCGCCAGGCTCTGTCATCAAGAATAGAGCTTCCGGGAATTGTGCCGCCAGAGAGGTCTTACCTATCTTTATTTTTCCGTACAGAAATATAGAATACTTAGACAGGTCGTCTACTATTTTAGATTTCTTTGTCGGTAATTTCACTTGTAGCATTTTTATCCTCCGCAAGTTTTATTTTTGTTACTGTATTACCTACTACAGCAGACTCTGGTACTACTAAGAATCTGCCTTCACAGCTAGACAAGTACACAGGCCGCGCGGATCTATGGTCGATGTAGCTCTCCCACAGTATCAGCGTTTTGCCGCTGTCCAGCTTAGCGTGCGCCGGAAGCATATTTTCATACTTCGGGCCTTCACATTGCACGTATATTCTGCTCATTTCCGTCCTCCCCAATCGTTCTTTTTTACATTCACATAGCTGTTCATAGCACATACTTCCAGGTAGGGGCACTTCCCGTACTTACCGTTACAGTTTGCCGTATTCTTATAGCTAGGCGCTTTCCCGGTCATCCAATTCGTATAGTCCAAAAGTAACGGATCAAGCGTGGTAGCTCTCCACTTTTTATATTCCTCAGGATCGACGGAAACGTACAACCGCTGGAAGTATCTACCTGTATCTTTACGTATATCTCCGTCAAGCCGTTTAATGAATTGCGGCATCGTCTCTTTTTTCGTTTTTCTAATCGTAGGCTTGAACACAACATTGTAGCAGATACCGTTCGGCAATCTACCGTACTTCAACAGCCATAAATGCATATAATAGAACGTTTGAAATTCCATATGGAGTATCCGGCCAAGAGATTCTAAATCCTCGTAAGACCGGGTTTTCGTTTCAAATACCCACAATTCCGCGCCGTCTTTCAATTCGTATGCGCCGTCCAAGAACCCCATCAGTCTGTTGTTGAGATACTCTATGTCCACGCGTCCTTCAACGTTCACCCAATTTCTCTGAAGGTCTCCGTCTCCATACACTTCCAGATAATTCTGGAGAAGAACTTGTATGACTTGAGCGTCGTATTGCATGTCGTTCGCTGCATCGTGATCGGCGGCCTCCGGAGTTTCAAGAAAATGTTGCCACTCTTCGTTGCACATTTCTTCAAGCTCTCTTTCGTCCGGTATTCTTCCGTTGAATTTCATGAACGTGTTGCACATAGCCAAGCAGTTGTGAAAGAAATTACCGAACAGCAACGGACGTGAGGGCCGCTTAGCTACCCAACCGTCCAATGCAAGCCGGGCTTTCTGTCTACAGTCCTGGAATCTTCCAAGCGCGGTTTGTGAGATCCGCACCCCGCAATCAGAATATTCAGGCTTTACGGGTTTCTTTTTAATTTTCATACTCTACCTCAGTTTTAATGAACCACAACCCTAACCCTATAGCGTCATAAATATGGCTAGGTTCGTCGTCGTTTAATTTTATTTTAGCCCCTTGATGCAATTTAACGTCTCGGAGCACTCTTCGTTTTGTCACGTCTTTCTTTGTCTGTCCTTTCCACGTTCTGACTTTAGGATAGTGCAGACCTATACCTACTATTTTATACGCCGTGCATTTTATTCCGGCGGCCTGGTAGCATATCAATGCACCGATAGCCCCCGCCAGTTTAGACACTTTAAACACATCTCCACGGAGTAAAGATGCTCTACCACCAACGCCAGACATAGCATGAGGATCTTCAACTACAACGTCTAAATTAAATCTTCGCTCTCCTTCCCTTTTATGAATAGCAGAGCATATATCGTCTATATTCTGTGTAACCCAGTCTGCACAGTTCTGGGGAAGAAACACATACCGCAAATCGTCTTTTTCCTTACAACCCATATTCACATAATCGTACAACGCGCCGTCAAGGAACAATGCAATGCCGGTACCGCCGAAACCGGGGTCTACTGAGACAATGAATCTACGCATCTTTATAGCCCTCCCATATAATCCTAGCAGATATATTTTTCCGGCGAAGCGCGTTGTATATCGTGCTGTCAGGCCAGCCTTTCGTTACCAAATCGTAATACGTTAGCGTGCTAGATTTCTTTGGATGCGCTATGCGTTTCTCAGATTGTAGGCGCTCTTCCAACGACCAAGAATTAGAATAGTATACGGCGGTATCCGCACAAGACAGATCCAAGGCGTAAAGCCCGGTCTTGACTTGCATAAGCAAGATCTGGATCTCTTTTCGTTTGAATTGCTGCTCGAGCAATTTACGGTCTTGTACGGATACGTCGCCGTAGTACGAGGCCACTCTGTATCCGGCTTCGGAGAGCCGGGAGGCACAGTAGTGTAGCTCCTCGTTGAAGCGGAACCATACCACTATTTGACCAGCAGTACGCTGGATTAGGGTTAGGAGGCTGCGGTACTTAGCTCCGCTTATAACCTTATCGTCCATAATGCCTCCAGCTATCCTGCATGCCCACATTAGTGTTGGGAGAATATAGTCCGTTTCATAATGCTTACCATCGAGATCTAACTCGAAATCTTTACGCAATTGGTGCATCAAAGCTTTCTGCTCTTCGTTTTTATTAATCAGAACTTTCACCCGGCGCACAGGATTAGCCAGCCCGGCCTGTTGCTGTGTCAGGAAGTAACACCGCTGGGCCAATAGCTCCCGTAGCTTCTCCTGTGCGCTTTTGTAGAGAACCCTATCGTAGCCGTATAGCAGTGTATACCTAGATAGGAATTCCCAATACGATTTACACCCCAAAACTTCACCATACAAAAACAGCAATTGAGGAACAGCCTCTAGTATACTTTCTGGTGTAGGAGTCCCTGAAAGTAATATCTTGTGTGGCACCGTTCGGTAGTGTTTCATCAGTTCTTTAAAGTAATTGCTCCGGGCGTTTTTAATACGGCTACTTTCGTCCACTACGATCAAGTCCCATTTCCTTTCAAGGAACGGAAACGGCTTTGATTTTGTACTAGCAACGCCTATGTGCTTTCGCGGCCTCGCCAGTTTTTGAGGATTCGTCAATACCCACGGAGCGTTTAAGATATCTTCCATTGTAGCTTTTTTACGGTCAACAACTTTGCAACAATGTATCCGTTCAACTCCTAATTCTTTTTCCCAGGAATTCAACGCAGACATCGGTGCTACTACCAATACGTTTTTTAGCCCCTTGCGTATTGCATATTCAATAGTCAGAATGGTTTTACCAAGTCTCATATCTATGAATAGGGCCGGAGTGTTCGTTTTCATCATATATTTCAATATGTCTTTTTGGTGGGGTAAGAGACGCCGGGTATCTCTGGAGACCGGATACCTTTTGATTCGCATCATTGAGGATTTTGCTAGCATCTCTTACCCAACCTTAAGCGGTTATTTCGCCGCTTTTTTAACAGATACGCGTTTTTTAACGACCGCTTTGGTTTTAACTGCGGCCTTAGTAGCTTTATTCGCGCTAGGATCAGCTTTTTTAGCTACCGGGGCGGGTTTCACGCCGCCGCGCACCATAGGCTCTCCTGCTTCGTTATAACGTACGGATTTAACTTCCGGCTTAACGCCTTTAGTAAAGCGCCCCTGGTTGTAGTAACCACGACAAGCGTGCACAGCGTAAAACGATTTAATCTGGTGGTCCGGGAATTCAGACAATAGGAACTCCGTAATTTTATCGTCTGTTGCGTGCGTGATCGCATTTTTCTTAAAGACATGTACCCAAGTATCGTATACAGACAGACCAAGAGTAATGCCGATGCATTTGGATTTTTTGACTTCAGCCGCTTTTTTAATTGCGGCTACTTTAGCTTCTTTTTTCATTAAGTTCTCCTTTAGATTCTTTTGATAGTATTTTTGTTCCAATGGGATAATGGTTTTAAGCATCTCCCCGGTGCTGCTTAGGTCGCAACGCATCGTGCCTTCATAGGCCGAACGAAACGCAGAACCTTTCATAAGGCGCTCCAATAATCCTTTACGTATATCAGATTGCCGCGCAAGCTCGTATTGGATTTGGTACTTCGCCCATACAATATCACAACTAGGCTCGTGCCCGAATACCTCTTTGTAAATATTGCGTATCTGCCTATTCGTCCATTTGTGGAATTTCTCGGAGAACGTTTCAAACGTATACTGGGAGAACCTCTCGCACAATAAAAACTTGTCCGGCGCTGAGACAGATTTTACGACTTTTCGTTTTAGCCTCATATTAATACCAATGTAAATACAAGGTTAGGAATATCAACCACAAGGCGACGGCCTGTGCGATACCGATCCAGAGTTTAGCGTCTTCGTACGCATCAGAGTTCACAACCGAGATCTGATAGATACTACGATTCCGCTTAAGCGTGCGCGGTTTTTGCTCGTTTTTTGATGCCATCGAGAATCTCCCTTTTAGCCAATTCTACAGCGGCTTGTTCTACTTCATGGTCTACAGCGTTGTGCAATTTGACCGCAACAACTACAGTAGAGATCAACATCAATTCTTCTGCAGACAGATCTTCAGCATGAGCCATTTTCTCTTCTATCAATTTTGGATCTTTTTCAACAAAGGTGCCTTTGGTACCTCTTTTTACCATTTCCAATAAAGAGACAATCTCTCCAACAGACATACTGATTTCTATCTGCTTTGTCATGTCTACAGCTTTCCGGGCCCGGTCCTTATTAACGCGGACCATCCCGAATTCTACATCTTCGTGTTTAGCTTCTTTTTTCATTCGCAGCCTCCCTAATGCTGACACAATTATTATAACTAATTTTTACAAAAATTGCAAATTTATTTTTTCTACCGTCGATAGATTCAATGCAATATATTTTCAAATTAATTCAATTTGTTTAGGCTTACCTAAATTATGCATAATTTTTAATAAAATTGCTGTCGACGTGAATACCGTCGAGGATTCCAACTTCAAAATTTTCTGGAAAAGGGTGAGTTTGGTTGCCAAAACGCGCTCTTTTTTGAAGAATCTTAGCGTTTTTGCGTAAAATCTTACATGTTTTTGCCAAAATCTTAGCATCTATTTTTGAGACGGTAGATCGACGTTGAAAAATTCCTCGACGTTGTACCGTGCTACCCGCAAAACGACCCCCCTCCGGTTATAAATTGAATTATCCTTAAATATATCTTGAGGGATAAAAATAAATAATATAATAATATAAGGAAATACAACTCTATTAATAAGGGGAGGGGGGTTGTTCTTTGAGCTAGCTCGTAAGATCGACGGTAAATTAAGGCAAAAAATTCTACGACGTTAACACGTCGATAGAATAAAGGCTCAGATTTTAGCGAAAAATGCTAAGATTTCTGTTCCAAACAGCGCATTTTCGTTCAAAAACAGGGGTCTGCTGTACCAGGAAGTTCGCAAAAGTCAGACAAAATTAGCACAGCGGCTTTGTTTTTGTCTGTTAAATTGTCCAGAGCTTCGTCCGTCCAATCAATCTTTATTGTGCAAACGCTGCTTTGCGGCCTCACGTTTTTTACGCACCCGCTCATTAAGCTGATCGCGGTCAAGATTAATATACTCTGCCAGCACTTCTGCAGCATTCGCTTCCCGGCGTGCTCGTTCTTTTGCATATTTTAGCTCCAATTCCGCGCGTGCCGCCTTGCGGCTGGCAAGCCAGACCAGCACAACGGAGGACATTAGCAAGGCGGCGAATATTAGCGCGGTTTTCATTATTTGGTTCCTTTGAACCGGGTGATATAGCTGATGATTTCAATGACGATTTTGTTGATTTTTTCAGCCCACACTTTAGCCAGAGATACCGCCTTGTCGTCTTTGTCGGTTTCTGTCCATTTTGCAATTACTTCTAAGGCACCGATAATAGCGAATATAGCCTGTACTACTTCGGCCCAGTGTGCTACAATCCAATTCCAGATAGCGTGTAATGTTTCCATACTATTCTCCTTAATATTTGAATAAGACTTCCTGGGGTAAAGAAGCGTCGATATCAAAATGTACAAAGCTCTTTGCAAAATTAATACCGATACGCTTTATACCCATTTTATACAAATGCTCTAGTATCGCGTAGCATTCGCGGGAATTCGCATACGCCACATCGAATGCTAGACCCTTTGTATGTGCACTATTAGAGACCCCGCCAACCGCTTTATTCCGCGCGTAGCAGCGTGCTCCACTTGTGACCGTCATGTCCTTGCCAAACAAAGCGTGATACTGTCTGGCAAGGGAATGAAGGAACCAAAGCGCGCTTGCGGTCGGCTTGAATCCACAACCGCAAGAGCACTCGAGTATACTATTGCTGCTGATGTGTGTTTCCGTTTGCATAGAACAGCCTTTTCAATTCTGCCAATTCTTCTTGCTGCATATCGATTCTAGCTTGCATAGCAGCCTGTTTGATCTTGACTTTATTGCTTTCTTCTTGCTTCTGCTCTAGGCGTGCGATATCTTTACGAACGCCGCGCATTTCAGCAATAACGAATCCTGCACCAAAGATCACCGTCAATATGTTCCACAAAAGCTGTGGATGCTCGATTAAGTATTCCATACTAGTTCACCGGAATCTCGAATATCGGAACGCACGTAAAGGTATCATAAGCCTTGCCTTCGTAATTCGTACCATTGTACCCGCCTTGTGACCAAGCATATCCTGTTGAAAATGCTGTAGAACTCCATGCACGGTTTCTATTATCGGACGAACTTGCCATGATATTCGTAAGATTAGTATACGGATTAGCGGCTGCGGTTGGATCCAAAGCATCAAGCTGCGAATAGTAACTTGAGATCGTCATAAGCTGTCGTATATTAGGAACCTGAGGTACATAGTTCACCCCATTAACGTTAATTATTAACGAATTACCGCCAGGATTTCTGGCGTAGTAGAATAACTGATAGCTTGACGCGGACGGAGTAACATTGTCGTACACATAATTAGTCACATACGTTGCACTCTCTGTCGTATCTTCTGCGTGACCATATCCGTATACAGGCAAGTCAGCGTAGAAGCTTGCGTCATTCGGTCCCCACGGCGTGCTGCCGTAACGCCTATAAGCGGCGTCTAGTATGAAGCATGCATATTTTTGTGCTACATTCGTCGTAGGATTAATACTGTCGAAGTATTGAAAGAATGTAGCGCAACCGCCGATGCGATCACCGAACGTGTACACACCATCGGAAGAAGACTCGGGTACCATGTTAACATTAATGGTCTCGGATCCTGTGATTAGTTTACTTCCAGAAACGGGTTTGTACCCGCTTTTAGTTATCGTGTAATGTAAGACTTTCCCGGTCGTTACATTCACAGTTTTTGTTGTTGACATAAGTCCTCCTTAAATCGACTTATCCACTACCACATACGCAGTATGAATTAAGCTACTTTGATTATAGCTAGGTACAGTGTATGTACCAGTTTTTGTTACGTACCCTGGAGCAGATATCTCGTAGGATATCGATTGGTACGGATATGCGTTAATAGACGATATTGTAGCTCCATAAAGTTTAATCGTAGCATTTGGAACACTGTCTCCAGGAGCCTCTTCTACAGAAGGTCCAGGATTTCCGTCTACTGTGTACGAGGTCCCACGATACACTTCAGCACCATTCACTTCAAGTACTAGCTCGTTTAAATAAATAGTGCCGGACCACACACAAACAGCAGCTCCTGCAGAGAATGCTCGACCACCAATTGTGTAGTTATAGCCAGTGAACCTAGGAGACGGGCCGCTTGAGTTCGTAGCGAATGTTGTCCACGAGACACCATCCAACGAATATTTTCCTGTGTACACACCGTTTTCATAGGTGTATTCAAACCAGTATACTGTATTAGCTGTCCAAGGAACAACACCACTTATAGCATTGCTTCCATTAATGTTGAACCATGCACTACCGCCATTTCCATCATTTGTGAACCCCATAGCATAGTCGTCGTATGAGTTTCCATCGTTCCATATGCGATCCGATCCACTTGCTACGGAACCAGTTTTAACTTTTGCTTTAAATTTAAATGAAGATACAGAACCTTGCCCGTATGACGGAAAGTTTTTAGTCTTTAGATAGTTGTTTACAGCAAAATTATAAGCTGCAGTATCTATCGACTGTACAGCATTAAAATTAACAGTTTGAGAGCGCCTAATGACACTATTCGCACTAGCTATCTCTTGTACGCTATGAACAATTTTGTTATTATACTTTAACACACACGAAACAATCTCGCCCGATTTAACTAAAAATGATTCATTAGCCTGACGAGCTATACCTCCAGATTGTATTTTTAAAGTGTAATTGGTTAAATCCTCAAACATACAGTCACGATATCCATTGATCGTACTAGATACAGTTTCGAGTCCGGCAGTTGATTTAATTTCTGGAGACACCGTTCCATATAATTTGATTGTTGCTCCGTTCACTGTAAATTCAGTATGATTGATATATAGTGAACCTCCCAGCACCAAACCAGCCGCTTTATTATCACCCAGCCTTAGGTGGTTTCTTGACTGCGATATATAAGGTCTATTCGTATCTTGAGAGGATCCTTCTAGCGTCCAAGAAGAACCATTCGTTGATGTGTATAAGCTATACCCTACTGCACTAGAGTACTCAACTTTTATATACAGTATAGAGTTAATTGGTATCTGTGTTAGCCCGACTATGTCTATCGGGTACGTAGTTTCGCCATCGGTAGATACTCTAAATCTTACAGTATTACTGGCCGACGTAGTAAGCCGTAACCCAACGCTTCCGGAAGTTCCAGCACTATCTATGATACCGTCATTTCCTGTAGATGCTCTAGATAGTTTTATAGCGGTAATTATCGTAAACGATTCGAGTGCAGATGCATCTTGTATAAAATCGCGACACATTATATAATGGTTGTCGTCAAAGCCAGAGTATTCTCCATCAATATTTGTTAATTGTCCTACAGTAAATGCATTTATTAATTGAGGAGACGCATCTTGAGCTACTACTATATTAACGTCAGCATTATCCGTATCTCCGAATGTTTTAATAGATGCTCCATCCTGACTTCCAACGACACTAATTTCATGCTCGTCTAAAGGATCTGCTTCAACAGTTAGGTAGCCGGTATTTGGATCAATAGCCGTTACCTCGCCTTG
>Ga0310690_10001835_pt1 | contig 36632 bp, 52 predicted proteins | sample AusTroGonzalo_MG_2_FD_207661 | JGI IMG/M metagenome (GOLD analysis project Ga0310690, IMG submission 207661) | Bovine rumen microbial communities from tropical cattle in Woodstock, Queensland, Australia - Gonzalo_04 (v2) (version 2) | ecosystem: Host-associated > Mammals > Digestive system >...
CCTTTGCTTGGTCTAGTGGGTTTTTATAAATTGGGGTTGGAGGATTACCACCTAATCCTTGCCTTTCTGCTCTCCATTGATTTTTCATCCTTCGATAAGACTCGGATGGGGTTTCGCTTTTTCTTTTTTCGATTTCATCGTAATCGATTTTTGGATTTGCCATATTAGTTGCCCTCCTTGAGCCATTTTTGATAAGCTGCGTATTTTGAACGAGTGTCTACAGGACCAAAGCTGCGCTCGTAGTCGGCATCGATGTCTTTGTAGTGTTGCTCGGCATAGTAGTCGTCAATATCATCGTAAATATCATTATAAACTTTTTTAAGGTAGTCTTCATCGGCTAGATATTGATCTGAGTAGCTGCCCTCGGCATCGCCATAATATTGCTTTTTATAACTAGATTGCGCGAAACCTGGGTCAAATGGGGTTTTCGGTTTGAGGGTTTTGCCTTGCCCTTTTGCCCACTTTTCATAGTCGTCATCGGTTTCACTACTCGCGAATTGCTTTAAATACTCAATCGTGCCTTCCTTGTTAAATTCCGGCTTTTGATTGAGCGCATTCGCCAGATCAAGTGGATTTTTGTAAGTTGGCATTATTCGTCCTCCTTTTCGTCGACTATATTGAAGTCGTTTTCTAATTGTTCTTTAATAGTTTTATTGTTGCGTTTAAAACTTGGTGCTTTATGACCGTATGCTTGTGGACGTGTAAATCCATTTCGCAAAAACTCAATTTCGCCAGCTCCCACGTCGGTATAGTTAAACTTATTAGCAATTTCACTTTGAATTTCTGGGATGGACGCATTTGGATTATTAAAAATCAAATCTGAAACGGCATCGAGAATTCCCAATTCATCAAGTTCATCGATTATTTGTTGATTAAACTTTTTATCACGTAGTTTGCGTGGATTATCAAGTGGTGGGGTCATATTTACTCCTAGTCGATATCTACACCAAGGATTCCAGCAATATCATCCCAGTCAACATCCTCGGCTGTTCTTCCTTCGCCATAAACATTAAGATTTTTCACTTTTTCATAACGATCTGGATATTTTTGCGCGAATTTGGATTTACTACCGAGTAATTTTTGTGTAATTGCGCCTTGGCCACCATTTATAGCTGCTTGTGGGTTTGTTAGTTTCAAAGGTGTTCTTTCAGCAATAATGCCTTCCGCTTGTTGCGCTGGGTTCTTATAAGTAACAAATGGTTTGCGTTTTCCATTGACATACCATTCCCCACCTTCTTGGGTTGGAACATAAAGGTATTTATAGTCAATATCCCAGTCATCATCATTGTCCCAAAAAACATCCTCGCTATCATCAAAACGAGAAGGGAATTTCTGTTTATCGGTTGTGTAAACATGCTTTGGATTTCTTATATCGTAGTCATCATCGGCATATAAGGATGAACGGTCACCTAGAGAGATTAATTCATCGACTGTTTTTGGGTCGAGAAATTTTCTCGAAAGTGCATCACCTAAATGCTCGGGATAACTATCGTAATGATTGTATATGGACTCCACGCGACCATCTGGTCGCAAGACTCCGATTCTTCCTCTTGTTGCCATAATTTAGAACCACTCCTTATTTTTATCTAACCATTCGAGAATTTTCTTATACCTTGGGTTAACGATGTCATTTCCGTATTTTTTAAAGAAATTATCCCAAGATTCGCGAGCGAAAGCATAGCCAGCTTTGTATGGATTAAAACCGTCGTGGATGTTGCCTTCTGGGTCAAATTTGTCGTTCCATTCATCAATAGCGTGTAATTTGTCGGCTTGTCCCCATTGTTCTTGAGGTCTATACCATCTTAAATAGCCATTAGGAGCATAATTTCCAAAGAAATCCCATGCCCAATCGGAATCGCTAGTTTTTGGTCTTCCACCTTCGTTCCATTTATTAAATTCGTCAAGATAACGCTTGTTCCATTCAAATGTATTATTAACCTTGTTTAGTTTATAGTTTTGATTAATAAGGTCACCGTATTCTTGTGGAGTAAGGTTTAGTTCGCCACGGACTGCATCGCCTAAATTATCAAATAAGGCAGAGTCGCCTTTCTTTTGTAATTCGTGATAATTGATTTTCCCACTTTTTAAACCATCGATAAATTCTTGAGCTGTAACGTCTGGGAATAAATAGGATTGATGGTCATCAAGGTCACGAATGGACCTGCGTGGTGATTGTGGTTGTTTATCGTTTAAAATTTGATTTGAAAGTTCAAGAGCTGATTTTGCCATAAATTACCATTCCCCTTTTCTATTGAAACCAAAAATATCAATGATGTTTTGGATTTGGTCGTCGCTTAATTCCTCAACGGCAATTGGGAATTTATCCGCTGGTGTTTTCGCAGCTCTATCGCGCCATACTTGGATGTCGGAGCGTTTTGGGCGGCCATAGTATGCCTCGCGAACTAAGTCGTCATAGCCAAACTCGTCATCTAACTCGGCAAGTGCGCTTTTTTCGTCATAGTTTTGGTCTCTATATTCTTTGACCCTTTGAGCGATTCTAGGTTTAATCCATTCACGATATTCATCATTAGTTGGATGTCTGCCTAATTGAGTTTTAAATTCATCGTATGTTTGTGGACTAAGTGGTTTTTGTAGGATTTGATCTGATAGTTCTAATGGATTTTTTGCCATACGTTTGCTCCTTTTATTTGCTTTGTTTTTTCACTTGTTTGGAGATTTTGCCTTTGACTTCATCGTATCGTTTTTGTTTTTTTGGGTCGAGTCTTTCGCCCTTTCCAAATTTATCAATCGCCTCATCACTGAGGTCTTTGTATTCTTTTTCTAATACAGAGTCGATGCTTTTATAAATTTTGTCGGCCATACGTTTGCTCCTTTAAATATTGATTCGATATTGATACCAGGCATAACCGTTGCGTTCACAGTATTCTTTATATCTAACAATTAGTATTTTAACACGATTTTCTATCTCGTGCGCAAGTTTTATTTGTCCCGCTTGTGATAAAAGTAACGCTTGAGTTTTGAGTTTGCGAATTTCTCGCTCCATTTCGCGTATTCGTTGCTCGATTGCGCGTTCCTTGGACACATCCTTGTCGGTGTATTGTTCCGGGCCATAAACCCCCGGTTTGTAAGGTATAAGTCGGTGACGGCAATTGAACCCACTAATAATATTGTTGTGATAGCCATACTTGTCGACTTGGTTCATGATATCTGGTAAAGAAAAAACCGGGTGGCCGTCTATGGTTGTGACTTGGAAGTTGCTCCCTTTCGCGTGTTCGTCTAGCGACATGAGTTTGCCTTGCCACTTTTGGCATCTTTTGGAGCAGTTTGGGTGGCTACTCGTCCAAGCATACTTTACCCCTTTAACGCGTAGGTCTTGGAGCATTTGCACTTGGTTTTCGTGCCTAACGTCTAACTCGGCCTTTTGCCATAAACTAATCGGCTTTTTGCCCGGTTCAAAAGTAGTGACCGGGTTCTCAGCTAGGTTTTCAATTGCCTTTTTGATTTCCTTTTGGTAGTTGACCACGTTTGGCGACCCTTTAGCTGCGCTCCATAGTTTTCTTTTATCGCTAACCAGATCAAGGAGTGCTTGGGGGTTGTCTACCTTTGGCGCACCCATACTAGGTGGCACGCTAACTAAAAGGTCGTTTTTGGCTACCTTATAGGCCACGAGTGGCTTTTTATAGTAGGCAAGGATGAATTGCTCGCTTTTGTGTTTTAGTCCCCTTAAATAGGCCGTTTTATCGTGGAGGTCTTTTGGAACTTGCGACACGGCCCACGCTATGACCCCATCGATTTTCAAACGTAGTGGAATGAGTGCATCACCAGATAAAAAAGCAGCCAAGATTAGGGTTTTAATCTTGGTTTCTGCCCTTTGAAATATTGGCATAAAGGTTGATTGGTATAAGTCGTTAGTTGCCATAATTTTACATTATTTTTCGGTTTTTTGTGATTTTTTCACGAATTTTTAGAAAATAGCGCATTTTTTATACATTATTTTTCATTTTTCGCATATTTTTTGTAACTGTAGTTTTTATACATTTTGTTACATCCATGGTGTATTTTTTTTACACTTGCCATGTATTTTCCTTACTTCATGAGATTTTTTCTCATAGACTATTGAATCGGACTAGTAGAGCCCTTTAAGTTTGCGCCACCGAGGTCGTCGTAGTCGTTACCAAAACCACCCTCTTTGTTCATTTCGCTTTGTTGGGCCAACATCATCATTGCTTGTTGTTGTTTGGCTTTTTGAACCTTCGCTTGGATAGTTTCCTCGTCTAGATCTGGGTTGATTTCACGGATGGCATCCTCGATATCGATAAGTCCCGCCTCGAGTTTTTTGAGGGTTCGGTCAAGGATACGGTCTTTATTAACGATGCTTGGACTAGCAAACTCGACTTCAAAGTCGGTGGAATAACCGAGGTAGTTGAGTGTAGTTTCTAGCAAGCGATTAATAGCTGTTTTGAAATTGGAGCGCACTTGGGTAATGAAGGCGACACTTATATCGTCTTCAGAGTCGATTTGTGTGGCCGTCATTTGAACAGCTCCTTGCGCTAGGAAGGATGAGAGGATTTTTGGAGACATGCCCCATTTGACTGCGATTCGTTTCAAACAGTTTTCTTGTATTGCTTGCCATTCTTGGGAGCGCAATTGGAATTGATTAACTAACACGGATTGTTTGTCTGGGTCAGTTCCGGGGACTAGTTCGTATTTATTCTCTACACCTTCGAGTGGGTTGTTAAATTGTGGAAGTATCGCACCGATGTTTTTTGAACCTTCAAATCTAGCACCATCGGATTTGAATTCGCCCGGTTCGGCTGGACTGCCTTGGATGACGTCTTCTGGAGCAACGGCCATATTTGGTGTAATATTTGGCATGCCCGCTACACCACCGAGTGATAAATTCTTTGGAACATAAACCGTGCCTTTGCCTAAATACATATCACGTATCGCGTAAGATTCGGCTAGTTCGTAGATTAAGAAGTCGTCGATAGCGGGAACGACTAAACCACGGCCCAAGTTGGACCCTGTAGGAATAGAAATGTCGCCATTGTCGTTGATGAGCATCTCAACACCGAGGTTTGGGAATCCTAAAAGTTGTGGTTCGTCAATTTTGATTAGCGCGTAGTCGTTCTTGATTAGTTTTCTAATTTCGATCGGGATTTCGGTCCAACCAATAGAGCTGCGCCCTTGGGAACTCGCCATCATATTGTTGAGGGAAGTAGCACTTGCGCGATAGACTTTATATTCTACCATAGCATCACGGTCGCCTTTTTTATGCACGGTCGTGTAAGTGCCGTCCGGGTTCTTTCTAACTTCTGGTTTGTAATAGTGATAAAAACGATGCTCGGCTAGGAAGTATTGATTGACGTTGTTTTCGTTGCGAGTATCGGTATAAGTCCTTAAAAGGAAGGTCGCATCTTGGACCTCGTGGCCCGCGTTAGCCAAACAAAAGCCATTATCAAAGCGCACGGCATCCCACCAAAGGGTATCATTTAACCTTCTATTGAGTTTCAAATAGGCCGTTCCAATGCCTAAGGCATAGGCGATGCCGTTTTTTACCGGGCGTTTGATATTGTTGTCCTCGGCCCATTTGCTAACTTTCTTTAAAGCTGCGAGTGCCTCGGCATTAGCATCGCCCTTGATTTTATAAACTAGTTTTTCGCCTACGATGGTCCTTGCGATGCCATTAATAAGCGAAGATGCGATTCTTGTTGAGATAATACCAGATCCACCCCAATGAATAGCGGGAACATAGCCGTCGAGCCATTGGCATGCTGGTCTAACATAACGGTAGGCATAGTCTCTATAATAACCAGCGACTACAGCGCAAAACATGGACGAGTTCGCGTAGCTGTAAGAATCATTGACTGCGTTTGCGAGTCCGTTTTGAAATGCGCCAACACCTATATTTAAAACTTGAGCATCTACCACTTGAGTGTTTTTTTCGTCATTGTCAGCCATTGACTTGCCTCCTATATTTTTATTTTAGTTTTTTGTTTCTTTATTTGGAAGGACATCGCCAAGGGAGTCCTTTGTTTGCTTTGCGAGTTTGAATAAAACTGCATCGATAGACTTTGTGATATTTTCTACACCTAACTTATCAAGTAAGGTCAATAATAAACGCAAAATATCGACTAGACTTTTGTTTACAGCTCTCGTGGCCACTAATTGTTGGACACCAATTCTAAAGAGCATTTGATTGAAGTTTTCTGGACTCAATTTGCGAATGTCTGGTTCTTTTGCGCCAACCTCGAAGGTCTCGTTTTCAAACACGATTGGTTGGTTTGCCTCTTCGGCTGCTTTGAAAAACTCCTCGAGTTGTTCATCGGTCAAGTTATACTCCTTGCGAAGTTCATCGGCCATTTCTTTTTTTGCTTGGGCGATTTGTTCGTCCGTAATTGTTGTTTTTTCTTTTTCGTTTGCCATAAAAATAGTTTACTCCTTACGTTTAAGTATATCGCGAATCATTAGCGTTTGTCTATTCATCATTTTAGCGATATTAAAATATTGGATATTTTCTGCGTTTTTGAACCATGAAATGTCGGCATAAGTGAAAGCATCGCTTGTATCGTTTGGAACGGTTGGGTCATAATTGTCTTGTTTTTCGTTCCAAATCAACGACATTAACTGCTCGGCTAGTAGGTTAGTCTTATTACGAATAAACTTGTTTGTAGTGTAATTATGTATGCCCCCATAGTTGATAATAACGATATTATCGTTAAGAATAGAGGACTGCACCGTGGCCACCATTTGTGGAACATGGTCTTTTTTTACCGGGCCGACATCACATCTATCGCTTAAAAAGAAACGGCACTCGGCTATAAGGTCGGCTGCAGCGCTATCTATTCGCATCCAAATAGGAAGTTGTCTCGCTAGTGGGCGCATTCGGTGTTCGGTTAGCGTTCCCAAGTGGAACATCCCGGTTATAGTTTCAAACCAATATAGGAGTCGGTCTTGCACGAGTTGGTGGTAACCTAACGTTCCATCACGGCTTGGGTCGTGGTCAAATATAGGTCCAACGACTGCTTGGCCGTTGTTTAGTAATATCAAAGGGACGAAGGAAGTGTGGTCTCGGTTTACAGCTCCGTCACCACCTATAATCGCGCCTACAGGTCTTATATTGCTATTTGCTAATACATACTCCCACTCGCTTGGGGTTATACAGTAGCGTTCCTCTCTAAACATAGGATATACCGTGCCAAAACCCCCGGTCGTTTCGCCAAGATAGAACCACTTATAATACTCAAGGTCGAGTAGTTTGGTTTTTAATATTTCCTTCAGATCGTAGTCGTTGATGAAAGGTAGGATGTCCAAGTAAGTGACGTTCATTACTTTCCAATCCGGGTCATACTTTTTCTCTTCTATAAGTTTACTAAACCAATGGGTTTTTATCGCGTATGGGTTGCCGAGGATAAATACCTTGACTCCTTCGCCAAAACGACGACGAAGGGACGCGAGTGCTTGGTCCAAGTTTTCTTTATTTTTTAATTCTTGGGTTTCTTCCAAAATAACCACCTTGATTGGGTGCTTTGGTTTAAAGGATTTAGTTCTGGAGGTATTCGAGCCACCATAACCAATAAAGTATATTGTCCCGGCATCGCCTTTGCGCTCGATACGGAGTGGGCTTTTTTTCAATACGAATTGCTCGCTAATATTCTCGCCCAAATCATCGATTGCGCTTTTTATTTCGGCATAGGATGAGTCGGCTAATGAACCATAGCTGACACGAGCCACTACCACGTCGGTGTAGGGATACATTAGCTGTGTAATAGTGGAGATAACGGCCGTGTTTTTAGTTTTGCCACCAATACGGCCACCATAAAGCAAATAGTAAGGGTTGTCGCTTTCCATTATTTCTTTACAAAATAACGGCATTGTAACGGTTACCATTACGCGTCACCACCCTTTTTAAGGCCGTCCAGAACCTCGCGTTCTAATTCGATTAACCTTTCTCTAGAGGCATCAGTATTAGGGTCGACAAACTCGACACGGATTGGTTCGGTCGCAACGCGTGTGTTTTCGCTTTCCTTGGCTTTGTCGCTAGGTTTAGCAAATGCATCAGGGAGCGACCTTTCGAGCCACCACATCGCCCCGGAAGGGTTGATTTTTTTATCTTTGGTTGATTGTTGTATTTGTAGCAATTGACGAATAGCAAAGTCGGAGCGCAATCTATCGCACTCCTTAACTATCTCATAACATCTATCGGCAAACTTGCGAAACTTTGTGTTGTTTTTATATTGAAGGATGCCTTCCTCGGTTGGTTCAATGAAACCAGAAATCGCATCCCTGGTGTTGCCTTGGCTATTAGCTGCAAGTTCACGGACCACCGATAGCGACACACCACTTTTGGCTATATCTTCCAGATCGTGGATTTCTTGTCGATTTTTTACTTCCACGACAATAGAGGCGATGGCCACCCAATAGTAATAGTTAGTGGCACTTATCCCAGCTGACTTCAAAGCCAACGGCAAAGGTGCTCCCGCTTTAAGGGCGAGATACATTCGGTCGATTTGGTCTTGTTCTGCTTTTATTTCGAGTTTTTTTCTAGCCATCAGTTTCTTCTCACTTCTAATTTATTTTATAGCAGCTGCGCGATAAAAGGCAAAGAAAAACGCGAAGGGACTTGAAACCATCGCGCGTTTCATTTCACTAATTACGATTCAATAACTTAATTAGTAAGTAGGGGTTATTAGTCTTTTACTTTGGAGGAGTAATATTGACTTATATTATTTATATAACATACTTTATTACTTATAACAACATTTATTAACACACGAAGTAAAGAAAAAGTAGATGGAGGGTCATTTAGCGGAGTAAACGACAAAGCGAGAAAAGTCCATCTACCATTTAAAATTGTATCAAAAAATAAACCATTCACAACAAAAAATATAAAAAATATGTATAAAAAATCCTTTTTCTTTCTGTTTCAGATCAATTTTTACTAGCTGTGGCATCTTATATAAATGAAGTTTATATACAAATGGGGTTTATGGATAAATCTTTTATATATTTTTGAATGGAATAATAAATATTATTACATTCGTTTATTTCTTTTTATTTCTTTTTTGTTTTATTCCTTTTTATTCTTTTTTATTTAATTAAACATTAATTAGTCGTGATGCACACGCGATGATACGCGAGTAAAAAAGTCGAATCAGTAGTTGCATCTTTTTATTCCTTTGAGGTAAATTATAGATACCAAGGCAAAGGAGCGAGAAAATATGCCGAGAAATAATATGAGTAAAACAAGCGCGATTCAGCGCTATATTGAAACGCACCCAGAAATGCAAAAGACCAACGTATCTTTAGCACGTATGGAAGAATGCGCTTTTCGTTGTAACTGCACCACTTACGAGGTCATGATAGTTTTACACTTGGGGTCTTTAGCATGATGGTGGTTATATACAACGGTCGCCAATACGAGGTGACTTATACTAGATACGATGAGCATAAAAAATGCTTTGCTTACTATACCGGGGCCGGGGTATTCTATGACACCGACGATATAGAAACGCGATGGGTTACAAAGGAGGAGGAACAGCTATGAAGGAGTTTGATCTGGTCTATTGGAACGAGAAAAAGGGACGTTTTATTACACGTCACTTTAAAACGTTTAAGGCAGCTTACGAACACGCAGTTAACAAATTGAAATTGCGCGAGTTCGACATCCAAGGAACACGCTATTACAGGATTTATTCATAAGGAGGTATTATATGGCGATGATTCATACCGACTATCCATTCGGTTCGGTCAACCAGAATTTGGTGGTCTACATCATACCTCTAGACTCAAGAGGTCACTACCACTTGGTCGATAACAACGGCAATCGTTATCGCATTAGTGGATATACATACGATTACTTATTAGAAAGGGGAATTAGAATTTATGAAACTATTAAAAGCAGTAATCAAAAATTTTAGAAACGTCGTGGAGAGAGCAATCCTCCTCGACAAAACCTATGTCGTGGAAGGCGCAAACATGACAGGTAAAACAAACACCCTCAATGCTATCCATTGGGCATTCACAGGCACGACCATGGATGGTAGCAACGACAACCGTGCAAATTTCACCATTACCGACCCAGATGTGGTCGTTCCATCTATTTCGGTCAGACTTGAATTCGAGGGTTTCACTTTCGAGAGAAGATGCGACCTTGTGCTTGGTGTTCCAACCGTAAGCATTTATATTAACGATGTTCTATGCAAGACCGTGAAAAATGGCGAGGCACAGCTACATGCAAAATTAGGGTTAAGCGATATTATCCTAAAAGAACCAAAGGGGTTTGATATTGTTAAATTCTTATTAAATCCTTTATATTTTGAAACAGTAGCACCAAAATCGCTCCGTCAATTCTTTTATTTACTAGCCGACGTCAATTTCGATGAAATAGCTGAGAAACAAAGCAAGGCCGTGGTTGAGGTTTTAACTAGATATCCAAATCGCGACCCATACTTTTTGTTAGGTTCTATCGATACCGAGAAAAGGGCCCTTAAAAAGACCCTTGATGCTTGTAAAGTAGCGATTCCTTTGTTCCCAGAAATAAGCGGCAAGGCGCACGAGTTACAAACTAAAACCGAGAAAGAAATGAAAGAAGTCGAATCACGCGAGACACTTATTCAAAAGTATGCCTTGGCCGTATCAAAGCACATTAATGGCTATTACCAGAAAGCCATGAAAATGGGTGTTTGTATTTTAGAAAAGGGTGTGGATGAGGACGTATTCCTTGACGTTTGCTACCCAATCCTTCCAATTTCTAACTTACCATTTAGTCAAGGTTCTTATGCCGAGAAAACATGCATGGCCGTTGCCTTTGTATCCTTGGTCGCCAAGACTTACAACATCCCAACCCTTCCACTATTGGTAGACAATATGGAGTCGCTTGATTCTATTTCTAACCAATCGTTAAATGAATTTATAGAGCAAAACGATGCTCAGTATATAGGCGCAATGGTTCAATAAAGGAGGAAGATAAAATGAACGAAGTCGCAAAAGCAAAACCAAAGAGTCTCATGCAAGCCCAACGCGATTATGTTGGCGCAATTGGTAAAGGACTCGAATCCATCATTGGTAACATCGACAATTACCAAGCTGTGTGTGGATACAATATCCTCGCCCAGATCAACGTCCAATTAGCAAAGGACGGCCTAACCTTCACTTCCCCGGAAGTAGACAAGGAAACAATCAACAACGCGATTAAATACGTTATCGTATATCGCCTTAACACCGACAATAAAGAGGTGTTCACTATCGTTAGAAACGAGAAACGTGGCAAAAAGCCAAACGGCACTGATAATTGGGTGAAGGTTATCGAAGTCAAACCTCAATATAAAGGCCAATTAAAAATTCTCGCCACCTACGGAAGGAACGTCGCCAAGGTATATCCTGAATGGATAGTTAGAGAAGGTGACGATTTCAAATATCAAACCTTTAAAGGGGTCGAAGTAATCCCACCAGAATGGCAACCACATGGCACGGATGGTAAGGTCCGCTTGGTTGTTGTTCCTATTAAATACAAAGATGGCTTTATTGACTATCGTATAGCTGAGCGCGAATCCGTAGCCACCAATATTAAGGCCCAAATCAAACAATCGCTCATGGGTAAGTCAAACAAAGAGGAAGTCCTCGCCAAAATTACCGACATGACCCTCGAGCAATTACTAACCGACAAAACTATCGCACCACTTGTAAACGATACTTATACCGGGTTATCTAGCGAAGAGATGATTATTACTAAACTAGTATTAAATGCCGTCAAGCGCGTGCAAATCGATTATAGTAGCGCGCTCGCTAGAGAATTAAATGAGAAGACCTTTGATAATGCCGACGTGTATGTAAAGGGTCACAATGCCGAGGAAGTATTGGCCATGGCTAACGCGCCAATGCTAGACGTTAAAGAAGTCGAGTCGGTTGACGCTGCGCCAGAAGTAAAGGTCGACGACGAAGGTGTAGTTACCAAAGTCGCAAACGATATCAATTCACTATTTGACGACCCAAGCGAAGAAGACGCTTAATTAATAGGAGGGATGCGAAATGGAAGAACTAAAAATTATTTGTCTCGGATCTGGAAGTAGTGGGAATTGCTACTTACTAGGCAAAGGCGACGAGTATATTATGGTCGAGTGTGGTTTACCATTTAAAACTATCGTTTCAAAACTCGATGACTACGATATACAGCTAGACCAAATTAAGGCCCTTTGCGTTTCGCATGCCCATAAAGACCACGCGCTTTCTCTCTACGATTTCGAGGCACTAGGGGTAAAAACCTATGCTCCGTGGAGAGAGGGCGCAAACGCGCCAGAAAAGGCCAAACTTACCGATTGGATTAAGGTTCGCTCCTTCCCGGTGGTCCACGATGTTCCTTGCTACGGATTTATATTCCTTACTAGCGACAACGAGTCCTTGCTATTTGTTACGGACACGCGCTATATAGAATCTCAATATTTTAACTATAAATATAACTATATAATGCTCGAATGTAACCACGTCCGTAAGCAGCTGGAGGCCATTATGGATAAGGCACTATTAGAGGGGAACGAATCAAAAGTCTTTAAGTTCAAAAGACAAGCGAGTTATCATTTGTCCCTTGCCGGGGTAAAGAAAACACTCAAGGGCATGGACCTTACCAATACAAAGGCGATTATATTGCTCCACCTTTCGAGGGAGTGTTGTAACGACGATCTGATAAAAAAGGAAATTGCCTCTTGTTTCAATAAGCGAGTATTAGTGGCCAATAGAAATGGGGGACTTAACTAATGAAAAACTACACCATGTTTAACTATAACTTCTTATTTAACGACCATTTCGCGCAAGTTAGCAACCAAGCCAAGCTGTATTATGTCGCGCTTAACTTCTACGCGATAAACGGCTTTGTGCCAAACCCACTCCAAGTATTAGACTCGCTCGGCTATGATAAAGGGGTATTTAATGAACTAGTAGTAAATGGGGAATTGCTACAGCTACCAAACCGAGCCGAGGTATTTATTGCCTCATACTTCGTGCATAATCCCGGGGCGCAATGCTACTCTTGGAGAGCCACCCCTTATGCCGTATATTGGGAAAACAAACTCCATGTTAAGAAAAACGGCATCGCTACCTTTTCACCTCAAGAGGACGAACCAAAGGACGTGCCGCCAGAATATAAGGATGCCTTGGATGAAATACAAAATCCAAGCCAAGCCGATGACGACGTTTTACCCTTTGAAAAATAAATATCACCATTTAGTTGCATATTGCTACTAATAGAGCGATTAATATAATGGCTAGTAAAGGAGAGAAGATAACATGCCAAAAACTAAAAAAGACTCATTTGGGTTAACCACCAGACAATGGCGCACCCACGACCTAATCGTAAGAAATAGCGAATTCGGTCTTAAAACCCCTCTCGACGAGATAATTGATAACTATCCCGCCAAACAATACAAGGACGGCTATGTAAGGGCCACCGACCCACATACCCACCACCCATGCATCGCAATATATAACGATATTGACATTATCAACATGAACCTAGACGTTCACACAGCTATTATTTGGAATGACGACCGTGAATATTGGGTCGCCACCAATAAAGACGAAGTAAGGCAATTTACAAAGCGCATCTATGAACGCCAAGGTAAAAAGAAACTATGGAAACAAGGCATCATGATGCTAAAGGTCAAACGCAGTGGCCAAGGCCGACTCAAATTTGACGATGAAAGCCAAGCGCGTGAATATTGGCGCACCTTCATAGACGATATCAAGGAGGACTTGGTAGACGAGCTGATAAAAGGCGAGGATTAAATAAAAAGGGTGTGAAAACCCTTTTTTTTGTGTTTTAATAAAGTAAATACAAAGGAGTAAACGAATGGAAAATTACGAATTAAAAATTGAGTATCTACCAATAGATGCTCTTACACCTTACGAGAAAAACGCTCGCCACCACTCGGATTTCGATATCAATATTATCGCAAACTCAATCGAGCAATTTGGTTTTAAAGACCCGGTTGGTATTTGGAGCAAAAAGAACCTCATCGTCGAGGGCCACGGCCGTGTGCTTGCCGCTAAAAAACTCGGATTGGAAGTTGTCCCATGTATTAGACTCGATGACCTAACCGACGAGCAACGCAAAGCATACGCGCTAACTCACAATAGGTCGGCCGAGATGAGCGTTTGGGATGTATCTACCCTTGATGAGGAATTACGTGCCTTAGAAGGCGAGTTTGACCTCGAAAGTCTAGGTTTTAAAGAATTCCTAGACGACGAACCAGAACCAGAAGTCACCGACGACGACTTTGACGAGGACGAGTTCCTTACCGAGGAAAGCGAGTCACAGCTAGGCGATATCTACGTGCTAGGAAACAATCGCGTTATGTGTGGCGATTCCACTGATAGCAAAGACGTGGACACTCTAGTAGGCGATGAAAAGGTCGACCTTGTTCTTACCGACCCACCATATAACGTGGCTTATGTAGGCAAAACGGCCGATGCGCTTACTATCGACAACGATAGACAAGGAAACGATGAATTTAAAAAGTTTTTATTCTTGGCTTTTCGCAATTGCTATGACCACGCGAAACCGGGATGTCCATGTTTTGTATTCCATGCCGACAAGGAGGAGATAAACTTCCGTCAAGCATACGAGGAGGCGGGTTTCAAATGGCATCAAAACGCGATCTGGTTAAAGGATACATTTGTTATGGGCCACGCGTGGATGCACTATAAATACGAACCAATCCTTATCGGTTGGAAAGAAGGCGCAGCGCACTTTGATAAAGGCGATAGAACCATCGACAACGTTCTAAAATTCGACCGACCAAAACGCAGCTTGGAACACCCAACCATGAAACCACTCGACCTTATTGGTTGGCTCATTGAGTTTGGTAGTAAAAAGGGCGACCTTATTTTAGATTCATTCAGTGGATCTGGTTCTACCCTTATCGCAGGAGACCAAGCTGGTCGTCGTGTATATACCATGGAAATCGACCCACGCTATGTAGACGTGGATGTAAAACGTTATATTCGCTATAAGGGAAGTGCCGAGGGTTGCTACCTTATCCGTAATGGCGAGAAATTACCAATCCCTCAAGTTTTCATTGATAATATACTTTTATAATTGATATACTATATACAACCTTAATGGAAAGGCATGAAGGGAAAGAACGGAATGGTTGTCGGCTTTGACATGATGATGATTCTCCTTTTGAATCCAAAGACAATGGTTACCCAGATCGTGGTTACACCTTAAGTTATACGGTTAAGGTTTGCACGTTCAAATTAGACTCCGACTATACCTCGGGGTTTTTTATTTTCTTTAAAAAACTAGTTGCATGTCGCAGCCAAAAGAGCGACAATGGTGGTGCCTGAAGGAGGAAAGATACATGGCAAACCTAACAATTAAAGAAAGACGCGAACAGCTAACCGAGAAAATTAGAAAAGCCCGCGCACATTTCTTGGCTACCGAGACAATGGTAAGAAGAGAAGTAAAGAAAAAACAACCAAACCTTGAGTGGTGGCAACAAGCCGCTGAGGTAGAGAAAGACCCAAGAGTAAGGGTCGCACACGCTACACTTCTCGCCCTTTGTGAGGCAGCCAACATTATGGGGGCTGAGATAGACTAGGGGGGAACACCCCCATTTTCTGGAGGTAATATTATGGCAAAGACTACATTTAAAGACTTGACTAGATTAGCGAAATTATATCACATGCCATTAGCATTAATGGTTCTATGTTTCAAAGACATGCGCAAAAGTTACACCAACGACGTGGATGCCCTTGAAGGATTAATTGATACACTAGCGGAAGGAGCGATTAGTTAGTATGTTAGACGTTTTAAAGGAAATTAGACTTAGAAAGGTTTTAAGAAAAACCATCGTTAGTATCGACGGCAAAAGATACATCTTACGCGCCACGAGGTTTGACCCTTACGAGGGATGCACATTCTACTACGTGGAAGGCGAGGACGAGCCATTTAGCGATAACGACCACTACATCGAAATCGTAGGAAAGGAGGAATTGTTATGACATACAAACAAGCGCAAAAGAAAATAGAACAATTAGCAGACGAAATAGATAATTATTTAGGAAATCTTGAAAGAGCAAATAAAGATAAAGGTAAAAATTACAATGCCTTATTTGAAATATCTTGTGCTTTGCGAGATTTAGCCGACCAAGATTTCGACAATTAAAGGAGGAATTGTAATGGCGACTTACAAATACCAAAATAACGACTTCTTCACATTCTATAATGCGAATGGAAAAGGCAAAAATGCCGGGGACTGCGTGGCGCGAGCGATTAGCGTTGCGCTTTCTCAGTCTTGGGAGACTACTATACGCGAAATGACCGAGGTTGGGATTTCGCTAGGCCGAGTCTTTAACGAAGATAAAACCATCGATAAATACCTCGAAACAAAAGGGTTCACTCGCTATAAAGAGCCACGTAAGTCTACGAATAAAAAAATGACTATTCGCGAGTTCTTAAAAGCCAACCCAAGGTTCACAGGGGTAGTCAAAGCTGGGTCGCACCACGTAACCCTTATATACGAAGGGAAGGTCATCGACACTTGGGACTCATCGCTCCAAACGATGCACAGCTATTGGGTCGCGCCACCAGAAAAACCAATCAAACTCAACATCGAAATACCAAAGAGGAGGTTCGTTTTATGAAAGCAGTTAATATAGGTGTTACAAAAGATGATTATTGTTCCATAGTAGTAGAGGAAGGAACAGGACGCTTGTTTCTAGATGTATATAAAAAGGGCATCTACTTGCTAACAGTAGTTAGGCCAATCGACAAGCGTGGATTCTATAATATGAAAAAACCAAAAGTAAGAAAGGTGGCAAAATAGCATGTTTCATTGTTTTTATGAGCAAAGCGGAACTTTCAAAAACGAATTTAAAAAACTAGGTTTCGCAGCTGAGGATTACGATATCCTCGACGACTTCGGTCAAACCGACCACGTTATCGACCTATTTGCCGAGACCGACAAGGCATACAATGGCGAGCCAAGTATATTCGATAATATTAAACAAGGCGACCAAATCATCGCCTTCTTCCCATGCATTAGGTTCGAAGACCAAATACAGATGCACTTCCGTGGCACGGCCGTTCAAATGAAAAAATGGTCGCTAGAGCAAAAACTCGAATACGATCTGAAACTTATGGCCGAGTTAAAGGAATTATACGACCAAGTTACAAAACTCGCGTTAGTGTGCCTAAAAAGGGCCATTCCTTTGATTATAGAAAACCCATGGTCCACCACCCACTTCCTTGTTAAGTATTGGCCCATCCCTTGCGCGTTTATAGACCATGACCGTTACGCGAATGGCGATTACTATGCGAAGAAAACCCAATATTGGTTTATAGGCCGTGAACCTTCTAATAATTTTATTTTTGAAGGGGTAGATATTAAACCTAAAAAGCGCATTATATACGAAGGTAAAGTCGACCGTTCTATGATTTCGCCAGAATACGCGAATCGCTTTATTAGGGAATATATATTAAGAAAGGAGGATCTGGAATGATTAAAGAATATCATATTATTTGTTTGAAACCTGAACGTTTAATTGATTACGGTTTCGAGGAAGATACACGTTCTTATCAATATAAAATATATAATAAAACGACTGGACGTGTAGGAAAGGAAATCGTGGTGTGGAAGAATGCGCGCCATAGAACCAAATATAAAATGACATTTGCATGGGGTAATCCTACATTTACAATCGGTCTTGCATATTTATTCGCAAATCTACTCAAAGATGGAATTATTGAATTTGAGGTCGATACACCAGAATCAAAAATCGAGAAACGTATCATTAAATTAGAAAACGAACTTAAAGAATTAAAAAAAAGGAGGGTAAATAAATAAATGGAACGTTTAATTAGAGATGGCGACATTATCCTTGACGGCACAGCTACACGCTATGAAAAGGAAAAACAAGCATTCGCCAAACTCGAGGAAATTGAAACCTTAATGGCTAAATACCACATTGAATCATTAAAGGCATTAGAAACTATCCTCGAATGTAAAGGAGGAAGGTTATGATTAAAGACGGAAACTATATCACCCAAGCTGCGCTTTTGCGCTTTAAAACTTGGTTATGGGAGCAAAACCTAACGGTTAACAAGTTCGCAAAAAAATGTGGGGTTTCGCGCCAATATATAGAACGCGTGCTCCACGGCCAAACCAAGATTACGGCTAGTGTTCGTGAGTGGTTTTTAAAGGGTGGTTATGAGTTATTATAATTACATCCGCCCAATAGAACCCATATACAAAATGGACGCTAAAAGAAAGCGCAAATTCTGGAGGTGCAAATGCACGGCTTGTGGTAAAGAATGCATCATCCGAGAAGATAGCATGAAAAACGGCCACACCAAATCGTGTGGTTGTAAAAAGCGCGCTGCCTTCGCACGCTATAAATACCAAGAGGCAAAATACCAAGGGAGGAGGAAAGGTTAAAGTTGTTATGAGATTAACGGAAAAGAATTGTGAATTAGAAAACGATAAATTAAATAAGATATATCAAAAACTTGGTCAATTAGAAGATATCGAAGATGAGTTTTGTGTTTATGACAATGAGGATCTCAGAAGAAGATTAGATTTAGCTGATAAATATGGTGAGTTAAGTGAACAAATTGGTATTGATTTGATTACTCTGTTTAAGGCAATGAAGAATGGTTATTGGTTTAATGAAAAAAGTCTTTTTATAACTGGTGAAGAATTAGAAAGTTTTAAATTGCACAATCCAAGTAATTTTGATGATGAAACAGGGTTATTTTATCAAAATGGAGTTAATTGGAATGAGGAAAATGTCATATATCAAGCACCTTTTCTTTCATTAACTACAATAGATAATAAAGCTGAATTTTATTTAGGGTCATCTTTTGCTGCGGTTCTTCTTAAAGACTATGGCAAAACTTGGGCTTTAACAAAGGAGGAATTGTTATGACAACAAACGAATTAAAAAAATATATTGGTAAAAATGTTTCTTTTGATGTAAATGATTTAGCATATTTGCCATTGCCTAAAATAACAGAAGGAAAAGATATGCGAGATAACAACCATCATTTTGAAGGAATATTAACTTTTCAGGAAGGTGGTCCGTTGTGTAGAAGTCATTTTGGATTAGATGTTTTTTGGGAAGAAAAAAACGAATATGTTTCTATTGGGATATTAGATAGTTCCATTCCATACATAGAAAACTTTAGAGTAAAGGAGAGTTAGAATTATGTTAAGTTTATTGTTTATGTTGCCCTTTTGTATTTATACAAATAATTTCATACCATTAATTTTTAGTGGCGTAATTGAACTTTCCTCACTATTTGTTTTAGTGGTTATAGGCGGAAGGAGTGTTGAATGGTTATGAAAAATTTTATTAAAAAATGGGGTTTTAGTATTTTTTGCTATATTATAGCACTAGCAATAACAGCATACATAATCGTTGGTAGTTTTTTACGGCTTTGGGACGACGATTATGCTGTTGTATTATTAGAAATCAATGCTTTAAGTCCCATTCTATTATTAATTATTATCGCAGAGGGAAATAAACCAAAAAAGGGGAATTAGAGTTGTTATGAGTAAAAAACTATTTTCAAACATACTACTTGCGTCGATGTTAGCAGGTATGAGTAATTATTCTCTTTATAGTAGCCAATATTACAATAAGCAACATTCACCGACTAGATGTAAGACCAGAGAAGAAATTCCCGGTTATGAACACAAAGGAAAAAGTCAAAGCAGATTAGAATATAAGAAATCTCTAGAAAGAAAACGCAAATTGCGTAAACACAAAGGGCACAAGCATGGAGGTGCTAGAAGATGAGTAAACAATTATCTTTATTTGACATCAAACCTAATTATACCGAATACCAAAAAAGAAAATGGACTAAAAAATATAAAATGCATTGCGAAAAAATACACGAAGAGCGTGGTATTTATAATGGCGAATATTGTTGTGGCTATCATTGGTGTTGCGACAAATGCGAATACAAACTATGGAATGGTTGTGCCGATTGCGTTCACACTATAAAAAAAATCGCCAAAGAATACGGAATAAAAATTGATTATAACGATTACGATTTTGAAAAAATAGAAAGGAACATAAAAGAAGTTTATGAACGAGCAAAATAAACAATTAACGCCATTAGAGGCATTAAAAAAATTACTAGAAATATTAGATTATTATAAAGATAAGGCGCAAAGAAACTTTCAAACAGTAAGGATTTTTAGTGAATTGCCTAATTACATTAAAGAAATTGAAACTGCACTTAAAGAGTATGAAACCTTACAAGATGATTTTAATAAACTATATGAACGCACTTATAAAGAGCATAAAGCATTAGAGATTATCAAAAATAAACGAATTGATTTTGGATATTTTATTAGGTGTATTGAAATAAGTAATGAACCATTATTAAAATACAATTTAACGGTTCCTCCATTTATGAGAATAACCACAGATGAATATAATTTATTGAAAGAGGTGCTATTATGAGATGGTTTGATAAATATATAATGATGAATTTATGGCTTATGCTCATCCCACTATTAATTAGTGGATGCCTAATATTGGCGGGATATGATGTATTTGTTCTTAATAGTGACCATAACATCGAAGTGTATCTCAATATCGCGGGAGTCGCATCTTGCATTCTAGTTCTAGGGTGGACCATAAATATAACATGGTCATTTATAATTAGCATCGTGGATAAAATACACGATTTTAAACTTAAAAAATATTACGAAGAACATCCAGAAAAGGAAAAAGAAATGAATGAAAAAATCGTTCGTGACTTTGAGGAACTAATAGAATGTATGAAAGAAAAAATCGAGGATAAAAATAAAGAATGAAAGCATTTGTATTGTCGCTCGTTGCGTTTGATCTGGTGTTGCTTATTTTACTACTAGCGCGCCTTATATAAAAAAGCCCCCACTATTGGGGGTTTTTAATTTTATTGAATATTGACTCGTCGACTTCTATAACGTCGCTGTCGTCGGCCGTTTCGGGGGTAATTTCGCGCAATACGGCACTCGGCACGACTTCTTTTTTATCTAATCGCCATTGGTAGTAGCCAATCAAGACGGCATTTCTATTAGCAAATGGGGTTGTTAGCTGAGCCGACACGATTGATCTGGTTTTCAATAGGCCATGGGAGATTTGCCATACGATAACACCAACGTCGGTCGCAATTTTTAATAGATAATGTAATATCCTTTGCGCCACCGTTTCAAATTCGTCCTTGTATAATTCCAAACCTAAAGCCGTAAAAAACGAGGTAATCATAACGGTAGATAGCACGATACTAGAGCTGGCTTTGACTCTACCTGTAGCAATAGAACCACGCACACGATTTCTTTTGGCCTTTTGCGAGCCGTCAATTTCTAACTCGAATATAGCGGGGTCGACTTCTATATAACGCACGTTAATAGAATTTATATTTTTGTTTATATATTCCTCGCTTTTCAAATCCTCGAGTTCTTTTCTTACACGGCAATAAAGGTTTTTCGCTTTTTCACCTTCGCGTTCCGGGAGGTCGCTAGTATATAGCAATCGGTCTCTCCTACGAGAAAACTTGTTTAATATATATATTTTTCTATTTATTGCGCTTATATACGCGCTCACCTTATTTTGGACGTTGTAGATTCTATTTACATAAAATTCAAAGTCCTTTGTTTTGTTTTTGTTAAGGATATCATAACGACGAATGTTGTCTTGTAAGTTGCCGTTTTTTTGGATTTCGCTATCTAGTAAAAAGTTAATGCCCAAGTTAAAGGCCATAATAGATGCGATGGTTTTAAGTATAATCGCGCTCCAGAAATTCCACTCCTTTAGAAACTCAAAGTGAAATTTTAAGGATGCAAAGTCTAGGCATCCAAATACTAGCAAAACGACAAATACTAAAACGACGTTTAATAATTGCCTAAATAAAAATTCTTTTTTGGACGTTACTATTGAAACATACTTCTCTAATAATTCGTCCGCTTTGTTTACTCCATTTTGTAGACCCATAAAAATTCAATTATTCCTTTCTCACTCTAATTTTTACTTTCTTTTTTTCTTGTTTGTTTGCTACTTCTTCTTGATATGCATCACGGATTGATTCTTTCTCAGCTAGGGCGATGCCTTCGTCAATTTTAATGACTTTTTTCTTGAGTCGGTTACTTTGGGCATCTAATTCCCACGCTACTAATAAACCCGCTACACCAGCGCTCATGATAAACTTGAGGTCCTCGACTACTTTATCAATTAAGAATAAAAAGCCGATAAACGCGAGCCAAGTAATAAGGAGCGTTCCATAACTAGATTTGATTTTTTTGGTCGATACAGCTACGATTGCGCCACCCATAACGACAAACGCTATCACGGAGGCAAGACTCATCTTCCACCCACTATATTCGATGAAGTAGTCGTTAAACTTAATCCCACCGATTACAAGGTAAGGCGCTGCTACAGCAAAAAACTGACTATAAAAGCATGTTTTCGAGAGGACGTTATATTGTCTCTTGAGTTGGCTCGGTGTTTTCTGTTTCTTGCTCATAAGGTTCCTCCTCTACAGGTTGGACACTGTCCAGAATTTCATCAACAGACCTTTGGAACGGTTGGATCTGGAGTTTAAGGTTTTCTAGTTCTTGCGAAATAGCGTGATATTTATCGGCATACTCTTTCTCGATAAGTTCGGTTTTTTCAATGACGGCCGTTTCAAAGTCGTCATAAATAAGGCCGATTTCGTTTTCGATGACTTTTTTCTTTGCCTCATATACTTCGCGCACTTCGGTAACCTTGGCTTGGACCTTTGCGTTTGGTATTAAAGACGCGATTTCAAAGAAGGACTGCTCATAGAAGTTAGCAATAGAAAGAACGATGGCGATTTTTTGCTCATAGTTTTCTTTTAAAGCAACAACCTCGTTTTGGACTTCCTTTTTATGCGCCTCGACGGTTTCGCCTATATCGTTAACTTTCTTTTCGACTCTATGGCCTAATTCGGTTAATTTGTAAATGGCCTTTTTACCAAAAGAAGTCTTGGATAAGAATAAAAGAAACGCGCCAAGGGTAGACAATACCGTTGTAATAGATATAACTACAGGTTCATTAAAAAAGTTAGTTAACCAATTTGTAAAGGTCTCCCACATACTATTCGTCCTCCTCGCCTTTTAGAACCTTGATGGCATGTTCCAGATCAGCGATGCGCTTTTCTAGCTGTGCCTCACGGCCATTTTTATACGCGATAAATTTTTTGAAATTATCCTCGCATTCTTTTCTTACTTTAATAAACTCGGAAGGTTCGAGTTCGCTAATGCCCACACATACAATCGGGATGTCACGATTTTTAATAATAATACATTTCTTTTTCATATAAGAACCTCCTATAATTCGGTCACTGTATCTGTATAATTGGTGGAATTAAATGCTCCAGTTGTTCCATCAGTTTTATAAATAGTCATAGCACTTTGGATGCCTGAATAACTCATATTAGAAACAGGGACTTGATTGTCCGATACTCTAAAAGCAATTGTTGATTTTCTCAAAACAGCCAATAAATTTGTGCCACTTTCTGTGATTTGTCTCGACAAATTATTAATAATACTAATGTAATTTGTGCCATCAAATAAATCGTGTCTATATAATTTTAAAGCGTAAGGTTGATAGTATTCGTTAGTGCTAAGTGTAGACATAAAACTAGCAAGTGTCGTGTTTTCTAAACCCGTAAAATTAAATCTACCATACCATCTATCCGCTCCACTTAACGATTCGATTTCCAGATAAGTATCTGATACGAGGATATTGGAGGACCTATATCCACAAATATACAATTCATTTGTGTCTATTTCGACAATAGCAGTGCAGTTTGTTCCTACAAGACCAGCGGCTAAAGAAAAGACAAGTTCTTTTAAGTTAATGAAAGTTCGTGCAGTAGAATAAGGGATAAATTTGACTGAATTTTTAATTTGGTCATCTACATATTTTTTATGAATGGCCTCGTAATCTTGAGTTGGGTTATTGCGAACCCATACTTCTTGGTTTTCGCCACGCTTTACTACTTCGCCATCAGGCATATTTGCTGTATCTAAATTATAAGTGGTTTGATTGCCGCTTTCATCTACGGCATAAACAGACAATGGGAAAGTCTCAAGATTTCTTTTTTGATTTAAAGCACTTAAAAGTAAGCGATATTGCGCGATGCTAATATTTACCTCGGCATCGTCTGGAGCGATAACACTTGGGTTAACGACTAACTTGAAATTATAGGTGACAAAGGTAGTGTTAGCGATTTCATCGGTAACGATTAAACTAGCATAAACGATACCTTCATAGGCCGTTAAATTGGCCGTAATAGGTAAGGTCCATCCATAGTAAAGATGGCCATCGATAGTTTCGGAGTCGGTTTCGCAAGTGATAGCAATAGGGTCGACACCCTCAGCTGGTAGTTTTGCATCTACCTCGGCAACGAGGTCGTTTATTTCGGTTAAACCTTCGATTCCAATAAAAATCGACTTTTGGTTATCTTCGCCTTTTACAATAAAGTCGGCCAAGTTCGTGGCCTTTAATGAACCATCTTGATTAAATAATATATACATGCTCATTAGTCATTGCTCCTTTGTCTCATAATATAAATATAAACTAAATTAATGTAATTTAATAGAATAGAATTTAATCTAATCTATCGTGACTCAAATAAATATAAATAGAAACGTGGTCACTAGAGCCAGTCCAGCCATTATTACTAGCAAATAGAATGTTCGCGTTTTCATCACATAAAGCCCACGATTTGACATCAGATAAATTGCTAAAATAAACGTCAATCCTTCCTGTTACCGCAGTTACTGAAGTGACTGGTGTAGAATTGCCATCGCCTTTTATATCTAACACGCTATATTTAGAATCATCGCTTGTAGAGTAATATAAATAACAGTTTTTATTTTCGTTAGTCTTGTTATTTACTAAAAAGTTATCATCAATAAATGCCGAGCCGATAAAATCATTTAAAATATCGCCCGGTAAAAAAATCAATTCATAGTTGATAGCAAATATCTCATTAGGTTGTTTATAATAATGGTAATTTTCTAATTTTAGTTGTGCATTACTTGGGTCGATTTTGTTTTGGCTAATTTGTGGGAAATATTGGTCGAATCCATAGTCTTTATTTAAATATAAATAAATATTAAAATCATCTTTGAATCCGTCTGCATCAGAATATTTGACCGCTGTTGTAAAATAATAGTCATTACCAAACCAGCCGATTTCTGATGTTGTTTGATTGCCTGCGGACATCGGATTTTCAAAAGCCATCTCAAAGCAGAGCGCATTCCCCGCGCCATATTTTACAAGTGGAACATAGACTTGCGAATAGCCATTAGAAATATTAACCATATAATTCACATCATCAAAAATCTGCAAATAATGGTCCTCATCTGGAGTGGTGCAGGTTAATGTAATAATAACGGTTGTTGCTATTCTAGATATTGTATAATCGGTGCTAACAGGATAACCACTATTATTAGTAAAAATGACCTCAATATTATCGCGACTACTTATACCGGTAGCGGTTAGTATAACGATTGATTCGTATTCGTCACCAGAAGGTCCAATTGTTCCGTGGCCCATATTACTAGAGTTTGTATATTTTACATCATTATCTTTTGATATAGTAGCAATGCCGATGGTTTCGATATCATAGACGTTTTTAAATGTATTTGCTAATGCTTTATAAAAATAAGTTCTGGAATCTCCATCGTGAGCCATAGCAATTAAACGTGGATTGCCTGTATCGGACCAATCCGCGATTGCTTTTGATGAGAAATAAACGTGGTCGATATAGTTATCTTCACTTTTTATTGTAAGTTGGCGCGAAATATTGCTCATTCGTTTTTCGCGTAGTAATTGGGTTCTTAATGCTAGTTGATTAAAATTCTTAACAAATGAAATCTGGCCCTTTAAGTAGCCATTGCCGAGTAAAGTATATGAGCAAACATTCGCAATCCATGTCGCGCCTTCGTAGTTGTATATTTGCCCGGTTTTGATTCTTTTGTCCCATGTAGATATAATATGAGTCGCGTTGAGGGTCGGTTCGCCTAATTTTAATGAAAGACCGAGCATATTTAATCCCATTTTGTTGAGGTCTACCGCCCCGTTATATTGGTCGATTAATGTTTCGCCATCGTATTTATTAATTAGAGATTCGACTTTGGTTCTGCCATCGACTATTGAATAATAAGTCGCTTGGAGCAGTATATCTTTAAATGTATCTTCTTGTGGACTTGCATAATCTGGAAGGTCTGCTCCGTCGTGTTTGATTCCAAATTGTCCGCAAATTGCGCAGTTGAGGCAATTCCAAAATGAATAGTAAACGGTGGACCAGTCTATTCCGAGAGTCGTTTTTTGATAAAGCGCACCAATAGCGATTTTATTATCGCCCTCCGCGAAATGCAGAGTGTTGGCTTGGATTAGTTTTCGTGGGTTTTTTGTTCCGTCATCGTTATCTACATCAAGTTGAGACCATAAATCTTCTGTGACTACCCAGTCAGTTAAATCTATTACATAATCTCCGTCAATCGTTGATTCTAATTTGCTCCCACTTAAATAATGAAAGACAGTCAAACCCTTAATTTTTGCTTTTAATTCAATAATAGATGAGATTTTATGGTCTAATATAAAATAGCGGTCCTCTTTTAAAGGCACACCTAATTGGCTGCCCCTGACCCCTGTATAAGCATTTTTAGATGGGAAGGTCTGCTCTGGTCTGGCATCTTGATAATAGGCCACTAATCCATTTGTATATTTGTCTTCACTTATAGTTTCGTTTTTGCCGGCTAGTTTTGGAGTTATTACTTCGCCACTTAAATCATTAAAATACTCAATACCGAGAACCCCATCTTCATCCATATTGAAAATCGCATCAAATAAGCGAAATACCTCAGCCACACACTCGTATAAGGTAAGTTGAGTGAAATAGAAATTAGGTGCAATTGTGCTTTTTAATAGTTTATATAAATCATCGTTTGGGTCGCTAGGTAATGAAAAAATCGGGTCTCTATCTGTATTTAAGTCGTTTTCTTGTTTTTGCCTTTCGATAAGCAAATTAAGAATATCATAACAGTCATGATAATAGGTCTCCACTACGATGCGCATTTGGACCGCAATAAAAAGTGGGACTGTTCCGGTAGATAATAAATTGCTCCCGGTAAATAATATCGTTGGGTTTTGGCCCACCCCGGCAGTAGATAGATATAAGTCTAATTTGCCATCTTCTATATATTCCTTAACAAGTGGGCATTCAATTTTTTTATTAAACTCCCATGCTGATAAACCTAAATCGGTTGGGGTAATCAAAACGTGGGTATTTGTATTATCATCATTTAAATAAATACTATTTTGAGATAAATTTTGTGGTAATTCATCGTTTAAATCTGTGAGGTCGGTTGGATAATACCATTCTTTTGATTCCACACCATTTTTTATATATCTGATAGCGGCTTGAACGTCGATTTCTATATATGCTTTTTTTACTTTTTCGCGTGTAGTAATCCCGAGTGTTGTTCCTTTGTCGGCAACATAGGCCGGGGTGTCTGTTGCTAATTCTAAAGCAGCGATTGGATATTGAGCATCAGGCAAATAGGAACATTCAATAATAGGAGTTATTGATTTCTTATACTTATATGCCGGCTGAGTAAAAACCGAATTTCTAGCCACGTGTTTTGAAAGTTCACGTGTATTTTGGATGCATGAAATAGTGTGTTTATAACGGACCGGATTTATAGAAAAAATCTCGACCGAGTCTGATACTAAATAAAAATAAGCAACATCGTTTGTTGTGTTTTCAAATTCGACTTTTACTTTTTGCATTGGCGCGATTTTGGCCGCGCTGAGCGACTTTTTAGTAGACAATAGAGCAAATGAAAAGGTCTCGAGAGTTTCATCGCGTGTTGGGGTATTTACAGGCAAAATCTCGGCTTTGACTGGTTTAGTAAAATCGTTAATATATATTTTCATATTATATCCCCCGATTCGTATAACTATTTATAACGCTATCACCTAAAAGTTCTCGGTTTTGCGACATTCTTTGATTGTCGACTTGGTTTTGTGTTTGCGACCTTAATGCATTAATAGAAGTGCTGACCGGTTTAAAAATATTACCGATGCTTTTTCTTGTATTTTCAAAAGCAATCTGTGGCCCATAGTCACCAGATTTTAAAGTAGAAAAATCGAGGCATGTTTCATATACCTTCTCAATAGTTTTAATCACTGCATAAGCGGCTGCTATGGCTGGGAGGGCTTTCATCCCTTTACTAATAGCCCCACCGATTATAGAATCTGGATTTGAAAAAATCGCAGCAGTTCTAGCCACTCCGCCCGCATTAAAACCAGTGAAATTTCCCTCGGTTTGCCCCCACGGGACAGTCGGACTTGTAGTTTCGCGCTGTGACCACGGAATAGTTGGATTATCTACCGAGCCGTTGCTAGTTCCTATTGCTCTAACATAAATATTATAATCAGGCATAACTATTCCTCTTCATCCTCTTCATCCTCGATTTTTGGCGAGAAAGTTAATGTAATTGCTAAAATTTGACCCTTTTGAATTGGAAGGTTCGCGCTATTTATAAAGCATTTTCTAGTAAAGGTTTTATTGCCCACTTTGAAATTCAAATCGAAGGTTAAACTTTGAATAGAACCATCAAACCATGCACCTAAAATAGCCATGCAAATTCCATCGGTAGTCACGTTATTTTCGGTTACGGAATCATCCTTAATATATAAACGGAAGGATGAACCATAAGAAGTGCCAAATGGGAGACCCTTGGATTCGTTAGTTCCTAATTCTTGTTCGCTTTGAACTTGCGAATTGGATTGTATAGAACCATCATCAAAAATTACAGGAACGTTTGAGTAGGTAATCCCATCGATGGTCACTGTAATAGTTGTCTCCACATCATTGCCATATATATAACTACTATTAGCACTCGAAAGGTAAAGGGTAACTTGCATGGTCATGTAATCCTCCATTTTTTCAATGGTCTTTTTATATACATTACCAAGCCACTCGTTAAATTGTTTAAAGTCTAGGTTTTGGAGTTCGCCATATTGTGGCGCGCTAATATTTGAAATAGCTGAGCCACTTATATCGCCATAGTATAAACGACGGCCTACGAACACAGACGCTAAAAATTCGGCCAAAAGGTAAAAGTCGTCTTTAAAGCGCACCGGGTAGTAAAAAACGATCGGGATTGAATAGTTGGCTTGTTTTAGTTCTGGGACAGGATTAAATTGCCCACCCATAGAACTAATAAAAACAGGGATGAAATTGCGCCCTTTTTTTACATTAGCAATAGAGTCAATATGAAAACCCTCGGTTGCCACGACGAATTCATACTCGGTCGGATTTTGGAAACCCTCGAGACTATTAAGTATATTTTGGAGTTTTCTTGCTACTTCGGTTAATACAATCATAATACTTCCACCTGTCCTTCGTATTTATTAGCGATATAGTTTACAATCGTGTTCACGGCTTTTTCGCTAATAAAACCTTTGTGTTTTTTGCTACCGGGATGGAATTTACCATCGAAACGGCCACCAATACCAAAAGGCAAAGGATAGCCAAATGCTCCCGGTATATCGTGAGGGTCAGTTCCCTCCTCTAAATATTGAACATACGGAGCAACGCTAGAGTCAAAGTGGATTCTAAAAGTAGTCTCATCATACATCGCGCCTTGAGTAGCATTGAATTTTAAGTTCCCGGTTTTGTAAGGAAACCAAGATGCGCGTTTGATAAGGTTTGTGACTTCTATTCCGACTTGTTCTAGATTGAAATCTAACATTCTATTACTCCTTATTTTTTCGTTTTTCTTTTGTTCTTTCGTTCCAATCGTCCAACATATATATAGTGGACATTGTTAGGCATATAAGTGAGAAGAAACCCATGACCATTATTGGTTCAAATTTTATCGCCTCCCACACTATCGCGCTAATTACAAACATCATTATAAATTCTATATTTATGAATATATAAAATGGTTTCATACTATTGTAAGTTGAGTCCTTTTGGGCATCTATCGATGATCTGGTTCTCGGAAAGGCAGCTCGCGTTTATAATTCGAGATTGGTCGAAGTAGTAGCCGACACTTTGAACGGTCCAGACTTTACCAATAAAGGTGACGTGGTCGCCATCCTTCACATCGGTTGGTAAATTACTCACAACAACAAAAACCGAGTCTGTGCTACCATTTACACCTTTTTGTATTCTATATTGCTTTTTTTCTATTTGGCTCGCTGGACGGCCTTTAAATGTGCAATAATGGGTGTCCTCGTATTCATAAGGCGAGTTATCTTTGCGCCTATATAACTTAAGTTCAAAATTCTCGTTGTTTGTTGGAATCATATTATAAGTCCTTTACTAGGAAATAATACGGATAAGGGAATTGACCTTGATAGCCAATACGAATGCCAAAGTAGGCATCGCTCCCTTCGTATATTTGCTCGGCAGCTGGGCATAAAAGGTTTTGCTTAACGACGGCTCTATCTTTATCGTTCCCGCTTGTATAACTTACAGGAGGTTGATATAAAAGGTCGTTATACCCGGTCTGAATATCGGCATACATTTGCGCACTTAATAATTCGAGTAAGAATTCTCTCCCTTCTTGCGTGTTGTGTAGCAAATACCAAACTACGGTCTTGTTTACAGTCGCGATATTGATATTTAGATAACTATAAACATTTTGAGTGTTTAGTTTAATCCTACGTTTCAAAGTCGCATCATCCTTAAAGGTAGAGTCAAATTCGTTCTTGCAGTATTCTACGGTTAACTCATACCTCCCGGTGATCTGGTTAAATTTTAGTTTCTTGTCGTCATGTGGTTTTATAATTTTAAATTTCTTCATAAATCTATTGTATTAAAAAAGGAGGCCCTTTTTCAAGAGTCCCCTTATAAATTACTTAATTAATTATTAAGCTGTGTATTTCTTGGACACGAGGGAGATAGAGCCATCATCGGCAATAGCGAGAACGGTTAAGTAGTTGTTAGCTGTTAACGCGCTTGGAGTGATTGTTCCACCTGTAGCTGTGGAAATATCGCATGTGCCACCTTGGACATAGTCTGTGCCACTTGTTCCGGTTGCTTTGTTAACAAAGTCAATGACGGATGTAATTTGAGTGGTTGTTTCGAGGTAGTAAGCATTAACTAAGTGGTCAACGCTCCAATCATCGAGTGCTTGTGCAGTTAAGGACACGCTAGTAGATGAATTGAATGTTAAGGTGCTAAATTTTGGATATAAACGAGAACCACTAGATTTCACTTTGAAGGTGATTTTGGTCGCGTCTGAACTAAATAATGTTCTTAATCCACCATAAACATCGATTGTTTTTTCGGTGAGGATGGAGTTGCCCTTTGGATACCAGCAAACGACACCAAATTTGACGTATGGTAATAAACGGACGCCTTGGCCATTGACTTCGTCGACGACCTTTGTTTGTTTGCTTGTGGAGACACCACGAGCATTAGCATAGGAGGATGCGATGTAGCCGAGTAATGGGGAGTCTTCTAATTCGTATTCTGGGAAACCTAAGAATTCGGATGCATGGATTAAGGATTCGGTGGAGATTTCGTGGATATCAACACCATCGATTGTTCCAACATAGCCATCATCTTCGATGCTTTCGCCACTATTGTTGACACCAGCGTTCTTTAAGATAGCATAGACTTCGTTTGCGCCACCTAATGTGAGGACACCTTCGGTCTTTAAGATTGGGCCAAAGCTGACTTTAATAACGCAAATTCTGGATTTTTTTGGGAAGATATCGATACCATTATCTCTATCGCCTTTATCTAATAAGCCATTTGCTTTAACAAAGCCGTTTCTGATAACTTTGCCATCGATTGGGGCTGCTAAAGAGATGACGGTTTCGTTGATTGCCTTACCACTTGCTTTGTATAAGTATGTAGCGAGGAATTTGGAGGCAAATGTTGCACCATTGAGGATTGTTGCGAGTCTATTTGAGAAATCCTCGACATGGGTTTTTAATAAGTCAACAGGGAGATGGTCTTGGGTAAATCTTGGGATGAGGATTGGGTCATCGATGATTTGTAAGATTTCAATACCCACTGTGACTGTTTGTGAGAAGTGTTGGTTTTGGGAGTATGCAGCACCGTTTTTGTTAGCACCGACTTCACGTGGTTTAATTCTAACAGGTAATACACGGTGGACGAAGATTTGTGCGCTATCTTCTGCCTCACTAGCGGAGACAAAATTATCGTCGATACCCTTGCCATCTTTTTCGACTAAACCTTGATAGAGGTTACGAAGGACGGCTGCGCTAAATCTTAATCTAGCTGACACACCATTAATATAAGGTGCATTGGTTGGGGATAAGATTTGAGAAACTGTTTGTAATGCCATAATAATTGCCTTTCTTTATTTTTTATTATTATTTGCCGTTAAGACGAGCGAGAACATCATCAAATACATCGGCACTTGCATCGTGATTTGCACTTGGAGTAATTGCACCTTGCTCATCGCCCAATTGTGAACCACCACCACTAATAACACCAGCTTGTGTTAATGCTTGTTCGAGTGAGTCAATTCTAGCGAGTAAACCTTGGATGGTTTTTTGCGCCTCGCCCAGATCACCGACTAGTTGTTCGATTTGGCTTGGGTCTACTTGTGGCACAGGAGGGACTGCTTGTTCGGTTGGAGGAACTTGGCCACCTTGTTCTTGCGCTGCTAATTCGTTGAGCGCGTTTTCGATACTTCCATCGGTTGGTGGGACTTGTTCTTCTTCCGCTTGTGGGACGACTTCTTCTTGTGGAACTTCCTCAACAGGTAATTCCTCGGTTGGAACATCATCGCCTTGGACTTCGCCTTCGCCTTCTGGGACTGCCTCAGGGTCGACATCATTTGGGACACCTTCCTCTGCGCTTGCCTCCGCGACTTCGCTTAAAATTTCATCAATTTTATCTTCGTCAAGACCAGCTTTAGCGAGTAATTTTTCGAGTTTTTTCGCGAGTTTTTCGTTCATTGATCTGAACCTCCATTAAAAATTCGTGCTTTTTAGTTAATCTTATATTCGACTCCAGCTTTTCGCCTTTGTCTATTAACTATTTATTAGTTTAACATACTTTTAATTTAACACAATATAAAAAACGCGAAATGTGGCGCGAAAGTATAAAAAAGGTATAAATAGCCGAGAAAAAGAAAAAGCCCTCACACGAGGGCTGTATGCTATAAATGTCGGTAGATTAAAGTTCGGTGACTACGTCACTTCCGTAAAGATATTCATATTCATCTTCTACGTATTCAAGTTCATTTGAAGTATTTAAGAATATACCTGATACTTTAACTTTTGAAGTTCCTGTATAATCTAACCTGATACCTAGTTTACCTGTAAAACTTGTTTGTTTAATAGAATAAACTGAACAATGAGTGCTATCATTTTGTAAAACTCTGCTTCCAAAATTGGCTATTGTGATAGGTGTGCTATCATTATCAAATATATCTATAATAATAGGGTTTGAAGGAAACGCAGACGCTTTTGATAATTGAAGGTGGTGACTATACAATTTCGTCCCGCCCTCTTGTATAGGCAAAACAATCTCGCCATCGGTGATGTCTTTTTGGACGATTTCTCTAATATCCTTCTTATTAAAAGGAGGAACGATTAATTTGTTGTTTTCTGGCATAAAAAGTGCCTCCTTTACTATTCGAGTTCGGATTCGAGTTCGTTAATTTGGTCGCGCCATGCTTGTCTTTGTGCTTTGACTTCGGCATAGTCTTCCTCGTTAATCCAACCTTCACTATGTTTGAGTGCTTGATAGTCGGTCGCTGCGAGTTGACCTTTGAGGAATGCGATTTGGCCACGGACTTCGGCTTGGTGTAATTCGGCCGCTGTTGGTTCGTGTGGTGCGATTGGTTCGACATAAGTCAATTGTTCGAATTCCTCGGCTGTAATTTCCTCGTAGTTTTCTAATTCCGCTTGTGGTAAAGGGGATTTGAGGTTGAGGTAACCTTTGCCATTTTTCGCTTTGTAATAATAACGTGTTTGTGCCATAAATTTTGGTCTCCTTATGATAAATTTATTTTAAGTTATTTTTAATTTTCGGTATAGTAAAAACTTATTTTTGTTAGATGATTCTAACTTTAAATAAATATGCTGTTGGTCTGTTTTCAGATACAATATTTAAAGTGATGTTTGTGGTGATATGTAAACTTTCATATTGTGAGTCATAAGTGGCTTTTAATTTTCCTAAATATGATGTGCCATCTTCTTCTGCGACTAAATTAGCGGGAACGCGTGCCTCACCTGTTTGAGAAAGTGGGAAGATAACAAAGCAGTTTGCATAAGTGAAAATATACAAACTTAAACCACCATCAAATATATCTTCGCTCGCAATGTTAGAAAAGAAACACTCGAGGTGATATTCTCCATCGTCGGATACAGTTATTTGATTATACCCTAATAATTTTTGAGTTGGATAAGGGATTTGATAATCATCGTCACCGACTTTTAAAGTGTTTAATCGGCTAACCTCCGCGCCCGGAGTAACATTTGCTTTTACTTCTGGTGGTAAAATGATGTCACCTTTTTCAATACCATCGTTGACTAGTTTGATAACTTCTGGGTAATTATCGGCCTCGTCAGTTTCTCTAATGATTTTGACGATTTCGGTTTTGCTAAAGGTTGGGGTTTCAATTTCCTTTGGTGGATTAACCACGATTGGTTCTGCTTTTGACATAAATATTCCTCCTTATAATTCGGTGACAGTATCACTACTATCACTAGAGATATTATAATTAACAATTTCAGTTCCTGAGAAAAATGAAAAAGTAAATGTAGTAGAACCAGGTGAATATGTAATCAATGCTTGATTAGTTCCGTGTTTAATAATTAATGTTTTTTGAACATTTGGTAAAAAATCATAACCAACAAAATCAGTAAAATCATAAGCAAAAATATCTGTATTTATTAATTTTATAATTCTGTTTTCTTGTGACGATAATCTAATAGAATGTTTATATAGTTTTGCTCCACCACTTGGGATTTCAATATCGCCAAGTTTAATGCCGAGGTTGATTTTATTGAAAAGTGGGTCGGTAACCTTTGGTTCGGTCACTTCAATAGCTGTTTCGTTGGCTTGTTTGTGTTCGCCTTTCACGACTTCGTTTTGAGGTTCGACTGCGACTACCCGGACGAATGCGCGGGTCACTAAATCGTATCTATATTTATAATAGCCGACTACTTCATCGCCATTTTTAATTGGGACAATATATAAAGTATTGGCATCTTTAACGGAATCGCTAACGTTGTTTAGTTTTTCAAAAAATAGTTGTCTAGTAAAACCAAAATGCGCTGGATTAGGGGACAATTCATCTCGATATTGTTCGCCACCTTTGGCCACGAGTGTCGCTGGGGTTTCGCTGGTATTATTTGCTGGTTTGTATGGTTCATCGTAAGGCATATATAAGTCTCCTTATTTTTATAACTAATACTATTTTATCAAATCTAACAATTTTCACAACATAAAATAAAAAAGATGGTCGCGAAGGATATCCCTTGGCCTTTACCATCTTAATTTTTGTCTACATCCTACCAGATGAGCCGATTCTGGATTTCAAACTTGACCTTGCGCATTTGGTCGCGTAGCGTGAATGCTCGTTTTCACTTTAGTTGTAGACTTGACGCGTCTCCCCCCACGGTTTCTTGTGAGGTTGTATATATTGTATCAAAAATAAAAACCCTCGGTCAAGAGGGAATTTATATTTTTTAATCGTCAATTTCAAATAAGTCGTCGATTTCCTTATAGTAGCGAAGTAGAGTGTCGTCGTCTACATCATCAGGGCTATTGATTCCACTTAAATTAAACCATTTTGCTGCATCGAGTTTGTCTTGGTTTCTTTGTATTTGTTCCAAGTCGAATTTCGCGTTATCGTAGTCGATCTGGTTTTGTCGTATTTTTGCGTTGCGCTTTTGAATCCACTCATCAAGCGTGCCTTTTTCTAACGCATCCTCCAGATCATCCCAGTGTTCCTCGTCGTTATAGGCCAAATATACCGGGAATCGCGCTTTGTCGCCATAAACGTCCTTTGCAGCTAACATTCTATGCAACCCCTCTTGAAAGTGCGGGACAGTGCCTAATTTATCGTTTAGGTGTATCCATGGGGTGGGGAATTTCGTCCCTTTGCGCATTAGTTTGGCCATTTCATCAACACTAAGTTGGTTAGCGTTTTCGCGACGTTGTTTTTGTAAGTCTTGCCATTTTGCGTTGATTTCGTTCCCGACTAATTTAAAATACTCATCCCCGGTCATACGGACTAGACGGTTATTATCATCTTCAAAAATATCGTGCATCGTTTTGTAGTATGGATTGCGACTTACCTTTGAAGTGTCGAATGAATAGTCGTTTGTTTGTTGAGATGGGTATTCTTTATTTACTAGCGAAGGGATGTCTTTATAGGGCATTTATTTAATACCTTTTGCAGCTTTATAAGCGGAATCAAAGTCTGGATAAAATACCTCATCGCCATCAACGGTCAATGTGAATCCATCGCTTTTAGTAGCGGGTTTATTAAATAAACGTGCATTTTGTTCAGCGACATCAGTGATTGATTGATTTCCTACGTTATAAATAAAACCATAGGGAGTCTCTTCGACGTCTGGGTATTTTTCACGGTTTAGTTCGAATGGCACGTATTGAAGTGCCTTTGCTTGGTCTA
>Ga0310690_10001836_pt1 | contig 36621 bp, 33 predicted proteins | sample AusTroGonzalo_MG_2_FD_207661 | JGI IMG/M metagenome (GOLD analysis project Ga0310690, IMG submission 207661) | Bovine rumen microbial communities from tropical cattle in Woodstock, Queensland, Australia - Gonzalo_04 (v2) (version 2) | ecosystem: Host-associated > Mammals > Digestive system >...
CCGACGGTGAAGATTTGGAAGGCAATATAAAAGAATCAATAAATTTTGCTTTGGAAAGCCAAACCAAAATTTTTACAATCGGTATAGGAACCGATAAAGGTGAACCTATCCCTACTTACGAAAACGGACAGTTTAAAGAATATTTAAAAGATGAAAAAGGAAAAACCGTTATTACAAAACTTGATTCCGCAACATTGGAAACTATTGCAAATGCAACAGGCGGCAAATATTACAATTTGAACCAAAACCCTCAGTTAACCGGTTTAATTGGCAAGTTAAATAAATTGGATAAAACCGAAGGCACATCGAATATTTTTAATAATTTGGAAGACAGATTTTATTATCCGTTATCAGTAGGAATAATTTTTCTTTTAATATTTTTATTTATCCCGGTAAGGAAAAGAGAATAATAAAAACAAGAGGTACAAACAATGTCCATTGAAGAAGCAATTTCAAAAATAAAAAGAGGCACAAACGAAATAATTTCCGAAGAAGAATTAGCAAAAAAACTTTCTTCCGGGAAAAAATTAAGAATAAAGCTCGGTGTTGACCCTACGGCACCGGATTTACATTTGGGACATAGTGTTATTATAAACAAATTGAAAGTATTTCAGGATTTAGGTCATCAAATAGTATTTTTGATAGGGGACTTTACCGCAAGGATAGGTGACCCGTCGGGCAGGTCTGCAACAAGGCCGATGATGACCGAAGAACAAATAATGAAAAACATAAAAACTTATCAGGAACAGGTTTTTAAAATTCTTGATAAAAATAAAACGGAAGTTGTTTTTAACAGCAAATGGTTAAACGCATTAGGTATAGAAGGACTGTTAAAACTTGCTTCAAAACACACCGTTGCACAAATGCTTGTTCGTGATGATTTTGAAAAAAGGTTTAAGGCTGATATTCCAATAAGTATTGTTGAATTTATGTATCCTTTGTTACAGGCTTATGATTCGGTTGCACTTAATGCCGATGTTGAACTTGGCGGTAACGATCAAAAATTTAATTTGTTGCTCGGAAGAGATATGCAAAGAGATGCCGGGCAGGAACCGCAGGTTGTTATAACAATGCCGTTACTTGTCGGAACAGACGGTGTTAAAAAAATGTCGAAATCCTATAAAAATTATATTGCATTAAACGATGCACCCGGTGAAATGTTCGGAAAATTGATGTCGATTTCAGATGAGCTTATGATGGTATACTATGAACTTTTAACACAAGAAGATTTGGTTCAAATAAAACAAATGCACCCGAAAGAAGCAAAAATGAAACTCGGTAAAATTATAGTTGAAAGGTATTGGGGTGCCGAAGCTGCCGAAACCTCACAACAGGAATTTAATAAGGTTTTTGCAAATAAAGATTTACCGACAGAAATTGAAGAATATAAATGTGATAAAGATAAAATAAAATTATCCGAACTTTTGTTTGTTTCTAAAATGGTATCAAGTAAAAACGAAGCAAGAAGGTTAATTGAACAAGGCGGAGCAAAAGTTGACAGTCAAAAAATAACATCCGATACAGAAATCGAAATAAAATCCGGTATAATTTTACAGGCAGGGAAAAGAAAATTCAAAAAGATCGTCAAATAAAATAATAATTTAATATTTTATTTTAATTTTATTTTCCATAAAGTCTTTATCTAAATTACAAATAAATTTATCGGTTTTTATATCGGAAAGTTTTATTTTTCTGCTTAAATAAAGCCCGTCAATATTTTTTATTCTTGAGAGCGCAACATATAACTGTCCGTTTTCAAAAATTCCGTTACCTAAATCCACAAATAAATTTGAAAAAGTTTGTCCTTGGCTTTTATGTATAGTCATCGCCCATGCAAGCATTAACGGGAACTGTTTATATTGTGCAACGGTTATGCTTTCAATTTTTCTCGTTGATTTATTATATTTATAACCGATTTTTTCCCAAACTTCTTTTTCAACCGAAACAATTTTATTATTTTGCAATGTTACATCTATTTTGTCATCATACAATCCGGACACTATACCTATTGAACCGTTAACATATTTATTATCTTTGCCGTTTTTTAATATCATTACTTTTGCACCTTCTTTTAAAAGAAGCTCTATCGGTGCCTGAAAATAATTTTCTATTTTTTCTTTTCTTTCGGAAGGTTTCATTTTTTCAATATTTTTAGGTTTTAACTGCCAGTCAAAATCCGTTTCCGTATCGTCTGCTTCCAAAACAAAATTTTTATTATCATAATCTTTTATTTTTTTCACTTTTGTTAATTCTTCATAAGTTGCTTTGTAAAGTTTAAATGGCATTTGTATTTCGTTAAGCCGTTTATTGTTAATGTTTGTTGCAACAATTTTTTGCGGAGTAACAACCGTATATAAAGAATTTATTTTTGTTTTATCGATGACGACTCTTTTGTTAAGAATATCAATGTCGGCAGTTGTTATATTATCGGTACCATGCCGTAATTTGTTTAATATATTAAGATAAGTTTTGTCGTTTGTCTGTCTGAAATTTTTTGTTAAAGTTCTTATATTAAACTTATCATAAAAATTTTTGTAGCCGTTTTCGTTTTTATAATAAGAAAAAAAGAATTTTGTTTCAAAATCCGTTTTATGATATTTGTTTTTATACAATGAAAAAAATATTTCCTTTTCACTCATACTTAAATCTTTAAGTATTGTGTCATTTTTAATTTCGGCTACTATCGGCGGCAGTTGGCAAATATCTCCGAATAATATAATTTGAATATTATTGTTTTCCAAAATATACTCTATAGTTTTAAAAGTGTCTGCCCGAACCATAGAAATTTCGTCAATAATAAGTATATCCAAATGTTTTAGGTTATTTTTTAATTGTTCATAACTTTGAAATCTGTTAATTCTAAAAGATAATGTTTCCATATAAGCATCATCTTTAACCGCCAAATTTATTTTAAAAAATTTATGAATTGTTTCGCCCTGAACATTTATTGCTGCAAGTCCGGTCGGTGCAACTACGGCAATATTTTTTTTGCCGCTAAGTTTATTTCTAAACCATTTTAAAAAAGTTGTTTTCCCGGTACCTGCTTGCCCTGTAATAAAAAAATTTTTATCGGGGTTTTTAACTATCTCATTATAAAGAGTTTTAAATTCCGGTGTTATTTCAATATTTTGATTATTAACAGAATTGTTTTTTATATCCATAAAACTATTATAAAATATTTTTATTAAAAAAACAGCTTGTTATTTTAAATTTTATGTTTGTTTTTCAATATTTAAAACATAAACTTAATAATAAATTTATATTATACAATAATTGACAAACCCTAATAGTAAAGATATAATTTTGCAGTAAATATTTATTGTTTCAAAGATAAAAATTTACTTTCGTCTCTTTAAGTTGTTTTAGATATAGTAAACGAGATGGAAGTTTTCTTGTTTTATATAGTGGTAACTGATGTATGGAGGAAAATGTATCATGGCAAAACAAAAAATAACAGGTTCACAAATTGTTATTGAAACACTTATTGAACAAGGTGTAACCGATGTTTTCGGTTATCCCGGCGGACAAGTGTTAAACATATACGATGAACTATATAAAGCAAGTAACAGAATTAACCATTATCTTACCGCACACGAACAGGGTGCAGCCCATGCGGCAGACGGTTATGCACGTGCTACCGGTAAAGTTGGTGTTGTAATTGCAACATCCGGTCCCGGTGCAACAAATTTGGTAACCGGAATTGCAACGGCAATGCTTGATTCAATACCTATGGTTGCAATTACGGGTAATGTTCCAACTTCTTTAATAGGTAAAGACAGTTTTCAGGAAATAAATATTACGGGAGTTACTCTTCCGATAACAAAACATAACTATTTTGTAAGTAATGTTAAAGACCTTGCAGATACGATAAGGGAAGCATTTCAAATTGCAAAGTCCGGCAGACCGGGACCTGTATTGATAGATATCCCGAAAGATGTTCAGGTTGCACAATACGAATTTGCAAAAAAAGGTATTATTGATTTTTATCCGCAGAAAAAAGCCGAAGATAAAGAAATAGAACAAGCCGTAGAGTTAATAGAACAAGCTAAAAGACCTTATATTTATATAGGCGGCGGTGTAATAAGTGCGGGAATAAATAATATTGTAAAAAAACTTGCCGAAAAAACAGACGGTTATATAGGTTGCACTTTTATGGGGCTTTCCGCAATAGAAAATTCTTATGAAAGGTTTTTAGGTATGCAGGGTATGCACGGGCATTATGAATCTTCTATGGCAAACAAAGAGGCAGACCTCATAATAGGAATAGGTGTCCGTTTTAGCGACAGAGCAACCGGCAATGTTCAAAAATATTCTAAAAATGCAAAAGTTTTACAACTTGATACCGACCTTTCCGAAATTAATAAAAACATAAAAGCCGATGTAGGAATTATCGGCGACATTTCTTATTCTATTTCTAAAATTTTAGAAAAATGTAAACAGCAAAAACATTCTGAATGGAAAAAAATAATAAACGATTTAAAAATAAAAAGTAAAGAAATTTCCAAAAGAACAAATATTGCTAAAAATAATAAAATAATTCCTAAACAAATTTTTGACATAATAAATAAAGTTAAAGATAAAAATACTGTTATTGCCACCGATGTAGGACAACATCAAATGTGGACTGCACAGTGGACAAATTTTGAAAAGCCGAGAACTTTTGTATCAAGCGGCGGGCTTGGCACGATGGGTTACGGTTTGGGTGCTGCAATAGGAGCAGCTGTCGGAAGCAAAAATAAAGCAATTTTAGTTACCGGCGACGGAAGTTTCGGTATGAACTTAAACGAACTTGCAACCGCCGTTACTTACAATATACCTGTTGTAATAGTTATTATAAACAACGGTGTTTTAGGTATGGTTCGTCAATGGCAAACTTTGTTTTACGGTAAAAGATATTCAAATACCGTTCTTGGCAGAAAAACCGATTTTGTTAAACTTGCGGATGCTTTCGGGCTTGAAGGGGAAAGGGTTACAACGGCAGAGCAATTTGAAAAAGCATTAAAAAAAGCCGTAAAAGCAAATGCTCCTTACATTATAGATACTGTTATCGATATGGACGAATTTGTTCTTCCTATGTTACCGCCCGGCGGCTCCATTGACGATATTATTACGGAAAAACAAAAAATATAGTTTGTTCTTTTAAAATTTCTCTTTTTCGCACTCGTTTATTTTTGTCATTTCGACGACTGTTAAGGAGGAGAAATCTGTCGTTGCAGTTTAACGTGTTCTTTAAAAATATTTTCTCTTTTTTCTGTGCTGGAACCATTCACTCAAATTTTTGACACGCCGGCAGTGAACTAGACCTTTTCTAACGTCTAAAGGAAAACGAAAAGGTCGTCAAACAGGCACTGCCTAACCATTTCTACTTTACTAATGGTTACGGTCAAAAATTTTTCGTTCATAGACGGTTCCTAAGGCACTTTCAAAAAGAAAAATATTTTTAAAGTTTAGTGTAGTTAATTATAAATTTTAAACTATAAATTCTAAATTGCCGTTTTAAGTGCTTCAAAAGAAAATTTTAAAAGTAGCTGAGAATTTGCAAAGCAAATTCGGCTCAGCTTATAAGCTAAAAATTGCCAAAGGCAATTTTTAAGGAGTTAAAATGAAAAGGTTTGTAATTGCCGCTTTGGTAGAAAATAAATACGGAGTTTTAACAAGAGTTTCCGGACTTTTTATGAGAAAAGGTTTTAACATTGATTCATTAACCGTCGGTGAAACGGAAGATCCGGCTTTTTCAAGAATAACAATTACTCTTCGCGGAGATGATTACGATAAAGACCAATTAATTAACCAATTAAGAAAACTTCATAATGTTAAATATGTTAAACATATTGACGACAAACATAGTGTTGAAAGAGAACTTATACTCATAAAAGTTAAAAATACCGTACAGAACCGCAGCGAAATTTTAGCTATAACGGAAATTTACAGAGCAAAAATTGTTGATTACAATCCTAAAACGATATGTGTTGTTATGACGGGAAAAACATCTAAAATAAATGCTTTTATTGAAATTTTAAGACCGCTTGGTATTGTTGAACTTTGCAGAACCGGTGTAGTTGCTATTGAAAGAAACAAAGAGATTTTTGAGATATAAATATATTGTAATAAGAATAATTAAGCAGAATAAAATAATAATAAAAACAAATTATATTTAAGGAGTGAAAAATGCAAAACATTTATTATCAAAAAGATTGTAATTTGGCAAAACTTAAAGGGAAAACGGTTGCAATTATCGGTTATGGTTCACAAGGGCATGCACATGCACTTAATTTAAAAGAATCCGGTGTAGATGTTATAGTAGGGCTTTACAAAGGTTCTAAAAGTTGGCAAAAAGCTGAAAAACAAGGTTTGAAAGTTTATACTGCAGACGAAGCAGCAAAAAAAGCAGATATTATAATGATACTTATTAACGACGAAAAACAAGCAAAATTATATAAAGAAAGTATTGAACCTAACCTTGCGGAAGGTAAAACTATTGCTTTTGCACACGGCTTTAATATTCATTTCGGTTGTATTAAACCGCCTAAAAATGTAAATGTTATAATGATTGCCCCGAAAGGTCCGGGACATACGGTTAGAAGCGAATATCAAGCAGGTAAAGGAGTTCCTTGTTTGGTTGCAGTTGAACAAAATGCTACAGGTGATGCACTTGAAATTGCACTTGCTTATGCACTCGGTATCGGCGGAGCAAGAGCAGGGGTAATTGAAACAACTTTCCGTATCGAAACAGAAACCGATTTGTTCGGTGAACAGGCAGTTTTGTGTGGTGGAGTTTGTGCATTAATGCAGGCAGGTTTTGAAACTTTGGTTGAAGCAGGTTACGACCCGAGAAATGCTTATTTTGAATGTATTCACGAGATGAAATTGATTGTAGATTTAATATATCAAAGCGGTTTTGAAGGTATGAGATATTCTATTTCAAATACTGCAGAATACGGCGATTACACTACAGGTCCTAAAATAATTACTGAAGAAACTAAAAAAACAATGAAGAAAATTCTTAAAGATATTCAAGACGGAACATTTGCAAAAGCATTTTTACTTGATATGTCAGAAGCAGGCGGGCAAGTTCATTTTAATGCAATGAGAAAACTTGCCGCTGAACATCCTTCTGAAAAAGTAGGTAAAGAAATCAGAAAACTTTACAGCTGGAGCGACGAAGACAAACTTATAAACAACTAATTAGAAGATTGAAAGATTTGAGGAAAAACAAATGAAAAAATTTTTGTTGGTTTGTTTGATGTTTTTATGTTTATGTTCTACGGTTTATGCTAAAGATAAAAACAAACAAAAAATTGTTAAAGAAGATAATAAGATAGAATTAAAAGAAACTATTTTGGAGAATACTGATATGAAAGCGGTTTATGATTTTTTAAAAAAATGTAAAACATATTATCTTGCAACAGTTGAAAACGACCAACCTAGAGTAAGACCGTTCGGAACTATAGATTTATTTGAAAATAAATTATATATTCAAACCGGAAAAATAAAAAATGTATCAAAACAAATGGCAAAAAATCCTAAGATTGAAATTTGTGCTTTTGACGGTAATTCATGGATAAGAATAAAAGCTGTTGCCGTAAACGACGACAGAATTCAAGCAAAACAACACATGCTTGATAATTACCCGGAATTACAAAAAATGTATAAAGCAGATGATAACAATACTCAAGTTTTATACTTAAAAAATGTAACGGCAACATTTTATTCTTTCGGGCAAGAACCTAAAACGGTTAAGTTTTAAATTATTTAGTTGTTAATATTAAGTTGTTAATGAATTGTTCGGCAATTCTCGGTGAACGGAAGCCTTTGTTTAATGCAAAGGCTTCCGATTTTATTGCAAGTTCTTTTTTATCTGTTTTTATATTATTTTTTTCGGCAAGCCCGTAAACAATTTCAAGATATAAATTTTTATTAGGTTTTTCAAAATATACGGTTAAACCGAACCTGTCCGAAAGTGAAGTTAATTCCTGTATTGTATCATTAATATGAATATCGTCGCTGTTTTGTCTATCGGAAAAACTTTCTTTTATTATGTTCTTACGGTTACTTGTTGCATAAATTACGGTATTTGTTGCTTTTGCACTTGCAGAACCTTCAATCGCCGCTTTTAACATACTGAAACTGTCATCGTTTTTATTAAAAGAAAGGTCATCGATAAAAATTATAAACTTTAACGGATTGCCCGTAATTTTACCCATTATATAAGACAAACTTAAAAGTTGGTCTTTCCTTATTTCTATAAGACGAATACCTTCGTTGTAAAAATAATTTGCACATGCTTTAACGGTAGAAGATTTGCCTGTTCCGGCATCACCGTATAATAAAATATTTGCTGCAGGTTTACCTTTACACAAAGCTTTTGTGTTATCAAAAATTTGTTTTCGTTGAAGTTCATATCCTATAAAATTATCAACGGAAATTTCGTCTGCCGATTTTATCGGTATAATTTGTTCATCTAAAACTTTAAACATTGTTGACGAAGCAAAAATACCGTAACCGAACTTTGAAATATTTTTTATTCTTTGGTTATAAAGTTTTATAAAATCGGTTTTTTTATTTTCAAATTTAGGAATATATCCTTTAAAATCAATTTCCGAAAAAAGATTTTCCGTGTTAAGATTGGAAAGTGTTGAAAATAATTTAAGTTCTTTTTTTGTGTTTTCCAAAAGGCTTCGCGGAATTTCTTTTTTCTGTGATACCGATACAACAAATTTATTTTCGTCGGTAAAAACGGCATTACATAAAAATTTTGAAAAAGAATAATCGTAATCTGCCAAAGAATAAACGAATTTACCAAAAAAGTTTAACTTGTTTTGCAAATTATCTTTTTCCGTTAAAAAAGAAATAAAAGATTGCATTGTATCGGTATTAAGTATATTTCTAAATACACTTAATGCCAAAAGTTCACAACCGAGATTTTCCTGTTCTAACAGATTCATTTTATTACCGTTAATTTATAATTTAACAATACTAATTATTATATTATTTTTAACAACTCTTCTCCATATTGCCAAACATTACCGGCACCGAGTGTAAGAAAAATGTCACCTTTTTTTAATGTTTTTGCAATTGAATTTATATCGGAAAATTTTTCCACATTACATTTGTTTTGTTTTGCAGCAGTTATAATTAAATCGGACGTTACTCCCTTTATTGGTTTTTCACTTGCGGCATAAATATCCATGACATAAACTACATCGGCTTTTTTTAATGCTTTACCGAAATCTTTATATAAATTTTTTGTTCTTGTATATCTGTGCGGTTGAAATAAAACAACAAGTTTTTTGTCGGGATAATTATGTTTTAATGCCGATAAAGTGGCCTTAACTTCCGTAGGGTGGTGACCGTAATCGTCAATAACGGTAATTTCGTTTTTGATTCCTTTAACTTCAAGCCTTCTTCCTACTCCACCGAATTTAAAAAGAGCATTTTTTATATTTACAAACGGTATATCAAACTGTAACCCTATACCTATTGCTGCAAGAGAATTTAATACATTGTGTTCGCCGGGAACTTTTAACAATATTTTCCCTAACTTTTTCCCTTTATAAATAACTGTATATTCCGTGTTACCGTTAACAACGGTAATATCTGTTGCCGTTATATCCGGATTGCCCTTAAATCCGTAAGTAATATATTTTCTTGTTGCATAAGGCAAAATTTCTTTAACTAACGGGCTATCAGTACAAACCATTGCACAACCGTAAAAAGGAAGGCTGTTTATATGTTTGATAAAAGCCTGTTTTAAGTTGTCCATAGAACCGTAATAATCAAGATGATCGTTATCTATGTTTGTAACTATTGTTAACACCGGAGAGAGTTTTAAAAAAGAGCCGTCGGATTCGTCGGCTTCGGCAATCATATATTCACCTTTGCCGAGACGAGCATTTGTTTTTAAATTTTTTAATTTCCCGCCGATAACTATTGTAGGGTCAAAGCCGCCTTCATCCAAAATCATAGATGTGATTGATGTTGTTGTTGTTTTACCGTGGGTACCTGCAATTGTAATTGTGTATTTTAATCTTGCAAGTTCAGCAAGCATTTCTACTCGAGGAATAATAATAATTTTTTCTTTTATTGCCTGTTGTACTTCGGGATTGTCTTTTGAAATGGCAGTTGAAGTGACTACAACATCAACATTTTTTATATTTTCAGCCTTCTGCCCGATATATATTTTAGCACCTAATTCTTTTAACCTTTGAGTAACTTCCGTTTTTTTAATATCCGAGCCTGAAACCTGATGACCTAAATTCAGTGCAACTTCGGCAATACCGCTCATACCTGCACCGCCGATACCTACAAAATGTATTCTTTGTTTTCCGTTGAACATAAACCCTCTTTTTTACATTTTTGTTTTAGCTAATATTATATATAATTTTTATAAATTTTTAATTAAACTTTTGAGAAAATTTTGTAAATACAACGGGCAAGATATGCTAAAATCAAAATTGCTGCAGATAAACAATAATTTACAAAAATATTCGGCATATTAAAAGAAAGAATATTATTTGATATTATAAATATTAATATTACATTGGGTAAAATTAAATTAAACAAGTTGTAATTAAAATAACTTTCTTTATCTTGCATAATTTTTGAATTTATTAAAGCTAAGCATATTGTTGAATAAAACAAAATAGAATGTATAATTAAAGTGAACATAAAAAAATTAATATTGATATAATTTATGACAAGTAGAAAAGAAGACAGTATATAAATATTAAAAAACAAAATTAAACTTGTAAAAGAATTAAAAGAAAATTCCTTTTTATAAATAAAAACAATTCCTGTATAAATTGCAAAAAGTATCGGCATATAAAGTATTAACTGTATTTGTAATATATTATTTATATAAACAACAAAATCAAACAATAAAAATAAAACATTCATGCCTGCTAAAATTTTTTCCGTTGAAGAAAATTTTATTTTTGAGGAACAGTTTTTATTTTGTTTTTTTATTCGATATATGTAATATAAAATAAAAATTGCAAAAAATAAAAAATATATCGGAGCCGTTACACTTATTGCATTATTATAAAAAGAGTTTGCAATAAAAATTAAGGATAAAGTTATAAGGTTTATGAGAAAAAATTGTTCGAAGCTATTTATTAAAAAGAGTTTGTTTTTATTTAAAATTTCTTTGATCCATACAATATAGCCGGTGATATATGATGACAAACAAACAATATAAGTTATTGTGCTAAAAAAATCAAAATTAAAAAACAGCCAATAAAATACCGAAAGTATTAATAATTCCGTAATCATAACATAAAAATAATGATTGGTATTTTTTATTTTCATAAGAAATATCTTGACGAAGGGCTGAAAGCATTTTTTATATGTTCAATTTCATTACCGCAAATTGAAACAACATCAAAACGGAAATCAGCTTTTATATTATTTTTCTTTATATACAGCAGAGCTGCTTTTGTTATTTTTTGTTGTTTTTGAACGGTTACGAATTCGTAAGGATTACCGTACTTGTTGTTTTTTCTGAATTTTACTTCGATAAAAACTAAAACTTTTTTATCAAGAGCAATAATATCTATTTCGCCGGCTTTTACTTTAAAATTTTTATCCGTAATTTTATACCCGAGTTTTTTTAAAAACTCTGCTGCAAGTGTTTCATGATTATTGCCGATTTCAGTTGTTATACCCATAATTATTTTTGAGAATTAACAAAAATATCCGTTGCTGCCATTATAGTTTTATAATATTTTTCCAAATTTTTATGTTCGGGTGTCGTTTCAACGGAAATTAGTTTTTTTGTTTTTTTATCAAAATTAAAAGATGAAATTGAATCGTTTATAAAATTATATTTAATTGCATATTTGTCATTTAAAACAAGTCCGTCAATGTTTGTTATTATGTTATCCTGAACGGAAAACAAATCATTACCTACGGCGATATATGGCATATTTGATAAACTTAAATTATATAAGGTGGGCATAATATCAATGTGTGAACCTACTTTAGAAGTATCAACATGTTTTTTTAAATTTTTCGGGATATATAAATAAAACGGAACGGCATACCTTAAAAACATATCGCTGCTTGAATAATTTGTAAGTTCTCGCAGATTATGGTCACCTGTAACGGCAATTATTGTATTATCGGCAAATTCGGAATTTTTTATATTTGAAATAAATTTTGCAAGTTCTCTGTTTGCAAACTGATAAACTTCAAAAATAGCTTTGTTTTCCAAATCTTTTGTAGACAACATATCTTTTATCTGTTGAGGTATTTCAAGCGGGATAGGAGTATATTTACCGGGTATTTTATAAGGCGGATGAGTTTGTGTTGACATACCTAAAATAAATTTAGGTTTGTTTTCATTCTTTTTAAAAAGTTCTTCTTTTATCAATTCAAAAAATTTATCATCGTTAATTCCCCATGAATGTCTGTCGGACTGTTCAACATTAATGTTGCCTTCCCCTATTGTTTGGTCAAAACCGCAAACTTTATAAAAACTTTCCAAATCCCGCCATGTAAGGCTACCGCCGTAAATAAAAACCGTTTTATAACCTGCTTTTTTAAAAGGCATAACGGAAGAACTTGTAAAACATTTTAATGCTTTTTCCGTTTGTGTTATTTGGTTTACAAAAGGCCTTTGCGGAATATTTAAAGAAATCGATTCAAGTGCATGGATTGTTATAAAACCTGCAGCTAAAAAATTTTCAAAAAGTATATCGTTGTCAAAATGTTCTTTAAGTTCACCCAATACATTAAAATTTTTGCTGTTATTTAAAACAGGTAATTCTCCGAAACCTTCCATAACTATAAGAATTACATTTAAAGGTTTTTGTTCCAAATTTTCATTTTTCGGGGTAATTTGTTCAAATGCCGTTTCAATATTTTGTGCATTTTTATATCTTTGGAAACTTTTTAAATTTTCCAAAACTTTTTCATTGTTTTCGAATTTAAAAATTTCCGTTAAGTTGGTTTTATTTTTTGAACTTTGTATTTTGTAATAAACGGCATCTGCTAAAGGGTGAATGGGATTAACCGATAATTTATTTATAAAATAATTCGGTGATATTTGTGAATAGAAAAGACCTAACGGAAACATTGATAAAGAACCTCTTGCACAACCGAAGTTTACAGCTATTATAAAAAGTATAACAAAAATTTTTGTTGAGAGTTTCCAATAAAGCGAATTTATTATTCTGTTATGAAAATAAAGTTCTTTATATGTTATATTCGACAAAAAATAAAAAAATGAGCTTATTAAAAAAAAGAAAAGAAATAAAAAGTAAACTCTGTAATCCGCTAAAATTGTTTTTATAAGTGCAATTGTATCGTCTTCAAATAAACCGAAAATCATCATGTTGTAATGGTCTTTAAAATACGAAAAAAAACCCAAATCTACAAAAACAACAAGAAATAAAAGAGAAAAAATTATTGTGTAATAATATTTTAAAAATTTTATAACACCGTTAAAAAAAGAAGTTTTTTTAACAAATAAACAAATTACAAACAATAAAGTTGTCGGAGCATTTATGTAAGCAACTGCCGAAAGGTCAAAACGAAAACCGAGCCAAAAAGCTTTTATTACATAAAAAAACAAACCTGAAAGTTCCGAAAAATTTGCAAAATAAAAAAAGAAAAAAAACCTATAAACCGTAAGCAATAGTAAAGCTGCTATGTTTATAGGTATTAATATTATAAAACTGTTAAGTATAACATTAAAATTAAATTTTTCTTCCACAACAACTACCTGATAACAACAAGTTTACCTGTTTGTTTTTTTGCACCGTCTATATACATAATCCATATATATACACCGCTTTCAACATACTGGTAACTATTATCTTTGCCGTCCCAGTGAATAGTTCTTTCCGGATCATCTGCGGGATTTTTTTGAGGTAATGGGATATACTCCGGCAATTTCCATTTTTTTTTCTTAACTAAATTTCCGAGAGAATCGTAAATCAGTAACTCACCTGAACAGTTTTCATGCTTAGGAATTTCTTTAAATTGAAATTTTATCCAACCGTCGGAATCCAAACTACCGTATTTTTTTGTATCATCATGGTCGGACAAAGAAATTGCAGCTTCCGGAATCCATGGATTAGGAAAAACTTTTATTTTATTTTCAGCTTTAATAGGTATACAAAAAAAGGCAATAATAATAAAAGTAAATATTATTTTTTTCATAATTATTGAGCTCTTGATAATGCTCTTTGAGCTTCCTTCATATTGGGTTTATAATATAAAGCTCGTTTAAAACAATCTCTGGCTTTTGCCATTTCATTTCTACTGTAAGCAGCCATACCTTCTTCATAATATTTTTGAGCAACTTGTCCTGCTACTCTTTCAAGTTCAAATGCTGCGGAAGTATTGGCAGAATTATATTCAAGTGCTTTTTTGTAAGATTTTGCAGCTAATTCAAATTTGTTTGCTCTATATGCGGCAATACCTTGTTTGTAATATTTTTCTGACAATTTTGCACTTAACCTTAAAATATATGCGGTTGATTTTTTATAATAATCGTTAAATTCGTATTTTTCGGCTAATATTTTAGCTTTTTTGAAATGTTCGACGGCAAGTTCAAGTCTGCCTTTCTGATAATCGTTCATACCGTCATCAAATTCTTGATTCAACTTATCTCTTACTTTATCTTGCTCTTGAGAAAGTTTATAAAGCCTCTCATCTTCAGCTAAGATCTGAATATTTTGTTGACATTTTTCTATAAGACTTTGAACATCCATTCTATGAGGAGCAGCAACTAACACAGCTTCAAAATACAATATAGCCTCTTCATAATCGCCTCTGTTATAATGTTTCATACCGGTTTCATAAATTTCATTTGCTTTATCGGAAGCTATTTTTGCAAGCTGATTATCTATAAGAACTATTTTTTCTTTTGCCAAAGAATTTTCCGGATCTATTTCAAGTAAATATTTTAAAGAATCTCTGGCTCTTATAATATTTCCTTTCTTGTAGAATTTCTCATATCTGTCCCACAAATATTGGATTCTCTCTTTATTTTTATCTCTGTCCTGCAATGCTTTTATATCGTCGGTTGTATGTTCAATAGCTTCAATATAATTTTTTGCAACATTGTTTTCCGGATCTATCTCTAAAACTTTTCTGTAATATTTTTCGGCTTTTACCATATTATTTTTATTGAAAGCATTTGTTGCTTTTTCCATATAGTTATTAACTTTTTTGAAAGTATATTCATCTATCTTTGCAAGTTCATCGGCAATTTTTCTTAAATATTTTTGAGAAGGTTGATGATCCGGATACACTGCTAAAATATTATCAAATTCTTCTCGAGCTTTTGTATAATCTTTTGCATAAAAACTTGCTTCGGCCTCTCTAAAGTGTTGATCAAGATAATATTCATAAGCTATTTTTTGGTCACTGAATGTTCCGAAAGCAAAACTTAAACTGAAACTATGTGTGGCATTCAATTCCGATGATGGAATAAAAGTATAGTCAATAGATATTCCTTTAAATTGCAAACCGACACCCATTCTTGTATTGTTTAAAAGAGAATCTCCTCCCAATTTAAGCCCTGCTCTTAAAGCCAAAAAATAAACTGGGTTTATTGAAAAACCTATAGAAGTGTAATTTTCATAATTTTTAGGATTTGTAAAATCAAGTGCAACCTTTAAGTCGTAAAAATCAAGATTTTTGTAAGCCAAACCCAATGTAAGCATTTGAGGAAGTTCGAAGTTTTTTTCAACGAATTTTTGAGATACTCCTAAATTTTTTAGAGCGAAACCGAAACTGAAATCTTTTGCCGTAGGTATTGAAATAACACCTCCCAAATCAACAGCAATCGTTTCTGCAATATAATCAGCTAATGAGCTTCTCATCACTTTTAAATTTGCACCGAAACCTCCATAATCAATAAAAACAGGCAAATACTCTTTTATAGGTAGTGCATAAGTAAATGTTGCGGCGAGATCATAAGACGTCCCTCCGGGAAGAGGATCACCGATATTGTTATAGTATTTATCCGTATTGTAATTTACATACATCAATGTTGCACCGAATACTCCTATATCACTTAAAAAACCTATACCGCCGTAATTGCATTGAATATCTCCTGTCATATTTGATGTTGCAAGTGTTACGACGGTTCTATAAATACCTATAGCACTTGCAGGGTTTAATACATTACCCGTTATAAACTCCGATGGCAATGCAACACCGGCATCACCCATAGCCGAAGAAACAGGGTTGGGATTAAAAGCAAAAATTTTTCCGGCAGCATAAGCAGCATTTGATGTAAACAACAAACTTAGTGTAACAATGAATATTAAAATTTTTCTTAACACTATTTTCACCTTTAAATTACATTTTAATATATTATACAAAACTTTTAATTGTTTTTGTCATTTTTTTTCAAGTTTAAAACCTTTACCAAAAATCGTTACGATTTTTCCACTCCAACCTCCAAGTGCCTGCCTTAAATTTTTTATATGTGTATCAACGGTTCTTGTAGTAACTGCAGAATTATAATCAAAAATTTTTTCTAAAATAAGTTCTTTTGAAACAACAATACCTTGTTTTGAAAGAAACATTTGTAATAAATCAAACTCTTTAGGCCTTAAAACAATTTCCTTGCCGTTAACGGTAACAGTTCTTGCTTCTAAATCCATAACAAGTCCGTTTAATTTTAAAACTTGTTTTTCTTCTTTTCTGGAAGTTCTTCTTAAAATAGCTTTTACTCTTGCAATAAGTTCTTGATTACTGAAAGGTTTTGTTATGTAGTCATCGGCTCCTACACCTAACCCTGTTACTTTATCGTTTTCCGTAGATTCTACGGTAAGCATTATTATAGGTATATTTTTTGTTTCTTTTTCTTGTCTTAATATACGGCAAAGTTCAATTCCGCCTATTTGCGGCATTTTAACATCCAAAAAAATCAAATCAGGTTTATATTTTAAAATTTTTTTATAACCGTCATCGGTATTTGAACATTTGATTACCTTAAAATTTTCAAATTCCAATAAATCTCCGACTAATTCTCTTATACCGTCATCATCGTCAACTATTATTATAAGATTTTTAATCATAATTTATCCTCAAAATTAAGTTTTTACTTTGGTAAAACGAATTTAAAAGTCGTTCCATGTCCGACTTCGCTTTCTGCCCAAATATAACCATTGTGTAATTTTATCATTTCTGCAACGATAGTTAAACCCAAACCTGTTCCTTTAGGTCTTTTAAATTCGTTGTCTTTTACTTGAAAAAATTTTTTAAATATCATATCAACCTGATTTTTAGGAATACCTATACCATCGTCGGTAACCCAAACTTCAATATAATCGTTACCATATCCGGGTGAATAAGCAAACAGGCTTAATGTTATATATCCGTTTTCTTTTGTGAATTTCATTGCATTACCTATTAAATTTGTAATTAGCTGCTTTATTCTTTCTATATCAATATTTATTATTATATGTTCGTTTTGATTTTTATAAATAATTTTCTTTTGTTGCTGCAAAGCTAACGGTTGAAATAAAGAAACTATCTCATTAATTATATTTGAAATATCGGCATTAACTTTTTTTATTTCAAGTTTATTTGCTTTTATTTTTGCCAAATCCAAAATATTGTTTATAAAATTTGTAAGTCTTACTGTTGCCTGTTTTATAATATTTAAGCCTTTTAATTGTTGCTCTTTTGAACTGCCTTTATTTATGTTGTCTATTAATAAATTACAATATCCGTCTATTGCAGATAACGGCGAGCGAAGCTCGTGTGAAACACTCGAAACAAAACTGTCTTTCATTGAGTCAAGTTCCTTAAGTTGTGTTGCCATGTTATTGAAACTTCTGAATAAAATCCCTATTTCATCTTTTCTGTTTGAAGTAATTTGAACATCTAAATTGCCGTCTGCAATTTGTTTGGCGGTTGTAGTTAATACTTTTAAAGGTTTTGTCAAACGATAACCCAATAAATTTGCAAGGATAATTCCTAGAATAATTGCAACTATTGCAACTTTTTTTATTTGTCGAGTCATAGTTGAAATACCTAAATCTATTTGTTTTTGCATTTCATCTTGAGAAAAACCTACAACAAAAGCTCCGTCTGCATTTAAAGGAACAGCATATTCACAAATTTTTTCTCCGCTTAAGGATAAAAATTTATTTGAATTTGATGTGTTAATTTTTTTTATTCTTTTCTTAAATTCAGAATCTATATTTTTATTGTTGTCTCTTGATAAATATGTAACAACATTATTTTGATTAATATAACCTGCATAAACAACGGAAGGACTATAGGTTTTAAGCAAATATTTGATTGTATTCCGTACTCGAAGTTCATCTTTAACTTTTAATGCTTGATTACATACGGAAGCAAAACTTTTAAAAGTTTTTATTCTTGCTTGAGAAAATTGGTATGTTAAAAAATTTTTTTGAGCTACAAAAATTGTATAAGAAACACCGATTATAACAAATAATAAAAGGATTGAAATATAAAGAGTAAATTTAAAGCGGATACCCATTAAAAAATCCTTTAAAAGGATATAAAAACAATAATTACTGCCGACCTGTTTTAACAAGCCGGCAGTATTAATTTTTTAATAAATATTATTCTTCAGATTGTTCTAAATTTACAACTATACCTTTTCCAAGTTTGCTTGCAACAAAATTGAAAAGTGCTGCTACAATAATCAATCCGATTGACATTATAGCAGTATATAAAACTATAAAAATCAACCAAGAAAGAACTCTTGCACCGAAACCTAAATTAGCTGCCAATTCCGTTGGGAATATAAAAAACGTAAAAATACCTATCAAAGCACCTAACAATGCAAAAACTATCGGAAAACTTTTAACTAAAGAGCCTACTGCAATTTTATTAATTTCGTAACTTGCCATAAACAGCATCCTCCTCTTTATTTAACTTCATATTTATTAATAATTATAATATAGTATTTTCTAAAAGTCAAATTATTTATAAAATTTTTTCATATCTTCCAATGTCAAAGGAGTATAATCTCCTGCATGACCTGCCGTTCCGAAAGCTTTCATCTTGCTGGCTATCAAACCTTGTAAAGCCGTTCTTGCAGGACCTAAATAATCTCTCGGGTCGAATTTTTCGGGAGTTTCTGTAAATACTTTTCTTATCGTTGCCGTCATAGCAAGCCTTCCGTCGGTATCAACATTAATTTTTTGAACACCGAGTTTAATTGCTTTTTGTAAGTGTTCCATAGGTACACCTTCTGCACCCGGCATTTTACCGCCATATTTATTTACTGCATCTATCAATTCTTTAGGAACAGACGATGCTCCGTGAAGAACTATAGGAATATCAATAAGTTTTCTAACTTCTTCCAAAACATCAAATGCCAAAACTTTTGCACCTTTAAATTTATATGCACCGTGTGATGTTCCGATTGCTATTGCAAGTGCGTCAACACCGGTATCTTTTACAAATTGTAATGCTTCTTGAGGATCTGTAATATGTGCAGAACCTGAACCTACACCGTCTTCAATTCCGCCTAATCTTCCGATTTCTGCTTCTACGGTAACACCGTATTTATGTGCATACTCAACAACAGACCTTGTTACATTAACATTATATTCATAGTCTGAAGGAGTTTTTCCGTCTTCTTTCAATGAACCGTCTATCATAACGGAAGAAAATCCTAAATCAATAGCTTTTTTTGCGGAATCCAAAGAATTTCCGTGGTCCAAATGCATTGCAACCGGAATTGTAGGGTTTTCAATAACTGCCGCTTTCATCAAATAACCGAGATATGTGAAGTTGGAATACTTTAATGCTCCTCTGCTTGCCTGAATAATAACGGGAGATTGTGTTTCCTGAGCAGCTGCCATAATTGCTTGAATCTGCTCCATGTTGTTAACATTGTAAGCACCAACTCCGTAGCCTTTTTTTCTTGCTTCCTCTAAAATTTGTTTCATTGGGACTAAAGCCATTTTACTTCCTCCTAATGTTTCTTTTTATTTTTTACTTGAGACTTTTTTTTGTTTTCTTTCGTTTCTGCTTTTATTGAACCTTCGTTATAAACACCCATTGCTCTGAATTTATTATATCTGTCTTGTGCAAGTTCCTTTTTAGACATTTGCAAAAGATCAGCCAAATGTTTACTTACAACCCTTTTCACATTCATTGCCGTTTCTACAGGGTCTATATGTGCCCCACCAATCGGTTCAGGTATAATTTCGTCAATAACTTTAAATTTTAATAAATCCTTTGCGGTTATTTTTAATGCTTCGGCAGCTTCCTGTGCTTTTGTTGCATCTCTAAATAAAATGGCTGCACAACCCTCCGGCGATATAACCGAATAATAAGCATTTTCAAGCATTAATACTCTGTTTGCAACACCTATTCCTAAAGCACCGCCGGAACCGCCTTCACCTATAACAACACTTATCACAGGAACTTTCAAATTTGACATTTCTCTTAAATTTCTTGCTATTGCTTCTGCCTGTCCTCTTTCTTCGGCTGCAATTCCGGGATAAGCACCGGCAGTTCCTATAAAAGTTATAATAGGTTTATTGAATTTCTCGGCAAATTTCATTAATCTTAAAGCTTTTCTATATCCTTCAGGATGAGCCATCGCAAAATTTCTGTCGAGATTTTCCTGAATGGTTCTTCCTTTTTGGTGTCCTATTACAACTACAGGTTTTGTATCTATTGTTGCCAAACCGCATATTAAGGCAGGGTCATCACCGAATGCCCTGTCACCGTGTAACTCAACAAAATTTTCACAAATATATTTTATATAATCCAAAGTATACGGTCTGTCGGGATGTCTTGCAATTGCAATTCTTTGCCAAGATGTTAAAGAACCGTATATTTGTTTTTTTAATTTTTCTTTTTTTTCTTCCAAATCGGCTATTTCGCTTGAAAAATCTATTTTGCTGTGTTCCGCAGAAACTTTTAAACTTAATATCTTTTTTTCAAGTTCTATTACTGGTTGTTCAAAATCCAATGCAAATTCACTCATTATCAAATCCTCTTAAAACCTGCTCTGATAACTTAACCTTAAAACTCTTTCACAACCTAACTTTTCTTCATCACCGGTTAAGATATTTCTTAATATCAAATCGATTCCGAAATTTTCTGAAACCCATAATTTGAAACCTGCATTAAGCCTTGAAAGAGCACCTTTGCCTATGTTATCATATTCCAACATAGCCAAAAGTGTTTCGTCTACTATTGAATAAGAGCTGCCTGCAAAACCGAGTAAACAAACTTCCTTAAAATCGTTGACATTTAAACCGATATTAAAATTTAACCCTGGTAGAAACAATTCTTTACCTGCTACAATATAGACTCCGGTACCTTTTTGTAAGAATTCACCATCAGAGTCATTGTAAAAATAACCTTGCCCGTCATAACCTACGGCAACTCCCGGCAAATTTGCATCACCTTCATAAACATTCAATTTAAGTTGTAATGCCGGAATAGCAACAACCGCATTGCCAACACCTATTACATTATTAAACTCCCAACTTACACCCATGTTTAAAACTTTAAAAATTCCAAAAGTTAATTTTGGTGTAACACCGCCATTGCTGAAAACTCTAAACTGTATTTCGTAACTGCCATAATCTAAAATGGAATGAGTAGGTGTATCAATAAGCTCGGTAACACCTGCAGCAAATAAATTTGTATTGATAAGAAAAACAGACAACAGAATAAAAAATAATTTTTTAAACAAGATTTTTCTCCTTACTAATATATCTTATAATAATACAACATTTAAATTTTCAAAGCAAGGAAAAATTATAAAATATTTTTTTGACAGTTAAATTTTATTTTGTATAATAAAATAAAAATTTAAACGGAGAACAAAAATGACATTAATGGAAAAACTAAAAGAAGATTTAAAAACTTATATGAAAGCAAAAGATATGGTAAGTTTAAATACCGTCAGAGCCATACTTAATGAAATAAATATAAGAGAAATGAAAAATATAAAAATAAACGAAGAAGAAATAATAAAAGTTTTAAGAAGTGAAGCAAAAAAAAGAAAAGAATCCATTGAAACATTTCAAAAAGCACAAAGAACCGATTTAATTGAAAAAGAACAAAAGGAACTTAAAATTATAGAGGGTTATCTTCCTGCAGAAATGACCGATGAACAGTTAACGGAAAAGCTTAAGGAAGTTGTTGCTTCTTGTACTGACAAAAGTTTTGGAGTTGTAATGAAAGCTTCTATTGCAGCACTTAAAGGAGCTGCCGACGGAAAAAGAATTTCCGCAATATTAAAACAAATATTATAGTCAACAAAAATATTTAATTAAAAATACCCTGACTGAAGTCAGGGTATTTTTTTGTTTGCTTTTGTTGTAACAATTTATTTTAATTTTTCAATAATTGCATCACCCATTTGTGAAGTGCCTGCAGTTCCGCCTAAGTCGTAAGTTACACATTTTTTTTCGGCAATAACTTCGGCAACAGCCTTTTCAAGCCTTTTTGCAGCATCAAATTCACCTAAATAATCAAGCATCATTTTACCTGATAAAATAAGTGCCATCGGATTTACTTTATTTAACCCTTTATATTTCGGTGCAGAACCGTGAACAGCTTCAAACACTGCACAATCTTTACCTAAATTTGCACCGGGTGCAACACCAAGCCCGCCGACAAGCCCAGCACATAAATCCGATAAAATATCTCCATATAAATTAGGAAGGACTATAACATCGTAAAGTTCCGGTTTTTGAACAAGTTGCATACACATATTGTCTATCAATCTTTCTTCATATTCTATTTTGCCTTCATAATCTTTTGCAACTTCTCGTGCTACTCTATAAAACATACCGTCGGTACATTTCATAATATTTGCTTTAGCAACAGCAGTAACTTTTTTTCTGTTATTTTTAACGGCATAATCAAAAGCAAATCTAACTATTCTTTCACAACCGAATTCGGAAAACGATTTTATAGATATTGCCGATTCCGGTCTGATTTTTCCTTTAGAAAGTTCTATTATTTTATTTGCTTCATCAGTTTTTTCTTCAAACTCTACACCTGCATATAAATCTTCCGTATTTTCACGAACAACAACTAAATCTATATCCGAGAATCTTGATTTAACACCGATATAACTTTTGCATGGTCTTAAACACGTAAACAAATCGAGTTCTTTTCTTATTGCAACATTTACCGAACGAAACCCTGTTCCGATAGGTGTTGTTATGGGACCTTTTAAAGCAATTTTATTTTTTGCTATCGATTTTAATGTTTTATCCGGTAATGGTGTCCCTTCTTTTTCCATAATATCTATACCGGCTTCAACAACTTCCCAATCTATTTTTACACCGGTTGCATCTATAACTTTTGCCGTAACTTCGGTAAGTTCCGGGCCCGTTCCGTCACCCCTAACTAATGTAACTTTGTAAGCCATTTTATTCTCCTTTAAAAATCGCTCTGCGATTTTTAGTTTATAGGATTATAGTGTTATAAGGTTATAGTTTTTGTTAAAATTATTAATTGTCATAAGTAGTTAAACTAATAACCCCATAACCCTATCACCCTATCACCCTATCACCTTATAACCTGTTTAATTTCAAATTGTTTAAATTTTACTATATTCCATTTGTGTAATATATATTTTACAAGTATCCATAATATTCCCAAACCGTATTGGACACTTCTTTTAAAATTTATTGAAGAAGCTTCTTCAAAATATTTTGTCGGAACCGGAATATCTCCTATTCTAAAACCGGCTATTGCCATTTGTACTACTATGTGTTGGTCAAAAACAAAATCATCCGAATTTGCTTCAAAATTTATTGTTTCCAAAACTTTTCTTGAATATGCTCTGTAACCGGTGTGATATTCACCTAAATTTAAACCTAATACTATATTTTCAAGTATTGTTAAACATCTGTTAAAAAAATATTTATAAAAAGGCATACCGCCTTTTAAAGCTTCTTTTCTTGTTCTTATTCTGTTTGCAAACATAACATCACAAATATCGGCTTTAATAAGTCCTGTTAAAAAAGGAACAAGCCTGGGGTCATATTGATAATCGGGATGAACCATAACAACAATATCGGCACCCATTTCAAGAGCAGTTTTGTAACATGTTTTTTGGTTTGCGCCATAACCCATATTTTTATCATGTTTAATAACTTTCAGCCCTAATTGTTTTGCAACTTCAACGGTATTGTCGGAAGAATTATCGTCAACAAGAAGAATTTCGTCATAAGATCCTTCAGGTATTGCTTTTAAAGTTTGTTTTAATGTTTGTGCAGCATTATATGCCGGCATTACGACAACAACTTTATTTTTATTGTTTTCCATTTTGAGTATCCTCTTGATTGTTTGCCGTTGCAAAACCGAATAAATCCGAAAAAGAAATTTTTTCTTTAATCATTCCTGTTATACCGAGTAAATATATTGCCATCATCTCGGTAAAATGTGTTGCAGCCATAGCTGTAAAAGCTATCGTTCCTTCTACACCGAAAAGTCCGAGAGTTATCATACCTACTCCTTCTATTGCACCTATAAAACCGGGGGCTGTCGGTAACATTGTTGCAATACCTGTAGTAACTATAACAAATAAACATTGGATTGCAGTTACTTTTAGACCGAATGCCGCAAATAAAGTTTGATAAGCATAAGCTTCAACAAACCAAACGATTACCGATGTAAAAAATACGACAAAAAATAATTTTTTATTCTGAAAAAATTTTAAACCGCTTGCAAATTTTAAAAATATTGATTTTATTATATCATTTATTTTTACGGGTAAATGAAATTTAGATAATAATTTTAAAAATTTTTCTTCGTCTTTTGACATAAAAAACAATATTATAAACATTAACCCGAAAATAACGGCACATAAAATGAATGATTTTTGAAGCCAATTAGGAATATTGGGAACAAACATTGCAATTAAAAAAAATGCAATTATAAAAATAACAATATCCATTAGCCGTTCGACAACTATCGTCGCAAAAACTCCGCTTCTCGAAATTTCCAATTTTTTACCGGCAACAATTGCCCTAACAAATTCGCCCAACCTTAAAGGTAAAATATTATTCATAAAAAAACCGAACACCAAATAATAAAAACTTTGCAAGAATTTCATTTTTTTTAGGGGAGCAAGTATATAATCCCATCTTAAACTGCGAACAATGTAAGATAAAATATATATGCATACACCTATAAATATCAACGAAATATCTGCATTTTTTAATAGTATGATTGATTGCTTAAAATCTATGTTTCTGATACATAAATATATTAATATAATACTTACAAAGCAACCCAAGATAATTTTTAAAATATGTTTTTTTATTTATTTACTCCTCAAGAATTCGTAAATTTATCAAGATATTCTTCATAATAATAATTAAATTTATCATAGACAAGAGCCTGTTTTATATATTTTATTGCATTTTCTTTGTCGTCAATATTCCAATATAATATAGCTAAATTTGCCCATAACTGTCCGCTGTTTTTGTAATATTTTAAAGCCTGTTTTGTATTTTCTATTGCTTGTTGAGCATATAATATGTTATTTTTTCTGTCTTGGTCAAATATTGAAAAATTACCGTTTGAAAGTTGGTAATAATACTGGCTGTTTTTATTGTCAAAAATAATTGCCTTATGAAAACATTCGTTAGCTAAAGAATATCTTTTGGATGAATAATAATCAAGTCCCATTTTATAATATCTTTCCGCAATAACGGGTTTTATAACTATTACCGTCACTATGATAAAAATTAATATCAAAACAATATTATTTATTTTTTGTTTTTTTAATTTTTCACAGTTAATGGTAAATATTGAAGCAAAAATTACAAAAAATGTTAGCAGATTAGCAGGAACAAAAAAAGAATAATCATCTAAATTTAATACCAAAAATAAAGTAATACTTACGGCAACAGCTTTAAAATAAATTTTATCGGAACCGTTTTTTATTTCATAAATAATTTTTTTGTAAAAAGTGAGAATAAGCCAAATAAAGCAACTTAAACCTGCAATACCGGTATCTGCCAAAAGTTGAAAAATAATATTATGTGCATATAAAGTGTTTACGACAAGTTCCGGTCTGAAAGTTTTAAATAAAACCGAATAGTTACAAAAACCGCAACCGAATAAAAAATGTTGCTTAAATATCAGAAATGCCGTTTGCCACCATATTAATCTGTCGGAAAAGCTGTTAGTTGCCGATTTTAAAAATGAAACATAAATTATTAATAATCCTAAAACTGTAATCACAAAAGCTATCAGGATTTTTATATAAATATTTTTTTTATATTCAAGTAAAAAAAATAATGTTGCAACAAAAGATAAAAATATTGCTGTTCTTGATTTCGTTATACATATTGCAAGCAAAATAAATAAAGCTATAAAAATATAAACTTTTGATGTTTTAAAATCTTCTTCTTTTATATAAATATACAACAAAGGATATATCAACAACAAAAAACCTGAAATGATGTTTATGTTTATTGCAATTGCTTCAAAAAAATTATCACCGTTAAAAAAACCGTTAATATTCGTAATAAACCTTGTAAAAATTACCATGGCAAGCCACAGTGCAATAAATATGGGAACAATAAAAAGTTTTTTTCTTAGATTGATAGGAACAAAACTCATATTTATACCTGCCAATACGGCTGAAAATAACATAAGTAGGCAATCCCTAACATTTACTTGACAATCGGCAGCATATAAAGAAACTATACTTGCACATACAAAAGCCGTAGCAGGTAAAATAAATTCTATAATATTAAATTTATAATTGTTAAATATAAGTAAAGTTGGAATTAAAAGTAATAACAAAATAATGGATGTTGCCGTAATTGAAAAAGAAAACCTTGAAACAACAGACAAAACAATAACTATACTTAACAAAAAAACCGATAAATTAAAATTATTTATTTTATCTTTCATTATAAAAATCCGTAACTAAAAAAATATTTTTAAGAAAAGGTCTTGCTCATACGTTATAATTTTGTTTACGATATATGAAGGAGAAGGAAGAAACAAAGTTATAATTGAACCTGCTGCCAAGCAAGGTCCGAATGGCATCATATCTCTTCTTTTCATTTTTTTTGTAATAATTAAAGCAATGCCTATAATACTTCCTATAAAAGCAGCTATAAAAATTGCAAATAAAACCCTTTGCCAGCCTATAAAGGTACCAACTCCCGCCATAAGCTTGATATCACCGCCACCCATTGCATCCTGTTTAAACATAAATTTACCTGCAATTGCAATCAGTATTAAACTTCCGCCACCTGCCAAAGCCCCCAATAAAGAATTTATCAATCTTTCCGAAATTGTAGTTCCCAAAAAAACATTTATAAAACTTATCAAAATACCGATAATAATAAGCCCTATTGAAAATTCATCGGGAATAATTTGAAAGTCATAATCTATCATGGTTATGACGAGCAGGCAAAAAGCAAGTATACAAAAAAACGGTAACATATAAGTAAGTCCTGTTACAAAAAACATTAGAACAAATAAAATTCCGCAGGAAAGTTCCACTAAAGGATATCTTAAAGAGATTTTATCACTACATTTTCTACATTTGCCTTTTAGAAATAAATAGCTTAGAATGGGAATATTATCATACCATAAAATTGGAGTGTTACATTTTGTGCAGTGAGACGGAGGAAAAACTATAGACATTTCTCTTGGCATTCTATATATACAGACGTTTGCAAAACTACCGAAAATAAGTCCGAAAATAAAAATAACAAAAGTTATCATTTTAGCTCCGATTAATATTGGTCCCAAGAAACATCTCTTGTATCTTTGTGGTTGCAGTCAATCCATATTTCACCGGCTTGTCTTGTGTCGGAATCTTCTATTTGATAAGCCCATTTACCGCTGTCACCGGTAGGAGATGTTGTTATTTGATTTGACGGAGAATGATAGGGAGGACAATAAACTTCAGGAATATATTTTAGATATTTTTCATCCGAAGTTAAAACTTCGGCAATATCGGCACCGGGGAAATGCCCTTCGTTTTCACCATAATAAATTGCAACGGCATTTCTTAAAGAAAATAAATTAGCTCTTGTTTTTGCCTCATGCGATTTTCTTATGGTGCTTATAAATTTCGGATAGGCAATTAATGTAACAAGTAAAATTATTGCTATTGCAACCAAAATCTCTTTAAATGTAAACCATTTACTTTCAAACATTATTATACACCTCTTAAGAATTTAATAATTTTGCCAACTCATCTCTATGACTTGAATATTCCATAGCCGTTTGAGGAGAAATAGCATGCCTTCTTATATTATCAACCAAAGATTGGTTCATCGTTTGCATACCGTTGTGTCTGTTTGTTTGTATAACCAAATAAATTTGTTCGGGTTTCATTTCTCTTATAATATTTCTTACACCGTCGTTAACAATCATAACTTCAGTGCATAAAACCATTCCTCTGCCTGATATATGCGGTAATAATTGTTGAGCTAAAACGGCTTTTAATGTTAATGATAATTGGCTTCTTATTTGTGCCTGTTGGTGAGCAGGAAAAACATCAACCATTCTGTTTATTGCGGAAGAAGTATCGTTTGTATGTAAAGTTGCAAAAACTAAATGACCGGTTTCTGCAAGTGTAATGGCAGATGAAATTGTTTCAAGGTCCCTCATTTCTCCTATAAGTATAACATCGGGTGATTGTCTTAAAACATATTTTAAACCGGTATTAAAAGTTTCGGTATCTGCACCGACTTCTCTTTGAGTTACGATGCTTTTTTTAGAAAAATGTAAAAATTCTATAGGATCTTCTATTGTAATTATGTGACATTTTCTATGTTCGTTTATATAATCTATAATTGAAGCAAGAGTTGTTGTTTTACCTGAACCTGTTGCACCTGTTACCAAAACCAATCCTTTTTGCATTTTGACTATCTCGTTTATTGCCGGCGGTAAGTTCAGTTCGGCAAAAGATCTTATTTTTTTCGGTAAAAGTCTTAATGCCGCACCGACAAATCCTTGTTGTCTAAAAACATTCATTCTTATTCTGCCGAATTTTTCTATTGAAAAAGCAAGGTCAAGTTCGTTATTCTCTTCAAATTCTTTTATTTGTTTTTGGCTTAAAACGGAATATATCAAGTTTTTACATATTTCGGGGCTTAATCTTGTAATATTTAAAGGAACAAAATCGGTATCAATTCTAATCATTGCCGGCATGTTAGCAGCTAAGTGTAAGTCCGCTGCTCTTTTTAAAATAGATTGTTCAATTAAACCTTGCAATGTCACATTACCGGTATATAAATTGGTTGTAGGCGCTATGGGAATTGTTCCCGGTTTTTGTACTTGATTAATATGGCTTAACTGGCTTATTTTATTTAATTGCATATTTATCTCCCTTTTTTCTTCTTCATTTTTTTATAAACCGAAGGCGGGACGAAATTTTTAAAATTACCGCCTAAATCCGCAATTTCTCTAACCATACTTGAAGACAGAAAAGTATATTTATGGTCAGGCATTAAAAAAATAGTTTCAACTTTAGTATTTAATTTTCTGTTCATCAATGCCATTTGAAATTCATATTCAAAATCAGACAAAGCCCTTAAACCTCTTACAATAACAAAACTGCCGATTTTATCCAAGTAGTCAACCAATAATCCCGAAAAAGAATCAATTTTAACATTTTTTATTTTTATTGTTTCTTCCATCATTTCAAGCCGCTCTTGCACGGAAAAAGTATTGCTTTTACTGTAATTATGTGCCACGGCAACAACAACATTGGGAAATATCTTTGAAGCTTTTTCTATGATATCCAAATGTCCGTTTGTAAGAGGGTCAAAACTACCGGGATAAACAGCTACAATTCCTTTTTTCATATTCTAAGTTTTATATCAAATTTCAAGTATATTTTCAATTGTTTTTTGCTGTGGTTAATTTTTTAAAACCTGTTTTTGTAACTAAAACGGTGTCTTCTATTCTGACACCGAATTTATTTTTTAAGTATATTCCGGGCTCTATTGTTATAACCATACCTTCCTTTAAAACAGTTTCGCTTTTTTGTGAAATGGCGGGGCTTTCATGTATATCTATACCTACACCATGTCCGGTAGTATGTATAAAATATTTTTCAAATCCGTTATCTTTTATTATATTTCTTGCCGTTAAATCAACGGAGCTGGCTTTTATATTTTGTTTAACGGAAACCATTGCTTTATCGTGTGCCAATTTTACGATATTCCAAATTTTTTGTTGATATTCAGTCGGTTTACCGATAAAAAATGTTCTTGTAAGGTCCGAACAATATCCGTTAACAACACAACCCATATCAATTAAAACGATATCGTTTTTTTTAATTTTTCTGTTGCCGCTTATGTGGTGCGGGTTTGCCGTATTCGCACCCGATGCAACTATTGTTTTAAAACTTGCAATTATTTTATGTTTGGCAAATTCTTCTTCAATCAAAAAATGAATATCAATTTCTTTCATGCCGCACACTATTTTATCTTTAACTATTTCAAATATTTTTGAAACAAGCCGACAAGCTTTTTGTATATTTTTTATTTCTTCTTTATTTTTTATAATTCGCAAATTGTTCGTAACAGAATTTATTTGTGTAACCGAAATGTCACTTATTTTAAGTATTTTTTCTATTAAAGCAAAAGTTGATACGGAAAGTTCGGTATTATCGACAAGTAATTTATTACATTTATATTGTTTAAGTATTGCAACAATTGCTTTTATAAATGATGTATTAACAAAGATATTTATTTTGTTTTTAAAATAATTTTCAATTTGTCCTTTAATCATTTGCGATGTAATTGCAAAAAGTTTTTTCTTTGCCAAAAGTAACCAAAAGCCTTCAAAAGTTGCACCTGTTAAATAAAAAATATCTTTCGGGTTTGTAATTAAAATAAATTCGTTAGGATACTTTTTAAAAATTTTATTAATTTTATTGTTCATCAAAAAAAATCTCCCCGGAATTTAAAATTGCCTGTTTATTATTTGAATTTATAATTAAATTTCCGTTATTATTTATACTTTCAATTTTACCTGTAAATTTTTTCCCGTCGATATAATAAATAACTTTTTTATTTGCTATTAAATATTTTTTATATAAATCCATTAAATTAATTTTTTCGTTACCATTATACAAATCAAAAAATATATTCATTATTTCTGCAATTAATTTATTTCTTGAAATATTTACATTTAAAGAAGCTGCAATATTTTTTAATTCGTCCGGAAATTTTTCGGTAGTAACATTGATCCCTATGCCTGTAATTAAACTTTCGACGGTATTTGTTTTTGAATTTAAAACAGTTTCCGTTAAAATTCCGGCTATCTTTTTGTTATTAAGCAAAATATCATTGACCCATTTTATATTTAAATTTATCCCCGTTAATTTTTTAACGGCGGTTACAACGGAAATTGCCGATATAATTGTTATTAATAAAATATCATTTATTGTTTTTTTAGGAAACAAAACAAATGTCATATAAATGCCGGTTTGTGCAGGCGAAAAAAAATTTCTGTCAAACCTGCCTCTTCCTGCTGTTTGACTATTTGTAATAATCAAAGTAGTATCTTTTATTTGTTTTTGTGAAACTGCTTGTTTTGCGTAATCGTTTGTTGATGATATGGTATCAAAAATTTTTATGCTGATATTTTTATATTTTATATTTAAATAATTTTTAATTTCTTGTTCCGATAAGTTCATTTTAATTAAATATTTTTACAAAATAGTTTGTAATTGCAGAAAAATTATCCGTGATAACTAAAACTCCGACTATAATTAAAAGGCTTCCCGTAATTATTTCTATAAGTTTAAAATGTTTTTTTATTTTTTCAAATAAAAATAAAAATTTATTAACAAACAATGCCGTTAAAACAAATGGGATTCCTAAACCTGCCGAATAAACTAAAAGTAACAATGTTCCCTGTCCGACTGTTTCTCTTGTTGAAGCAAGCAAAAGTATTGAAGCAAGTATCGGGTCAACACAAGGAGTCCAGCTTAAAGCAAATGCACAGCCTATTAAATAAATTGTAAAGTAACTTGAAGTTTTTTTTATTTTGTCCGTCAAACTGAACTGTTTGTAAAGTAAAGGAATTTTAATAATTCCCAAAAGATGTATTCCGAACAATATTACTATTATTCCGCCTATCCACCTTAAAAGGTTTATGTTGTTTAAAACAAATTTTCCTATAACAGTCACCGATAACCCGAGTATCACAAATATTGTAGTAAAACCGGCAATAAAGGTAAGAGAACATAAAAGTATTGGTAAAACATTTTTTTTATCATTTAACCTTTCAATTGAAAAACCGGTAATAAGTGTAATATATACGGGAATTAAAGGCAGAATACAAGGACTTATAAAAGTTAAAATCCCTGCAAAAAAACTTGCAATAACAGGAAAATTTCCAAGAGTTTCCATTATTAAGGTTTAACCTCAAGCATTCTTTGTATGGGAACAATTGCTTTATCTGCAATTTCTTTGGGAACTTTAACTTCGTTTGTCATTTCTTGCAAAACATATAAAACTTTTTCCAATGAATTTTTTTTCATATTCGGACATACTGCCAAATCGGTAACAGGATAAAATTTTTTGTCGGGATACTGTCTTTGGAGTTTAAATGTTATTTCATTTTCTGTTCCTATAATAAATTCTTTTGCATTACTTTTTGCAACATAATTTAATATCCCCGTTGTGGATAAAACTTCATCTGCAAGTGCAACCGTTTGCGGAGGACATTCCGGATGAACCAAAAACAAAGCATTAGGATGTATTTCTTTCTGCAATGCAACATATTCGGGCAACATTTTCATGTGTGTCGGACAGAAACCGTTCCACAAAATAAGTTTTTTATTTAAAACTTTTTGTGCATAAGACCCCAAATTTCTATCGGGGCAAAAAATTATTTTATCATTTTTAACACTTTTAACCACATTTATAGCATTTGATGACGTACAGCAAATATCTGTTTCGGCTTTTACCGCAGCCGAAGAATTTATATAAGTAACTACCGTAGCACCCGGATTTTCTTTTTTAAATTGAATAAGCTGTTCGGCAGTTATCATATCCGCCATCGGGCAACCTGAAGTCAAATCCGGTAACAAAACTTTTTTTTTCGGACTTAATATTGAAGCGGTTTCTGCCATAAAATGAACACCGCAAAAAACAATAACATCTGCATTTGTGTTTGCAGCTTTTCTGCTTAATTCCAAAGAATCACCGGTAAAATCCGCAATTTCCTGCACTTCCTGTTTTTGATAATTATGCACAAGTATTACTGCATTTCTTTGTTTTTTTAATTGTAATATTTTTTCAATAATTTCTTCTTTCATAAATTTCTCTAATATCTAAAATTTTGTTTTTTATAAAAAACACACCCTTGATAGCATTATAGAATATTTTCATATTTTTCACAATTTTTTTACATTTAAGTTTAATGACAAAATTATGAAAATAAGATATAATTATATGAATTGGGAGTAATTCAAAAGTAGTAATAGAACCTAAGACTGAATGTTTATACAGTTATGAATTTGATAATAAGACGGAAGTAAAATATATGACATATAGTGTAACGGAAGATTTAAGTGGCGGATATGGCGATGCGGGAATAGGATTAAATGTATATTTCGGTAAAGGCTTCAGCGGATACAGTTTAGTAAGTTACGAGAAAGGCAACGATCAAGAAAACTTAGTTTATAATGTCGGTTTCCGTTACGGATTTTAATCTGTTTGTTATTCCCGGGTTGTAATTGGGAATTTTATCGTAAAAAGCGATGTCATCCTGCTGATGTTGGACGGATTGTTTGCTCGTCTTATAAGAGTCAATCAAACGAACTTAATGCAGGATCTCGTCGTTGTCGTTGGTTGTTGCAGTTAAAACTTTAAGCTTTCAGCTGTCGTTATATCAGTTTCTCAGCTTATCAGCTAAAAAATACGGAGTATATTTTATTATGAAAAAACTATTATTAATTCTGTTAGGCCTTTTTTTGTTTCCTATGTGTTTAGTTGCAGAAGTAGAAGTATATTCACATAATTATGAAGTAACTTCAGGCGAAATCGTAACGATAGATGGTTTATATTATATAACTGATTTTGGTTATAATACTGGTGCAGGTATAACAGGAGACGGGACATTAATAATAGCAACAAATACGGTAACATCAACTAATAATGGATATGGTATTTTTTTAAATGGGAATAAAAAATTAATAATAAAAAAGTCAAGTGATTTTACTCCTAATTTGGTATTAAATTCTAATAAAACTGGAATAGAAATAGAAAGTAAAGGAACTTTAGAGATAGAGAGTATAAATTTACGATTAGAAAATAATCAGAATGTTGGAAATGGTGTTGGTATTGCAAGTTATAATTCAAGAATAGAAATATCCGGTGGAAGTATAACGGGAAAAGATAATGATACCTTTTTTCTTTCAGGAAATTCAGGATATATATATATAAATGTTGCAGAACTTGACATAAGTAGTAATACAATAGGTTTGTATGCAATAAATAAATCTACAATAGAGGTTATAAATAATCTAAAAGCCGATGGTAATATAAACAATGCAATAGTAGCCGATGAAGGGTACATAAAACTGAAAGATGTAGAAATAAAAGGAAGTACTATTGCAATATCTTTAGTATCTGGAGGAAGTATTTCCGCAGGTAAAGTTTCCATTGTTGACAATGAGACAGGTATTTATTTTTATGGTCAAGGTACTAATTTTGATTTTGATGAATTAACTTTGGATCATAATAAGTATGGTTTATATTTATATAATACTTCGGAATTTAGTTTACCTAATAAAATGATAGAAGTGAATAATAATACTGAGGCCGGGATATTTGTAGCAGGGGAAAGTGCTGTTAGCATAGATAGCAGATTTATAAAAGGAATCAATAACGAAAATTTAATAGAAGCAATAGAAGGTGGAACGGTTTATATGAATAATGAGGTAATAATTTCTTCAAATATTACCGGTCTTTATTCAACCGGTGTAGATTCGTTGATATCTGTTAGTAGCATTACCATTGAGAATAGTATATCGGCGATAAAGATGGGAGATGGCGGTAAAATAATTTTACAAAATGCAACACTTTCGGATAATCAAAAAGGAATATATATCCTTCCTGGTGCGAATAATAGTTCTCAATTATATAATTCTGAAATTTATTTAGGAAGTAAAATAGGAAGTAAAAAGGGAACAGGTATTTTTGTAGAAGGATTAAATGCCGGTTTAAATATTTTTAATTCAACAATAACATTTAATAATAATGATGTAGGAATAGATATTTCAAGCGGTTCCGTAATAATAAGCTCGTCAGTAATAATAGCAACAAATAATGATAGTATAATAAAGGTTAGCGGGGATAGCGGTAAATTGGAATTGAATGTAGATTTAAAAAGTTTGAATAATAATACTGGTATAATTATTGCAGACAGCGGAACGGTTATTATGAATAAAAATTTAACAATAAGTTCTGCAACAAAAGCAATAGATTTAAAAGGCGGAACTTTTGATTTAAAAGACGGAACGGTTAATATTCAATTTAATGATGCCGGTTTTTATTTGAACAAAGGTGTAATTTTAGGGACAGGAATATTAAATATATCTTCAAATACTTATGGGATACGGATGGAAAAAATTGATGAAGAAGAAAAAGCTAATGCAAATATTAATGTAAGTACTCTGAATATAACATATAATGATTATGGGTTTTATGTTAAAGAAAGGGAAATTAATTTAAATATAAGCGGAAGCGGGTCAAATATATTTAATGTTTCTAACAATGGAGTAGCTTTTTATGCAATGAATAATGGTATTATAAAAATTCCTAATGGATTTGGAAATAAAATTATTGAAAATAATAATGTTTTTTTATCGGCAGAAGATAACAGTTGTATAGAATTTGGTATTAGTGTGCCTATAGTAGTAGATAACGAAGGGAGCTACGGAGTATATGTGGCAGTTAATTCAACAATAACTTTTGCAAATTCCAATATAGAAATAATAAATAAAACAAATGGAATAGTAATGAAAGACGGCAGTTTGCTACAAATTGAATCAGGAGAAATAGTAGTTGACAGTAACACGACAGGTATGTTGGTAAACGGACGAGATAATATGTTACAAGGAGCAGGAACAATAACATCACAAAATAACAAATATGGTTTGCAAATATCATCTAATGCTTTTTTAAGTATGAATTTAGCTACAACTAAATTAAAAGTACAATCAAACGAAGTCGATTTTTATGTAAATAAAAATTCATCGTTGACAATAACAGGAGGGCAGAATCAGGAAATAAGCGGTGATTTTAGTGATATATTATTTAAAGCGGAACAAGGATTTATATTAGTGGAGAAAGATTTTAATTTAAGGAATATAAATAAAATTGGGGCATTATCAACGGGAGAAAATTCATTAATACAATTTAATAAAAATTTAACCGTTACAAATGTTGAAGAAGTAGCTTTATCGGCAGTCGGTGGAGGGACAATAAGTGTAAAGGGAAAAGTTTATATAACAGGTAATAATAGAAACATAGGAATACAATTAAAAGAAGGTGGGCATTTGGATATAAAAACAAGTTCTATATCGAAAGCGGTAGAAGCGGTAAAAGTAATAGGAAAAGGAAATAAAATAAGTTCGACGAATATGTATTTTGAGAATAATAATTATGCGATAAGTGTAACAAG
>Ga0310690_10001837_pt1 | contig 36619 bp, 56 predicted proteins | sample AusTroGonzalo_MG_2_FD_207661 | JGI IMG/M metagenome (GOLD analysis project Ga0310690, IMG submission 207661) | Bovine rumen microbial communities from tropical cattle in Woodstock, Queensland, Australia - Gonzalo_04 (v2) (version 2) | ecosystem: Host-associated > Mammals > Digestive system >...
AGCTGAAAACGTAGAGGAAACTACAGAAGAAACTGAAGAAGGTATAGAATTTACTGATACCGCTGATACTGAGGAAGTAGAAACAGAACCAGTAGAGGAAACAGAAGAAGTAACAGAACCTGTAAAGGAAGAGCCAGAAAAAATCTATACAGAGGACGAGTTCAATGAAAGATTTGATGCTAAGTTCAAACGTAGAGAGGCAAAACTTCGCAGAGAGTATGAAAAGAAGTACTCAAAACTAGAAAACATTTTAAATGCTGGTTTAGGAACTTCAAGTGTAGAAGAAGCAACTAGCAAATTAAATGATTACTACAAAGAACAAGGTATAGATATACCTGATGTAGATCCTAGATATTCAGATGATGATATTAGGATACTTGCTGATAAGGATGCCGATGACATTATTTCTTTAGGAGAAAGAGAAATAAAAGAAGAGGGAGATAGATTAGCAAATTTAGGAAAAGATATGACTCAAAGGGAAAAACTTACTTTAGAGCGCTTAACATCAAAAATGAAAGAAATAGAAGAAATGAAAGAGTTGTCTTCAATCGGTGTTAGCAAAGAGGAAGTATTTACTGATGAATTTAAAGAATATGAGAAGAAGTTAAATCCTAATCTATCTTTAAAAGAAAAATGGGAAATGTATCTAAGTACTAAACCAAAAAAAGAAATAAAAGAAATAGGTAGTATGAAGAACGAAACTAAAGCTAAAAAAGATTTCTATACTATGGAAGAGATTTCAAAATTAACTGAAGAAGATTTAGATGATCCAGAAGTTTATGAAATAGCAAGGAAATCAATGCTTAAAAACGCTCCTAAAAACTACTACTAGAATGCCATAAAAGAAAGAAAAGGAGATGATTTAAATGGCAGTATCAAATTTCCAACAAACAATTTGGAGTAAAGCAATTCAAAAAGAATTAAAAACTATCACTTCATTAAGAAATCACTGTGATTTCCAATATGAAAAAGATTCAAAAAATGCTAAAGAGGTAAAAATATTAAGTGTAACTAGACCAACTATTAGAACTTATAGTCCTGGTACACCATTAACACTAGAAGGATTAACTGATGGAAGCTTAACACTACAATTAAATCAATACAGATATTTCAACTTTGAAGTAGAAGATATTGATAAAGCTCAATCAGTTCCTGGATTAATGGAAGATGCTTCTCGTCAAGCTTCATTAGGACTTGCTGAAGAAGGAGATAAATATGTTGCATCATTAATTGAAGCAGCAGTAGAAGATGGAGGTAATCCAATCGGACAAAGTTCTACAGTTATTTCATTAACTAAAGCTAATGCAGTTGCAGCAGTAGAAGATGGATTTGCATACTTATATGGTAAAAACTGTAGAGTAAACGATACATTCTACTTAGAAGTAGCACCTAAAGTGTTCACTATCTATAGACAAGCATTAACTGAATTATCAACTGATAACCCAGAAGTACTTAAAAAAGGTGCTGTTGGTAAAATCAACAATGCTTATGTATGCATTGAAAACTTACTACCAACTGGTAAAGTAGGAACTGGATCTAGTGATGATACATATTACAATGTATTAAGAACTGATAAAGCTATTGCATTTGCTGAACAAATTGATAAAGTAGAAGCATTTAGACCACAAGATGCTTTCCAAGATGCATTAAAAGGACTTTATGTATTCGGTGCTAAAATTGTTAGACCTGATGAAATCTATGTAATCAAGACTGCAATGTAATTTAAGAGCCTTAGGGCTCTTTTTATCATGTTAAGAGTAATTCAGGTGCAACTCCTGAAAACATGGCTAAGAAAGGATGAAAAATATGAATAATGAATTATTTATCGTGCAACCAAGTTTAAAACAACATTATGGAAGAACAGTAACAAAGGATATGGAGTTTGATGAAAAAACAGAAGATGGAAGAGTACATCAAACATTAAAAGATTTAGTATTTACTACCACAATTCATGCAGAACAAGAATTTAACGGAATAAAGAGTACAGAAGATAGCAAAATGGTACAAGAACTACCAGAAGGAACAATTCTTATATGGAATGAATTAGATGGTTATATAATTCCTAATGTACCTGTTTACAAGATGAAAGATTTGGAAGAAGAAATAAAAGCAATCAAAAAGATATATAAAAATAATTCAGATATGAATCCAAAAGAATAGGAGAGTGATTTAAATGTCTTTAGAAGAAATGAAAGCTAAAATTTATAAACTAATAGAGGAATATGCAGAAGACGAAGATGATCTAACAGAAGATGAAGACTATGCAGCAAAAATAAACGATTGTATTAATCAAATACAAAATGAAATGGCTAGAATAAAGAAAATACCAGAACACACTACTATGGATGTAACAGAAGGACAAGTTATGAAATTTACAGACATAGCATCTGATATGTATCAATTATCTACAATAAAAGATGTTAAATATGAAGTAGATTTAGATATGGTTACATTTTTAGAAGATGGAACTGCAAGAGTATTCTATTATAAATATCCAAAGAGAATAACAGAAGATACAGAAGATGATGCATATAAATTTGAACAATCACAAGATGTATTAGAGATTATTCCTTACGGAGTAGCAGCAGATATGCTTAAAAGCGATGTATCAAGCCAATATGGTGCTGTATATGCAAATAGATATAAAGAAATGTTAGAACGATTAGATCCAAGATATGCGACTCAAGAGGTATATATTGACGGAGGTATCTAATGGCACAAATAAGTGGAACATTAATAACTAGAAACTATCGAAACTTTAGTGGAGTAGATTTTTCTAATAGAGGTGATGAGGTATCACTAAATCATAGCCCAAACGCATTAAATGTTTGGAAAAACTATCGTTCTTCTAATGGCAGATGTATAGAAACAAGACCAGACTTAGAATTAGTTAAAACATATGAAGATGCAATATATGGTTTATATTTCTATACAATAAATGGTACTACTCATAAAATAGTACATAGCGGTACTAAATTATATAAAGATGATACAGTAATATATTCAAGTATGGCAGAGCATAAGAGCTTATATTTTATATATAACGATAAATTATATATATCAGATGCTACAAATTACCTAGTATATGATGGAACTACTGTAGCGAGTGTTGTAGGATATATACCAACAACATCAATCAGTAGAGCACCATTAGGTGGTGGAGCAATATATGAAGATGTAAATATGTTATCTGATTATAGAAAAAACTCATTCTGTGCAGACGGAACATCAACAGAATATAAACTAGATGTTGAATCAATGGATGATGATTATACTCCAAGAGTATGGGTAAATGATACAGAATTAACTAGTGGATTTACTCCAAACTATGAAACTGGTAAAGTAACATTTACTACAGCTCCAGCAGAGCCACTTACTCCAGGACAAGATAATGTAGTTATTCAGTTTAAGAAATATGTAGAAGGATATAAAGAAAGAGTACTAAATTGTACTTTAATAGAAACATTTGATAATAGAGTATTTTTTAGTGGTAATTCAAATTATCCTAATGTATTATTCCATTGTGGTCTAAATGATCCATCATATTTTAGTGATACAGACTATTACGAGGAAGGTTCTAGTGATAGTAAGGTAAAATCATTAGTAGCAGGAAATAACGCTTTATGGGTATTAAAAGAGCCTTCACAAAGTAATACTACGATTTTTTACCATAATCCGACAATAGATTCAGAACATGGAAAGATATATCCTAGTACACATTCAAGTATTTCAACAGGATGTATGGCAAAAGGAATAAACTTCAATGATAGTATAGTGTTCTTTAGTGATAAAGGGCTAGAATCAATTACTGGAGATGTAACAACAGAACAAGTGCTATTACATAGAAGTTCGTTAGTAGATTCAAGATTATTAAATGAAGAGAAATATAAAGAAATGGATTTAATAGAATATGCAGGTTACTTATTTACAATAATGGGTAATAAAGTATATTTAGCAGATGGTAACACACTAACACCAATAAATAACCACTATGAATACGAGTGGTTTTATTTTGAATTTGATAAAGACATAAGTGGTGCAGTAGTTAAAAACGATATTTTGTATATGACATCAGGAAAAGATATATATACATTTACTAAAACAGATACAAATATAGAAAGTTATTGGACTACTATAGAAGATGAATTTAATTATCCTCAATATCAAAAGACAATGAATAAAAAAGGATTTGTAATTGATATGGAAGGCGAAGAATTATTGGTATATGTAAGAACTGATAATAAAGACTTCCAATTAATAAAGAAATATAAAAATAAAAAAGGCTATATAGTTTCTAAGAAGAAAAAGAAAAAATGGAAGAGCGTACAAATTAAGTTTTATTCAACTAAACCATTTAGCTTATATTCAAACACATTAGAAGCATATGTAGGAAGTTATGTAAAGAGGTGATAACAAGTGAATATAGATTATAATGACCAAAGATTTCAACAAGTTAATAATGAAAAACAAACAAGATTAAACGAAGTCAACAATACATATAACAATATGATAAATCAGTCTCAACAATACTATGATAATCTAGCAAAAGAAGCAGAGAATTATGGAAATAAACAACAAGAACTACAACAACAAAAAACAGATCTAGCGATAGATAGAATAGAACAACAAAAAGACTGGGCAAAACAAGATTATACAAAAGAACAAAAAGGTGCATATCAAGATTATGCTAAACAAGTGAACAACTATGGTGTAAATGCGGAACAAATGGCACAAAATGGTTTACTGGGTACAGGATATGCAGAGTCTTCAAGAGTAAGTATGTATAATGCTTATCAAAATAGAGTTGCAACAGCTAGAGAATCATACAATAGAGCAGTAGCAGAGTATGATGATTCAATTAAAGAAGCACAACTTGCTAATAATGCAACACTAGCAGAACTAGCACATAATACATTGCAAACAAAATTAGAATTAGCATTACAAGGTTTCCAATATAAAAATGATCTAATTAAGACTAGATTAAATGAGGTAAATAATTTAGAAAATACATATTACTCAAGATGGAATGACGTATTACAACAAATTAATAAAGAAAAAGCGTTCGAGTATCAAAAAGAAAGAGATGCTGTTGCAGATGCACAATGGCAAAAACAATATAATTTATCAAAATCAAAATCTAGTGGTGGAAGTGGAGCATATTCAATGCCTTTCACAGACGCTGGCACAGATGATTTTGGCAACGATGCTAGTACTCAAGCATTAGGAGATTACTACTTTAAATCAACAACAGGAGCAGATTACCAACCAAGATATATAAATAATACTAAACTGACAAAAACTGGCACAAAATTGGCGGATATAGGAACTATGAATGGCATAAAAGGTGATAAAAACATTTGGAGTGCAGGTGGCAACTATTATGTTTGGGATGAAAACCACTATGTAAATGTAACAAATGAGTATAAAAACGCAGCTAAAAAGAAAAAATAGAATGGAGGCATAATATGGCTTCAGGAATAATAAGTGTTAAAGAACACAACGAATTAATGAAAAAAAGGAAGAAAAAAGACCAAGAGGTAAAACAACCATCAGGTATAGTAAGTTCTGACAATTATAACTTTGTTGCAAAACAAATACTAGATCCAATAAGTTCTTCTAGTTCTACTATTGGAATAGATGATATCAAATCTTTTAATGATATCCAACAATACGCTTACACTAATCAAAAAAGTTACAAAGAGCAAGAAAAAGAATATGAAAAATCAGTAGAAAAAACAAATAAAGATAGAGCTTCACTACTAAACAAAGGTAGCAAATTAGGAATAGATTATGCAAACAAACAAGGCGGATTTGATGTTGGCATAAAATATAATGAGTTTGAAAAACCTACAGAAAAATCTGTTAGTGAAAGAAATGAAAAATTACCTTTGTATGTAAAATTAGCTGAAAAATCAAAGCCTACTAATAAGAATAGAATAGATATTCCTTTATCTCCAGAGAACACTTCTCTTACTGAAGGAAGACCAGTATATGAGAATAAAGAAAAAAGAAAAGAAGCAATAACAAAAGAAACTGAAAGACAACAAAAAGCGTATGATGAGAACATTAAAGATTCTAAAGAATTAAAAGATTTTAAAGACAGAATATTAAAAAAGAACGCAGTATTAGAATATAGCAAAAATGTTGCTAAGAGTAGAGAAGACACATCCAATAGTGGCAAATATACAAGCCCATTTATGTCTGGATTAGATAATGCATTAACGCCGTTCCAAAACAACAAATTTGAAGATGCAAACGGGAATATCATTTCACTTCCTACTTATAACGATATAAGAGCATCAGAGTTTAGAGAAAAATCTGATAGTAAAATATATAAGGCATATTCAGACGTATCACAAAGTGTAGGTAACATGGTACCAGGTATTGCCGCAGGAACCATATCAGGCGGATTAGGTAGTGGTGTATTCTTTACAAATACTTATGCAAATGCAAAAAATCAAGCATTGTTAGAAGGGCATGATGAAAGTAGCGCAGCAACTTACGCTTTAGTAAATGCAGGATTAGAATTAGGAGTTGGAAAACTATTAGGTGGTGCTTCTGCAGTAATGGGTAAATCTCCAGTAGCAAAAAAAATAGGGGAAAAATTTACAAGCAAATTTATGTCTAATCCAGTGTTGGCATCAATAACAGCAGACATGGTATCAGAATTTGGTGAAGAATATGTCCAAGAGTGGCTAGACCCAAAAGTACAAGCTTTCTTACTAGACCACAAATCAATAGGCGAATCATGGGATTCATCTAGTTTTATTGATAAACAAAACCTATATGCTGGTTTCTTAGGGGCTTTATCAGCAGGTGTAATGAATGCGCCTGGAGCTGTTAGTCAACAATTAAATTTAAATAAGCAAATAGATTATTTAAACAAATCAGCAGAACAAGAAAAAGGTTCTAAATTAACTGATGCTGAGAAAAAAGCTATTAAAGAAAGTTTTTATAATGAATATAATAAATCAATGAAGACTAAATCAAATGTTGATTATGAAGAAACATTACAAAATAGTGGAGTGTTGAATGAAACACAAAAATTGCAAAATAATGATAACAATATTTTAGAGTATTCAAATAAGGAAGTAGACAATTTTAAAAATAGTAAAATACAAGTAGTGAAAAATATGTCAGATGTTTCTAATTTTGTTAAAAATATTAAGTCTGTTCCAAACAATGCAAAATTATATTTTGGAAAAATAAGTGAGAATCTATCTAATAAAATAAAATCTGCTGTGGGAATAGATTTAAAAAATTATAATATTTCTCTTAAAGCAGATAATATAAAACATATTTTGAAAAAACACGGCACATCAAAAGAAGTGTTAAGAGGACAAGTCCCTGTAACAAATAGCGACTTTGAATTGATACCAGAAATAGTATCAAAATATGATTCAGTAGAAAAAGGCTATGATACAAATGAAGGGAAACCATCGCTAACTTTTAAAAAACAGATAGGTGATAATTATTATTTAGTAAACTACGTTTCTGATAAAAAACATAACTTAGAGGTACAAACAATGTGGAAACAAAAAAAGAACTCTGCCACTGCGGATAATACTCAAATGAGCCCTATCCCAACGTCCGAAACGAACAGCGGTACAAGTTCTTATATCGATAATAATAACACAAATAACCAACAAAGTCAAATTATACCAACTCAAAATAATAATGCACCTATGCAAGAAAATATCGATAATAACACAATAAACGTACCTAAAACAAATAAAACAATGAATCCTAATGAGATATCACAGCTAACACAAGAAGACGCTGATACTACACCAAATTTACCAACAAAAAATAGAAATAAATCAAATGATGGTGATAGTCAATTCTTTGATAATATTTTATACAAAACAGATATGCTTGATACTAAAAATAAAAAAGCAATATTAAGCGATCAAGAAGTTAAAACATATGATAAAGTAACTAATAAAGAATCACTAGAAAGAGCATATGAAAAATTAAATAAAGATGGAGCGTACGAAGCTAATAGATGGTTTAGAAGCGACTCTAAAGATGCAACAGCCACAGATGTAGCAGAAGGATGGATATTGTTAAAACAATATGCTGATAGAGGAGATACTCAAGGTATGGTAGAAGTTGCTAAGAAAATGCGTGATATTGGTACTAAAGCTGGGCAAACAGTACAAGCATTTAACATAATGGAACGAATGACACCAGAGGGAATGGTAGCATATGCGCAAAGTGAATTATCAGAAGCATACGACAATATGATTAAAAATAAATCTAAAGACTGGATTGATAGACACAGAGGAGATTTTGAATTAAAGCCAAGCGAAGTGCAATTCATTATGGATAATATGCAAGAGATATCTAAAATGGAAGATGGATATGAAAAGAGAGTCAAACTAGCAGAAATTCAAAAGATGATGACTGACAAATTACCTGCAGAAAAAGGTAGAAAGATTAAATCGTGGATGAGAATATCAATGTTGTTTAATCCTAAGACACAAGTAAGAAATGTAGCAGGAAACGCAATAATAATGCCAGTCAATTCGTTTAGCGATTTGTTTGCTTCATATGCAGATAAACTAATAGCAAAAAAATCTGGAGTAAGGACAACAGGAACAACAAATGTAAAAGCAATGTTAGAAGGTATGAAAAGGGGTGCTCGTGAAGCAACTAATGATTATAGAAAAGGTATAAATACTCGTGACATGGAAGGTAATAGATTTGAAATAGGTGAAGGTAAATCTTTCAGCAATGAAAATCTTATGGGCAAAAGTTTAAATGCAGTAGATGGAATGCTTAACTATGTAATGGATGTAGGAGATAGAGTATTTAGTGAAGCTGCGTTTGAAAACTCTTTAAAAAATCAAATGAAGTTAAATAATACTACTGAGATAACTCAAGAGATGATAGATATTGCTAGATCAGAAGCGTTACAAAGAACATGGAATGATAACAATAACTATACAAGATTCGTATTAAATGTAAGAAAAGGATTGAATAAAGTTAAAATACCAGGAGTCAATGGATATGGTTTAGGTGATGTACTAATACCATTTGCTAAAACTCCAGCAAACTTAACAAAAGCAATAGTAGATTATTCTCCAGTAGGGTTAGTAAATGCTTTAGTAGAAGGAAACAATTTAAGAAAAGCTTTAAATAATGGTCAATTTACTTCACAAATGCAGCATAAATTTGTACAAGACTTAGGCAAAGCAACAGCAGGTACTATGTTATACGTTCTAGGTGCAGCACTTGCTAAGAGTGGAGTTATCACTGGAGAAAGTGATGATGATAAAGATACTAAAGATTTCTTGAAAAATGCTTTAGGGGTTAATTCTTATTCAATTAAAATAGGTGATAAATCATTTACATATGATTGGGCACAACCTATAGCAGCACCGTTCTCTATTATGGCTAACGTTGAAAAGAAAAAAGATAATAAACAAGTGGCACTTGGGGAAGCTATTTTAAGTTCACTAGATAGTGCTAGTAGCATATTATTAGAGCAATCATTCTTACAAAGTGTTAATGAAGTATTAACAAATAATAAAGGTATTGCTTCAGGAATAGAAAATGTGGTATTAGATTTACCAGCGAGGTCTATACCAACATTTTTAAAACAAGTTACTGATATGGTAGATGGAACTCAAAGACAAACGTTTGAATATGAACAACCATTGCAAACAGCGGTTAATAAGTTTAAAGCAAAACTACCAGGATTAAGTCAAACTCTTGCACCTAAAGTTGATACTATGGGTAGAGAAGTCCAAAAATTTGGTGGAAAAAATAATATATTCAATGTATTCTTAAATCCAGCAAATGTTAATACAGAAAATATAAGTGATGGTGCTAAAGAGATTTATAGACTATATGAATCAACTGGTGAAAAAGATGTGATGCCAAGAGTTGCACCATATTATATAAATTCTAAGAATGAAAAAGTTGTATTAAATACTAAAGAAATAGCAGAATATCAAAAAATATCTGGAGACATTATAGAGAAGTCTATGAAGAAATTAATAAATACAGATGAATATAAAGAAATGAATGATACAGAAAAAGCTGATGTAGTTAAGAATATAGTTAATTATGCCTACAATATTGCTAAAAAAGACGTTACAGGTTTAGATTTATCTAAGTCTTATGAAAAGGCATATGAATATAGCAAAATAGGAGATGTAAAAGATTATTACTTATTAAAAGGAAGTATAGATAATACTAATAAAGATACGAAAAGAAGAAGCATCACAAATTATCTATTAAATAGCGATTTATCGAATAAACAGTTATCATATTTGTATGGTAATTACTATTCTAGTGAAAAAGAATTGAATAATATTCTAAATGCTGGTATTCCAATGAAAGAATTTATAAAATTTGATTCACAAGACTTTGATGGCGAATTTGATGAATCTAAAGGAAGAACAAAAACTAATTCGAGAAAATATGAAACATTACAATATATTCAAAGTTTAAAACTATCAGCAGTTCAAAAAGCGTTACTAGCAAAATCTAAGTATTCTAGTTATACTGCTTACGATAAACAAATAGCACAATACATTCAAAGTAGAAACTTGTCACTATTAGATAAATACAAACTTGTTAAGTATGCAGGATTTAAATCATATGATAAACAGATAGCCGATTATATAGCAAATTCAAAAATGAGTTCAGATGAAAAACAAAAACTATATAAAGATATGGGATTTACCACACATAATGGAAGGGTGTATGTTAAATGATAAGTAGAAAACAAGATTTAAACGGTGTTAGAACTCCAGAAGATGTAGAAAGAAGATATAAACTAGGAGCTATATCAGGACTAGAAGACGATGTAGATGAATTGAAACAAGACATAATAATTGATGATTTCCTTTCGTCTACATCAACACATCCTGTACAAAACAAAATTATTACAGCTGCTTTAGGAAGCTTAGATAGTAATAAAGTTGATAAAGTATCAGGTAAAGGATTATCAAGTAATGATTTTACAGATGAAGATAAAACATCAATACATACACATAGTAACAAAAGTATTTTGGATACAATAACACAAGCTAAAATAAACCAGTGGGATGCTAATAGTAATTCAGACGTATATTCTACTACAGAGACATTAACAAATATAACTGTAGAGGATGAAAATGGGATAGAACGTAATGTTTATAGAACTTGTATATATGTGTCATCTTTACCAAACGCAGCAGGTAGATATTTATATAATCATAATATTTCTAGTGTTAATTCTATTTGGATAAATACTTCAAAATCATATATAGAATCAGGAGATTCACAACATAACCCTATTACATGGATACATCCAGATACAATTTCCAGCGGATTTACAAACCAATTAGATGGTTCTATAACTATAGATGCTGCAACAAGCACAACATTTAGAATTAACGTAGGTAAAGATAGAAGCAGTTTTTCAGCATTTGTAGTATTAGAATATACAAAGACAAGTTAGGAGGAATAAAATGATAAGAATTGATGAAGATCAAACAACATTACACATCACTAGAGGCGACACACCAAAATCACAGTACAATAGACTGTGTTTTTATTTTCCAATTTATAATTTTGAAACAGAAGAGGAAGAAAATTATGAATTTGGATTAGATGATAATATTTCACTTGTAGTATTCAATAAAAAAGGATACACAAAACAAGAAATATTTAGATTAGATTATACAATCAGAGACTTAGGATATACAGAACCTACTGAAACACCAGAGATTCCGCTTACAGAAGCACTAATGAAAAAGTTTCCACTAGCTAATAAGAAACAAACTTATTGGTATGACATAGTGTTAAATGATACAACAACAGTAATAGGAATGGATGACGAAGGTGCAAAGAAAATAATCGTATATCCAGAAGCTGATGAAAGTTAGGAGGAATGAATATGTTAAGAGGACAATTAGCTTATAAAGGGGAAAGAGGTTATTCTGCATATGAAATAGCCGTACAAAATGGTTACACAGGTACTGAAGAAGAATGGGCAAATGCATTTTTAAGTGCTGATTACTATTACACTAAAACAGAAACAGATACTTTGTTAGCAACAAAAGCATCAAAAACGGAAGTATATTTAAAAGATGATTATGCCGTAGTAACTGGTTCTATAGAATATGAAGAAGGAAAAAGTTCAGAACAAGTAACACTTGATTATCCAACTGGTTATACAAAAGAAAATTGTATTATATTAAGTATTATGGTTCAACATTCAGGTGTTCAATATCCATTATGGAGTACAGGATCAGTAATGACTACTAATAGTACTGTAACAGGAGCAGTCCCTTGTTCTGTTTCATTAGCAGCTAATAGTATAACGGTATATTTCAATAATGTTTATTTAAGAAAATTATCTGAAGATCCAGGAGAAGTTAGATTTAATGATTTACCTGATATAGATTTTAAAATTGTGTTATTAAAATTTGATTTCCCTACTGAAGAAGAGGGTGAGTAATATGATAGAAAACGTATTATTTGAATTTAGAAAAGGCGATACATATTCAAGAGACTTTACTATAACAGATTATGATCTAGATATTAGTAAAGTCTTTTTTACTGTTAAAAACAATTCTAGTGATAAAAGATATGTATTACAAAAATATCTTGTAACAAGTGGTGGAATAACAACAAGTAACGGAATAACTTTAGTAAGCGATGAAGACAATGTAAAAACATATAACATATTAATAAAAGCAACTGATACAGATGATATGAAAGTTGATTATGATTATTTCTTTGATGTAGAAATAGTAAGTCCAGGTGTTGGAACAGATGAAATAAAACAAACACTTATGGTTGGAACATTAAGATTAAAGGAAGTAGCAACTCAAACAGTGAATGAGGTGGTATAATGGCAGTTTTAATAAACGATGAAGCTACAATAAATACCAGCGTTAGTCAACCAGAATCAATAAATACTAGTGTTAGTAGTACTCCAAGATTAAATGCAACTTTACCAGATATTAACTATATTCCAGGTTATAAAGAAGCAGAAGCAGAAAGAAGAGCTAATGAAGTAGTAAGACAAGAAAATGAAGCTAATAGAATAGCTTTATATGAAGACATGGAATACAAACTAGAAACTGGTTATTTTAATGGTGAAGATGGAGAAGATGGATTCAGTCCAATAGCTAATGTAAGTAAGACTGGAGATACAGCAACAATTACAATAACTGATAAAGATGGAACTACTACAGCAAGTATATCTGATGGTACAGATGGTGTTGATGGTCAAGATGGTCAAGATGGCCAAGACGGACAAGATGGATACAGTCCTACAGCAACAGTAACTAAATCTGGAAAAGTAGCAACTATAACTATTACAGATAAAGATGGAACAACAACTGCAGAAATAAGAGATGGAGAAGATGGGCAAGGTTCAGGAGATATGCTTAAATCTACATATGATACTAACGATAATGGAATAGTAGATAATGCAGAGAAAGTAAATAATCATACTGTAGGATGTGATGTACCAGCAGATGCAGTATTTACTGATACTACTTATACAGCAGGAACAGGTATAGATATAACTAATGGTGTTATATCAAATACACAAACAAGCGCTAACTGGGGTAATATAACTGGTACATTAAGTGATCAAACAGACTTAAATAATGCATTAAGTGGTAAAGAAGATACAACAAATAAAGTAACAAGTTTATCAAATGCAAGTACAGATACACAATATCCTAGTGCTAAATGTGTATATGATTCATTGCAAGGATTAGGTGAAAAAGAAATCTTTTATTTATCAGATGCAATGACTTCTTATACTTACGGAACATCTTACGCAATAACTTCAAGTGGAAATAACACAGTTTTAAAACAATTTATGGAAAAATTTGCATTTGAAGGAAATGAAAATAATGAACTTTGGATAAAAATAAGGACTATGGGACAAGAATCTGCGGCAGCAGGAAGTTATGTAGCAGCCATTAAACTAAATTTAATAGATTTTAGAGCAGTAACATCAGATTATTATACAAGGTCTAATTCGGTAACAAGAGTTGTTTTTTCTTCAGAAAATTTATATAGTGTAAATTATTTAAATGAAAATGGAGATAATCTATATATAATGTGTGTTTGCTCCGTAAATTCAACAAATAAAACGTATACTATAAGTTCAATTAGTGTAACACGTTTAAAAAACGAAAGATTAGAAGCAGCAGATTATTTATCAAAAACAAATACTGCTTCATATACTCCAACATCAAATTACCATCCAGCAACTAAAAAATATGTAGACGATAACAAACTATCAGACGTAGCATTATTAGCAGTAAGTGATACAGCACCAGCAGAATGTAGTACAGGTGATATATACTACAACACAACAACTAATTTATTATATACTGCCACTGCAACCGATACATGGGGAACAACAGGAAGTGCTCCATTAAGTGGAATATTATATATTCTATTTGATAGCCAAACTGTCTATGCTTATGATGGAACAGAATTAGTATGTGTTGGTGATGGCTCTGATGATTTAATCGTAGTAGGAACAGATACACCAACAGAAGATACTAAATTGCAAATTGAAAGTAACGATTTATCCCCACGAGGAACATATATAACAAATGTGTATAGTCAAAGCATAGCAACAGGGTATAGTGCAAATTATGTAAATGGACTAGCACAAAATAGAATAATGGAAAAAGGAAGAATATATGCTAGCGACATGACAAGTTTCTCATTTGGCAGTGATAAAACATACAAATATAAAAGCATAACATTTGATAATACATACACAAATGTACCAATAGTAATTAGTAAAATGGGAACATCAAGGTCAAAAGGTTATTATGGGGATATAGCATCTGTAACAACAAATGCTACAAATACAGGATGTGACCTTACACTACAAATTAACTCTAGTGATAGTCAATTATGGGTAGATTATATAGTTATATCAATGGATTAAGGAGGAAAAATAAATGAAAGCAAGAAATCCAGAAACGGGTAATTTAGAAGAAGTATATGTAGAAGCATTAGATAGTATGCCAGTAGGAACACAAGTAGAATATACAGGAAGTACAATACCAGTAGGATGGGAAGAAGTAAACGATTATTCTGCTACTGAAGTTGATACAGGAAAAAGATGGATAGACGGGAAAAAAATATATAGAAGAACATTTACATATTATCCAACGACTTCTGGAGAAGTAAATTTTACATTTGATTTTACTAATTTGGATACAATTATGATTGATAAGTCACATACATTTTTAATAAGTTCTGCTGGAACAATATGGCAAGGATTTACTTATAATACTTCTTCTGGCGGAAATTATTGTTTTGATTGTAGAGGTGTAAATAAAAGTCAAACTAGAATACAATTTTTTGTTGGTTCTAACATATATAGCGACTCTACTATATACGCTACAGTAGAATATACTAAATCTAGTTAAGGAGGGATATTATGATAAAGAAAACAAGCGAAACAACACCAGTAGCAGCATCAGTAGTAAATCAACGAAATAACAGTACTACAGACGCTTATAGTTGTGATTATTCAAACAAAGCATTTGGTGGAACTATATTGTGGACAAATTCAAGTCCTACATCTAGTATGTCTGCAGGAACAACAATAACATTAAGTAGTGATGATTATGATATGTTAGAAATATTTTATAAAGTAGCAGCAGATGTAGATGGCGTGTTAAGTTATAAAATATTTAAAGGTAATAATACTAGACTTACATTTGGTTCAATTGGTGTTAATGCCTATGGTTATAATTCTATGAGAGAATTAACTTATACTAGTGACACTTCATATACAGCAGGAACTGCATATTTTCAAAGAACAAATACAAGTAATGCTTCAACAGATAATGGAAGGCTTATTCCTATATATGTAATAGGCTATAAAACAGGATTGTTATAATAGTGTACAGTTATGAAATACAACAATATTTAGAAGAAAGAAACTATTGTCTTGAGCCTCACGAAATATTAGAAATAATAAATGTAAGCATAAACACACAAATATTTTATATATCATACAATTCAGAGTATAACTATTATGAAATAAGAACTAGAGATGGTTACATATTCAAATTTGGAGTAAAAGAAAAAGAAAGGACAAGATAAAATGATAGTAACAGCAATAATAAGTGGATTATCCGTTGCAGTTCCAAGTGTGATAGCAACAGTATTAAGCAACAAAAAGACAAATGCTTTAATGGCTTATAGAATAGATCAATTAGAGGATAAAGTTAATAAACATAATAATCTAATAGATAGAATGTATAAAGTCGAAAGTGAAATAGCAGTATTAAAAGATGAAATGAAAAATAAATAAGACAGCAAGAATTATCTTGCTGTTTTTTTTATACTTTGCTATAATTTACGAAATGGAGTGATTAGAATGAGTAAAGAACTTGAGCATTTAGAAAAAAAGATAAAAGATAACGAAAAAAAAATAAATGAAAATAAAGGAAAAATAGATAGAAATACAGGTGCTTTAGAATTATTACATACAATAAATGGTGGTAGTAAATTGTTTTTTAAAATGTGGCTTATTACATTTGCTGCATATGTACTTACTGTTATAGGATTTATTGTATATATAATAACAAGATAAGTAGGTAACTATGTTAAAATTAGAATTTACTAGACAAGAGGCAGATGAACTTAAAAGTAGATTAATACTAACTGAAATGCAAGAAAGATTATTTGAATATCGTTTAATGGAATATAGTATAACTAAAATGGCAATGCTAGAAAATGTAAGTGAAAGAACGATTAGTAGAGAACTAGAAAAGATAAAAAAGAAGATTCTGAAAGTACTATGACGAAAATGTGGCTATAATGTGGCGAAAATTAGACGTGAACTCGGCGAGACCGAGTTCTTTTTTTATGCGATAATTTAAGCACAACAAGAAATGTTGTATTGAAAGGAGATGTATTTCGTTAATTTGTTTAAAACACATTTTAGGGAATTGTACATCTCTTTTTATCGTTTAAGGAGGAAACAATATGTATAACAATTCTTATGTAAGGAACTATGGAAATCAACAAAATATGTATGAACAAATTGATAGTCAAATCAATCAACTGCAACAAATGAAAGAACAAATAAAAAATAATCAACAACCAGCAATTAATCAGACGTTTCAATTAGCACCAACAAATAATCATACAATAAGATATGCAAATACAATTAATGATGTTATTAAAGAATCGGTTTATTATGATACACCATTTTTTAGTAAAGATATGTCTGTATTATGGTTAAAAAATATTAAAGGAGAAATTAAAACATATGAACTAAATGAAATTATGCCTAAAGATGAAAAAGACATACAAATAGAATATTTACAATCACAAATAGAAGAATTGAAAGGAATGATAAATAATGATGCAGATGTTACAAATGTTGTTACAGAACAAGATGCAGCAGATACCACAGGGGATGATGAAACAACTGGAAAATCAATTAAAAAGAACAAATCCACAAGCATTCAAAAAATACCAAGAAGCAAGAAAGAATAACAATCCAAATGATTTACTAAACGAAACAGTAAATGGGTTCAATCCACAACAACGTCAACAATGGGATAATATGATGAGTATGTTTAATCAAAAATAAGGCTAGTAGCCTTATTGAGGGGTATTTATGCTAGTTGTAGGTACTTCTCAATAAGTTTACTAGCAACTTAAATATACAGAAAGGAGAATGATTATGAACGGAGGTATACAACCAACTGTAGAATTAGCTACTAACAATGGGGCATATCCTTATCCAGTTTATCCTATGATGAATGGTAATAGCGGATTTGGGTGTGGAGATGGTTCATGGATTTGGATTGTTTTACTATTTGCATTATTTGGATGGGGAAACAACGGAAATGGAAACGGATTCTTTGGTGGAAATAGTTTCGATGATGGCTATGCTTGGCTAAGCAATGGTCAAAAAGAAATTATGACTAACACTAATAATGGATTCGATACATTACATCTAAGTAATCAATTAGAGGGAACTAGAGATGGTATTTATTCATTATCTAATCAATTATGTAATGTAGGAAACGATATTACAAGTGCAATCAATACTACTGCATATAATGCAGAAATAGCTGCTGCTAATAGACAAATGGCTAACATGAACACTGCATTTGATTTAAGTCGCCAATTTGCTGATTGTTGCTGTGAAAATCGCCTAGCTACTCAAGACTTAAAGTCAACAGTAATTAGTGAAAATTGCAGTGATCGTGAAGTATTAAGAGAAATTGGTCAATCTATCCTTGTAAATCAAACTGCTAATACTCAAAAAATAATTGATGAAATCTTTAGAGATAGATTAGACGAAAAAGATGATAAAATAGCAGAATTAAACAGACAATTACAAATGGCTGATTTAAGAGCAAGTCAAATTGCACAAACTCAAGCAATTACTTCAAACATCTATAATGAATTGAAAAACTGTCCAGTAGGAACAGTTCCAGTATATGGAAGTCAACCAATATTTAGTTGCAATAATGGATGTGGATGTAACAATGGTTTCTACGGAAACGCAACAAGTTTTTAATAGCATAAAGTCGATTACGACAGCCTCGATTACGAGAACTTGCTAACACGTGTTCCAAAATGGAACGTATGAGAATAGGGCAAGTCCCTATTCTTTTTTATTACAGAAAGGAGAGATAATATGATACAAGCTTATTTAAGCGAACCTCAAGCACTAACTTCAAATATTGATAATATTAACTTTGATTTTGTAGATGTAAGGAGTAGAAGCGCCGATTGTTGTGGATGGTTACAATATATACCAGGAGGAAGTGATTTCACTATATTAGGTGGTGGAACATTTAAAATAACTTTTAACGGTAATGTGACTTCACCAGTAGGACAGGGTGCACTAGCAATAAAAACGGCTACAGGAACTGATTTAGAGGGTACTGAGATGGATTTTAACACTACTACTGAGGGAGTATATACTAATGTTTCATGTACTAAATTAATAAGAATATGTCCTAGAATTAACACTACAATTGCAGTAGGAAGTATACCAGCAATAGGAGGAATAACTCCTGCAGTTGCTACTGAAATACCTACAGTTAAAGATGCAAATATTATTATTGAAAAAATTGCTTAATGAATAACAACGATTTTATTAATAAACTTGGTTTAGTATTACAAACATTAAGTTTAGAAATATTATTTAAAGATTACAACAATACGGACTTAATGCAAGAACTTCAAAGACAAGATAATGAATATTTTGAAAAGATTATTAAAAACCAAGAAGAAATATTAAAAATCCTTAAAGAAAGGAGAGAAGAAAATGGAAGAAAAAGTAATTGAGTGTACAGAAAAGAAAATAAAAGAAATATTAGATAGTGATATTCAACCTAACAATGTGGAATATTTATATAAGCTATCTAAAATAAAACACATGGCAAAGGAGGATAAAAATATGAATTATGGAAATTATAGTGGAAGAGGTCCAAGTAGAGGAGCATACGGAGAAGGATATGGTGCTTATGGAAACTATGGTGAATATGGACGTTACGGAAGACGTGGACGTGATATGAGGTATCGTGGAGAAGACGAAATGGATAGAATGGCTGGAGAATATGGAAGATACATGGAAAGCCGTTCATATGGTGCTGGTGAAGAAGCAGATAAATCATTCCATTATATGGTAAAAGCGTTAGAGGATTTTATCAAAGTATTGCACGAAGAAGCAGATACACCACAACAAAAACAAATGCTAAATGAAACATTGCAAAGAAGTATGAGATAATGTATAAGTATTACAATGCAAATGCACTAAATAAATATGAAGATGATTGTGTTATAAGAGCTATCTCATGTGCTACAAATAAATCATGGGATTATGTATACGATTATTTAAGTGATATAGCACAATATGAAGGAACATTGTTAGATAAAAGGGACTTTGTCAGAAACTATTTAGATAGAACCTATCAAAGGTTAGATGGAATATATGGAAGTGTTGGATATGTTTCTGGAATGTTTCCCAATAATACTATTTTAATTACAATGAAAGGCCATATAGTATGCAGTAAAAATGGAGTAGTATATGACACCTTTGATTGTAGAGATAGAAAAGTAGAAAGTGTTTGGCTTGTTAATTAAGAGCAGAAGTGCTCTTTTTTATTATAAAATTGATACGCCTATGATACATACTTTAGGTGGTATATATAATAAAAGGAGTGATATTATGAAATTAAACAACAAAGTATACAACATATTTAAATGGACATTAATTATATTTGTGCCTGCACTTATTACTTTAATAGGAACATTAGGACAAATATATAATTTTGACACAGAAATAATTATATTGACAATATCAGCTATTGCAACATTCTTAGGAACAATAACTGGTATATCTAACTACAATTATAAAAAAGGAGAATAATATGAGTAAAAGAAATAGCTTTATAGACGTGGCTTTAAGCCAAGTAGGATATAAAGAAGGAAAAAATAATGATAATAAGTACGGTGCGTATTTTGGAAAAAACAATGTAGCATGGTGCGCTTTGTTTGTGGATTGGTGTGCAGATCAAGTAGGAATATTAAAAAAATCAATACCATATTCTGCTGGATGTGGAACATATGTTAATTGGTATAAAGAAAGAGGACTTTGGTTAGATGGCTCATTAAAGCCTAAAAAAGGTGATTTAATACTATTTAAACCAACTTCAAAAGGCGCTACTGCATCACATATAGGTATAGTATACAACGTTGATAATAACTATGTGTATACTGTAGAAGGAAATGCAGGAAAAAACACTGATGGTGTATATAAATTTAAATACAAAATAGGATATAAAACTATACTAGGTTATGGTATGGTAGATTATAAAGATGAAGAAATTAAACCAGATGTAATATATCAAACTTACGATTGCAAAAAGAAAAAATGGCTACCAAATGTAACAAATGATAGTGACTATGCTGGTAATATAGGACATAGTGTAGGTGGCATATTTATTAACTTAACAAAAGGTAACATTAAATATAGAGTGCATCAAATAGAAGGAAATAGATGGTTGCCAAGTGTTACTAATAGAGACAACTATGCTGGTAATAAAAAACCAATAGATGGTATTCAAATCACATCAGACAAATATAAAATAGTATATAGGGTACATATTAAAAATGGCAATTGGCTTGATTGGGTAGATAAATGGGATAATACAAAATCAGGTTATGCTGGAATATATGGTAAAGAGATTGACGCAGTACAAATAAAAGTAGATTAATTTCTACTTTTTTATGTTATACTGTTACGGGGAGGTAGTGTTTCACTATCTCTTTTTATAAATAGTTTCTATAGAATATTTTAATAAATTCATCATGAGATCCATAGTTTTCTTCGAAGTATCTTTGTGCTTTTCTTTGCCAATTATTAATATATTCATAGTCTTCGTTTATTCTTCTATGACAATCTAAACATAATCTTAAGCAGAATCCATACCTCATAGAGTTCTTACGGTTTCTTCCTTTAAATATTTCATCCCATGTTAATTGATAATCACTACCACAAAGGTAACATGATTTTCCATCATGGAATACACTAAATCTATTCTTTTCTAATTTTGCTAATTTACTTGTTTTATTTTTCATTTTCAAACACACTCCAAACACACTTTTATAGTTTTTTTATGTATTTCATAGTGTTTCCCCACTTGATAAAGTCCGTATTTATGGGGAATTGTATTATATAGTTGACTTAATATTCAACCTACAAGAGGCGCCATATAGTCATTTAGCCCTTTATTTAAGGGCTTTTTATTTTACCAAACACACTTTGAAACACACTTTTTTATAAATTATCTAATAAATTTGATATATTTTCAAGCTCAGATTTATACATATGAGTATATGTATTTAATGTTATTGTTATATTACTATGACCTAAGTATTTTGATACTAACATAATAGATGCACCATTATTAATTAATAAACTTGCACAACTATGTCTAAAGTCATGTATTCTTATTTGCCTTAAATTTGCTTTTTTACAATATAAATCTTTTTTATTTTTAATAGTAGTTTCTGTAAAAGGAACTGCAAAACCAAAAATAAACCAATCGTTATTATAATTATTGTAGGAATATGCACGTTTTTGTATTATTTTAAGTTCTTCTAGCAATTTTTTTGGTAAGGGTAGTACTCTTATACTATTTTTTGTTTTAGGGGCTGAAATCGTCCATTTTTGTCCTCTTATTTTAGTTGTAAGAGTTTTCTTTATAGAAATAGTATTTTTTTTGAAATCAATATCTTTAAAAGTAAGAGCTTGACATTCACCTTTTCTAATTCCTAAATAATATAACATTTCAAAAAATACATGCCAATCAAATTCATCAATTACTGAATCAAACTTTTTATATTCTTCTAATGTAAAGAAATCCATTTCTTTTTTTATTTCATTTACTAATTTAAATTTTTCAATAAACTTACTCATTCTATCAGATGTATTATAATACTTGTTAGAATAACTTATTAATGATTTTAATAAAGTTATAGATTTATTCTTATAATTTATTGATAGATCAAAGCCACTAATATATTTTTTTAGGTTGTCATATTTTTTTAAGTCAAAATCATTTACTTTAGTATTCTCTAAAGGTTTTAATAATTTATAATTTTGTTTAATTTTAATAATAGATTGTGGTTTTACTTCATTAAGTTTACTATTTATATATTCGTTAAATATTTGATTAAATGTTACAGAAGAAGTTATTGTATCTTTATTACTAATTTTAGTTCTATATTTTGCCTCTTCTTCTGTAGCATCTCTTTTATTTTTAAATTTTGGAGATGTATAGTCATGAGTTTCTCCAAATATATCTTTATATTTTATTCTAAAAAAATACTTCCTTCCATCTTTGGTAGGATTTTTGCTTTCATATACAGCCATAATATCACTCCCCTGTGAGTTCTATTTAAATATATCTTTTTTTATAATTGAATTATTAACCAATTCGATAAATGAATCATATTTTTCTTTGTCTGTAAATTCTTTGCCGTCTGGCTTTTTTAATGTTTTGTAAAGATCTATAATCTTTGGAAATTTTTCTTTAAATTCGTCCATTTCATTTGTGTAAGAAATAACTGAGTACATATAGACGTCATAAGCGATTGAAATGATTAATAAAAATATCCATGAATCTATATTTTTCATATTATATAGAATATAAACTGGAGTAGCCATTACTAATATTGCAATAACCATACCAATCTTTTTAATAATTCTAAGTATCATATGTTTTTGCTCCTTTCATAATTCCATAATTTAATTTGTAATTCCCTATATTGTTGTTCTAAATATTCCATAAATACATATATTTGTTCTTTTTCTTCATCAGTAGCTTTAGGAATAAGTGCTTTCATTTTATCAAGAGATTTATTTATCTTTTCTATTTCTTTAATAGTCTCTTCAAAAGTTTTACTCATCTTTTTTCTCCTTATCTATTTCATTTTTTCTTTGTACTGCTATTGTATTAATGATATTCCAATCGTTTTCTGTTAAATAATCTTTAAATTCATTAAATATCAATTCTTGCTGTGTTAAAGGAACATCATCAATAGTTAAATCTTTAGTTATACAATCATCATAGATTTTTAAATATTTTGCAATTTTATACACCATGTCGAGATTAGGATTTCTTACACCATTTTCATAACTACTTAATGTTGAGCGAGAAATTCCTAAATTATCAGCCATTACTTGCTGATCAATGTGTCTTTTATTCCTAAAATATTTGAGATTTTTAGGAAAGTAATTATTCACCATTCATCACCTCTTTTATACTTAAATAATACCACTAAATTCCACTTTTCTCAACATATTTTACACTTTTTGTGTAAAAAACACTTGACACGTCACGGAGAGTGTCATATAATGGTCTTAGATAGGAGGTAGAAGAATGACTGAAGAGCAAAAAAGAATAATAAGTGATGAACTGAAATTGCAAAGATTTAAAAACAAAATTAATCAAGAAGATATGGCTAAAAAACTTGGAATGTCAACTAAAACTTACATGACTTTAGAAAATAATCCTGAAAGAATTAATTTAGCACAAGGTTTTATTATAAGTGATGTTTTAAACTGGAACTTATATGATTTTATTTGGCATAAAACGTTACTTAACGTGACATCAGAAAAAGGAGAATAGATGAAAACAAAAGAAGAAATATTAAATCAACCATATATAACAGCAAAAGATTTAAAAATATTAATACCAAACTTAGGAATTAATAAATGTGTTGAATATATCAAAATGATACAAGAGGAAATGAAAGAAAAAAATTATTTTGTTCCTCAAACAAAACAATACTTAGCACTTACTAAATTAGTAAGAAAAAAATTTGGAATATAGAAAGGGTGAGAATATGAAAAGATACAAATTAAAAGATTCAGTTAAAAGTGTGCTTATTATTACAACATTATTTCTAGTAGTAATAGTAGGATCTATAACACTAGGAAACAGACTTAATGATTTAGAACAAAAAAAGACTGAAATGCATACACAAATCAGTCAAAACTAAATTCGATTTTAATAAATAAAATCTGTAAACATTATAGCAGATTTTAACTAAAAAAGCAAATCGTAGAAAGGAAACCACAATGAAAGATAGTTTTATATTTTACAGAAGTTTCTATAAAGCATTGCAGAAGATCACAGATAAAGAATTAAAAGCAGATATATATGACGCTATCTGTGAGCTAGGTTTAAATGAAAATGTTACTGAATTAGATGATGGAATTGGTCAAATGATTATGGAATTAATAACACCTCAATTAGTAGCAAATAACAAAAAATATAAGGATGGCAAAAAAGGTGGAAGGCCAAAGAAAAAAACCACTGGTTAATAAAAACAAAAACCACTGGTTATTAAAATAAAAAACCTAATGTAAATGAAAATGAAAATGTAGAATGAAAATGTAAATGTAAATTGGGAATTGGGAATGTATATATGAATATAGATAACTTAATAAATTATGTCGAAAAAAACTTTCGAAAAACTTTTTACAGAAATGATTATGAAATTTTAGAATATATTTCAAAACAAAATTTTAGTGAAAGCGAAATAAAAAATGCAGTAGAAATTTGTAAACAAAATAATACAGATTCAATTAGATACTTACAAAGAGTCTTACAAAATCAAAAAAAAGAAACAAAAACAGAGTGGTTAGACATAGAAGTACCTAAAAAACTAATAGATGCAGAAGATAGACAATTAGCTAGAGAATTTTATTATCAATTTTGTGATAGCAAAGAAGAAGCAGAAAAAAGAATAAAAGAATTAAATTTGGAGGATTAAATGTTAGAAAAAATAAAAAATATATTTAAAACAAAAAATAAACAAAACTTAGAAAACTTATATGAACTAGTACATGAAGTAATGGTTAATAGAAATAACTTAATAGTAGATTTAGATACAAAAATACAAAAACTAGAATATGAACTAAGCGTAGTTAAAGAAGAAAATAAAAGACTTAGATCAATTCTTAGAAAGAGGAAGAAAAATGAAAAATAGAGAATTAATAGATATTTTGGATGACTTAATAGAAACAATAGAAAAAGCAAAATCAAACATAGACACAAAAACAATGAAATTAATAGATGATCTTAACGAAGAAGCTCAATATGAGTTCGAGGCAACATATCGCAAATGTGATGCTTGTGGAGAATGGGTAAATGAAGATTTGTTAGAAGAAAGATATGACGAAAATATATGTCAAGATTGCTTAGAGAATGGATATGGTGAGTAGTATGAAATTTGAAGATATTAAAAAAGTTAATGAAACAATAATGACAACAAACATCAAAGGCAAAGAATATGCAGAAGTAAATCAAAGAATAAAAGCATTTAGAATGCTATATCCAGAAGGATTCATTACTACTGAAATATTAAGCAATGAAGATGGGGTAGTTGTTATGAAAGCAGTAGCAGGTTATTACAACGAAGATGGTACACAACATATACTAGCAACTGGTACAGCATACGAAAAAGAAAATAGTACATTCATAAATAAGACTTCGTATATTGAAAATGCCGAGACTAGTTGTATAGGCCGTTGTATGGCTATGTGTGGAATAGGAATAGACACAAGTGTAGCAAGTGCAGAAGAAGTAACAAACGCTATAAACAATCAAGAAACAGACTTAAATGAAAGAATAGAACTTGAAACAGAGTTACAAGAGTTATTAGTAAAAACAGAAACAGATTTAGATAAAGTACTAAATAATTACAAAAAAGAAAGTACTAATGATTTAACAATAAATGAATTAAAAAATGCAATAATGATACTCAAAAAGAAACTTAAATAAGGTGTAATATGCAGTCGTTTACAGGAAATAAAACAGATATACAACAATTTCTATATAACCTAGAAAAAGACGTTATATATGACGTAAAAATAGACAAACACAAAAATAAAAGAAGTCTAGATGCGAATGCTTATTCTTGGGTACTACAAAATGAGATAGCGAACGCGCTAAGACTATCTAAAGAAGAAGTGCATGAAAGAATGTTAAAAGAATATGGTCAAAGGGATTATGTAAGTATGTTAGCAAATATAAGGCCAAGTGATTATTTCAAATACTATGAAGAAGTAGGAACATTCAAACAAAATAATAATACTTTTAAGAGTTATTTAATATTCAAAGGCACGAGCCAATATAATACAAAAGAAATGTCAATATTCATAGATGGATTAGTGCAAGAAGCTAGAAACTTAGGAATAAAAACTTTAGAAGATTACGAAATAGAAGCGTTAATAAAGCAAATGAATGGGGATAGTAGATAATGTTATCTTTAGAAGAACTAGAAAAGAAAAGACGTTTTATTGCAGATAATTCAATTAAATGTGAATGTGGACATAGTATGTTTTTTGTAAAAGATTATCATATCTGTAGCTGGTGTGGGAGAAAAGTTTATAAAGACGATAAAACTAAATTTAAATACGAATTAATTAAAAAAATAAAAGAAAAAAATAAGGAGGAAATCAATGATTAAAGTAACTTGTGATAAATGTGGTAAAGAAATACCAGAAGAAAATCAATGCGGTTATTATGACGAATGCTTTGATTTATGTGAAGATTGTGAAAAAGATTTTATAAATACACAAAATAAAATTTTAGAATTTGCACAACAAGAAAGAGTGAAAGTGGAAGAAAAAATAAGAAAAAATACTTTAAAAGAAATCAAAAAGTTTAAGGGAGGAGTTATATCAGATGAACAATTATGAAAAAAGAAATCCAGGCCAACATATAACTCTAGAAACTAGATTAGAATCAGAACAAGAAGTAGATAAGAAAAAAAGATATAGACAAATAATAGAAATACTTACAGAAAATAAAGAACCAATGACAGCAAAAGAAATAGCAGTAGCAATGTTTAAAAAGAATTGGATACCAAGCAGTGAACGCAACTTTACTGCGCCAAGATTAACAGAATTATGTGAGGAAGGAGTAGTAGACACTTTAGGAAAGAAAAAGTGTGAATACACAAATAAAAGTGTAACTATATATGGTTTAAGATGAAATTAAGAGATTTGATATTAAGAATCTCAGGAGTGGCTTTGGGTACGATTATATTAACAATTACATTTTTAGCAGTAGCTTATAAATTGCCAAAAAAATATACATATGTAAAAGATGATAAATTTGGAAGAAGCAAAAACTGCTACATAGATGAAAAAGATTATAGGGTATGTGAAACAAAAAAAGGATTAATAAGGGTAGAAATGTTTTATGAGGAGGAAGAATAATGAATAATTTTGCAGGAATCGGACGTATCGTTAGTAATTTAGAATTAAGAAATACAAATAATGGAAACTCTGTATGTCAATTTACTATAGCAATAAATGAAGGATATGGAGATAAAGAAAGAACAGACTTTATAGACTGTGTAGCATGGAATAAAAGAGCAGAAATGATATGTAAATATTGTGATAAAGGGGTAAAAGTAGCAATAGAAGGAAAACTACAAACAGATACTTATGAAAAAGAAGGAAAGAAAATTAAAACAACAAAAGTGTTAGTAAATGAAATAACTTTTATTGAAAAAATAAAGAGTGCAAATAATGAGCCAAAAGAAGAAATAAAAAAAGAATCAGATCCATTTAAAGAATTTGGTGAAGAAATAGAAGATTTAGATGATATTCTCCCATTTTAGGAGGTTAATATGAAGATAATAGATTTATTAAATAAAATAGCAAATGGAGAAGATAAACCTAAAAAAATAAAATATGATAACAGAATATGGACTTATGATATTTGCAATAAAGATTATAATGAAATGGAATGTGGATTTTATGGATTATTTACTAATTATTTTGATGAAGCAATAAATGAATGTTTAAATGATGAAGTAGAAATCCTAGAAGAAGAAAAGAAAATACCTGAAAAATTAAATAAGCAACATTTTCATAATAGACAAAGGCAATTAGCAAATAAAATCAATGAAATAATAGATTATCTTAAAAACAAAGGAGAATAAGTATGAATAAAGATTTAAAAAATATAAATATATTTACAATAGATGGCTTTAAATTAGATAAAAGTAGATTTGCAGATGTTGAAATAGTACAGTACATACCAGCAGAAAAACACCCAGAAAATAAGAATGTTGCAATAGTTGATTACAAAATAAGAAAAATGATTGTAGCAGATACAAAAGAAGAAGTAAGTAAATTAATCAATGATTATTTAGAAAGAAAAGGTAATAATATGAAAAAAAGAGAAATTATATATATGTTACTAGGATTTTTAGTAGGAGTATCAGCAATGATTATTATATTTAATATTCCTTGCGTGAAATATGATACTAACAGAGACGGAAAAATAACATTAAATGATGCAGTAAAAGTAATTAATTACTACAGAGACAAAAGAATAAAAGAAAGTGATAATAATGAATAAAATATTAGAAGGTTTACAAAACATAATTGATGGAAAAGGATACGCTGAAGATTATATATCTGTTAATGAAGCAAAAAAAATATTAGAACATATAACAAATTTAAAAAAAGAAAATAAAGAATTATATATAGATAAAATGCATAACTATAATTATGCACATACTTATGGATTAAGAAACGAAAAAGCAAAAGAAGAACTACTAAAAATCACACCACTATGTATAATGCCAAACAAAATGCTTGCACATGGTGATAAATATGCAGAAGCAGTAGCAAACGCAATAAATATATTAGAAGGAAAAGAAAATTATGAGGGTGAAAAGAATGACTGAAAAAGAAGAATTACTAAAACTAAAAGCACAATTAGAATATATAAAAAAATATATAGAAGAAAATTGTATGTATGATGATCATTTACAAGGATACTTATTTGGATTAACAGCAGGACATATAAGAACATTAATGTACAATGTTAAAACGATAGGAGAAAAATATGATTCAGGAGAAACATTTAACGATAAGAGAAGCAAAAAATGAAATAAAGAAGTTAGAACACGAATTAGATGTATATTTAACACAAAAGAATATAAACTTCTTAAGAACACAACCTAAGGCAATGCAAATTAAAGATATAATAGTAGATAGTTCTCATACTAACATAGATATATTTTTAAATTATGTAAGTAAAGATGAAGAATATGATAATAAAATATATGGTTTATTAGCTTCTATATATTCATATAAGAGTTATATAGCAAAAGAGATACAAAGATTTAGTCAAGAAGACGAAATAGGGTATATAAGATACCTAAAAGAAGAAGAAAAAAAGAGTTGGAGACAAATAGATCGTATGTTACATTATGCAGAAGGGTATTCAAGAACAAAATACAACAGATATAAGCAAAAAAGATGCGGTCAATAGCAATTGATACACCTATGATACACATTTTAAGTGGTATAATTGTAATATGGAATACTATCAAGTATTCCAAGGGTAATATCACAACCAAAAACCCCGTTTTATTCGTACTGCCTTAATGGTAGTACACTGATGATATATAAAATATTGCAGGGTGGCAACCAGTTGGCGTGTCAAGAGTTAGAAAGAGGACACTACTTCTAACTTATAGCCTTTATATCATTAGTGTAGTACTATTAATTTAGTACTAATCCGATTTTATTTTTCATATTCATGAAAAGTGCTACTAATAATAGGTCAGTTTATTGGTAGCATTGAGTAGATATAGTAACGACTTCTTCTTGTTCTTAAAGAAATGATGTATAACCGTCGCCATATCTATTCAATGGTGCTAATAATAAGCACTACATATGACCTTTGACTCTTTTAAGAGTTGAAAAGGCAAGAACGTTAAAAGCGTTCTTTTTTTATTTATGGTTACAAAGGAAGAACATATCCAAATACTTCCCAAGTATCACCTTCATATACTTTCTAGTAAATTAACCATGTTGCTATTATCCTTATTGTCCTTTGTAGCCTGTAAATAAGAAAGAGTGATGTATATGTATGAAATAGATGGACTTATAAACAATGAATATAAATATATATATCATCATGAGGATATAAAAGTAATAGACAAGATAGTATTTAAAATGACTTTACATGGTATACCAGTAAGGGTATTAGAAGATGATAAGTTATTAGTATTCTTAAATGGAACAGCATATCAATATAAATATTGGAAAGATAGATATGTTAGAAAAGAAAAATTAGAAAGGGTACTTAAAAGATGGGGAAATATGAATATGGAAGAATAAGCAAATCTAAAAGTTGGTATGTAAGATTAAAAGAATGGAAAGAAATAAGAGATAACAAAGGAGACTTACAACCATATTGTAGAGTATTAAAGATATTTAGAACACCAGCAGAGTGTATTAAATATATAGATTGGTTAAAAGAACATGAGAAATAGGAAGGTGATAGCATGAAACCAGGCACAGATAATGTAATACCAGCATCTATGAGAACACATGAAGAAAATGTGGCTAATGGTAGAAAAGGTGGAATCAAATCTGGTGAAGCTAAAAGAGAAAAGAAACTATTTAAAGAAGCTATAGAGAAAAAGCTTGGTGATAGTTTGGAAAATATAGTAAGTGCATTAATAGCTAAAGCATCAGATGGAGATGTATCTGCTAGTACATTTCTAAGAGATACTATAGGAGAAAAACCAACAGATAAAGTAGAAGCAGATGTAAATACAGACATTACTATCAATGTAGGATTAAGTGATGATTAATGGAAGCAAATATAACAATATCTAAAAAGGTATTTAATAAAGCATTCCTACCATATTTAGATAATGATAGTAGATATTTAGTATTATATGGTGGAGCCGGATCGGGAAAGAGTTATTTTGTAGCCGAGAGATGGATATATAAACTACTAAAGAATAGTAAATTTAATTTATTAGTAGTAAGAAACACAGGAAAATCAAACAGAGATAGTACATTTGCATTAATAAAACAAATAGTAACTAAATGGAACTTAAAGAAGTATTTTAAAATAAACGAAAGTGATTTAAGAATAAAATGTTTATTAAATGAGAATGAAATAATATTCGCAGGACTAGATGATGTAGAAAAGTTAAAATCTATAACATTTAGTAAAGGCGAACTAACAGATATATGGATAGAAGAAGCATCAGAGATATTAGAATCAGACTTTAATCAGTTAGATGTACGTTTAAGAGGTGCAGGAACAAAGAAACAAATAGTAATAAGTTTCAACCCTATAGATGTTAATCATTGGTTAAAAAGAAGGTTCTTTGATAGTAAAGATGATAATACAACAGTTTTTCATAGTACATACAAAGATAATGATTTCTTAGATGAAGATTATAAGAGACTACTAGAAAGTTATAAAGAAACAGATGAGTATTATTATAACGTATATTGTTTAGGGCAATGGGGAGTACTAGGAAAGACAGTATTCGATGCTAAGAAACTAAATGAAAGATTACAAGTAATACCTAAACCATTAAAGACAGGTTATTTTGATTATAAATATGATGGAGTTAAGATAACAGATATTAAATGGGTAAATGATAGAAATGGTTATATAAATATATATCAAGTACCAAATAGTCCAGTAGTAACAAAGTATTGTATAGGTGGAGATACAGCAGGAGATGGATCAGATTACTATATAGGACAAGTACTAGATGCTAAGAGTGGGGAACAAGTAGCAGTATTAAGACATCAATTCGATGCAGATCAATACACTAGACAAATGTATTGCTTAGGTAAGTATTATAAGAATGCCTTAATAAGTATTGAATCCAACTTTGATAGTTATCCTATAAGAGAACTACAAAGACTAGGATATAATCAAATGTATGTAAGAGAAAAGATAGATGATTATACAGGCAAGTTAGAAAAGAAGTTCGGATTTAGAACAACAAGTATAACAAGGCCAACAATAATAAGTCAGTTAATAGAGATAGTAAGAGAAAACACAGAACTATTAAATGATGAAGCTACGATATTAGAACTACTAGCTATAATAAGAAACGAAAAAGGAAGAATAGAAGCACCAGTCGGAGGACATGACGATCTAATGATGGCACTAGCAATAGCATACGAAAGTAGAAGTCAAGTTAGTTTAAAAGAAGAACCAATAGCACCAGAGCAAGAGTTCTTTAAATCATTTGATCCAGATATGTCAATACATAAAGACTATGGTGAAAAGATAGTGGTGGTTTAATGTTAGCAGATGTATTAAAACAAAAAGAAGAAGAAAGAAGAAAAAACATAGGCTATGAAATGATAATGAAGAAGATGCCTATGAGTGTAGATACATTAATATACTATGAAAGTTTATGCCCAGTAGGTGGTATAGAAACATGGTTATATAACCTAAATAAGATGTATCCTGATAATTTAGGATTTATGTATCGTAGAAGCGATTGTAATATAGAGCAATTAAAGAGATTAAATATACCATACGCTATGGATTGTGGCCAATCAGTAGAGTGTGAGACTATAATATTTCCAACAGTGTATGCAATGAGAGATGCACTTAAAAGAGGTAATCTAAAGTGTAAAAGAAAGATACTGATAATACATTGTGATATGGATTATTTCGATGAGTATGACGGACATATAGAAATACCAGATGATGTAGAAGTATATGGATGTTCTAAGACAGCAGCAGATCATGCAGCAAAGAGATTTGATAGAGAAGTAAAAGTATTATGGAATCCAGTAATAGTAGAAGATGAAACTATTACGTTTTTATATGCTGGAAGATTGTCAAAAGAGAAGGGAAGACATAGATTAGAGTATTTTATAGAGAAAGCAGAAGAATATGCAAGACTAAACAATAGGAAGATGAAAGTAAAGATATTTACTGATCTACCATTTGATTTAGATAAGTATGAAAGTGTAGAACTATATGAACCTACATTAAACATACTACCAGAGATAAAGAATGCTACATATTGCTTATTGCTTAGTGATACAGAAGGTTATCCATACGGATTAACTGAACCTTTAACACTAGGTACTCCAGTAATAGTAACAAAGCTACCAATGTTAAAAGATGCAATGGTAGATGAAACTAATGCAAAGATAATTGATTTTGATATGAGAAACTTAAATATGGATGATATATTCAATAACATTCCTAAGTTCTCATATACACCTCATGAGAGTAAAAAACTATGGGATAGTATAGTAATACCTAAAGAGGTAAAACTAAGTAAAGAAAAGCTTAAAAACAAGTATAAACTAACAGTAGGAATACCAGTATATAACTATGAGAATATAGGAAGAGCAATCGAGAGTATTCCTAAAAGAGATGATATAGAAATAATCGTAGTAAATGATGGATCAACAGATAACACATTAGATAGACTAAAAGACTACGATAATATAAAAGTAATATCCTATAAAGCCAATAAAGGCACAGGATATGCAAGAAATAAGATATTAGATAATGCTAAAGGTGAATATGTAATGATGTTAGATGCAGATGACTATATTTATCCTGAAGTGTTAGAAGAAATCTTAGAGGATGCCAAAGAAGACATGATATTCTATAATCTAGAGTTAAATAGTGGCTCTGTATGGAGATTAAATAAGAGTAACATAAAAGAGATATGCGGACAATCAAAACTGCTTAAAAGGTCGTTTATTGATGCTACACGCTATCCTGATTTGATATATGCAGAAGATAAATTATTCAATGAAAGGTTACTTAAGAAGAAACCAACAATGAAGTTTACAAACAAAACATTATATCATTACAACTATCCTAGAGAGAATAGTGTATCAGATAGAGCATTGAAAGGAGAAATATTATGAAAAAGAAAGTATTTAGAGAAAGATACAATATAGTAGAAGAACCTAAAAAAGAAGTTAAAGAAACAAAAGAAGTTAAGAAACCTACTAAAAAGAAAGAGGCTAAATAATGAATGATACTATAATAATATGCACCATATTCGGTGTTTTTTTATTACTATCGTTTGTTATAGGTGCAAGAGTAGGACAAAAGATAGTAAAAGGCGAAGAGGTTAAGGTAGAAGTACCTAATCCTATTAAAGCAATAGAAAGACACTTAGAAACAGCAAGAGTAGAAAAAGAAGCTGATAAATTGTCTGTAATGATGGAAAACATAGATAACTATGATGGTACAGATTTAGGACAAAAGGAAATACCAAAATAAAAGATAGAGAGGTGAGAGCATGGATCTAGAAGAAATAAAGAATACAGATATATGGGAAGAATACGAAAAAGGCCTTAATTATATGCGTATGAGAAACATATTTGCAGATACAGATAGAAACTATCGTATGTATAATGGAGATCAATGGTATGGTGTTAAGGTAGAAGGTATTGAACCCGTACAATATAACATAATAGAAACAATAGTAAATTATAAGACATCAACTATCAATGAGAATCTATGGGCACCTAAGTTTAGTAGTGAAAACTTTGAAAGCAAAGAATATAGAAAGACTGCTGAAAGAGTATGTGAATTATTAGATAGAAAAGCTGCTAAAGTATGGGAAAAAGATCAAATGGATCAAAAGATAAGAGAAATATCTGATGATAGTTGTATAAATGATGAAGGTGTAATGTATGTTGCATATGATAAAGACAATCAAAATCCTATTAATGAAGTTATAGAAAAAAACGACATTCAATATGGAAATGAACAATCAAGTGATATACAAAGTCAACCATATATCATAATAAGACAAAGAAAACCAGTCTCAATAGTAAGAGAACTAGCTAAGGAGATGGGAGTATCAAAAGATAAGATACAATACATAGTAGGAGATAACAACACAGAATCTCAAGCTGGAGACGATGCTAAACTTGAAAAGAATGATATGTGTACATTAATAACTAAGATGTGGAAGGAAAATGGAACTGTATGGTACAGTAAAGCAGTACAAAAGGTAGTAATAGAAGAACCTACAGATACAGAACTTACTTTATATCCAGTAGCACATTTTGTATGGAGTGAGAAAAAAGGAAATGCAAGAGGTGAAGGCGAAGTAAGACATCTAATTCCTAACCAATTAGAATTAAATAAAACATTCATGAGAGTATGTCTAACAGTTAAACAAAGTGCATATGTACAAAAAGTAATAAATCCTGAAAAGATTGCTAATCCAGATGCAGTTGATAGAATAGGTGGAATAATTAAGACAACAGGACAAGTTGATGATGTATCAAAGATATTTACATACATTCAACCTGCTAGTATGTCAACAGATGTAGGAAAACTTACAAATGACATTATTTCAATAACAAGAGAACTTAAAAATGCTGGAGATATAGCAACAGGTGGTATAAATCCAGAACAAGCAAGTGGTAGAGCAATATTAGCTATACAAAATGCTTCAAAACAACCAATGAGTAAACAAGCAACAGGATTAAAGAGATTTATAGAAGATCTAGCAAGAATATGGCTAGATATGTGGACTGTATATACTCCTAACGGAATGACATTAGAAGAAGATGAAACAGATCCTATGACTGGTGAAGAATACACAACATTAGTAGAAATACCTGCAAGTGTATTAGAGAACTTAAAAGGTACAGTTAAAGTTGATGTTACTCCAGTATCACCATTTGATAAATATGCTCAAGAATTATCATTAGAGAACCTACTAAAAGGTGGATATTTTACAGCACAAAGAGTAGGAGAACTAAGAATATATGCTGAGACATTACCAGATGATGCTACAATGCCTAAACAAAAATTGTTAGATATATGCGATAAGATAGAAGAAGAACAAGAGAAGATAGCACAAATAAATGCACAATCTCAAATAATGATGCAAAATGCTAATGGTTTCTTAAATAGTGATGCAGAAGTACAAGCAGCACAAATAAGCGATGCCATGATGCAAAATCAAATGAATCAAGAAGCAGCTACAGAGTAGTTGTTTTTTTGATATAACTCCAAGCATTTAAGAGTATAAACTGTATGGATTTTGTGAAGTCAAACACAAGTAGAAAAAATGGAGGGAAGATTTATGTTTGAAGAAGAAACAAAAAATCTAGCTGAAGAAGCTGAAAACGTAGAGGAAACTACAGAAGAAACTGAAGAAGGTATAGAATTTACTGATACCGCTGATACTGAGGAAGTAGAAACAGAACCAGTAGAGGAAACAGAAGAAGTAACAGAATCTGTAAAGGAAGAGCCAGAAAAAATCTATACAGAGGACG
>Ga0310690_10001838_pt1 | contig 36597 bp, 39 predicted proteins | sample AusTroGonzalo_MG_2_FD_207661 | JGI IMG/M metagenome (GOLD analysis project Ga0310690, IMG submission 207661) | Bovine rumen microbial communities from tropical cattle in Woodstock, Queensland, Australia - Gonzalo_04 (v2) (version 2) | ecosystem: Host-associated > Mammals > Digestive system >...
GGAAACCAAATGCTTCGAGGATGTCACCCCCATGGACATCTACCCCATCTACCTCATCAAGGCCTGCATGGCCGGCGATATAGAGAAGATGGAGAAATTCGGCATTTACGAAGTCCTTCCGGAAGACCTGGCCCTGTGCGACTATGTAGACCCTTCCAAGAACGAGATCCAGGCCATTATCCAGCAGGGTATAGACCTCATGATCAAAGAAATGGCATAAGCTATGGCAGACGAAAAGAAACCTGGCCTTTTTGAGAAAGGCGGCAAGCTGTACTGGCTTCACTCTTCGATAGACGCTTTTGACACCTTCCTGCGCGTTCCCGGCACCGTAACGGCCAAGGGAGCTCACGTGCGTGACGGTATAGACCTTAAGCGTGTGATGATCATGGTGGTCATCGCCCTGGTTCCGGCGGCCCTCTTCGGCATGTACAATGTGGGTCTCCAGACTTCTACCCTCTATGGCCTCGACTGGGGCTTCTGGCACATGTTCTTCTACGGCCTCCTCAGGATGCTGCCCCTGTTCGTGGTATCCTATGCGGTGGGCCTTGCCATCGAGTTCGGATCGGCCCAGATCCGCGGTGAGGAAGTGAATGAAGGATACCTGGTTACGGGCTTCCTGATTCCGCTCATCGTTCCGGTGGACGTTCCCCTCTGGATGCTGGCCCTGGCCGTCGCCTTCTCCGTCATCTTCGTGAAGGAGGTCTTCGGCGGCACCGGCATGAACATCTGGAACCCGGCCCTGGTGGCCCGTGCCTTCCTGTTCTTCTCCTATCCGTCCAGCATGTCGGGCTCCAACGTATGGGTGTCCAAGACCTGGGCCGGCCTGGGAGACGTGGACGCCATCAGCGCAGCCACTCCCCTGGCCATCGCCCACGACGGCGGCATGGCAGGCCTGGAAAGCGCCGGCTATTCCTTCATGGATATGTTCTGGGGCTTCATTCCCGGCAGTACCGGTGAAACCTGCGTGGTTGCCATCCTCCTGGGTGCCCTCCTGCTGGTTTGGACCGGCGTGGCTTCCTGGAAGATCATGATCAGCTCCGTGGCCGGCGGCCTTCTGGTAGGCTGGCTGGGCCAGCTGGCAGGTGCCACCGAACTCCCATGCTACTATCAGCTGGTGATGGGCGGCTTCCTGTTCGGCTCCGTCTTCATGGCCACCGACCCTGTTACCGCTGCCCAGACCGAATGCGGCAAATGGATTTACGGCTTCCTGGTGGGCGCACTGGCCGTCATCGTACGCCTGTGGAACCCCGGCTACATGGAAGGCATGATGCTGGCCATCCTGTTCATGAACACCATGGCTCCGCTCATCGACCACTGCGTGGTGTCGGTTCACACCAGCCGCCGCGCCAAGAAAGCCTTAACCGCCTAAAGGAATTGCGCTATGAATACCAATAATAATTTGTATACAATTATCTACACCACCCTCATCGTGGTGGTGGTAGCAGCGCTCCTCGCTTTCGTGTCCCAGTCCCTCAAGGCCCGTCAGGATGCGAATGAGAAGGCGGAGACCATTTCCCAGATGCTCACCGCAGCCCAATACGGCTCCAAGGCAGAGATGGACAAGCTTTCCAACATGGACAAGCTGGCCAAATATGCCGATGAGATTGAGAAGGCATTTGTAATTGATGTGGAAGGGAACGTAGTAAAGGAGCTGGAAGGCATCGAGGTGTACAACGCCAAGGCCCTCAAGCGCCAGAACTACAACATCAAGGGCGGAGCCAACAAGACCGGCGAGCCGGAACTTCCCGTCTTTGTCTTCAAGAACGGACGCACCGTGGTTCCCATCTACGGAGCCGGCCTGTGGGGCCCCATCTGGGGTTACATCTCCTTCGAGGCCGATAACGCCACCGTAGCCGGCGCCTACTTCGACCATGAGTCCGAAACCGCCGGCCTGGGTGCCAAAATCAAGGACGACCCTTCCTTCCAGGCCGAATTCGTGGGCGAAACCCCCGATTTCAGCTCGGCCAATGTGTTTGACATCGTAAAGGGCGGCGCTCCCAAGGATGCTTCCGGCGCCTCTGTGATTGACAACAAGATTGACGCCATCTCCGGCGCCACCATGACTTCCCAGGGCCTGGACGCCGCCATCGATACCTGGCTGGCCGCCTACGCCAAGTACTTCCTGGCCAATGCTCCTGCAAAGGACTGCTGCGAGGGTATGCACGAAGAAGACTGCGAAGGCGACTGCGAACACCATAATCATATGGAGGAATAAGCCATGAACGCAAAACTTAAAGAAACCATTCTGAACCCCATTTTCAAGGGGAACCCGATTACCGTACTGGTACTGGGTATCTGCTCTTCCCTGGCGGTCACCGTGACCATGAAGGGCGCGCTGGTCATGGCCCTCTCCGTGATTGTCGTCTGCGGCATCTCCAGCCTCATCCTGTCCCTGCTTCGCAACACCATTCCGGGCCGGGTACGTATCATAGTCCAGCTGGTGGTTGTGGCCATGATGGTTATCCTGGTGGACCAGGTACTTAAATCCTTCGAAGCTACCTACGCCATCGACAAGCAGCTGTCCGTCTATATCGGCCTGATCATCACCAACTGTATCGTGATGGGCCGTATCGAGGCTTTCGCCCTGGGCAACAAGCCCTGGCCCAGCTTCCTGGACGGCGTGGCCAACGGCGCAGGCTATGGCCTCATCCTCCTCATCGTTGCCTTCTTCCGCGAGCTCCTGGGCAGCGGAACCCTGTTCGGCATCGACATCCTTAACCGCTTCGGTTATGTTCCCAACAATCTGGTAATTCTGCCGCCCTTCGCGCTCATCCTCCTGGGATGCATCGTCTGGGTACAGCGCAGCATCCAGAAAGACCTTCAGGAAAAGTAAAGCACACGCCCTATGGAATTACTTAGCTTATTCACCAAGTCCATCTTCGTGGACAACATGATCTTCGCTTACTTCCTGGGAATGTGTTCGTTCCTGGCAGTATCGAAGAATGTGAAGACGGCGGCCGGCCTGGGCCTGGCAGTTATCGCCGTGCTTCTGATCACCCTTCCGGTGAACTACCTCCTGAACACCTATGTACTGGCCCCGGACGCCCTTATCGAAGGTGTGGACCTGAGCTTCCTCAGCTTCATCGTCTTCATCGCCGTCATCGCCGCCATCGTACAGATAGTGGAAATGGTAGTGGAGAAATTCTCCCCGGAACTCTATTCTTCCCTGGGTATCTTCCTCCCGCTGATTGCCGTGAACTGCGCCATCCTGGGCGGTTCCCTGTTCATGCAGCAGAAGGATTTCCTGAACATTGGAGAAGCCACCGTCTATGCCCTGGGCTCCGGTCTGGGCTGGTTCCTGGCCATCGTTTCGCTGGCCGCCATCCGTGAGAAGATGGCCTACTCCAACGTTCCCCCGGCACTCAAGGGTCTGGGTATCACTTTCATCACCGTGGGTCTGATGGGCATCGCCTTCATGACCTTCATGGGTATAGCACTTTAGGAGGACAGAGCTATGGGTAATACAATTTTATTCTCCATTATCGTCATCACCGTGTTAACGCTCATTCTGGTAGCTCTCTTGCTCATCATCAAGGCCGCAGTCACTCCTTCCGGCACCGTAAAGATCAACATCAACAACGGCACCAAGGAACTGGAAGTAACCCCCGGCGGCGACGTGATGCACACTCTGGCCGATAACGGCATCTTCCTCCCCTCCGCCTGCGGCGGCAAGGCCAACTGCGGCCAGTGCAAACTGCAGGTGTTGGAAGGCGGCGGCACCATCCTTCCCACCGAGACGGGCTTCTTCTCCCGCAAGCAGATCAAGGAAGGCTGGCGTCTGGGCTGCCAGGTGAAGGTGAAAGACAACATCCAGATCGCCGTTCCAGAAAGCGCCCTCAGCGTGAAGAAACTCGAATGCGAGGTTATCTCCAACGAAAACGTGGCCACCTTCATCAAGGAATTCACCGTGAAACTCCCTGAGGGTGAGCACATCGACTTCAAGTCCGGCGAGTACATCCAGATAGACATCCCCGAGTACGAGGCCGATTTCGCCGATATGGGCGTGGCCGACATTTACAAGGGCGACTGGGACAAGTACGGCATCACCGGCCTCAAGTTCAAGAACACCGTTCCCACCATCCGTGCCTATTCCATGGCCTCGTATCCGGCCGAGAAAGACATGATCAAGCTGAACGTGCGTATCGCCACTCCTCCGTTCGACCGTACCCAGCCTAAGGGTGTCTTCAAGTTCGTTCCGGGTGTTCCTCCGGGAATCGCCTCCACCTACGTATTCTCCCGCAAGCCGGGTGACAAGGTTTGGATCAGCGGCCCTTACGGAGAGTTCCTCCTGCCGAAGGACGACCCGGACAGCCAGGAATACATCTTCGTTGGCGGCGGTGCCGGCATGGCTCCCCTCCGCAGTCACATCATGCACCTGTTCAAAACCCTCAAGACCAAGAAGGAAGTGCACTTCTTCTATGGCGCCCGCGCCCTGGTGGAAGCCTTCTATCTGGAGGATTTCGCCGAAATCGAGAAGGATTTCCCGAACTTCCACTTCCATCTGGCCCTGGACCGTCCGGATCCGGCAGCCGATGCCGCGGGCGTGAAGTACACCGCCGGTTTCGTTCACAATGTGATGAACGAGACCTACCTCAAGGACCACGAGGCCCCCGAGGACATCAAGTACTTCATGTGCGGTCCGCCCATGATGACCAAGTGCGTGTGCGACCTCCTGGACAGCCTGGGCGTAGCACCCGAGAGCATCTTCTTCGACAACTTCGGCGGTTAATCGTTTGCTGATGTTCCAAAAAAAACCTGGCTCACAAGGAGTCAGGTTTTTTTATGGCTTTAAAGCATCGGTTTAATGTTCGCTGTTGCCCAGCAGCATGATTCTCACGCAGTCCCCCACGTGCTTGGCACTGTCCGTAGCTTTTTCAAACAGCTCCGCTAAATTCTTGTACTTGGTCATCTCACGGAGGTCTTCCTCCTTGGAGAAAATATAGCCGATGTAGCCCTCGTAAGCCTCATCGGCCTCGTGCTCCAGTTCCGTAATCCTGTCGCACAGCAGGGTGATTTCCGTAGCATTGCGCCGTACGTCGGAAAGCAGCGGAAGCAGTTTCTTCAGCGCCTTGGCTTCCAGAAGGATGGATTGGGCCAGGTCCTTGAGCTGGTTGTCTATCTTTTTGGGAACATAGATTAAGACGGCGTTGGAGGCATCTTTCACCACATCCAGGCAGTCGTCCATGGACATGGCCACCGTGGTTAGATTGGCGCGTGTGCTGGGCTTGATGGGCCGTCCCATAATCTGCTCCCGGAACTCCGTAAGGAGGGCGTCTCCCTGGTGCTCCAGGGAACGGATTTCCTTATGGGACTGACGCCACAGGGAAGTGTCCATGCTCTCCAGCATTTTGCAAAGGATATCTGAACTCTGGCACAGGAAAGCAGCCTGCTGGGCAAAAATGGGCATCAGGTCTGCCTTGCGGCCAAACAAATGCTGAAAACTCCTCAAAATATTCATAAGAAAAAAAACTGTTTCAACCAATAAATCGTTTAAAACATATAAATCTTCGTAAAAAACAGTTCCAACTCCAAATTGTTTCTTACGATTGCGGGATAAATCCGTTTCCCCTTCTTAGCTTTGCCCCTGGACAAATCCCAGCAAAACCATGGACAGACGCTCAAATACAGGCCGGATTTCTTTCTTCGCATACCTCTTCTACCCGCGTTTCGCGAGCCGCTTCTCTGCGGCACTACTGGCTGCCATCCTGCAGCTTCCGGCCTTTTTTTCTTCCTGCGTTCCGGAAGAAAAACCCACTTCTATCCACACGAAAGCGCAAATATATATACAATGGAGCGAAATTCCAACCCCAAAGGCCCTGGATTTATTCTTTTTCTACACAGAAGAACCCCTGCGACTGGACTCTTACCAGCAAGTGGATAATCTGGACGGGAATCTGTTCACCTATGCTCTTTCCGGCAACGGAGCGCGCCACCTGGTGGTACTTTCCGGGAAAGGGACAGACCCTTATGCCTGGGCCGATATCCAAACCTTCGGCAGCCTCCGGAAGCGCAGTTTCTCGCTGGAAGAGGAAGATCCCCAGCAGCCCGGCCTGCTGGGTGAAACCCTGCTGGAAGAGGCACAGTCCCGCCAGACCAGGCTCACGCTCCATCCCCTGCTGTGCGCTATCCGGATCCGGTCCATCGCGGCCGATTTCAGCGGGCATCCCTATGCCGGTGTCCCGTTCCTGAACAACAAGCTCTTTCTTATTAATGCGGGAAGTGAATACCTGCCCCTGGACGAGACCTGCGACGGACCGGTATCCTGGATCAACCTGGGCGGGCTGGACAGTCTGGCCGTTGAACGGCTCCCCCACCCGGAAATGCTGCTGCAGGAAGGCTGCGGGACCATCGGCACCAGTCGGGTACAGGCCGACAAAACCTTATTCTGTTATGCCAACCCGGCCGCAGAAGACCAGCCGGGCCGACCGCTCACCCGTATTGTTCTGGAAGGCAGTATCGGCCCCACCGTATGCTACTATCCCATCAATCTTCCGGAGATGGTGCCGGGAACCTGCTACGAACTGGACCTCACGCTCACCCGTATGGGTTCACCGGACCCGGATATTCCTGTGGAAAGCGGTACAGTTATCATAGAAGCCGGCACCGTCCCCTGGAACAGCCGGGAACCCGAAACCCTTTTGTTCTGAGCGTTATGAAAGCCCGTGCCTTCCTCCTCACCGCCGTGCTGTCGGCCATAGCCTGCCAGCGGGAAACCACGCCCCAAGTCCTTACCACCCGGATTGTTCTGGACCCCGGAACGCCCGTCACCCGGACCCTGGACCCGGACGAGCAGCTCATTTCAGATTACAATCTTCTGATTTTCAATGCCTTCGGAGTGCTGGAAGAAAAAGTTTACATTCCCCGGCGGAAGATGCTGCTTACCAATGGGAAAATCGTCCACGAGACCACTCTGCTCAAAGACGTTCCCTACTCCATCTACGCGGTGGCCAATATCGGCTTTGAACTGCCTTGCAGCACCCTTTCAGAAGTCCGTAGCTACCGCTACCATCTCACCTATCCCGATGAATACAGCCGCGGCATTCCCATGGCAGGGAAACTGGAGGAAAAAGCCGTCGGCCACTCCGGCATCCTCACCCTTCCCCTGGAACGATTGATGGCCCGGGTGAACCTCTCCATCGACCGAAGTGCGCTGGATGCCGATGTCAGCTTCAATGTAGAGGAGGTCGTTATAGGGGGATGCCCATCTTCGGCCCTGCTCTTCGGGGAAAGCCGGGTAGAAGGAGCCACCCAGACCTTTGCGACGGGCTTTACCAAAGCGGGCCGCCAGGCCGATGCCCTGAACCGGGATGTATCTCCGGGCCTTAGCGGAACGGTGGGAGTGTATTTGCTGGAAAACTGCCAGGGAGACCTCCTGGAGAATGTCCTTACGCCGGAAGGCAGGGTTTTTACGGAAGGCCGGTACAGGGATATCTGTTCCTATATCGAACTCCGCGCCAGCTATCGTTCCCTCAGCTGGACCAGTATGGCTGGCAAGCATCTCATCTACCGATTTTACCTGGGAGAAAGTCTCAATAACTTTGATGTACGCCGTAATACTCTCTATTCTATCACCGTGAAACCGCGGGGCGACGGTCTTTCAGAAACCAGTTGGCGGGTAGATAAAAGCGGACTGACTGCTACTAAAGGAAGCCTGGACCTGCATCCGGCGGCCTACAACGAGTGCGGGATTGGAGACGACTACCGTATCTGGTGCGATGTGATTCCGCCCGATGCGCCCTTCTATATGGAACCCCTGGCCCACGACGACGACCCGGAAGTAACTAAGCTGTACAGTTATACAGTGGATCCGGACGGCCACGGGCTCACCATCCACACCTGGAAAGGCGGTACGGCCGTGGTTTACTTCAAGGCCGGACCACCCGTCAACAGGGACACTTTGGCCATGCTGGTGATAGGACCGTAACTCGAGTTTCGCAAATGCGAAACTTGAAACCCTAAGTTTTTATCACTAAATTTGCAGTCGGAATGAAACGTTATTTGTTACCGCTGGCGTCGGTCCTGTGGAATCTGGCCGTAGTCCTGCTGTTATATACTGTCTGCCGGCTGCTGTTCTTTCTGGTGAACCGTCCCCTCTTTCCGGAGGTGGACGGAGCCCTGCTCTTCAAGTTCTGCAAAGGCGGGCTGCGCTTCGACTTGTCGGCCCTTCTCTATACCAACCTGCCCTACATTCTGCTGGCGCTACTGCCACTGCAGGCACGCAGTAAGAAAGGTTACAGACTGGCCACCAAGTGCTTATATGTAATTCCCAACTTCTTTGCCTACGCCATCGACCTTTCGGACAGCGTTTATTTCGCCTATACCAGCCGGCGCACCACCTGCGCCTTCTTCCGGGAATTTTCCGGAGGCGGAGACAACCTGCTGAAGATTTTCCTGCACGAAGCCGCCGTCCACTGGTACCTGGTACTGGCCGGCGCCGTGCTGCTATTCATCCTCATCAAGGCCTACCGGGAGCCTTCCCGCGAAGAAATCCCTTACAGCAGAAAAGATTATCTGCTGCATACCGCTGTGCTTCTGGCCATCCTGTATCCGCTGGTGGGCGGTATGCGGGGCGGTTTCGGCGCAACCGTCCGTCCCCTCAGCCTGAACGATGTAACCGTCCATATTGACAAGCCTACGCAGGCCGGTATAGTCCTGAACACGGCCTTCAGCCTGTACAGGACTATCGGCTCCGAAGATTTCACGGAAACGCCCTGGTATCCGGACGAGGCAGCCCTGGAAGCAGCCTTCTCCCCCATTCATCCGGCATTTGAAGGGCCGATGCAGAAGAAAAACGTGGTAATCCTCATCCTGGAAAGCTTTTCGGCTGCCTACAGCGGTTACCTTACGGCTCTCCAGGGGCAGGAGCGGGAAAGCTATATGCCTTTCCTGGACTCCCTGATGCAGGAAAGCCTGGTGTTCCGCCATTCCTTCGCCCACGGGCGGCTGAGCATAGACGCTCTCCCGGCCATCATGTGCGGGATTCCGTCCCTTCTGGAGTCATTTACGCTAACGCCCTATGCCCAGGACCAGTTGGACGGCATACCGCGGGAATTGGGCCGGAAAGGCTATTCCAGCGCGTTCTACCACGGTGCGCACCGGGAATCGATGGCCCTGGCCGGCAGCGCGCACAATACCGGTTTCCAGAAGGAATATTCCCGGGCCGATTACGGCAATGACGCCGACTACGACGGCACCTGGGCCATCTGGGACGAGCCTTTCCTCCAATACTTCAAGCGGGGTATCGACCAAATGCCGGAGCCCTTTGTGGTGAGTGTCTTTACCGCCAGTTCGCACAATCCCTTCAAACTGCCCAAAGAGTACGAAGGCGTATTCCCGGAAGGGACCCAGCCCATCCACAAAACCATCGGCTATGCTGATTATTCCCTCCGGCGCTTCTTCGAGGAAGCCAGGAAGGCACCCTGGTACGACAATACCCTGTTCGTGCTCACGGGCGACCACACCAACCAGACCGACCTCCCGGAGTATCTCAGCGGCTGCGGCATCTTTTCAATACCCATCCTTTTCTACGCTCCGGATGGCTCCCTCAAGGGCGTTCGGGACGGTGTGGCCCAGCAACTGGACATTAAACCCACGCTGTACCATCTACTGGGGTACGATGAGCCCTATTTCAGCTTCGGCTGCGACTTGCTGGATACGCCGGATGCCGAGACTTATGCCATCCAGACGCTAAACGGCACTTATCAGTTCTACCAGGACGGTTATATGCTGCTCTTCGACGGACAAAAAAGCATCGGCCTGTACCACTTTGTGGAAGACCGTCTGATGGAGAAGGATTTACTGACGGCAGAGCCGGAACGGGCCGCCGCCATGGAAGGGAAATTGAAAGCGATAATCCAGCAGTACATGCACCGGCTAACCCACAATCAACTGTCCCTGGAGCCTTAGACAATATCCTGGAAGCGCTCCGGAATGCCCACGATGATCCGGAGGCCGAACATGGCAGGCTTGTTCCAGGAATAGGGCGGACGAACCACGGTCTGGCAGATACGGGCCAGGCGGGTCCATCGGCCAAAGTCGCGGGCCTTGAGTTCCGTCACCAGACGGATGGCGCGGGAGCGCTTCTGCATGTGTTTTCCCCATCCCTGCGCCAGGCGGTCCTTGTCCTGGAAACGGTCCTGCAGGCGCTTCATATCGAAATAGCCGAAATGGAAGAGATACAAATCCTTGGCTATATGGAAGTTGTGTCCCTTGATCCGGTGAAAGCCGCTGCCCCAGGTATACGGAGCCGCCAGAATGGACGGTTTGGTGTAACGGGTGCCTATCTGCGCATAATGCCGCTGCTGCAGGAAAGGGCAATCCTCCGTAATATCAGGTTCTTCACCTAGTTTCTGCCCAAAATCCAGCCCCAGGGCCGATGCAGAGCCTTTCACCTTCAATTCGCTCAGATACTCCGCCAGGGATTTCCCCAGTTTCGGGTCCACGATGATGAATTCATCGGCATCCACGCCGATCACCAAATCATAGCCTCCGGCAAGCAGTTCCGCCGCCTTTCCGGAAAGATGCTTCAGCCTCCCCTTCTCGGCCGATACCACATGCGTGCCTATCTTGGGCACTTTCTCCGCATGCGTACCCTCGCAGAAAGGGGCAATTTCCTGGTCCAGACCGTCGAAATAGATGTACAAGTGCTCTTTCCCGCCCAGTTCCCGGCTATAGTATTCCACCCATTTCCGCAGGTAGAAGTCATCGTTCCGGACCATGGTTATGGCTGCTATCTTTTTCATAAATAAGTGGCAGTAAATGTTTTCCCGTATTCTTTCAGCTGCTCCGGCGTTCCGGCAAAGACCACTTCCCCGCCCCGGTCCCCGGCGTCCGGTCCCAGGTCTATCACCCAATCCGCACTGCGGATAACATCCAGGTTGTGCTCCACCACTATCACCGTATGTCCCTTGGAGATAAGCACATCGAAGGCCTTCAGCAGTTTCTCCACATCGTAGAAATGCAGGCCCGTGGTAGGCTCGTCGAAGAGGAACAGTATCTTCTCCCTGCTTCCGTCGGCCAGCGAGAGAAAATAGGCCAGTTTGATGCGCTGGCTTTCGCCGCCGGAAAGGGTGCTGGAAGGCTGTCCCAGCTTGATATAGCCCAGGCCCACATCCACCAGCGTCTGAAGCTTTACGGCAACGCCTTGCGCCAGCGCTTCTTTCTGCGCACCAAAGAAAGCGATGGCCTCCTCCACGCTCATGTTCAGGATATCGTCCACGTTCTTTCCCTTGTAACGCACCTCCAAAATGTCCGGTTTGAAGCGCTTCCCGCCACAGCTTTCGCACACCATGGTGACATCGGCCATGAACTGCATCCCAATCTTCACGAAACCGTCTCCCTGGCATTCCGGACACCGCCCACCTTCCTGGTTGAAGGAGAAGTAGGACGGTGTGAAACCATTGATGCGGGCGAACGGTTCCTCGCTCAGGAGTTTCCGTATGTCGTCATAGACTTTCAGATACGTGACAGCGTTGCTGCGGGAACTCTTGCCGATGGGATTCTGGTCCACATATTCCACGCGGGTGATGCGGGAAAGATCTCCGGAGAGGCCCCGGAAGGTGCCGGGCAGGTCTCCCGTCTCGTTGATACGCCGATGAAGGGCCGGATAGAGGATATCGCCCACCAGGGAACTCTTGCCGCTGCCGCTGACCCCGCTCACCACCGTGAAGGCGTTCAGCGGGAACTGTACATCGATGTCCTTCAGGTTGTTCTGCATGGCCCCCTGCACCGTAATGCTGTACTGCCAAGGGCGCTTTTCCCGCACATAGGGCTTCCGGATTCCCCTGAGGTACTGAAGAGTAAGGGACTTCTCCGTCATTCTGAGCGGAAGCGAAGAATCTATCGTTCCCTGGAACACCACCTCTCCCCCGTTCACGCCGGCCCTGGGCCCCAGGTCTATGAGGCAATCGGCCGATTTAATGATCTCAGGGTCGTGTTCCACCACTACCACCGTATTCCCGATATCCCTAAGCCGGCGTAGCACCGCTATGAGCCGGTCCGTATCCCGGGGATGCAGACCGATGGAAGGTTCGTCCAGGATATACAAGGACCCGACCAGGGAACTGCCCAGGGCCGTCACCAGGTTCACCCGCTGGCTTTCACCGCCGGACAGGGTGTTCATGGTACGGCTGAGGGTAAGATACCCCAGCCCGACATCCTGGATGCACTGCAAGCGGTACCGGATTTCTTCGATGGCTTTGCCGGCAATGGTTTTCTCATTCTCCGTCATGCCAATCGACAGCGAAGAATCTATCCATTTGAGCAGTTCCTCCACCGTCATGCTCAGAAGGTCGTGGATGGTCTTGCCGCAGATTCTCACGTACAGCGCCTCTTTCCGGAGCCGGCTGCCGCCACAGGAATGGCAGGTGGTGCGGCCGCTGTACCGGCTGAGCATATATTTGTACTGAATCTTGTAGCGGTTACTTTCCACCCACTCGAAGAACTCGTTGATGCCGCAGATGGCATCCTCTTCCGGAAAATGGCTGCGGGACTCCCAAAGGATGCGCTTTTGCTCCTCCGTTAGTTTGCAATAGGGCTCAAAAATGGGAAGCTTGTATTTCTCGGCATTCTTGATTACCAGGTCTTTAAACCAGCCCATCTTGTCTCCCCGCCAGCAGGCGATGGCTCCGTCATAGATGCTCTTGGTCTTGTCCGGCACAACCAGGTCTTCGCTGATGCCCACTATCTTCCCCAATCCGCCGCAAACGGGGCAGGCGCCCAGTGGGGAGTTGAAGGAAAAAAGGTATTCGTCCGGATGCCGGAACGTTATTCCATCTTTTTCAAACCGGGAACAGAATCTGTGTAAGGAGGACAGGGTACTGTCCTCCCTGAACCACAGCGCCATGTCGCCGCCGCCTTTGTCAAAGGCGGTCTGGATGGAGGAATTGAGGCGCATTCTGAGGTCGGCATCCAGGGTTCCGCTGGTCTTTACCCGGTCCACCAGCAGGAACAGGCCCTGCGGGTAGCTGCCATCCATCTTGAGCACTTCCTCAATCTGGTAGATGTTGCTGTCGGCCGGGCTGAAAAGCCTCCCGTAGCCCTCTTCCTTCAGGGCCAGCATGAGTTCCACCTTATCGGCCCGGATATCCCAGTGAATATCGGAGAGGATATATAGCGCGTGCGGGAGGCCGTCATCTATGGCAGCCAGGACATCCTGCACCGTATGGGCCTTCACCTCTTCCCCGCTCACAGGCGAATAGGTACGGCCGATGCGGGCGAACAGAATGCGCAGATAATCATAGATTTCCGTGGTGGTGGCCACCGTAGAGCGGGGGTTTCGCACATTCACCTTCTGCTCTATGGCTATAGCAGGCGGAATGCCGTCGATGGCTTCCACGTCCGGCTTTACCATCCGCCCCAGGAACTGGCGGGCATAAGAGGACAGGCTCTCTGCAAAGCGGCGTTGCCCCTCGGCAAAAAGCGTATCGAAGGCCAGCGAGGACTTTCCGCTGCCGGAAATGCCGGTAATCACCACCAGACGGTTCCGCGGTATCTCCACGGAAATATCCTTGAGGTTGTTTACCTTGGCTCTCCTTATGACAATATTACCTTCGGCCGGCATTGCTTATTCATTGATTTTTTCCAGGAACAGCGGCGGGATGTAGGAAGTGGCCACGGCTACGATTCCCTCTATGGCCACCAGCAGGCGCCGGTTCTTGTGAACACGCCGGATATAGCCTTCGGCACCTTTTAGCGGTCCTTCAATTACACGCACCTTCTCGCCTTGTTTGAAGTGGGTTAAATCATCGGCCGAGAAGAACTTGAGGCCGCTGTCCTGGGAGGATGTGACCAGTCGGAACATATTCATCTGCCTGTCCGGGATTACGCAGGGTTCCTGCCAGTCGGCGGTACGGTATACAAAGCCTTCCGGCTTGTTCAGGTCCACCGGGCCTTTGAGCATTTCTATTACTTTCAGGATTTCATTGGCATCGGCCCGGACAAAGAGAAGGGATTTGACCATAGGGACCCGCTTGTAGATTACGGGGCCCTCCTTCACAATGCGGCTGTCGGGCCTGCCTCCTTCCGGCAATTGAGCCAACTTACGGGCCGCTGCCAGATGCTCCTCCCCTTTGAGGAGAACTTTCTCTACAGCCAGATAGGTTTCCAGACCCATACCGGCAAGCCGGTCTTCCATCTCGAAAACCTTGTTGTAGAATACTTTTATAGCATACCAGTTAAGCTGGCCTTCTTCCATAGCTGTCCCGTCTTAAAGAGAAACAAAAATACTACTTTTTTCCCTCATTAACAAACAAGGCAGAAAATTGCGTCATTTTGTCACTTTTTTCTGCCAGTTTGTCACACATAACTGTCAGATTGTCAATTATATAGCTAATTTTGAGACTGGCCCCGGTTTTGCCTTATCCCCTTACCGGACGCGGCTTTGAAAGCCCGTTCAGGCACAACGAATGTTAAACTTTAAAGTATAGGAGATTAAAACTATGTTACCCGTCAGAAGAAACAACCAAGTCTGGGTTCCGGACATTTTCAACGATTTCTTTGACAACAGCTGGATGGAACGCCCCAAGGCTACCTGCCCCGCCATCAACGTTTTAGAAACCCCTGAACACTATCAGCTGGAACTGGCCGCTCCGGGCATGACCAAGGCCGATTTCGACATCCACCTGGACGAAGACGGAGACCTGGTGATCAAGATGGAAAAGAAGCAGGATCAGAACGAGCAAAAGAAGGGTCACTATGTCCGCCGCGAGTTCTCTTACACCAAATTCCAGCAGACGATGCTCCTGCCCGACGACACCGACCGTGAGGCCATATCGGCCAAGGTAGAAGACGGCGTACTCACCGTCACCATGCCCAAGGTGAAGAAGGTAGAAGTGGAAAAAGCCAAGAAACAGATTACCGTAGAGTAATTTTTTACAAATTTTTTCAGTACTCCCCTTGCAGATTCAAAAAAAGGTGTTACCTTTGTAATCCCGAAAGGGAAGTTCACTGAAAACTTGGTGCGGTAGTTCAGTCGGTTTAGAATACCGGCCTGTCACGCCGGGGGTCGCGAGTTCGAGCCTCGTCCGCACCGCCTAGGAAGTCGCTGATTTTCAGCGACTTCCTTTGTTTATATAAAGTTCTACTTTAGCTGATTTTAGAATCCCTCTTTTAGGAATTTCCTCAATGATAGATGTGTAATACCGTTTTCGTCACGCTGAGTCAGAAGCGGTGTGGCGCTGATAACGTATTTGGGATGATTATCCTTGATTTTCTCCAATGAGCCAAACTCCCTGTCACGTGTAGACTGCTCTGAAATAATGTAGCTAACCTGGACATAAATTGTCTTACCAGGTTTTTTGCAAACAAAGTCAACTTCGCCGGCGTTCAGCACGCCAACGTTTACCTCATAGCCCAAGTATCTGAGATGCTTATATACGGCATTCTCAATTACTTTCTCTATGTAGGAGTCCATTGCTCCAGAAGCCCTAAGGTTGCGGAGTCCAAGGTCGTCCCAATAGACTTTCTCATTGGATTCGAGGAGTCTCTTTCCATGGATGTCGTAACGCTGTACAACATCCAGCAAAAAAGCCTCGGCATAGTATCCACGATAGAGAAGGACGAGATTGGGTGAGACATCCTCTTGCTGAGATTTCATATACTTGGAAATGCTGTTAGCAGAGGTGAGTTTGCCCGTAGTATCAGCATAGAAATCAATGAGATTGTTCAAGAAAGGGATATTTCGGATGTCGTGACGTTCGATGATGTCCTTGAGCATGATGGTGTTGAACACGCTGGTAAGGTAGGCCCAAACCTGCTCATCGCTTTCTAATCCAACTTTCCTAAGGCCAGGAAGGCCACCGTAGTTCAGATAGGTCATCAGACTTTCATCGCTGTCCTGAAGTTCATGGAACTGGAGGAATTCAGCATAAGTAAGCGGGTGAATACGGACTTCAACGTGACGGCCGGACAATCGAGTGGCCAGTTCTCCTGAGAGCATATCCGAATTGCTGCCCGTGAGGATGACGTCGGTATTCTCTTCCGTGTACCAGTTGCAGACACTATCTTCGAACTGGTCGATTTCCTGAACTTCATCGATCAAGATGCAGTTGTGTTTCCCGACAATAAAACGAGCTTCAATCCATGCGTCCAAATCGTTCTTAGTCTGAATGCTGTTGAAAGATTTCTTTTCCTTGTCAATATAGATAATGTTGATATCATCCTCATCTTTGTGGCGCTGGATGAAATCCTTGAGGACATAACTCTTTCCCACGCGGCGGGAGCCAACAAGGGCGATAATATTGCCTTTGCCCAGCCAGGAGTCAACGATATCTGCGTAGTGTTTTCTTGTTAGTACTTCCATAATACTTGACATTTCTCGGATACAAAGATAACACAAATTTATTGTCCACAAACAATAAAAGACATAAAAAATCTAATTTCTTTGTCTATGGATAATAAAATGGTCGTTTCTGTCGTTTTATTGTTTTAGCGGAAGTACTCGTATTTGTCGGTGAGTTTCTCCACCACTTCCAGGGAGTCGGCCTTGATGTATTTCTTGAGCATCTTCGGGGAAGCGTGGCCGGTGACCTTCATGATGTCGTACAAATCCACGCCGGCCAGGTACATGAGGGTGGCACCGGTGCGGCGGGCGGTGTGGCTGTGGCCATAGAGCGGCATGTGGTGCAGTCATTCACATAGCGCACCAGAAGGCCAAGCAGCACGCCGAACAACACCGTCGCAACAATCTTTTGAATAGAACACCGCCCCGCCGGGCTTATTGCTGGCATCTACCAGCCCCAGTTTGGCACAACGCTCAATGATAGCCGGGAAACTTTTGGATTCCTGGACATCAGGGACACAAACAGCGTTAAACTGCGCAGGCTATGAGGAATTCAATGAGGAAGGTCATTTCACTTTATCTGTCGTAGTATGAATAGTCAATGCCAAGAAACGGATTCCCGCAGAGAGTAATCCTGGCCCAAGTCCCAGATAGAACCACGCAAAAAATGGTTCAGGGATGCCGGGAATGTACTTGAGCGTGATACCCAGAGTAATCATAAAGGCAATGACGAGATACCCTTTTAGGCTGAACGTCTTATAGATGGGTTCTTTCGGCCCCGGTAGCGCATAAATCCGCTCCGCGTACTTTTTTACGATACCCGTGAACATCATATAGAACCCTGCGAACACCAGAACGGAGAGTGGAATCATCCACCACAACTTCTCCGTCGGCGTTGTAAGATAATGGCAGATGCCGGTTATCGAAATTTTCGTACCGATAGCCGTCCACATCAAGCCATTGATGGCCAGAAGCTGTATCTTATTGACCTTACACATGGGTTATTATTATTATTCGCTTTGCCACTTCTTCCGGATGGTCCACCAGCAGCTGCCCGTGGTTCATTTTCGGAAAAATATCGACTTGCACGTCAGGATAAATCTTCTTCATATACTCCACCTGAGGCTTGGCGACAAAAGCTTCCAGCGTTCCGTGCCAGTAATGAATGTCTGCGCCGTAAATGGATTCCAATTTGTTGGTATAGACGGACTTGTAACCGTCAAGAACGGCACGGCCACCGCCAAACGGATAAACCTTCTTGCATTCGTCCAGCAGCACATCAAAATAGTGCGAGTGAAATACCCATCGCCAAAACCCTGTCCAATGATAGCAGGTCCAGACGTTGGCGCACTGGTAGTAACGGAGCGGTCCCACCAGCCATTTGGGAAGCGGCAGCAGGGGTGCGGCATCCAGAATGGCGTGATCAATAATGACTTCATTGCGTTCCAGGACTCTTGACAATATCTTCCCACCAAGTGAAAGTCCATAGGCGCAGTCCAGGTGTCCTTCATACTGGTCTTTGATGTGGGCAATCACTTGCGCCGCTTGGTCGTCTATGGACGTAAACGTCGTCTGTACACCCAGCGTGAAACCGTCCACCTGGACGGCAATCATCCGGTATTTGTCCTTCAGCAGGTCAGTCAGCGGCAGGAATATCTCATAAGATACTCCCAGCCCAGGAATGAGCATTATCGAGGGCCTGCCCTCTTTACCATATACCTTGAAATCCATAAACCTGATGGTTCTTCGATTATCATAGCGCTAATATAATCATTTTCCCACCATTTCCATTATCTCTGTAGTGACGAAGATCTTTCTTAAAATACTGACCATCTTCATCGCTGTGGGTGCCATTGGAGGTGCGGAGGTAATGGAGATGACGCCGTCCTTTATTTCACAGGCAGCAGGTTTCCTGGTCCCCCAGATCTGGTCCAGATTAAATCTGGCCACCATTTGCAATCGCTTCAGCCACGCTGTCGACAAACTCGGAATCAGAGACCTTCTGAGCTGGATTCCCACAGGCGGCAAGACTGGCGATAATTGATTTCGTCATCGTCATTATTCACAAGAAGATGACAGAGTTTTCGGTATAAAGGGGTAGAGTAACAGTTAAGAGCTATATGCCTAACTGGTGAAGGAAGTGCTGGAAGATTTCAGGCCTGAGAACCAGCGGGAAGAGGAGGCCGTAGACCGCGCCCCAGAAGTGGGCGGTATGGCCGATATTGTCGGCGTTGCGCCTGGCCATATACCAGCAGTACAGGAGGTACAGCGGCGCGAAGATATAGCCTGGCACGGGGATGGGAATCAGGTAGATGTAGATGCCCATCTTGGGGTCAAACAGGATACTGGCAAAAAGGATGGCCGATACGGCCCCGGAGGCACCTACGGCGCTGTAATTCCAGTCGTCACGGTACTTAACCAGATCCCAGACGGAGGATACTACGATGGCTGTCAAGTATAGGACCACGTAAAGAATCTGCCCCATCGGCACGCCCCAGACGTCAACGAAATACGTTTCCACTACCCTGCCGAAGAAAAACAGGGTGAGCATGTTGAAGAAGAGATGGCCCCAGCCGCCGTGTACGAAGCCGTGCGTTAGCATCTGCCACCATTTCCTGCGGTGCCACACGTCGTACGCGCTGAACTTCAAGACATTGAAATCCAGTCCGCCGTAAAAGCACAGAAGGCTTACAACGACGGTAAGGAGAATAATGGCTACTGTAACCATTACTTCTTGTAACCGTCCTTTGTGATGACGGGGTTGCCGTTGGCGTCCAGAAGCGGGGTGAGGCCGCCGCCATAGCCGCGGCAGACATAAAGGTAGTTCACACCGGTTTCCTTGTCAACGATGACAATGGCTTCGGTCATCAAGGAGACTCCTTCCTTTTCTTTGATATCAAAGCGGTCCTTTGCCATAATTGTGTATAATATCTGTCTTCCGGAGACTTTCGTGAGGTGCCTACAGCTGCCGCAACAAGCCCATCAACCTCTGCAACCCGGCCTCCGGAAGAGCAGCATGGTACGCCATGTCATAGACATAGGGCACTTTTACGGCTTGGAAAGGAAGCAGGCTCTTAGCGAATGTGCCTAAGGTTTGGGGATCCGTTGTGCCCATATAAGCCGGGAAAAATACGTTCCAGTGAGCAGTGAGGGTTTCTGGCGTCACGTGGAAAAGGTAATCGGCCCGGGCCTTGTCAATATTGTGGCACATACTGAACAGAATGCCCAAATCCCATTCCGGCACACCGTAGGCGAACTCTCCCACATCAATCCACCAGTTATACTTGCCATCCGTGATGATATTGCCAATCTGCAAATCCCCGTGTACGCAGGTATCAGCTTCCGGGACGCTCTCCAGGAAACGCAAAGCGCGTTGCTTGTATTCTTCCGGGACAAGGTTCTTTTCCAGATAGAACTTTTTCACAGTCTCCTTGTAGGAGCGGAGCCGCGTTGTATCGGCCTTAATGGAATGGAGTTTCCGCGCCTCCCGGGCAAACGTCAGCGACATCTCCTCCAGCCGCTCCGGCTGTTCCGAGATAATTCGCGTAAAAGAACGCTTTCCGGGAATGAACTCGTATTCGGCTCCATAGCGCTTGCCATCGGTCACCAGACGGTACGGCTCCGGCGTAGGGATGCCCATTTCAAAGACCGTGCGGGCTGTGAGGAATTCCGCCACAGCCCTGTCGGCTTCGAAGCCGGGGTTGTAGAGTTTGGCCAGGGTTTTCCGGCTTTTATGCTTGTAGGAAACGGCCGTTCCGCCCTCTCCGGTGCGGATGTAGTCGTTCAAATCGATGGTTTCGTAGTCCTGCATCATTAGGGAGGATTCTTCAAAGCACCGCCTATCCCAGCAATTCCTTCACAATTGTGGAAATGGTGCGGCCATCGGAAAGGCCGGCAAGGGCTTTGTTGGCAACACCCATCACTTTGCCCATGTCTTTGATGGATGTTGCGCCCACCTGGGTGATGATTCCCTGGACTTTGGCCTTTACCTCCTCCACGGAGAGTTGCTTCGGGAGATACTTCTCCATCACGGCTGCTTCGGCCAACTCATTGTCGGCCAGTTCCTGCCGGCCGGCAGCGACAAACTGCTCGGCCGCTTCCTTGCGCTGTTTCACCAGTTTTTGAATCATCTTGAGGATGTCTCCGTCGCTGACTTCCCTGGCACCGCCTTCGCTGGTTTTAAAAAGGAGGATTTCACCCTTGATGGCGCGTGTGGCGTTCATAGCCACTGTGTCCTTGGCCTTCATGGCCTCCTTGATGGACTGTTGGATTTGTTCTTCGAGTGTCATAGCGAGCTCTGTTACTTGAAAATCAACTGCGCAAAGTTGTAGAGGCCGTATTTCCAAACGACGAAATCGTGCTTGCCTTCGGGGTACTCGATAAGGGTGCAGGGTACGCCGTGATCGTCGCAGAAAGCCTTGAGACGGGAACTGTTGTACATCAGTCCGTCGGCGCTGCCGCATACCATCCAGAGCAGCTTGTTCTCGGCCTTCGTCTTCTCCACGTCGGGAATCAGCACCTCCGGCATATTGGTGTTGGGGGCCGATGAGAAACCGCCCACATAAGCGAATACATCCATGTGCCCCAGGCCGAAGTTTAGGGACTGGCCGCCGCCCATGGAGAGACCTGCGATGGCGCGGTGCATCTTGTCCGTATAAACGTTAAACTTGCCCTCGATGAAAGGAATCAGGTCCTTCAACAGGTCGTTCTCGAAGTTGGCGAAAGCCGCGGAACCGGCATAGACATTGCCGATGGCACGGTCGTCCTTCTGGGCCCGGCCGTTGGGCATCACGATAATCATCTCGGTAGCCTTTCCGTCGGCATAAAGGTTATCCAGAATTACATTGGGCACGCCCTGGAGCCATTCGCGCTCATCTCCGCCGATACCGTGAAGCAGGTAGAAGACAGGGTATTTCTTGGCAGGATCGTATTTGGGAGGGAAATAAACGGTGGCTTTGCGGATGGTGTCCGTGGTGGTGGAGAAGTACTCTACCAGTTCCAGCGTTCCATGCTCAATGCCGGAACGTTCCTCGTCGAAGCCGGCGGGAGCCTCCACGTAAGGGTTGAACGTAACGTCAATCTTGGGCATCTGGAAGCCGCCCATGCCACCCGGCTGAGCCTGGGCTGCCATCAGGCCAAACCCAAGGACGATAAGTGTCAAAACAATTCTTTTCATAAAGCGTGTTATTCTTATATAGCAAATGCAAATTTACAAAAAAAGAGGCTACAAAAGCCCCTTTTTCCAAAAAGATATGACAAAGCTGCGTTTTATTCGCCGCAATATTTTCCAGCAAAGAGTATTGCACCTGTGCTGGTTTCGCTAATCAGATACAGGAATGGACGGTTGGCGTGGAAGGATGGAGGTAACGATGTCACCAGGCTCCCTACAGAGACGGCAGCCGCTTCGGAGCCTTGCTCGTTCACTTTGATAATTGCATCCTGTTTGACATAATCCAGGTGCAGAGGCACATCGGACATAGCACCCAGATTAGCCTTGCCGGAATCGAACACGCTGGGCATCCCCATGGCCGAAAGAATTTCTTGCAAATAGATACTGAACTTGGTCTCAAATCTGGGAAGCCACAAAGACAAATCCCCCTCATACATGGTTTGGGAGAATTTCTCCCATACAGCACCATTCAGCGAACTAGTAATCTCCGAAATCGTCTTTCCTTCGGCGGGAAGGATCAGCGTCATGGCAAAATTCCCATTTCCGTAAGGAAGTCTTACGGCGCTGAAAAGCTCTGTTATCTTATAGGGGAAATAGGCATTGTGGTTCTTCATCATAGAAACCTTGACGGTGGCGCCTGTTTCCTGGGTAAAGACCTCCTCGGCCGTATATTTCTCCTCGAAAGGACTCGCCCAGGCGCCTTTGAAATACAAGGCGTTCATCAGATAGGAAACCACAGCTGGATCCACTGTGTCCAGAATCTGGGGAATAAGGCCGTTCGTCTGGCGAGAGCACCAGTCGTTGATATAACGGGTTGTACCTTCAATATCGGTAAAATCCTTATTGGAAACCTCTGCCAGATAGAATTGCTTTACGGCCGACTGATAACTGTCCAAAAGCGAATATTTCTGGTTCACCATCAAGGCATTGCCGATGGAGATTATCGTTTCTTCGTCCAAAACGGGAAGTTGGGAGAGCAGGGATTGGCTGTATTCGTTGACGGCATCCACTTCCCCGGCGCCAAAGCCCAAGACCTGGCAGATTTCGTCGGCTGTAGTTCCCCGGGCACCGTCCAGGACCATCCCCAGCAGGAACTGCAGGCTAAGCGGAGAGATAAAGAAACTCCCCTCCTCCGCCGCATTCACCCGGTCAATCAGCTTGAAAGCGAAGTCACTCCCCTTTCGGACAATCTCGGCCGATTTGGCCGTAAGCTCCAGTTCCTTCCTGGCAACCTGTTCCGGGCCGGGTTCCAAATTGTCCATATCCTGAATCTGGATAAGGTCCTTGGTAAAAACGAAGGTAAAAGGAGCATAGCTGCGGCCGCAGCAACTATAGTCGAAAGTGTATTCCCTTCCCTCCTGGAGGCCTGCCACTTCCGAGGACATCTCCTCTATCCTGCAAATGCAATTGGCGGACAAACCGTCATTTTCTTCAACCCGGTAGTGGATGACATCCCCCTCCATGGTAACCACACAGGACAGTCCATTTACCTTGAAGGCACAATTCGCAATGGCGTTCGTGCGGATGACAAGCAAATGACCATTCCGGTATTTGAGTGTAAGAAAAGACGGTTCATCAAATAATCCGGCCTTGGTCTCTACCGCACATCCGCTGTGCGTAAAGCCTTGCGTGGGAAGATAAACGTTTTTGTTGCATCCAACCCATACGGAAAGGGCAAACAACAGGAAGAATAACTTTCTCATAACTATATCATTATCAATTATTTCCCAAAACTATAACGAAGGCCGCCCACAACTGAAAACATAAAGGGATGCTCCTTCCTGTAGGTATTCAGCACACGCCCTTCAGGAGAAGAAAAGGTCCAGCTAAGTTCCGGCTCCACATACAGGCCTATGTTCCGGCTCAGGTTCAACTGAAGACCGCCTGCCCCCACGAGGGAGAAGGCCGGGGTATCGCGCTCGAGTTTGATTCCCCCGATGTTTGCCCCCACACAGAAATCCACCTCGCAGCCACCGCCCGCATAGACCTCCAGCCACTTGTTGGAAGCAAGGGTCCAGTCCAAGCGGACAGGAACACCCAAATAATGCGCATATTGCGTTTGTTCTCCCGAAAGGGTAAAACTGAATTTGGACAGATACAGAGAATACTCAAGACCACTGGTAAGACTTAGTTTCTCCGTGAGAGAAATCCTGGCGGAAAGAGCCGTTTTTATGGGCAAATAATAGGAATAGGGACCACCCATCGCATCCACCACCTGCGGATTCTCAACTTTGTCCTTCCCTATTTCATATTCCGGTGACGGCGGATCTGTCGGTATGTTGGATTGGGCCAGAGGCTCCTCCCCTCCAACATAATAAATTATCGGGTAAGAAGAAGGACCATTCAGACTATCCGTGGATAAGCCCCGGTATCCTTCTACAGAAAAAGGCGCAATGAGGGCTGCCAACAATCCCCCCCCAGCTACGATACCTGTGGCGGAAGGAACTTTCAGACGCAGTTTTTTGCCTGTGGAAGGGCTTGTCGGGACAATGAAAGGAGAAGAAGCAAGCGGTTTCTCCGGGCTGACTTCCTCTTTCTCTACCATCAACTTCCCATCGGTCGATTCTTCCTCCTGCTGGAAAACAACTATTTCCTCCCTTTCCACAACAGGCTCTTCCAATTTCTCGGAAGATGCAGCCCTTCTGGTTGGAAGTACCTGTACGACAAAATGTTCCGGGATTAGTACAGGTTCCGGGACATAAGCCGTATCCGTTACCACGGCGACGGGAGTTGATGGTTGTTGTATCAAATGGATTCCCTCTTGAACGGAATCGTCCGGCTGGCGGAGGAAGAAAACGGCGGCAAGAGTGGCAGCTACAGCTGCAGTGGCAGCCCAAACCCACGGATACCACCGCCTGGCAGTACTGCCAGTAGCATCCCTAAGGGCGCGGAACTCGGCAAGACTCCCCTCCGGAAGCGCACTCTCATAGCCTTCCAGTTTGTCTTTAACGATATCTTCCCACTGTTTCATCTGCCTTGTTCCTCTAAGTAGTGTAAAATCTCTTCCTTCAATTGTTTCCTTGCCTTGGCCAATACGCCGGCCGATCCTTTCTCGCTGATGCCCAGCATCTTCCCAATCTCCTTGTGCGAATACCCGTCCACGCAGTACAGGTTGAAAACCGCCCTTCGCAAATCCGGCAGAGAGGCTATCCACGCCAGCAATATCTCCTGCGGCACCGTCTCCATCTCTTCTTCCGTTGGCTCCGGCAAGGTATCCTGTGACCAAAGGTCCAGCGAAACCGTCCGCCACCGCTGCCGTTTAATCTGGTTCAGCGCCTTGTTGATGGCTATCCGGCTGATCCAGCCATACAAGGAACCCTTTCCGGTATAAGTAAAACCAGGAATCTTGTCCAAAGCCTGGATGAACGTTTCCTGCATCAAATCCTTTGCCTCTTCCCCGTCCCCCAGATACCGCCGGCAGAGCGTATACACCCTTGCTGCATATCTTCTATACAGCTCATCCTCGGCCCATCTTTCCCGCTCACTGCAGTACCTGGCCAGTTCCCGTTCGTCTAGCACTGTCACTCTATTAAGTCCTCCCGCACACTCTTTTGCTCAATCAAATATTAAAAATCTATCGCCTCCTGTGTTTCTATGTCTCTTTTCAACGGGTTCTGACATAGAAACACACAGAAGCGATAAATACGTCTCCAAAATGGAAAAAATCATTCCAAGTCCCCGAAATCGGCCTCCGAGGCGTTCGGGAACCAGTCGCGGAGCTTCTCCCTGGCTTTCTCTTTATTCTGGGGATTAATGGCCGAAAAAACGTAAGACACAGCCGCTATCAGGGCGGCCCAGTCATCGGCCAGTCCAGCGAATGGAAGGAAATCCGGCAGCAAATCCACCGGCAGGATAAAGTACCCCAGCGCCCCGGCTATCACTGCCTTGTATTTGGCAGGTGTAGCCGGGTCCGAAAGGGTATAGAACAGCACCAGGGCATAGTAAATCACCTTGGCACCAGCCTTCCCGGCCACCCGTTTCAGCTTTCCCCAAAAGGCGTCTTCGGAAAAGTTTCCCTGGTATTGGGGCAGGTCGCCGGATGTGAGATTCCTGTTAGCCATTACCGTCTTCTCATCGGGCTGAGAGCGCGCTGGGGCTCACCCATGGCGGAAGCCTCTGCATCGGCCTCATCCAGTTTGAACACCATGAACTCCGGCTTTGCGGCGGTGTAAGGAGTCCATTCGCCACCGTCGGGACCGTTAGGGTCTCCGTATTTGGCAAAGTTGGACCAGTAGGTCAGCTCCTTTTCGGCCAAATCCCAGTCACCCTGGGTCCAGGGACGCCAGCAATGCTCCAGCGACTTGAACACATACCAAAGGTCCGAAGAATGGAAGGCGCCCTGCAGCACGTTGTCACGGCCGTCGGTAGGAAGCGGACGGGCGAACTGATAGGCATAGGCCTTGCCGCCCATCTCTTCCCGGTTCAGGCAGAATTCGCGGATCTGGTCGGCCATATTGCCGGAATCGTTGAGCGTAAAGCCAATCATATAAGGCACTTGCGCCAGCGAACCGTCTACACAGGCTTCGTCGAAGGTCTCCTTGAGCACATAACCGTCGATATACGGGCTGATGGGCATGGCGGAAAGGATGCTCCGCTTACCTGTGGCCGATGTATAGAGGGTGCCCATGGCATAGATGGTCTCCGTAGAGGCCCTGCGAAGGGCGGCCAGGTCCTTGAGTCCTGCCCAGTCGGCCACTTCCTTCACGGAAGCCTCCGCCTCGGCAAGGGTTGCCTGGGTCTGTGCCGGCATTACAGGACCGCCAGGGAACATGGGCTGGGCGGGCTTCCGGGGATCCACCAGGCCGCTGCCGCTCATGATAACGGCCTTGTTGAAGAGGCCCTTGGTGAGCGGAGAGGCGCTCAGGAACTTCACGCTGCGAGAGCCGGCGCTCTGGCCGAAAATCATCACATTGTCCGGGTCTCCGCCAAACTGGGCGATATTGCGCTGAACCCACTTGAGCACCTCAATCTGGTCCAGGGTACCCCAGTTGCCGGTGGCATGCTCCGGATCTTCGGCCGACAGCTCCGGATGGGCGAAGAAGCCGAACGGTCCCACGCGGTAGTTGAAGGAAACCAGCACCACATCCTTGCCACCCCAGTATTTGCCGTCAAACTCCGGCTCGCTGCCCCAGCCTTCTCGGAGGCCGCCGCCGAAAATCCAAACGGCCACAGGGAGTTTCTTGTCCACCTGGCCGGGCGCTTTGGTCCACACATTCAGATACAGGCAGTCCTCGCTGTAGGGGGCTTCCTCGCCATAGCCCCATTCGGTGGTATAGCCGCCGGGATAATGGGCCGCCTGGAACGGCGGATGGCCGAATTGGTCACATACGCGCACGCCTTCCCAGGGAACCACGGGTTGCGGAGCCTTCCAGCGGTTTTCGCCGATGGGAGGAGCGGCATACGGAATGCCGCGATAGACGGTGACACCCGGCACATCCTCCAGGATAACGCCTTGAATCTGACCGCCTTCGATGGTGAGGACGGGATTATTGGGAGCGGACTGACAGGCGGCCAGAGCCAGGGCCAGCACACTTAAAAGAATACTTCTCTTCATACGTTCCGACTTTAAATGAAAAAAGAGGCCGGAAAAGGTCCGGCCTCCATATATGTACAGAAAAAACTAATAAGTGACAACCGGCTCCAGTTCCTTGGCCAGATCGATGTACTTCTGGATTTCCTTCTGCACGGGAGTGCGCTTGCAGAGGTGCTTCTCCTCGTTTACTTCCAGCATCTTGGCAGCCAGATTGGCGGCGTTGCGGTTGCGAAGTTCCTTGACGGTATCCACGCCGGAGGCCTCCAGCAGTTCCGAGAACTGAGGGCCGACGCCCTTGATGCGGAACAGGTCTGCGTGATTTACCCAGGTGAGAATGAGGTCACCGCGAATACCGGTTTTCTCTTCCAGCGCCTTGCGGCCTTTTGCGCTGGCACCTTCTACCAGCAGCTGGTCCACGGTCTCGATACCCACGGCAATGAGTTTTTCTGCATACACGGGGCCGATGCCCTGAATGTCGATAATTTTGTAGGTCATATTTGGTTATTTTAAGGGTTATAGCTTATTTGGTCTCCCAAATATAAAAAAAATTACAACAAAAAGAAAATTTTTTCATATATTTGCATTGAAACCTAAAAAAGATGGACCTTTATCCCCTGGATGCAGAGAAGATTTACTATTCTTCGGATCTCCTTACCCTGGAGTGCGAAGAGGGTCCCGTTACACTCAAAATCGGTGAATGGCTGCTGAAAGATCCCGTCCGCATCCACAAGATGGTGGTTAAGGAAAAAGTGCTGAAGGTGGACCAGATGGAGGTCTTCGTTCCCCTGGTTTCCAAGCTTCGCCGGGCCGATTACGAGTATTATCGGCGCATCACCGGCCTTAAGATGATTATCGATTTCCCGGGGTTCTCTTCGGAGGTGGAAGCCAAAATTCCCTACGACACGGACCCTATCGCCTTTTATAAATGGTGGCGCAAGGGAAAGAACGAATACAAGGTGTACCTGTCTCCCGCCTATCAGTTCAAGCTTTTCCAGAAAGTGGCCGCAATGGAGCCCAAGGTCATGCTCAAGAAGGACATCGACTTTGTTAAAAATTTCTGATTATGACCCTGGAAGATATTCTCGGAGTACCCACGGTGCCTTCGCGGGAAGATTTTGAACGGGACGTCTGGGACGACGACAACCGCCTCTGTTACTCCCCCGACGGAAAACGCCTCCTGGACGCGGAGAATTTCCCCGCTGAAATAACGGTGAAAGAAGGCTGCGAAATCATCTGTGACGATGTTTTCGCTTTCCAGGACTATATGGCCGAAAGGAACATCGGCGAGGAGATTCCCCTGGAGGAAAGGTCCTCCTTCCTGGAAAAGATCAAGTTACCCGCATCTCTCACCCATATCGGCAAGGGAGCCTTTGCCGAATGTGGGGAACTGCTTTCCATCAAACTTCCTGCCGGCCTCCTGAGCATTGGGGAATCGGCCTTCGTGGACTGCTGGCAGTTGGAGAAGATTACCCTGCCTGCAGGCACACGCGTAATCGGCGCCCGGGCCTTCCAGGGCTGCATCAACCTTTATCAGATCAAGTTGAACAAGGCGCTGGAATACATCGGCGAAGATGCCTTTGACGACTGCGAATCGCTGGAAACCATTCTGGTCCCGCACGGCATGCTGGACCGCTTCCTGCAACTGCTTCCCAAAGAACTGCACGAACTCATAGAAGAAGTATGAACGGACAGAGATTTACCGTGGGCCACGACGCCCCCCTGTTGCAATACCTGTTTGAACTATTCCCTTCCCAAAGCCGGACGAGCGTGAAGAATATGCTCTCCAAGGGCCAGATTCTGGTGAACGGGAAAAGTCAGACCGCTTTTGACCAGCCTCTTCATCGGGGCGATACGCTCACGGTGCTCTCCAAAGGCATTTCCATTGCCCGGGCCATCCGGTCCGACGCCCGGGAAGAAGTGGAAAAGGCAGGGGTGAAGATTCTCTTCGAAGACGAGTACTATCTGGTGGTAGACAAGCCCTCCGGCCTGCTTTGCATTTCTACCGCCCGCGGAAGTGCCGCCAAATCCGGTCATAGGGAAAAGACCCTCTATGCCCTGCTGAACAACTATGTGAAGGTAAATGCCCGAATGCAGCGGAAGGAAGATCTGCTTTCCGGCGTTGCGCCGGACCGTTCCACGGCCAAAATCTGGATAGTGCACCGGATAGACAAAGGCACCTCCGGCGCGCTGGTATTTGCCAAGAGCGAGCGGGCCAAGGACATCCTCCAGAGCAAATGGAAAGAGTTAGTGCTGGAGCGCAAGTACGTGGCTTTCCTGGAAGGCCAGGTGGAAAAGCCTGCCGGCGCCATCCAGAGCTGGCTGGTGGAGAATCCCAAGTCCCTAAAGATGAATTCTTTCCAGGAGGAAGTCAAGGACGGGCAGCTGGCCATCACCCATTATAAAGTACTGGGGTACTACCACCGGGGACACAATACCTACACCCAAGTGGAGTTCTCCCTGGAGACTGGCCGGAAGAATCAGATCCGCGTCCACGCCCAGGACCTGGGCCATCCCATTGCCGGAGACGAAAAGTACGGGGCCGATACCAACCCGCTGCGCCGCCTGGCCTTGCACGCCGCCACGCTGGTATTCCGCCATCCATTCACCAACCGCACCGTCCGCATCCAGTCTCCCCTGCCGGAAGTTTTTAACCGTTTTGAGCCATGAACCTTATCCAGATTCCCGCCGAGGGCATTTCCCTCGCAAGCACCGTCATCGCCCCCGAGGCACCCAAAGCCGCCATCGTCCTCATCCACGGTATGGCCGAGCACAAGGAGCGTTACTTCCCTTTCATGATCTACCTGGCCGAACAGGGCTTCGCCTGTGTGATTCCGGACCTGCGGGGTCACGGAGCCACGGCCTCCAGCACAGATGAACTGGGTTATTTTGGCAAGAAAGGCCGGAAAACCCTGGTGGAAGACGTTCTGGCAACGGTCCGCTGGACCCGGGAACAGTATCCGGACATGAAGTTATTCCTTTTCGGCCACAGTATGGGCTCCCTGATTGTTCGCTGCTTTGCCAAAGAGTATGACAAGGAAATTGACGGTCTGGTGGTTTGCGGCAGCCCCTCCCAGAACAGCGCCGCGGGCCCCGGCGTATTCCTCACCCGCTGCATCCGCCTGTTCAAGGGAGACCGGTACCGCTCTTCCCTGCTGGAACAGATGTCAACGGGCGCTTATGGGAAGAAGTTCGCGTCCGAAGGCCTCACCAACGCCTGGCTTTCCACCAACAAAGCCAATGTCCAGGCCTATAACAACGACCCTCTTTGCGGTTTCCGCTTCACAGTGAATGGTTACCGAACCCTGTTTCAGTTACTTAGGGATACCTACGAGGAAAAAGGTTGGGTTATGGCCCGTCCGGAGCTCCCCGTTCATTTCATAGCCGGGGCCGAGGACCCCTGCATCGGCACCATCAAGCAGTTTTCCAAAGCCGTCTCCTTTATGAGGAACCGGGGCTACCGGCAGGTGACCAGCACGGTGTATCCCAGAATGCGTCACGAGATTCTGAATGAACTGGGCCGGGAAGACGTCTGGCGGGATGTATGTTCCATCCTAAGCACTTGGTTATGAATATCTTTGCCAGAACGGAAAGACTGGTAGGACCGGACGGCATGGCAAAGCTGTCCGCCGCACGGGTTATTCTGTTCGGCGTTGGGGGCGTAGGCAGCTGGTGCGCCGAAGCCCTGGTGCGCAGCGGTATCGGCCAGTTAACACTGGTGGACCCGGACTGCGTGGATGCCAGCAACATCAACCGGCAACTCCCGGCCACTTCCCTTACGGTGGGAAGGCCGAAAGTGGAAGTGCTTCAGGAGCGCCTGCTCGAGATCAATCCATCGGCCCGGATTACCGCCCTGAGGCGAAGGTATGAAAAGGGGGCTGATTTCGGCTTGCAGGAATACGATGTCATCATCGACGCCATAGACTCGCTCACGGACAAGATGAACCTGCTCCTGGAGGCCTCCCAGGCTCCGGGGAAGGTGTATTGCTCGCTGGGGGCAGCCTGCAAAACCGACCCTACGAAGGTGCGGGTGGCCGAATTCTTCTCTGTTAGAGGCTGCCCGCTGGGGGCCGCGCTGCGCAAGAAAATGCGGCAGAACAAAACCCTTCCTTCCAAGCCCATCCTCAGTGTCTATGACGACGAAGTGCTCCCCAACCTGGGTGCGCCGCAGGACCCCGGCCCCGGAAAAGCCGTAGCCAACGGGACCTTCGCGCATATTACAGGAATTTTCGGCTTTACCCTGGCGGGGCTGGTTATCCAAGACATTCTGGGCACAGGCCCTTCACCAGATAACTAACGGACTCAGGACTAAAACCTTCCGGAACTGTCACCGGCGGCACCGGGGTATCTTCCAGGCAATAGGTTTTGTGGCAGCGCGTGCAGTAGAAATGCACGTGTACATCATCGTCGTGCTCCTCATTGTGGCTGTGGCACAGCTCGTAGCGGACGCCGTCGCCACTGTCTTCCAATACGTGCACCAGATGGGCCTCCCGGAAGGCCGACAGAGTCCGGAAAACGTTGCTCTTGTCGATGGTTTCCAGGCGCGCCTCCAACTCCATCATGGACAGGGGCCGTTCCGCCTCCTGCAAGGCGCGGGCGATGAGCAGGCGGTTGGCCGTGGGCTTAACGCCATGATGTTCAAGCAGTTCTTCCAGCCTCATAACAACTCCTCCAATAAGGCCTTGCAGTGGCCGGGCAGGATGATATGGTGATTGCCGATGGGACGGGTGAGGAAATAGCGGGCGTCCTCCGGCTGGAGTTTTAACACAACCTGGGTGCGGCAAAGGTTGTCCTCGTATTGATTGTAAAGCAGTTCCCCCTCGGCCGCGAAATGACGGTCCAGCTTGCCGGAAAGTTTGAACACGGTGACGGGGCCCTCCGGCAGTTCTCCGTGGATACCTACGCCGATACCGGATTCAAAGTGCGTATCGTACTGCCAGTTTCCCACCATGTTGAAGGGTACGGTGCAATGGGCGAACAGGATTTCTCCCGTTTCCACATTGATGCGGGAAGGATTGGCCTGGAAACCGGTGCAGCCGGTGAGGGCCTGGGCCACCATCATGGACAGCAGGGCCGGCACATCCCCTTCGCAGGCCGCCGGGAAACCATCGGCATTGAACGAAGCCAAGGCCAGGCAGCCGGTGTTGCCCACTTCCGTCAAGAGGTCGAAGCAGCGGAGGGTGAAGGCGCTAAGCTGATGTCTTTCCACCAACACCTTCAGTGCATGATAGATTTGCGTGGCACCTGGATAGGCATCCCGGACTTTGCGGGCCATAGGCTCTCCTTCCGGAGCACTGTCCCTGGGCGCCTTGGCAATCTCCTGCAGCAGCTCCTCCATGGGCACCTCCACCAGGTGGGCGCCCAGCTTGTCGGAAACGGCAATCCGGTCGGCCTGGCTGGCTATGAGCCAGTCGGAAGGCTGGCCGATAACGCCGATGCGAGCCCCTTTCAGCTTCCTGCGAGCTTCTGCTACGGTTTCCAGCGCCTTTACGCGTGCCTGCAGATAGGACGGCGAGCCGTGCAGCACCTCCCCTTTCAGTCCCTGCTGCTGCAAGTAGGAAAGAATCTCCAGCGAGGCGGCCAGGGAGTTGCTCTTGCCGGAAGTAAGGAGGTAATACCGCTCAGTCCCCCGGGCCAGCATCTCCGGCAGCAGGCTCTTGAAAATGCCCTCCGCCCCGCCTGTACGAACATAAATGAGGTCCAGGGTGTGCGTGCCGAAGCTGGAGAAATCGGCCCCGAAGAAATCATAGTTTCCCTCCGGGAACACGCCCTTCAGGAATTCGTCGCTCAAACGGGCAACACTGGCCTCGTCATGCAGACCGGAAGTAATGGTATATACTGCTGTCATATGTTTTTTGATTGCTTTTCGATTCCCGGAGGGAGTGTACCGGGCGTACAGGACCGGAGGGAATCGGCAAAAAGGGCCGAAAAGAAACAAAAAAAGGGAAAGCTACTTGCATCGCACCGCTACGACCTCCTACCCTTGCTACATTCCTGTCCTGGGGGGATTCAGAGGGAGCTGGTCGTGTAAGACTTTCCCGGCACAAAGGTAGCCATTTTTCAGGAACTACCAAAAATTAAACTTTCAAACTGTCAAAAATGAAGGGAAGTAAATCATCTACGCAGTAAAATTTGCGGATACGTTTACTGCCTACCAAAATGATTTTCATGGGTTTCCCCTGTTTCTTCTGGTATTCGGCCATTACCTGGCGACAGGCTCCGCAGGGAGACGCCGGGCTCTCGCAGAGCACACCATGGTCGCTTCCTGCAATGGTGAGTGTGTCCATGGCCAGGTCCGGATAATTGGCATTAGCCCAGAACATAGCTGTTCTCTCTGCACATAAGCCGGAAGGGTAGGCGGCATTTTCCTGGTTGGCACCCTTCACAATGGTCCCGTCTTCCAGTTTAAGCGAAGCTCCCACCTGGAACTGGGAATAAGGCGAATACGAACCTTTTTGGGCATCCAGGGCGGCTGCAACCAGCTTTTGATCTTCCAGGGACATTTCCTCTTCGGAAGCGTATTCCTCATAGCGGATGGTTATCTTCTTTTCAATCATGTGGCGACTGTTTTTCCTTAATGTTTTACAAGATAGGTATTTTTTTTCAATTGTGTTACTTTTTGCGGCAAAACCGAACATCTGTGCTCGCTTTTTCGGCCTTTTTACAAGTTTCGCCCAACTAAGTCCGCCGTTCCCGTGCTTCAGCCCATCCACAGGACCAAATAGCCGGAAAAACGTTCTTATCCACGTGCTCCACCCCACCGCCAAGACGGAAATCGCCCATCTTTGGTCCTATGGACGGGCTGCTAAGCCAATAATCTCCGGAAAATGTGTATTTTTGCAAAGGAAATGGCCGACAACAGTCATATCAAGGTGTGTGTGGGGCTTTCCGGCGGGGTGGACTCGTCGGTGGCCGCCTATCTGCTAAAGCAGCAGGGTTACGACGTGTTTGCCATGTTCATGCAAAACTGGCACGATGCCGATGCCACCCTGCACGGGGACTGCGAATGGGAGGAAGACCGCTTTGTGGCCGAAATGGTAGCCCGGAAAATCGGCATCCCCTTCTACTTTGTGGACCTCTCGCAGCAGTACCGCCAGCGGGTGGTGGATTACATGTTCAGTGAATACGAAAAAGGCCGTACACCCAATCCGGACGTGCTTTGTAACCGGGAAATCAAGTTCGACGCCTTCCTGGAGATAGCTAAGAAATACGGGGCCGATTATGTGGCTACGGGGCATTATTGCAGGAAGGAGATCCTTCGCTACGCTCAGGATGACAAAGGAAGTGCTCAGGATGACAAAGGGAGCGCTCAGGATGTGGTTTACCGCATTCTGGAGGGGACGGACCCCAATAAGGACCAGACCTATTTCCTTTGCCAACTGAGTCAGGAACAGCTCTCCAAGGCTATGTTTCCCATCGGCCATCTCCGTAAGCCGGAGGTACGGCAAATCGCCAAGGAGGCGGACCTTCCGTCGGCCGATAAGAAGGACTCGCAAGGCATCTGCTTTGTGGGGAAAGTGGATTTGCCTACTTTTCTAAAGCAGAAACTGGCCTCGATGGAAGGCGATGTGATAGAGGTTTTTGACCCGTATTACGCCACCGATGAGCTATACCTCTGGCAGCAAAAAAAGCTCACGGAACTGCTCCGGGAAGGCGTTTCACTGGAACGGACCGTCCACTATGCCCCTGAAGAAAAGGTACTTACCACCGACGGCGAACCGCTGGGAGAGAGTCCTTACAATGCGGAACGGGTAGCCGCCCTGGCCGATGAAGATCTGCAACGACTCTCACAGCCACTCCACTACAACCTCACCTTCGAAACCGAAACCTATCGAAGCGGTCGGAAACACATCAAGAAAACCCGCTACAAGGAGAACCCCTGCGGCCGGATTGTGGGGACACATGAAGGGGCGCAGTTCTATACCATCGGCCAGCGGAAAGGATTGGGCATCGGCGGACATACAGAGCCTGTCTTTGTGATTGCTACGGACATCCAAGCCAACCGGGTCTATGTGGGCGAAGGGCATAAGCACAAGGGACTCAGCCGTTTCTGTCTTCGTGTAGCCCCGGACGAAGTGCACTGGATCCGCACGGACCTGGCCATGCTTCCCGGAGAAATCCGGCGTTACCGTGTACGCATCCGCTACCGCCAGCCGCTCCAGAGCGCCACGCTCCTGATGCGGGAAAGTGGCCTGTATATCCTTTTCGACAAACCCCAGCGCGGGATTTCCCCCGGCCAGTTCGCCGTCTGGTACCAGGAAGACGAAATGCTGGGCAGCGGGGTTATTTAATCAGCAGCTGCTCCAGCGTCAGCTTGGGCACAAAGTGCACACCATCCTTTCTATAGTATTTTAAATCCGGGTCAGGCCCCTGGACCGGTAGCAGGAATATGTTTTCGGCCGGTTTGCCGATAGCTATAACGGCAACGGGGTCTAAAGGCAGATTAAGAGCTCCCTTCAACGCCTCTTTCTGGAAATTCAGAATGAAGATGCCGCCGAGGCCCATCTCCACTGCCTTCAGGAGGATGCTCTGGCCGGCAAAGCCCAGGTCTATATCAATCACCTTGTCTTCAGGAATGCTGCTGCAAATCACCAGAAAGGCCTTGGGCTCCATCCCCGGCTTGGGCAGATGTTCCTCTGGCAAGGCTGCCCCTAACTTAATGAGCGGCAGCACCTTATCGGCTTCTTCCTCCGTCACCAGGCGGTACCTCAAGGCCTGCCGATTCATGCCGGAGGCAGCAAGTGAAGTCACGGCCACTAAGCTCTCCAGCTCTTCCCGAGCCACTTTCCGGGACGGATCATAGCCCCGGTAACTGCGGTTTTTGTGCAAGAGCGTATCCAGCGAGGGATGATTCCGCTTCACCACTGTTTTCCGCTGCCCGGCAAGCTCCTCCTGCCGTTTTTCCAGATAATTGTCTGCCATAATAGTGTGCTTTTCGGCAAAAATACGCATTTTACCTAACAGCGGCAACGGCGGCGCCTACAAAAATGGCCAAAAACGTCAGCGTGGAAAGTTTTTTTTCAAATGTATCGGAGGCCGAAGGCCGACAAGGCCCCCGGCGAGGGGGCGGTGGGGGTGACGCTCCGGGGGGAGCTGTCACGTAGTGACTGAGGGGTAGCGTGTGCAAAGATAACCCGGGAAAGCCGCACAACTTGAAAAACTGAGCGTATTTAGTTATCTTTGCACATGCCCAGTTACCTGCAAATAGAGAACATCTCCAAGAGTTACGGCCCCAAGGTGCTGTTCCAGCATATCGACTTCAACATCAACGAAGGCGACAAGGTGGCGCTCATTGCCCCCAACGGCACGGGAAAGACCTCTCTCCTGAAGATTCTGGCGGGGAAAGACGCTTCCGACAGTGGCGGGAAAGTACTGTTCCTCAAAGATATACGCATCGCATTCCTGGAACAGGAATACGAGTATGATCCCCTGAAGAGCATCTTCCGGCAAATCATGGATGCATCTGCCCAGTGGACTGAGCATCTGGATACAGACCACCTGTGGCAGTACGAACTTAGGGTGAACCAGCTTCTTACCCAGTTCGGCCTCTCGGATTCGGAAAAGCCCATGAAAGATCTGTCCGGCGGCGAGGTAAAACGTGTGGCGCTTACGCAGATG